>ODAK010000909.1_pt1 | contig 33313 bp, 31 predicted proteins | sample 1539591 | NCBI WGS metagenome assembly ODAK01 (sample SAMEA3539303, study PRJEB22396) | soil metagenome | biome: tundra; feature: field; material: soil | place: USA | collected 2010-05 | depth 0.15 m | reverse complement strand
ACCCCTCATCCGACCTCCTTCGGAGGCCACCTTCTCCCGCAAGGGGAGAAGGATCGCGGTATTTTGGGAGAGAGTGTTCCCTGCGGCGAACTAGGCTAAAAATATGCACGGTGCCGCCGGGCGCTCATAAGGTCGGGGAGGCTTTGAGGACATCGTGACCGCCATCGCCGCCGCGCCCGTCGTCGAGCCCGCGCCCAATCGGACCATGGTGCTGATCTCGATCATGCTGGCCATGATCATGACGGTGCTCGACCAGACCATCGCCAATGTGGCCCTGCCGCACATGGCCGGGTCGGTCTCGGCCTCGGGCGACCAGATCACCTGGGTGCTAACCTCCTACATCATCGCCGCGGCGATCATGACGCCGACCACCGGCTGGCTGGCCGGCCGGTTCGGCCGCAAACAGGTCTTCCTGGTCTCCATCGTCGGCTTCACCATCGCCTCGGCCATGTGCGGGGCGGCGCAGAACCTGCAGGAGATCGTCATCTTCCGCATCCTGCAGGGCGCGTTCGGCGCGTCCATGGCGCCCCTATCGCAGGCGGTGATGCTGGATGCCTATCCGCTTGAGGAACGCGGCCCGATCATGGCCATCTGGAGCATGGGGATCATGGTGGCGCCGATCGCCGGGCCGGTGCTCGGCGGCTGGCTCACCGACAATTTCAGCTGGCGCTGGGTCTTCTACATCAACCTGCCGGTGGGCATCCTGTGCTTCCTGGGCGTCTCCACCTTCCTGCACGAGCGCCGGCACGGCGAGAAGCTCCGATTCGACGCCATGGGCTTCGCCCTGCTCTCGCTCATGCTGGCCTCCTTCCAGCTCTTCCTCGACCGCGGCCAGAACAACGACTGGTTCCACTCGACCGAGATCATGATCGAGGCGGCGGTGGCGGGCCTGGCCCTGGTGCTCTTCGCCATTCATAGCGCCACCACCGACAAGCCCTTCCTGCCGGTCGAGCTGCTCAGGGACCGCAACTTCGTCACCGCGACGGGTCTTGGCCTGGCGGTGGGATTGCTGGTCTTTTCGGTGATGGCGCTCCTGCCCGGCATGACCCAGACCCTGCTGGGCTACCCGGTGATGACCGCCGGCCTGATCCAGGCGCCGCGGGGGGTCGGCAGCCTGGTCTCGATGTTCTTCGCCGGTCGGCTGGTGGGGCGGGTCGACACGCGTTTCCTGATCATCACCGGCCTTCTGCTGTTCGCCATCTCCTTCTTCGGCATGAGCCATTTCAGCCTGCAGATGGGCTATTTCTCCATGATCTGGACCGGGATCGTGCAGGGCCTTGGCATGGGTCTGATCTTCCTGCCCATGACCACGCTGGCCTTCGCCACCCTGGCGCCCAATCTGCGCGGCGACGGCACCGGGGTCTTCACCCTGATCCGCAACCTGGGCAACGCCGCCGGCATCTCGATCATGCAGGCCGTTTTCGTGCAGAACGTCTCGATCGTTCACGCCCGGCTGACCGAGACCCTGACGCCGGACAATCCGATCGCCGCGCCCATGCTGAACGGCCAGGCCAATATGGAGGCGCTGAACGGCGAGGTCACCCGCCAGGCCTCCATGGTCGCCTATACCGACGTCTTCCACGCCATGTTCCTGGCCACGCTCGCGGCCATCCCGCTGGTGCTGCTGCTACGCAAACCCGCCGACCAGATCCCGGCCTCGGCGGAGCCCATGGCGGCGGACTGATCAGGCGCGCGCGGCCTCACGCCCCGAGCGCCGCCGCGCTTGGCCGGCGGGCCCGCTCGCGCCGCGCCCGCACCGCTTCGGCCAGGTCGTCCAGCACCGTCACCGAGGTCTCCCAGTCGATGCAGGCGTCGGTGATCGACTGGCCGTAGGCGAGGTGGCGGCCGGGGACCAGGTCCTGGCGGCCGGCGCGCAGGTGGCTCTCGACCATCACCCCCATGATGCGGCCTTCGCCCCCGGCGAGCTGGGCGCAGAGGTCGGCGATCACGCCGGGCTGGTTCTCGTGCCGCTTGCGGGAGTTGGCGTGGCTCGCATCCACCATCAGCCGCTGCGGCAGGCCGGCCTTGGCCAGCTCCGCGGCCGCGGCGGCGACCGAGGCGGCGTCATAGTTGGGCGTCACCCCGCCGCGCAAAACGATATGGGCGTCGTCATTGCCAAGGGTGGTGGCGATGGCGGCGCGGCCATCCTTATTCACCGCCAGGAAATGGTGCGGGTTGAGCGCCGCCAGCACCGCGTCGATGGCGATCTTCACGTCTCCATTGGTGCCGTTCTTGAACCCGACCGGACAGGACAGGCCCGACGCCATCTCGCGGTGAATCTGGCTCTCGGTGGTGCGCGCCCCGATCGCGCCCCAGGCGACCAGGTCGGCGATGTACTGCGGGGTGGTCACGTCGAGGAATTCGCAGGCCGCCGGCAGGCCGAGCGCCGCGATGTCGAGCAGCACGCGGCGCGCCAGGCGCAGGCCGTCATTGATGCGGAAGCCGCCGTCCAGGCCCGGATCGTTGATCAGCCCCTTCCAGCCCACCGTGGTGCGCGGCTTTTCGAAATAGACCCGCATGAGGATTTCCAGCTCGCCCTCGTGCCGCCGCCGCATCTCCGCCAGCCGCCCCGCGTAGTCCAGCGCCGCCCTCGGGTCGTGGATCGAACAGGGGCCGATGATAACCACCAGCCGGTCGTCGTCGCCGTGCAGGATGTTGTGCACAGCGGCCCGCGCGCCCTCGACCATTTCGTCGATCATGAAGCTGGACGGCGCCTCGCCGATCACCTGGGAGGGCGGGCTGAGCATCTCCAGGCGGGCGATGCGAAGGTCGTCGGTCGAGGGGGACATTGGGCTGGCTCCAGGAGGGGGGTTGGGGAGCTGGCGGGCAACAAAAAAGCCGCCAGGACCCTGGCGGCTGACGGGAAGTTCGGCTTGGGTTGGGTTAGGCCAAGCGATCCTCCGCCGGCGCCAGGGGCGTCGGATAGCCGAAATACCAAAAGTAAAATTGGCTGGCGGCGAGGATCATGGGACGGGCCGTATATAGGGGCGAAGGACGGTTGTCACGCGCCCTGCTGCATTCTGGTCAGCCACGATGGCCTGACATTCCCAGACTTCTCCCGTGGGGAGAAGGAGGGGCCCACGCGCCTCGCGCGTGGGAGGGTCGAGAGCGGCGTTCGCCAAATCGTTGGCGAACGCATCCCCGCGAGTGGAACTCGCGGTGGCGCTCTCGACGGGCGTACGCCGCTTCAGGATAAGGCTGAGAGGCCGTAACCCTCACCTTCCCGCTGGCCTAGGTAATTCACTCCGCCGCCGCGGCGAGCGGCGCGGCCTTGCCGCCGCGGACCAGGCGGCCGGGCAGGGCGTCCGTTGCTGTGCCGTCGCGGTAGGTGATCTGGCCGGCGACGACCGTCGCCGTGTAGCCGCTGGCCCGTTGGATCAGGCGGCGGCCGCCGGCCGGCAGGTCGTAGGCCACCTGGGGCGCGTGCAGGGTCAGGTTGTCGTAGTCGATGACGTTCAGGTCGGCCCGGTAGCCGGGGGCCAGGACGCCGCGATCATAGAGGCCGACGGCGCGGGCGGTCTCGCGGGTTTGCAGCCGGATGACCTGTTCCAGCGGGATCCTCGGGCCGCGGGTGCGGTCGCGGGTCCAGTGGGTGATCATGGTGGTCGGGAAGCTGCCGTCGCAGATCATGCCGACATGGGCGCCGCCGTCGGAAAGGCCCGGTATGGCGTCCTTGTGATTGATCATGGCGTAGGCCGGATCGAGCGAGCCCTCGGCATAGTTGAGGAAGGGCACATAGAGCATGCCGCGCCCGCCCTTGCTCAGCATGTGGTCGAGGGCGACCGCTTGTGGGTCGGCGCCGGTCTGCAAGGCGACATGCGCCACCGTGGTCGCGTCGGTGGGCTCGTAGTCCGGCTGGTCGCTCATCAGGTGCATGCGCACGAAGCCGCCGCCGGCGCCGCGGATCCCGTCTTCCGGCCGGCTGGCGAACAGCCGGGCGCGGAAATCCGGGTCCTTCAGCGCCTTGACCCGCTCTTCGAGCGATAGGGCGGCGATCTCCTTGTAGACCGGGTAGTGGGTGAAGGGGTTCACCGTCAGCTCCAGCCCGAGCAGGACGCCGACCGGGCGAGCCGCGACCTGGGCCTTGATCGACAGGCCGGCGGCGTTGGCGTCCTCCACCGCATGCAGCAGGCTCTTGTAGGACTGCGGCCGCATCGGGTTCTGAATCAGCGAAAACGACATCGGCCGGCCGGAAGCCGCGACCACGCGGCGCAGCATGGCGAATTCGGCGTCCTCGTCGCCGAAGTCGGAGACGAACTGCAGCACGCCCTTGCCGGCGGCCTTCAGCCCCATGGCGATGCCGGTCAGCTCATCCTCGCCGGCGGTCAGGGTGGGCGTCGGCTGGCCGTCGCTGGTGCGGTGGTTCAGCGTGCGCGAGGTGGTGAAGCCCAGGGCCCCGGCCTCGGCCGCGCCCTGGGCGATCTTGGCCATGGCGGCGATGTCGGCCTCGGTCGCCGGTTCGCGATTGGCCCCGCGCTCGCCCATGACGAAGACGCGCACGGCGGCGTGCGGCAGCTGGCTGCCGATATCGACGTCGAAGCGGCGCTTTTCCAGGCTGGCCAGGTAGTCGGGATAGCTCTCCCAGTTCCAGGGCAGGCCCTGGCTGAGCACCGGGAAGGGGATGTCCTCGACGCCTTCCATCAGCCGCACCAGCCGGTCGTGATCCTCCGGCCGGCAGGGCGCGAAGCCGACGCCGCAATTGCCCATCACCACCGTGGTCACCCCGTGCCAGGACGAGGGCTGCATCCGCTGGTCCCAGGTGGCCTGGCCGTCATAGTGGGTGTGAATGTCGACGAAGCCCGGCGTCACCAGCTGGCCCCTGGCGTCGATCTCCTCGATTCCGCGGCCGGCGACCGCGCCGACGGCGGCGATCAGGCCGTCCTTGACGGCGACGTCCGCTTCGCGCGGCGCCGATCCCAGGCCGTCGTGGACGAGGCCGCCGCGCACGACGAGATCGTATGGCTGGTCCATGGTCGTTCCTCGAAATCCTTGGCGGCATTTGGCGCGCCCGGCGGGGGGCGGGTCAAGTCTTTGAGACCCAGCGGCGCTTATTCGGATTGGAGAAAAAGTCGAGGTCCGCCGCCCGGCCGGGCGCTTGCGGTCAGCCGGCCGCGCCCCGACCTAAACGGAACAGAAGGTGGACTTTTGCATTCCGGTAACACGCTAGAGGACGGATTGATGGCCAAGGTGATTTTGGGGCTCGGGGCGATGCTGGGCATAGCGCTCGGCCTTTTGCTGCCGGCGCCGGCCCATGGCGTCCAGCACACCCACCTGATCGCGCCCGGCGCGACCTCGGCGCAGTAGCGCCTCAACACTTCCGGCCAATCCTGATCTAGACTCACAGCTGTGAGTCGGCCCTTCACCTTCTACGAATTCTTCGCTGGCGGCGGCATGGCGCGGCTGGGGCTTGGGCGCGGCTGGGATTGCCTGTTCGCCAACGATTTCGACACGCTGAAGACCGCGACCTATCGCGACAATTTCGGCGGCGATCATCTGCATCCGGGCGACGTCTGGGCGATCGATGCTGGCGATCTGCCGGGCCCGGCCGATCTGGCCTGGGCGTCCAGCCCTTGCCAGGACGTCAGTCTGGCCGGTTCGCGGGCGGGCCTGGGCGGCGCGCGATCGTCGGCCTTCTGGGGTTTCTGGCGCCTGATCGAGGCGCTGGACGATCAGGGCCGCGCGCCGCGTGTCCTGGTGCTGGAAAACGTCGCCGGCCTGCTGAACTCCGCCGGCGGCGCCGATTTCGCCGCCATCGGACAGGCCTTCGCCGCCCGCGGCTATCGGTTCGGCGCGGTCGAGCTCAATGCGTCGGCCTTCCTGCCGCAGTCGCGCGCCCGGGCCTTCATCATCGCAACGCGCGAAGCGCCGTACGGGCTGGTCTCCTCTGTACCCGGCGCCGTCGCCACCGCCGCCGTCCGCCGCGCCTTCGATAGCCTGCCCGAGCCCCTCCGACGCCATTGGCTCTGGTGGCGGCTGGCGGCGCCCTACGCCCGCAACACCACCCTGGCCGACGCTCTTGAGCCCGACGACGCCGTCGCCTGGCGCTCGAAGGCGCAGACCGCCGCCCTGCTCGGCCAGATGAGCCCGCTGCACCGCGAGCGCCTGCGTAAGGCCGCGGCGAACGGTGAGCGGATCACGGCGCCGGTCTATCGTCGGGTGCGTGGGACGGGGCCGGGCAAGATCCAGCGCGCGGAACTGCGGCTGGACGGCCTGGCCGGCTGCCTGCGCACCCCCGGCGGCGGCTCCTCGCGCCAACTGCTGGTCATCGTCGATGGCGGCCGCACGCGCAGCCGCCTGATGACCGCCCGCGAGGGGGCCCGCCTGATGGGCCTTCCGGAAGACTATCGCCTGCCCGCCGGCGCCACGGCCGCCTGGCGGGTCATCGGCGACGGGGTCGCGGTCCCGGTGGTGCGCCAACTGGCCGCCCAGATCCTGGAGCCGCTGATCGCCGGCCTCCCCGCCATCGCCGCCGCTGAATAGGCGCCGACGATTTCTGGGCGGACAAGGCTTATCCCCAGCGCTTAGAGTGGGTTTCGAAGGCCGAAACCACGAGAGAGCCGCCCGCCATGACCACGACCGCCGCCAAAGCCTATGACGCCGCCCGCTTCAAGCGCGCCGGGCGCGGCAAGATCTATGACTCCATCATCGACACCATCGGCGACACGCCGCTGATCCGGCTGCCGCGGCTGACCGCCGAGCTGAAGCCCAAGGGCGAAGTGCTGGCCAAGCTGGAATTCTTCAATCCGCTTGGCAGCGTCAAGGACCGCATCGGCGCCTCGATGATCGAATCCCTAGAGGCCCAGGGCCTTTTGAAACACGGCTCGACCATCATCGAGCCGACCAGCGGCAATACCGGAATCGCTCTGGCCTTCGTGGCCGCCGCCAAGGGCTATCCGATCATCCTGGTGATGCCGGAGAGCATGTCGATGGAGCGGCGCAAGATGCTGGTGCTGCTGGGCGCCAGGCTTGAGCTGACGGCGGCGGAAAAGGGCATGCGCGGCGCCGTCGCCCGCGCCCAGGAGTTGCTGGCCGAGATTCCCGGCTCGGTCATGCCGCAGCAGTTCGAGAACATGGCCAACCCCATGGTGCACCAGGTCTCGACCGGCGAGGAGATCTGGAGCGACACCGGCGGCAAGGTGGACGCGGTGGTTTCCGGGGTCGGCACCGCCGGCACCATCACCGGCGTCGGCCACGTGCTGAAGGCCAAGAAGCCCTCGGTGCAGATGATCGCGCTGGAGCCGGAGGGCTCGGCGGTGCTGTCCGGCGGCCCGGCCGGACCGCACAAGATCCAGGGGATCGGCGCGGGCTTCGTACCAGGCGTGCTCGATCGCGGCGTCATCGACCGGGTGATGACCGTCTCCAACGACGAGGCCTTCGAGATGGCGCGCAAGGCCGCCCGAATCGAGGGCCTGCCCGGCGGGATTTCCTCCGGCGCGGCGCTCTCCGCCGCCTTCCGCCTGGCCTCGGAAGACGCCTATGCCGGCAAGCTGATCGTCACCATCATCCCGAGCTTCGCCGAGCGCTACCTGTCGACGGCCCTGTTCGACGGGCTCTGATGACCGACGTCTTTACCGCCGAAAAACGCTCGGCGGTGATGGCGCGGGTCAAGGCGCGCGACACCGGGCCGGAACTGGTCGTTCGCCGCCTGTTGTGGCGGCTGGGCGCGCGCTACCGGCTCGACCGACGCGATCTGCCCGGCCGACCGGACATCGTCATGCCCGGCCGCAAGCTCGCCGTCTTCGTTCACGGCTGCTTCTGGCACGGCCATGACTGCGTTCGAGGCGCCCGCGTGCCGAAAGCCAACCGCGACTACTGGACCACCAAGATCGCCCGCAACCGCGCCCGCGACATCGAAACCCGCGCCAAGCTGGAAGCGCTCGGATGGCGGGTCGAGGTGGTGTGGGAATGCGACCTGAAGGACGCCGAAGCGCTTGAGCGGCGGCTAGCCAAGCTGCTCGCGACCTAGCCTTACCCACTTTTCCGTCATGGCCCGACTTGTTCGGGCCAACCATGATCACCGTCTTGGATCAGGTGTTCATGGGTCCCCCGCATTCCGCCGCTTCGCGGCTCCAACGGGGGATGACGGATGTTGTTGGGGAGGCGCTAAAAGGCCTCCGCCTTCAGCGCCATCATGCTCTTCGCGCCCGCCTTCAGCTTGGCCAGGTGGCTGGCGCTGTCGGGCAGGATGCGGTCGAGGAAGTAGCGGCCGGTGGTCAGCTTGTCAGCGTAGAAGGGGTCGGGGTCAGCGGCCTTAGGCAACGCCGCCTTGGCCATCAGCGCCCACATATAGGCCAACGCCGTCAGGCCGAAGAGGTGCAGATAGTCGGTCGAGGCGGCGCCCGCCTCTTCCGGGTTCTGCAGGCCGTTCTGCATCAGCCAGGTGGTGGCCTCCTGCAGCTGCGCCTTCACCCCCGCCAGGCCCTCGACGAAGGGAGCCAGGCCGTCATCGCCCGCGTGCGCGGCGGCGAAGGCGTCGATCTCGCCAAAGAAGCCGAACACCGCGCGGCCGCCGTTGGCGGCCAGCTTGCGGCCGACCAGGTCCAGCGCCTGGATGCCGTTCGTGCCCTCGTAAATCATGCTGATGCGTACATCGCGCAGATACTGGCTGGCCGGGAAGTGCTCGGTAAAGCCCGAGCCGCCGTGCACCTGCATGGCGTCGGAACAGATCTTGAAGCCCTTGTCGGTCAGGAAGCCCTTCGTCACCGGGGTCATCAGGCCCATATAGTCGGACGCCCGCTGGCGCACCGCCTCGTCCGGGCTCTCGTGCATCAGGTCGCCCTGCAGCCCGGTCCAGAGCAGGAAGGCGCGGCCGCCCTCGAGGATGGCGCGGCTATCCATCAGCATGCGGCGGATGTCCGGATGCACGATGATCGGATCGGCCGGCCCGTCGGGGTTCTTCGGGCCGGAGAGCGCGCGGCCCTGCAGCCGCTCGCGCGCGAAGTCGCAGGCCGCCTGATAGGCCGCCTCGCCCTGGGCCAGGCCCTGCAGGCCGACGCCCAGCCGGGCCTCGTTCATCATCACGAACATCAGACGCAGGCCGGCATTCTCCTCGCCGATCAGCCAGCCCTGGGCGTCCTCATAGGACATGAAGCAGGTGGCGTTGCCGTGGATGCCCATCTTCTCTTCAAGGCCGACGCACTTGACGCCCTCATTGCGCGGGCCGACCCCGCCGTCGGCCGAGGGCAGGAACTTGGGCGTGATGAACAGCGAGATGCCGCGCACTCCGGCCGGCGCGCCCTCGATGCGGGCCAGCACCAGGTGGACGATGTTTTCCGCCAGATCGTGCTCGCCGCCGGAGATCCAGATCTTCTCGCCGGTGATGCGATAGGAGCCGTCGGCCTGTGGTGTGGCCTTGCTGCGAAGGAGGCCAAGATCGGTGCCGCACTGGGGTTCGGTCAGGTTCATGGTCCCGCCCCACTGGCCGCTCGCCAGCTTGGGCAGGTAGGTGGCCTTCTGCTCGGGCGAGCCGCCTTCGACGATGGCGGAATAGGCCCCGTGGGTCAGGCCGGGATACATGGAAAAGGCCATGTTGGCCGCCGAGGACATCTCGGAATAGGCCAGGTTGACCACCCGCGGCAGGCCCTGGCCGCCGAACTCGGTGGCCGAGCCCAGCGCCGGCCATCCGGCCGCGACCATGGTCGCATAGGCGTCCTTGAAGCCTTTGGGCGTGGTGACGCTGAAGTCGCCGGACCAGTGGCAGCCCTCGGTGTCGCCCACCCTGTTGAGCGGGGCCAGCACCTCTTCGCAGAAGCGCGCCGACTCGGTCAGGATCTGCTCGACCGTATCCAGCGAGGCGTCGGCGAAGCCCGGCAGATTGCTGTAGCGGTCGAGCTCCAGCACCTCCCGGAGCACGAACATCTGGTCGCGAACGGGGGCGCGGTAGCTCATGGCGGTCAACCGTGTGGCTTAAAGTCCGAAGCTTAGGACTATTTGGCGAATTCGTGCACGGCGTCCAGGCGCTGGCGCGGCGTCTCAACGGCTTCCGTCGCCTGGGGCAAGAGATCCGGACGGGTCTGGGCCAGTCGCGCCTCCATCGCCGCGCAGCCTTCGCGCAGGCTTTCCAGCGCGTGGTCGATGTCCTCGCGCTTGGCCTCGAGCGCCACGATCTGGTCGCGGAACTTGCGCAGCGACTTGGCCGCCTGGGCCGCGCCGCCGTCGTCCGGCGAGTAGAGTTCGAGGATCTCGCGGATGTCGGACAGGCTCAGGCCAACCCGCTTGCCTTGCAGGATCAGGGTCAGGCGGGCGCGGTCGCGATAGTTGTAGACCCGGTTCAGCCCCTCGCGCGCCGGCGAGAGCAGCCCCTTGTCCTCATAGAAACGCAGCGCCCGCGGCGTCACTTTGAATTCGATACACAACTGGCGGATGGTGTAGGTGCGCTCAGGGCGCCTCAGGTCGGGCATGGTTTCGCCTCCGTTGCCCGATCATTGCTAGGTCACGCTTACGTTAACGTCAAGCTTAACTGATCACTGCTCAGTTAGCTTTCGGCCAGATCCTCGCCGGCCAGCGCCCGCTCGATCAGGCCGATGGTGCGCTCCAGTCCGAAGATAGCGGCGAAGGAGCCGAAGCGAGGTCCCTGGCTCTGGCCGAGCAGCACCTCGTAGAGGGCGGAGAACCAGTCGCGCAAAGGCTCGTACTGCGCCGCCTTGCCCGCCGCATAGACCTCGTTCTGGATGAGTTCACCGGACTCGCAATCGTGCGGCAGGGCCTTGAGCCGGGTCAAAAGGTCGGTGAAGGCCGCGCGTTCGCGGTCGGTCGGCGGCCGGAACGTCTTCGCCGGGCGAACGAAGTCCTCGTAATAGTTGATGGCGTAGCCGCACAGCCGGTCGAGCAGGGGCTCGGTGACCGGCGAGGCGCCCGGCAGGTGGCGGCTCAAAAAGCCCCAGAGGATGGCCTTGTCCGAGGCGTTGGCGGCCTCGACCAGGGTGAGCAGCAGGCTGAACGACACCGGCGAGCCGCGCTCGGGCGGCTGGCCGCGGTGGACGAACCAGGCCGGGTTGTCGAGCGGATTGCTCGAATTTTCCCGGCGATTATAGGCATCGAGCTGCTGCAGATATTCGTCCGTGGCGCGCGGGATGACGTCGAAATAGAGCCGCTTGGCCGAACGCGGCGACTGGAACATGTAGTAGGCCAGGCTCTCGGGCGTCCCGTAGCGCAGCCAGTCCTCCATGGTCAGGCCGTTGCCCTTGGACTTGGAGATGCGCTGGCCGTTCTCATCCAGGAAGTGTTCGAAATTGAACCCGTCAGGCGGCTCGCCGCCGAGCACGCGGCAGATCTTGTTGGAGACCTTGACCGAGTCGATCAGGTCCTTGCCGGACATCTCGAAATCGACCTCCAGCGCGGTCCAGCGCAGCGCCCAGTCGGGCCGCCACTGCATCTTGACCGCGCCGCCGGTGACCGGGATCTCCACCCGGCTTCCGTCCTCCTCGGCAAAGACGATGGTCCCACGCTCGGGGTGGGTTTCGAGCATCGGAACCTCGAGCACGCGGCCGGTGGTCGGGCTGATAGGCAGGAAGGGCGAATAGGTCGCCCGCCGCTCCGGCCCCAGCGTCGGCAGCATGATGGCCTGGATGTCGTCGAAGCGGGCCAGTGCGGTCAAAAGCGTCTTGTCGTAGCGGCCGGAGCGATAGGCCTCGGTGGCCGAGACGAACTCGTAGTCGAAGCCGGCCTCGTCGAGAAAGGCGCGCAGGCGGGCGTTGTTATGCGCGCCGAAACTGTCGTGCTCGCCGAAGGGATCGCGCACCACGGTGAGCGGCTTGCCGAGGTCTTCGTGCAGCATCGCCTGGTTGGGCAGGTTGGGGGCGATGCGGCGCAGGCCGTCCATGTCGTCGGAGACGCAGATCAGCCGGGTCGGGATGGCGTCGTCGGTGAGCGCGCGAAAGGCCTGGCGCACCATGGCCGGCCGCGCCACCTCGCCGAAGGTGCCCAGGTGCGGCGGGCCTGAGGGGCCGTAGCCGCATTCGAACACAACCGGCTTGCGCAAGGCGGCGAAGGTCGCGGCCGCCTCGTCGGCCTTGCCGGCTTCGATCAGGGTCGCGGCCAGGTCGCGCTCAGCCTGGGTCAGGCGCAGGCGCAGAATCCGCCCGATCAGCAGACGGGCCTGCTCGAATGGCCAGGACTTCGCCTCGCGCGCCAGTGGATAAAGTCCTTGAACCATGGCGGGCCTTAAAGGCCGGGCGGCGGCGGGATGCAAGCCTTCGCCTTGAACCGGCCACCCGCGCCGCCCACTATTGACGGATGAAACGCATCGTCGCTCTCGCCGCCGCTTTCGCGCTCGCGTTCGCCGCGCCAGCCTTCGCGGCGCCCGCCCAGACCGCCATCTTCGCCGGCGGCTGCTTCTGGTCCATGCAGCACGACATGGAGCACATCCCCGGCGTGGTCGACACACTGGTCGGCTACACTGGCGGTCACGTGGCCCATCCCACCTATGAGGATGTCTCCACCGAGACCACCGGCCATCTGGAATCGATCAAGATCACCTTCGATCCGGCCAGGATCAGCTATGCCGCCCTGGTGCAGCGCTACTGGCACGTGATCGACCCGACCGATCAAGGCGGCGCCTTTTGCGACCGGGGGTCCTCCTATCACAGCGCCATCTTCGTCAGTTCTCCCGACCAGCGCCGCATCGCCGAGGCCTCCAAGGCCGCGCTGGAACAGGGGCCGCTGAAGGGCAGGATCGTCACCCCCATCCGCGACGCCGTGGTGTTCTGGCCGGCTGAGGACTATCACCAGCACTATTCCGACAAGAACGTCTTCGCCTACGCCGCCTACCGCACCGGCTGCGGCAAGGACGGTGTCCTGAAGCGCATCTGGGGGCCCCTGGCGCTGCGCTAGGACCCTTTTCACGCCGGCGGCTTGGTCTATTAGGCGTCACCATGATCGCGCCCGTTCCCGCAGAGTGGTCGCCGCATCGGGCGATGTGGCTGGGCTTTCCGAGCCATGCGGAGCTGTGGGAGGAGAACCTCGTCGCCGCCCAGGCCGAGACCGCCGCCCTGGCGCGCGCCCTGGCCGGGCCAGGCAAGGAGCGGGTCAGGCTGATGGTGCGCGGCGACGCGGCGGAGGCCGCCGCCCGCGCCCTGCTTGAGGACGCCGCCGGGATCGAGATCGTCCGCGGCCTCTTTGGCGACGTCTGGCTGCGCGACACCGGGCCGATCTTCCTCGACCGCGACGGCCTGTTCACCGCCCAGGCCTTCCGTTTCAACGGCTGGGGCGGCAAGTATTTGCTGGACGGCGACGAGATCGTCGCCGAGCAGATCGCCGCCGCCGCCGGCGCGCCCTTGTACACCGCGCCCTGCGTGATCGAAGGCGGCGCGCTGGACCACGACGGTTTCGGCACCGTGCTGACCACCCGCCAGTGCCTGCTCAACCCCAACCGCAATGCCGACTGGAGCGAGGCGGAGGCGGAAGCCGCGCTGACCGCCAATCTTGGCGCGCGCGCCGTGCTCTGGCTGGGCGACGGCCTGGCCAACGACCACACCGACGGCCATGTCGACAATCTGGCTCGCTTCGTGGCGCCCGGCGTGGTGGCCTGCCCGGTGGCCTGGGGGCATAGCGACCCCAATGCGGAGGTCTATGACGACGCCGCGCGCCGGCTGGCCACCATGCGCGGCGCGCGCGGCTCGGCCCTGACCGTGGCCCGCATCGCCTCGCCCGGCCGGATCGAGGACGAGGACGGCACGGTGTTGCCGGCCTCGCACATGAACTTCATCATCGCCAACGGCGCGGTGATCGCCCCGGTCTACGAGACCCGCGCCGCCGCCTTCGCACTGGACACCCTGCAGAGCCTCTTTCCGGAGCGGACTGTGATCGGGTTGCCCTCCCGCGCGTTGCTCAGCGGCGGCGGCTCCTTCCACTGTATCAGCCGCGAGGAGCCGGCATGAACCGGACCTTGAGCCTCGGCGTGCTGCAGAGCGCCTATGGCGACGACCTGGCCGCCAATATCGCCCGCACGGCCGACCTCATCCGCGAAGCCGCCGCCGCTGGCGCCCAGGTCATCCTGCCGCCGGAACTGTTCCAGGGGCCCTATTTCTGCGTACGGCAGGAGGAGCGCTGGTTCGCCCAGGCCCATCCCTGGCGCACTCACCCGTGCGTCACCGCGCTGGCCCCGCTGGCGGCGGAGCTGGGCGTGGTCATTCCGGTCTCGATCTTCGAGCGCGAAGGGCCGCACTATTTCAACAGCCTGGTGATGATCGACGCCGACGGCTCGCTGCTCGGCCTCTATCGCAAGAGCCACATCCCGGACGGACCGGGCTATCAGGAGAAATACTATTTTCGTCCCGGCGACACCGGCTTCCGCGTCTGGGACACGCGCCATGGCCGCCTGGGCGTCGGCATCTGCTGGGACCAGTGGTACCCGGAAGCCGCCCGCGCCATGACCCTGATGGGCGCCGAGGCCCTGCTCTACCCGACCGCGATCGGCTCGGAGCCGCACGATCCCAGCCTCGACACCGCCCTGCCCTGGCGGCGCGCCATGCAGGGGCATGCGGTCTCCAACATCATCCCGGTCGCCGGCGCCAACCGCACCGGGTTCGAGCCCTGGAACGACTATCCGGGCGGCGGCCAGCGCTTCTATGGCTCGAGCTTCATCTGTGACCATCGCGGCGACCTGGTCGCCGACCTGGGTCCCGACGACGAGGGCTTCGCCGTCGCCAGTTTCGACCTGGACTTCATGGCCCGCCACCGCGCCGCCTGGGGCTTCTTCCGCGACCGCCGCCCCGACCTCTATGGCGCCCTCACCGAGCCCCGACCGGCATGATCGACACCGAACGCCTGGTCCTGCGCCCGTGGACTGAGGCGGACCGCGAGCCCTTCCTGGCTGTGACCGCCGACCCGGAGGTGATGAGCTGGCTGGGCGGCGTCCCTACGCCTGACGCGGCCAACCAGCGGTTCGAGCGGTTCGCCAGTGGGTTCGATGAGCGCGGGTACACCCGCTGGGCCATCGAGCGGACCGCAGACGGCGCCTTTCTGGGCTATTGCGGCCTAGCGCCAGTCCACGAAACCCTGCCCGTGACCGGGATCGAGGCCGGCTGGGGCCTGGCGCGCGCGGCGTGGGGCTTTGGCTACGCCGCCGAGGCGGCGCGTGCCGCCGTGCTCGACGGATTCGATCGGCTGAAGTTCGAAGAGATCATCGCCTTCACCGCCGACACCAACCGGCGCTCACAGGCGGTCATGGCCCGCGCCGGCCTCACGCGCGATCCGTCCCGGGACTTCGACCACCCGAACCTGCCGGAAGGCGACCCGCTTCGCCGCCATTGGGTCTATGCGGCCACAAGGCCGGCGTAGCTGGATCATTTGAACGCGGCCCTTCTCCCCTTGCGGGAGGAGGATGCCTCAATAGGGCGGGTGCTGGGCCGCCTGGTCGGTGTCAAGACAGTCGCCGGGACCGACGTGCGGGGTTTGGCGGGCGGCCGCCACCTCGGCGCGGGCCCTTTCCATGTCGGCGCGGAATTCGGGGCTGGAATGCAGGGCCGCGACCAGGATCGAGCCATTGGTGCGGCCTTCCTCGACATCGCTCAGGTAATGGACGCCGCAGACGATGCGGCTTTCGCCGATCTCGCGCGCCCGCATCAGGATCTCGGTCGAACGGTCCGGCGCGAGCTCGGCCAGGATCAGCCCCCAGGCCCAGCTCACCGTGGCGTGGCCGGACGGGTAGGCGGCGCTCTTGGCCAGGCTGTCGGTCTTCGGCACGCAGATGGGGGGATCGCCAGAGGCCCCGACATAGGGCCTCGGCCGATTGAAGCTGTCCTTGGGCGGATCGACGACGGCGCGAGCGTCGTAACCCATGCGATGCAGCATCCGATCGAGCGTCGGCGCATTGGTCGCGTCAAGCCTCACCCCGATCGCACAGGCGAACATGCCGGCGCGTGGGGTCAGGTCGGCGTCCAAGGTCGCCAGCGACCAACGCGGATCACCTTTCAACGTCCGGGTCTTGGCGAAGATCGCCTCGTCGTCCGCCTCTCGCCCCGAACCCGGCGGCGGCGGGGCGGGCAGGATGCGCAGGGTCTGCGGGGTCGTATCGGCGGTCAGATAGCCGACGGGCTCTGCCGACTGGGCAAGCGCGAGGGACGCGAAGATCAGGCCCGCCGCGACGAGCGGCGGCAGGAAGCGGCGGACCATGCGATCAGCTCCGAAAACGGCGACGACTAAGGCGGCTCGGCGACAGCTTCGTGACGCGTCCTAGCCCAGGACCGTCTTGCCGTTCTTGATGCAGGTGACGTTGCGCGCCTGGATGCGCGCCTCGAACGAGATCACCGGGCCGTCCTTCCACAGATCCACCGTGATGGTCTCGCCCGGGAAGACCGGCGAGGAGAACCGCGCCGCATGGCTCTTGATCGCCGCCGCATCGTAATCGGCATAGGTCTGCAGCACCGCGCGGCAGGTGATGCCATAGGTGCAGAGCCCGTGCAGGATGGGCCGCGGAAAGCCGGCGCGGCGGGCGAAGTCCGGGTCGGCGTGCAGCGGATTGAAGTCGCCGGACAGCCGGTAGATCAGCGCCTGGTCCGGGCGGGTCACGATATCGATCGAGCGGTCCGGCGCTCGCGTCGGCACGGCGTGCGGCTCCGGCTGGCCCTCGGAGGGACCGCCGAACCCGCCGTCGCCGCGGGCGAAGAGGGAGGCGTGGATGGTGGCGATGGGATCACCGGCCTCGTCGGTGATGATCGTCTCGTTGACCACAACGGCGCCCTTGTCCTTGCCCTTGTCGAAGACGCCGAGCACGCGGCCCTTGCTCTTCACCTTGGCGGCGGCGGGGATCGGTTTGTGGAAGGTGATGTTGCGCTCGCCGTCGACGATGAGCACGGGATTGAGCTGCATGCGCGCCTCGGGGCCGGTCGAGCTGGTCGGCCGCGCGCGGATGACCGAGGCGAAGGTCGGCAGCGCCTTCAGGTCCTTCTCGAACACGAAGGCCAGCTCCTTCTCGTCCATCGGATCGGCGCCCATGCCGACGCCTAGCGCGTAGAGGATGGTTTCCTGGTTGGTCCAGGCGCCTTCGCCTTCGGTTCGGCGCTCGAGCACTTGCGGATAGTCGATGGGCATGGGGGCGTCCTTCCTGGTTTTCCGCATTGAAGGCGAAGGAGGCGGGCTCGCGCAAGCCGTCAATCGCGCCGCATTGCCCGTTGCAAGCCGATCCGCTAGAAGCCGCCGACCTTGGGCCCCGCGCCCTGACGCCAGATATTCGGTGCTGCATGGCCGCTAACGACACCCAACCCAATCCCGTCACCGGCAATGTGCTGTTGTACGAGCGGCCCGAGCCGCTGGACGCCAAGCGTCACGCCAATCTCGGCCTGCTCAAGTCCGACAAGCCGTTCGGCTTCGTCGCCAAGCAGCATTTCGTGCCGCTGCATGTTGGCGAGTTCGGTCCGGCCGCGGTCAACTATCCGATCATCTTCGCCGGCGAGGCCCACGCGCCGCTGGCCGTGGTCGGCGTCAACGCCGGCGAAAACCTGTTCGTCGCCGACGACGGCGCCTATCGGCCAGGCGCCTATATTCCCGCCTTCATCCGCCGCTATCCCTTCGTCGGCGCGCTCGACGAGCCGGCGCAGAAGATGGTGGTCTGCATCGATCGCAGCTCTTCGCTCTGGATCGAAGGCGGCGGCGACGTGCCACTGTTCGAGAACGGCCAGCCCACTGAATTCACCAAGAGCTGCATCGACTTCTGCGGCCAGTTCGACGCCGACCGGCGCCAGACCGACCTGTTCGTCAAGATGCTCATCGACCTCGACCTGTTCGAGACCCGCCAGACCACCTTCACCCCGCGCACGCCCACCGGCGAGCCCGGCGAGCCGCAGCTGGTGGCGGAGTTCTTCGGCGTGTCGGAAGAGCGGCTGAGGGCGCTGCCGACGGACAAGCTGGTCGAGCTGCGCGACAATGGGGCGCTTGGCCAGATCTACGCCCACCTGATCTCACTGTTCGGCTGGGACAAGCTGGTCGCCGAGTCGCTCGCCCGCCGCGGCGAGACGATGGCCTAGCCCTGTTCTCAGAGTTCGCGGCAGGCGAACAGGCTGCGGGTAAGGCAGGAAAAGACCAGCCGGCCGGCCTGGTCGAGCAGGTCGTGCTGGGCGAAGACAATGCCCTTGCCGGCGCCAACCGGATCCTTGCCCATCACCGTCATCCGCCCGCGCAGGGTGTCGCCGGCCGGCGGGATACGCCCCCAGCGCAGCGCATCGACCGCCAGCCGCTTGGTCTGCGGCCAGTCGGCCGAGGCGGCGGCGTCCAGGCTGGACCAGACGGTATAGACCAGGGCCTCGCAGGCGCCTTCGCTCAGGTCGCGGTCGCGGGCGAAGGTGGCGTTAAAGCTCTCCATCATAGTCTCGCTGAGCGGCATGGAGCCCAGCGCGACCACCTGGCCGACCTCGATGTCTTCGAAATGGGCGGGCAATGGGTTTTCCTTGCGGCTTGTCGGTTTGGAGACGGACCTATAGCTCTCGCATGGTGAACGGAACACTCCTGTCGATCGGCGCGCGGGCCCTGGCCGCCCTTTGTCTGGCCCTGGCCGCGCCCGCCTTGGCGCGCGCCGCGCCGGTGCGCGCGGGTCATCTCACCGCCGAGATCGTCGCCGACCACACGGCCATCGCGCCGGGCGGGACCATCCATGTGGCGCTGCGCCAGCAGATCGACGCCGGCTGGCACACCTATTGGCGTAATCCCGGCGATTCCGGCCAGGCGACCACCCTGGACTGGACCCTGCCGGCCGGCTGGAAGGCGGGCGAGATCGTCTGGCCGGCGCCGCAACAGCTGAAAATCGGTCCGCTGATGGACTACGGCTATACCGGCTCTGTGCTGCTGCCGGTGACGCTGACCGCCCCGGCGGACGCAAAACCCGGCCAGACCGTGACCTTGAAGGCGCACGCGGCCTTCCTGGTCTGCCAGGACGTCTGCGTTCCCGAAGACGCCCAGCTGACCCTCGATCTGCCGGTGGTTTCAGCCGGCCCGCCGGATGAGCCGCACTGGGCCCCGCGGATCACCGCCGCCCTCACCGCCGCCCCGTGGGCTTCGCCGGCCCTGAAGGCGGCCATGACGCCCAGCGCCACGACGGTGAAGCTGAGCATCGCTGGCGCGCCGTTGAAGGGCGCGGATTTCGCGGGCGCCTATTTCTATCCTTATGACGGCGAGGCCATCGACGCGGCGGCGCCCCAGATCATCGAGCGCGGCCCCAACGGCCTCACCTTGTCGCTCGCGCCCGGCTCGGCCTTCAAGACCGGCAAGCCGCCGGCGACGCTGACCGGCGTTCTGGCCCTCGGTTCTCGCGTCTTCGAGGTGACGGCGTCGCCAGGACCGCCGCTGCCGGGCGCCTCCGGGCTCGGACCGCCACCGGGCCCGACGGGGGCGCCGGCCAGCCTTGGCCAGCTGACCATCGCCATGGGGCTGACCTTTGTCGGCGGGCTGATCCTCAACCTGATGCCCTGCGTCTTCCCGGTGCTGGCCATGAAGGCGGCCTCGCTGGCGCGCCATGCCCACCAGCCCAACGCCGCCCGCATCCAGGGCCTGGCCTATCTGGGCGGCGTCGTGGCCACCTTCCTGGCGCTAGCCGGAGCACTCATCGCGGCGCGCGCGGCCGGCGAGGCGGTGGGCTGGGGCTTTCAGCTGCAATCGCCCGCCATCGTCGCCGGGCTGACCCTGGTCATGCTGCTCGTCGCCCTCAACCTCTCGGGCGTCTTCGAAGCCGGGACGAGCCTGCAGGCCGCCGCCGGCCAGGCCGAGCCGGCCGAGCGCGGGGGCGTGCTCGGCGCGGCCCTTACCGGCGTGCTGGCGGTCGCGATCGCCGCGCCCTGCACCGCGCCCTTCATGGGCGCGGCGGTCGGGTTCGCCCTGACCCAGGGCCCCGCCATCGCGCTCGGCGTCTTCCTGGCGCTGGCGCTGGGCATGGCGGCGCCCTTCGTGGTGCTGGCCTTCGCGCCGGCCCTGCTCAGCCGTATGCCGCGTCCGGGGCCCTGGATGGAGGGGCTGAAGAAGGCCCTGGCCTTTCCGATGTACGCCACCGCCGCCTGGCTGGCCTGGGTCTATGCCCAGAGCGCCGGCTCGGGCCGCCTGGCCAGCCTGTTCGCCGCCGCCGTGCTCACCGGTCTGGCCGCCTGGCTCTATGGCGCCGGCCAGCGCGCCCGCATCTCGGGTGCACGCTCGGCCCCGGCGCTGGCCGCGTCCGGCATCGCTATCGCGCTGGCCTTGAGCGCGGCCTTCTGGCCCGCCGCGCCAACCCCGGCGGCGCTCGTCTCACAGCCCTTCTCGCCCGACCGGCTGGGAGAGCTACGCGCCGAGCACCGGCCGGTCTTCGTCAACTTCACCGCCGCCTGGTGCGTCACCTGCCAGGTCAACGATCGCGTGGCGCTGTCGGGGGCCAAGACCGCCGACGCCTTCGCCAAAGCCGGCGTGGTCTATCTGGTCGGCGACTGGACCGACCGCAACACCATGATCGAACAGGCCCTGGCCGAACATGGCCGGGCCGGCGTGCCGCTCTATCTGATGTATCCCGCCAATGGCGGCGAGCCCGAGGTGCTGCCGCAGATCCTCACCGAAGGCCTGGTGGTCGATGCCGCCCAGAAGGCGACCGCCTCTTAGGCCGCCGGTTGCGGCGGAGCGGTGATCACCTCGACATTGTCGTTCAGCAGATAGGACATGTCGCGCAGCGCGGTGTCCTGGTCGTGGCCGGTCTTGGCCGCAACCACCGCCGCCAGCTTGTTCGGCAGGTCCTGGGAAATGCCGTGCAGGATGCATTTCAGGTCGTCCTTCGAGCCCCGCGCCACCAGAACGCCGTGTCCCTTCTCATCGAGCAGGGAAAGTTCGGTGATCGCTTCGCTGAACTGACCGAACTGCGGAAGCGTGATGGCCTCGGAAACGCCCGCCAGGCTCTTGCGATAGGCGTCGACCTGGCTCTTCAGCGACCCGGCGCGCCCGACGATGTCGGTGAACAGCGGCTCGCTCGCCACCGAGGCCGGCGCGGCATCGGCGACCGCAACCATCGGCGGCGGCGCGGCGGCGGCCGGACCGGCCTGGGCGAAGACGAGAAAGGCGGCGAGCGCGACATCGCATGACATGAGCGTGGTCCTCGGGCTTTCGGACGGGCAATCCGTTGCGCCAAGCCTTATCAAGTCGGGGTAAACGAGCCGCTACCGCACCTGATCGAGCGCCGGCGTTCCTTGCCCGGCCCCGCACGATCCTTTATGCGCCGCCCATGACCGAGGCCTTCCGACCCCAAGCCCGCGCTCCGAAGGGCTTCCTCGACAAGCGAGCCGACGACCTCGCCGCCGAGCGGCGCATCGTCGATGCCGTCTCGGCCGTCTATGAGCGCTACGGGTTCGAGCCTCTGGCCACCGGCGGTTTCGAATATGCCGACACGCTCGGCAAGTTCCTTCCCGACGCCGACCGTCCCAACGAGGGGGTTTTTGCCCTGCAGGACGACGACGAGCAGTGGATGGCGCTGCGCTACGACCTGACCGCGCCGCTGGCCCGCTTCGTGGCGCAGAACTGGGAGACCCTGCCCAAGCCCTTCCGCCGCTACGCGATCGGCAGTGTCTGGCGCAACGAAAAGCCCGGCCCCGGTCGCGATCGGGAATTCATCCAGTGCGACGCCGACACGGTGGGTTCGGCCCGCCCCGAGGCCGACGCCGAGATCATCGCCATGGCGGTCGAGGGCTTCGCCGCGGCGGGGCTGCCGGCGGCCGACTACGTGCTGAAGATCAACAGCCGCAAACTGCTCAACGGCCTCCTGACCTCGGCCGGCGCGGATGATCCGGCGCAGAAGCTTGGCGTGCTGCGCGCGGTGGACAAGCTGGACCGGCTGGGGGTCGATGGCGTGCGCCTGCTGCTCGGCGCCGGCCGCAAGGACGAGTCGGGCGCCTTCACCAGGGGCGCGGGCCTCACCACCGCCGCCATCGACGCGGTCATCGCCTTTGTCGAGGCCGGCGGCGCGGGCCGCTCGGCCACGCTCGACCGGCTGTCCAACGTCATTGGCGGCTCGACAGAGGGCGACGAGGGGGTGGAAGAGCTGTCGAAGATCGCCGCCGCCCTCGCCGGCCTCGGCGTCAGCGAGGATCATGCGGTGTTCGAGCCGTCGGTGGTTCGCGGGCTGGAATATTATACCGGCGCGGTCTTCGAAGCCGAGCTGCTGGCCGAAACACTCGACGAGCGCGGCCAGAAGGTCCGTTTCGGTTCCGTCGGCGGCGGCGGCCGCTATGACGATCTGGTGGCGCGGTTCACCGGCCAGCCGGTGCCGGCGACCGGCTTTTCCTTTGGCGTCTCGCGGCTGGCCGCGGCGCTGAAGGCTGCCGGGCGCGCCGAGGCTTTCCGCGCGCGCGGGCCGGTGGTGATCATCGCCTTCGACGCCGAGGGCATGGCCGACTATTTCGCCATGGCCGCCGAACTGCGCGCCGCCGGCGTCGCGGCCGAGGTCTATCTCGGCCAGTCGGGCATGAAGGCGCAGATGCGCTACGCGGACCGCAGGCTTTCGCCGGCCGCCGTCATCGTCGGCGGCGACGAGCGCGCGGCGGGCCAGGTGACCATCAAGGACCTCGATCTCGGCCGTGTGCTGGCCGCCGGCGTCAGCGACAATCAAAGCTGGCGGGGCGAGCGCCCGGGCCAGGTTACCGTACGCCGCGATGAGCTGGTGGCGACCATCCAGCGCATCCTGGAGGCCGCCCGATGAGGCTCGAACCGCCCGTTCCAGCCCAGGTGCTGGCCGCGATCCGCGCGCCCTTCGCCCTGCTCGGCGCGCCCTTTGTCGACGCGCCGGTGATGTTGCCGCTTGGCCTGATGCTCGACCTGGCCGGCGAGACCATGCGCGGGCGGCTCTTCCTGGTGCAGGGCGACGGCGAGGACGCCTGCCTCAGGCCCGACTTCACCATCCCCATCGCCCGCGCCCACATCGCCGAGGGCCGAGGCGACGGCCGCTATCTCTACGAGGGCAAGGCCTTCCGCGTCGCGCCGCGCGGCTCGGACCGCGCCGAGGAATTCCTGCAGATCGGGATCGAGGTCTTCGGCGGCGACAGCGGCCCCGAGGCCGACGCCGAGGTCGCAGGCCTGGCCTGGCGCGCGGCCGCGGCCGGCGGACGCGACGACCTGGTCCTGATCCTGGGGGACGTGGCGCTGTTTTCAGCCTTCATAGACGCGATCGGTCTAGCGCCCGCCCTGGCCGCGCGGCTGAAGCGCGCCTTCGCGCGGCCGGGCGCGCTGGCCGGCGAACTTACCCGCGCCCAGGCCGCCGAACCCTCCGCCCGCCAAGGCGATCGCATCGCCGAACTGCTCGCCGGCCTGCCGGAAGCCGACGCCACCGCGGTGCTGCAGGATCTGTGGTCGATCGCCGGCATCCAGCCGGTGGGCGGACGCTCGGCGGGCGAAATCGCTCATCGCCTGGTGCAGCGCGGCGAGGCCGCCCGCGCGCCGCGGCTCAGCCCCGCCGAGGCTAGGCTGATCCGCGACTTCATCGACCTGTCGGGCCCGCCCAGGGCCATGCTCGACGCCGCCGCCGGCCTCGTCCGCGCCGGAGGACTGGACCTGGAGGCCGATCTCGAAGCCTGGGATCGGCGGCTTGACGCCATTATCGGCCACGGCGCGCCGGAGGACCGGCTGATCTTCCACGCCAGTTTTGGCCGGGCCTTCAGCTATTATGACGGCTTCCTGTTCGAGGTGCGCAGTCCGGCCCTGAGCGACGAGGCGCCGGTCGCCGGCGGCGGGCGCTACGATTCCCTGCCGGCTCATCTGGGCGGCGCGGCGCGTGGTGCCGTCGGCTGCGCGGTGCGGCCCGGCCGGGCCTGGGCGCAAGCCGGGAGGGCGTCATGAGCGACGCCCCACTGACCTTCGGCCTCTTCTCCAAGGGCCGGCTGAAGGAACAGGCCGAGGCCTGGCTCGCCGACTGCGGCCTGCAGCTCGAGGCCGAGGGCGGCGAGCGCGGCTATCTGGCGACGATCAGCGGCCTGCCGGACGTGCGCGTGCTGCTGCTGTCCGCCAGCGACATAGCCGCCGGCCTGGATACCGGCGAACTGCACCTCGCCGTCAGCGGCGAGGATCTGCTGCGCGAGCGCGGCGATACGCTCGACGGACACGTCCTGTTGTTGCGCGCGCTGGGTTTCGGCCGCGCCGACCTGGTGGCGGCGACGCCGGCCAGCTGGGTCGATGTCGAGACCATGGCCGACCTGGAAGAAGTCGCCGCCGCCTTTCTGGCCCGCACCGGCCGGCGCATGCGGGTCGCGACCAAGTACATGGTGCAGACCAGAGCCTTTTTCGCCAGCCACGGCGTCGTCGACTATCGCATCGTCGAGTCCAGCGGCGCCACCGAGGGCGCGCCGGCCGCCGGCCAGGCGGAGCTGATTGTCGATATCACCACCACCGGCGCGACCCTGAAGGCCAACGGGCTGAAGGTGCTGGAGGACGGCCTGATCCTGCGCAGCCAGGCGCAGCTCTGCGCCAGCCTCATCGCGCGGTGGACGCCCAAGCAGCTCGCCTCGGCGCGGCGGCTGATGAGCATCGTGGAGGCGCGGGCCCGGGCCAGGCGCACGGCCCTGGTCTCCTGGCCGGCGGAACAGGACAAGACCGCCGAGGAGGCCGTTCAGCCCTTCCTCGCCCGGGGCGCCACGCGCCGCGCCCAGGGGCTGCTGGCGGAGGTCGACACCCTGTTCGAGGTGACGGCCGCCCTGGCCCACGCCAAGGTCGGACCGGTCTCTGTGGTGCGCCCCGACTTCGCCTTCGAGCCGCGGTCCTCCGCCGGCGACCGGCTGGCGACGCGTCTCGGTGAGCGGAGTTGACGCAAGCCTGGCTGATTTGATCGAATTTGCCGCCACCGTCCGGCCGTGTTGCGCGTTTGAAACACGATGCCGTGCAAAAGATTGACAAGATTGCTGAAACGCCGTTCCCTTCCCTAGCGAGAGACGACACGGGCCATCAGAGCCCGCGCGACTCGGCGTTTCGGGGAGGAAACGCCCGCTACCTTCAAGAGGCTAAGGGCCCGCCGCGATGATTCCCCCGTGGCGGGCCTTGCTTTTTCAACCCCTCACCAGATCCTGACCCGCTGATCCGGCGCCACGTACATCGGGTCGCCGGGCTTGACGTCGAAGGCGGCGTACCAGGCGTCGACATTGCGCAGGGTTCCGACCACCCTGTAGTGCGACGGCGAGTGCGGGTCGGAGACTAGGTCCTCGCGCAGGGCGTCGTCGCGCATCTTCTCCCGCCAGATCTGCGCGAAGCCCAGGAAGAAGCGCTGGTCGCCGGTCAGGCCGTCGATCACCGGCGCCGGCTGGCCGTGCAGCGAGGCATGGTAGGCGTCGAGCGCGACCAGAATGCCACCGAGATCGGCGATGTTTTCGCCCATGGTCAGCGCGCCCTTGATGTGGGCGCCCGGCACCGGCTCGAAGCTGGAATACTGCGCGCCCAGCCGGTCGGTGCGGGCCTGGAACTTGGGCGCGTCTTCAGCGCTCCACCAATCGGCCAGCCGTCCCTCGCCGTCGAACTTGCGGCCTTCGTCGTCGAAGCCGTGGGTCATCTCGTGGCCGATGACCGCGCCAATGCCGCCATAGTTGATAGCTGGATCGGCGTCCGGATCGAAGAAGGGCGGCGACAGGATGGCGGCCGGGAAGACGATCTCGTTGTTGCTGGCGTTGTAATAGGCGTTGACTGTCTGCGGGGTCATGCCCCACTCCAGCTTGTCGACCGGTCTGTTCATCCGCTTGACGTGCCGCTCCCATTCGAAGATCGCGGCCCGCTCGGCGTCGCCATAGAGGTCGTCCGGCCGCACCGCCAGCGCTGAATAGTCGCGCCATTCCGCCGGATAGCCGACCTTGACGGTGAACTTGGAGAGCTTCTCCACCGCCTTGGCCCGGGTCTCCGCGCTCATCCAGTCCACCCGCTCCAGGCGCGCGTTCAGCGCCTCCTTCAGGTGGCCGACCAGGGCGTCCATCTTGGCCTTGGCGTCCGGGGTGAAATACTGGGCCACATAGAGGCGGCCGACGGCCTCGCCCAGGGCGCGGTTGACGAAACCGACGCCGCGTTTCCAGCGTGGCTGGATCTCCGGCTGGCCGGCCAGGTCGTGGTTGCGGAAAGCAAAGCGGGCCTGGACGAAGCGGTCCGACAGATAGGGCGCGGCGGAATCGGCCAGGTGGAAGGCCTGCCAGGCCTTCAAGGTCTCGGCTGGCGTCGCGGCATAGATGGCGGTGAATTTCGGGAAGGCAGTATTGGCGTTGAGCACGATCCGGTTGAGCGAACCCAGTTCGGCGCTGGCCAGGAAGGCCTTGAAGTCGAAGCCCGGCGCATAGGTCGCCAAGTCCGAAACCGCCATGGGGTTATAGGTCTTGAGCGGGTCGCGCTCGTCCTCCCTTGGCCAGGTCGCCTCGGCCAGCCTGGTCTCGAACTCGACGACGGCCTTGGCGGCCGCATCCGGGTCGGTCCAGCCGATCTCCTTCAGGAGGCCGGCGACATAGGCCTGGTAGTCCTTCTTTTTATCGGCGAATTCGGGTTTCAGGTAATAGTCGCGATCGGGCAGGCCGAGGCCGCCGACGTCGATATTGACCGTGTAGCGATTGGGGTCCTTGGCGTCCGCGTCGATGGACATGTCGAAGATGGCGCTCTGGAAGCCGACCCGGCCCATGACCGCGGCGATGTCCTTGCGTGTGCGCTCACCGCGTATGACCCCGAGATCGGGCGCCAGGGGCTGGGCGCCCAGCCGTTCGACCCGCGCCTCATCCATGAAGGCCTTGTAGGCGTCGCCCACCCTCATCGCGTCGGGGTCGGTCAGCTGGCCGGCCGCGGCCTGCTCGATGATCAGCCGGGTGCGGCTCTCCGACAGCACGACCAGCTTGTCAAAATTGCCGAACCGCGTGCGGTCGGCCGGGATCACCTGTTGGTCGTACCAGGCGCCGTTGGCGTAACGGAAAAAGTCGGCCCCCGGACTGGCGGAAAGGTCACGGCCACTCTCGTCATAGCCCCAGGCGCCGTATTTGGGCGCGGTGACGTCGACGGCCGCGGGTGCGGACGCGGCCGGCGCGGGGGCGGCGGGGCTGTTCGACTGGGCGGCGGCCGGCTCAGCGGCGCAGACCAGCGCGCCGGCTGCAAGCGCGGCCAGCCAGAGAGGGGATGTGTTCATGGAGATTCCGTGATCGGGAGCGCATACGGGCTTCACCCGACACGCTCTATCATAGGGCCCCTTCGCCCGAAAAGGCGTGCTCTGCGGGGACACGGGCAGAGCATCAAGCGGTGATCTTCAGCCGCTCCAGGGCAAGCGCCTTGGCCGCCTTGTAGTCCACCTTGCCGTTGGGCGAGCGCGCGACCGGCGCCAGCACCAGCTCGCGCGGCGCCTTGTAGTCGGCCAGATGGGCGCGGACGTGCTTGGAGAGTTGCTCCAGCGTTGGCGCGGGCGCGCCGGGCGCGAGCTCAACCACCGCGCAGATGCGCTCGCCGAAACGCTCGTCGGGCACGCCGACCACCACCGCGTCGTGGACCGACGGGTGCCGCTTCAGCGCCTCTTCGACCTCCTCCGGGAAGACCTTCTCGCCGCCGGTGTTGATCACCTGCGAGCCGCGGCCGAGCAGGGTGAGCGATCCGTCGGCCTCGACGGTGGCGAAGTCGCCCGGCACCGACCAGCGCCGGCCCTCGAATTCGCGGAAGGTCTTGGCCGATTTTTCCGGGTCCTTGTAGTAGCCGACCGGCAGAAAGCCGGCGAGCGCCAAGAGGCCGCGCTCGCCGGAGCCGGGCTGGATGCGGCGACCGTCCTCGGTGAAGGCCGCGGTGTTGGGACCGAGCGCGAACTTGGCCGTCTCCGCCTCCTGGCCGGCGGTGGAGTTGGAGCCGCCGATGCCGACCGCCTCGGACGAGCCCAGGCTGTCGAACAGGGTGATGTGCGGCGCGTGCTTCAGTAGGCCCTGCTTGTTCTCGTGGCTCCAGACCGTTCCGGAGGAATTGATCACCCGAAGCTTGCTCAAATCCCAGCGGCCCGGATGGGCGTTCAGGGTCTGCAGCATCGGCTGGGCGAAGGCCTGGCCGACGATGGTGACGCCGGTGACCCCCAGCCGCTCGACCTCCGACCACAACTCGACCGTGTTCAGCCGATGCGACGGCAGGGTGGCGATCGCGCCGGCGCCGGTCAGCGCGCTGAGCGCGGTGAACTGGGCGGTGGCGTGCATCAGCGGCGCGGCCGCCAGCACCAGCCGCAGGACCGATCCCTCTCTGGTTTCGGACGCCAGCGCCCGCTCACCGGCATCGGCCGGGGTCTCCAGCGGCGGAAGCGCCTCGATCAGGTTGCCGCCGCCGCCGAGCACCTTGAACAGATCTTCCTGGCGCCACATCACCCCCTTGGGCATGCCGGTGGTGCCGCCGGTGTACATCAGCAGAAGATCGTCGCCCGAGCGGCCCCAGGGGGCGATCACGCGATCCTCCGCCCTGCCCGCGATCGTCTCATAGTCCTCAGCCCAATCGGGAACCGGATGGCCGTGCTGGGCCACGGCGATCCAGGCTTTCACCTTCGGCAGGCTGGCGCGGGCCTTGGCGGCGACCTCGGCGAAGGCGGCGTGGAAGACCACCACCTCGGCGTCGGCATTGTCGAACAGGTAGACCAGCTCCTCGGCGCCATAGCGGTAGTTGGTGTTGACCGGGACCAGCCCGGCCTTGAAGGTCGCGTAGTAGGTCTCGAGATATTCCGGGCCGTTAAAAAGGAAGGCCGCGACCTTGGACTGCTGCTTCAGGCCGGCGTCGAGCAGGAAGCGGGCCATGGCGTTGGCGCGGGCGTCGAACTGGCCCCAGCTCAGCTCGCGCGGCCCCTGCACCTGGGCGCGGCGACCCGGCACGGCGGCGGCGATCTCTTCCCAAATGTCCGCATAGGCCCAACCCGCCATCGCAACGCTCTCCTGATCGGTGATCAGGGTCTAGGGTGGGACGCCGGTAGGGCGCCTGTCAACGCGGCGCGGCCAGACTTGGGAAGGACCCGTATGACCGTAGCGCCAATCCTGGTGGTCATGGGCGTTTCCGGCGCAGGCAAGACCACGGTGGGCGAACTGATCGCCGAACGGTTGGACTGGCCCTTCGTCGATGGCGACGACCTGCAGCCAAAGGCCAATATCGACAAGATGCGCAGCGGCGTTCCGCTCACCGACGCCGATCGCGCGCCGTGGCTGGCGGCCATCGGCGACTGGATCGACGCCCGCGCCAAGGCGGGCCAGCCCGGCGTCGTCGCCTGCTCGGCGCTGAAGCGGGCCTATCGCGACAGTCTGCGGAAGGGTCGCCCGCAGGTGCGCATCGTCTATCTGCGCGGCTCGCAAACCGAGATCGCCGAACGTCTCGCCCACCGCGCCGGCCACTTCTGGCCCGCCAAGCTGCTGGCCAGCCAGTTCGCCGACCTCGAACCGCCGAGCGCGGACGAACATGCCATCGTGGTCGATATCGGGGAGGCGTCCGAGGCCGTGGCCAAGGCGGTCATCGAGCGGCTATCCTGACCGGCCACACCGGAGAAATGGCCGTGCAGACGGGCAAGATCATCCTGATCCATGGGCCGTCCAGCAGCGGCAAGTCCGCGATCGCCGGCGAATTGCAGGCCAGGATCGAGGCGCCGTTCTGGCATATCTCCATCGACCATATGCGCGACGCCGGCATTCTGCCGATGGCCCGCATCCGCAGCCGCGAGTTTCCATGGACCGGCCTGCGAGGGCCGTTCTTCGACGGGTTTCATCACGCACTGGCCGCCTATGCCGGATCGGGAAACAACCTGATCGTCGAGCACATCGTCGAAACCCAAGAGTGGATGGGAGACCTCGTTCGGCTTCTGACCGGTTTCGACGTCTTCTTCGTTCGCATCCACTGCGACGTTGAGGAGATGGAACGGCGTGAGATCGCAAGGGGCGATCGCCGCGCCGGCGACGCGCGTCGCGATTTCGAGACGCTGCCGGTCTTTACCCATGATCTCGAACTCGATTCTACGGCGACCAAGGCCGGTGAAAACGTCGATAGGCTGCTTTCGGCTTGGCGGGCGAGGCGCCGACCGTCGGCTTTCGAGCGCATGGCTCAGGACAGCTCAGTGGGCGGTTGAGAGCGCTATCGCGCCGCCGGCGATCATCAGGGCGGCCGTGACCCGCGCCGGGGTCAGCCTCTCCTTCAGGAACACCGCCCCGATCACCGCGGCGAACAGGATGCTGGTCTCGCGCAAGGCCGAGACCCGGCCCATGGGCGCCAGGCTCAGCGCCCAGATGACCACGCCGTAGGACAGGAGACCGAAGACGCCGCCGGCCAGCGCCTTCCAGGTTTCCGCCGCTCTCAGCGGCAGGGCAAGCCGGCCGCGCAAGGCGACATAGACGACGGGCATGGCCGCGCCCTGCACCAGGAAGAGCCAGGCCGTATAGGACTGCGCATGGCCCGACAGCCGCGCGCCAACCCCGTCGGTGAGGGTGTAGGCGGCGACGAAGACCCCGGTGGCTAGGGCGGAGAGGGTCGAGTGCAAGCTGGGTCGCGTCTTTTCGAAGGCCAGGGCCATGATGCCCAGCGAGACCAGCGCCACGCCGGCCAGGGCCGCCGGCGTCAGCCGCTCGCCAGCGACGAAGACCGCGCCAAGGGTCACCAGGAGCGGGGAGGTTCCGCGCGCGATCGGATAGACCTGGGCCAACTCGCCTTCGCGATAGGCGCGCACCAGGAAGAGACAGTAGCTGACCTGCAAGGCGGCCGAGAGCCCGATGCAGGGCCAGCTCACCCGGGCCGGCAAGGCGAGAAGGAACAGGAAGGGCAGGGCGACGACCGCCGAGGTCGCGCACATGACGGTGATCGACCACAGCCGGTCGGCGCCGCCGCGCAGAATGGCGTTCCAGGTGGCGTGCAGCAGGGCCGCGCTGAGGATGAGGCCGATGACGAGCGGGGTCATGGCCCGCTGTTAAGCTGGGTCACGATTGAGGTAAACGCGGGCGACGAGCGGGAGACGCCAACCATGCCGGAAAGCCATTCTCACACCGTGCCGGGCGGACGGGCCTTCTGGATCACCGAAAAGCTCTGGCGCGCGGCTAAGGGGCTGCCGGTCACGCGGGTTCCGCTCAGCGCCATCGCCGAGTTCGAGCAGGACTGCTGGTTCGGCGAACGCCACGCCCCCACCTGCCGGGCGGTGGCCGAACACGCGCGGCGAATCCAGAAGGCCGATCTTGCCTATCCCATCATCCTCTCCGCCGACGGGCGGTTGATGGACGGCGGCCACCGCCTCGCCAAAGCCTGGTTGCGCGGCGACGCCGACATCGCCGCGGTGCGGTTCGCGGTGGATCCCGCGCCAGAACATATCGTCAGCGCCGATGCGCCGCCTCGCCCGTCGTCTGAGCCAGGGTCTTCGGCAGACCGGCCAGGGTGAGATAGCCCAGGCCCTTCTTGTCCAGGCGATCGAACCGCCGGTCGGCCACGGTCATGAACTCGGCCAGGGTGATATGCCCGTCCATCGCCAGGTCGGCGGCGGCAAGCGGCTCGGGATCGGGGATGAGCTCGAAGGGCGCCGCGCCGCTCGCCACGCTGACCTCGTCCGGATCGTCCGGCGGCCGGGGACCCAGGCCGAACAGGCCCCGCCGGGCGCCGCCGCGATGAGGCAAGCCTTGAACCTCACCCACGGACCCCGCGCCACCCTCGGGCACGCGGAAGGCGCCGAGGATTTCGGGCACGACCTGGTTTTCATAGGCCTGCATCTCGAAGGGGTCGATTACTCCGTCGTGGTTGGCGTCGAGCACACGGAAGAAGGCCTCGGCATCGGCGCGGAACTCCGCCCGGTCGATGCGGCCGTCGCCGTTTTTGTCGACCTGGGCGAACCAGACCACGACCGGATAGGGTTGGCCGGCGACCACCCGGAACGGCTGGCCGCTGGGGCTGATGAACAGGCTCGGCCCCTTCATGAGGTCGGGCGCGGCGGCGGGCTGGGCGGCGACCTGGAAGGCGGCGAACACGGACAGCAGCGCCATCGCCATCCCGCCGCTCAATCGTGCGTCTCGCATTGACCCTCGAGTGTCACGCCATTGTTGCCAGGCGATTTCATCGGCAAGACGCGGCCTTGTGGGGGCCGGAGCGTCGACTTAAGGAAACGGGCAAAGAAAAGCCAGGGAGGACGCCATGAGCGACGCCGCAGCGCCAAGCGAAGAGATTCTGGAGCCGTCGCTCCCCATCGTCGATCCGCACCACCACCTGTGGGATCGCACGCCGTTCCTGCCGCCGCCAAGTGAGCGGCCGCCAGTGCGTCATGGATTCGAGAACGTGATGCGGCTCGCGCCCCGCTACCTGATCGACGAGCTGGTGGCCGACATGCAGCGCGGCCACAATGTGGTCGCCACCGTCTTCGTTCAGTGCGGCTCGATGTACCGGCTGGACGGGCCCGAGCACCTCAAGGTCATCGGCGAGACCGAGTTCGTGAACGGCGCGGCGGCGATGAGCGCCAGCGGCCTTTATGGGCCGATCCGCGCCTGCGCCGGCATCGTCAGCCACGTCGACCTGACGCAGGACCCGAAGCTGATTGACGACGCGCTACGGGCGCACATGGCGGTCGGCGGCGGGCGCTTCCGTGGCATCCGCCACTCGGCCTCCTACGACGCCGACCCGAATGTGCTGGGACCGCTGTCGCGGCAGACGCCGGGGCTCTATCCGTCGGCAGAGTTCCGGCGCGGCTTTCAGGCGTTCGCCAAGCAAGGCCTGTCATTCGACGCCTGGCTGCTCGAACCGCAGCTCGGCGAGTTCCTCGACCTCGTCCGCGCCTTCCCGGACACTCAGTTCATTCTCGACCATGTCGGCACGCCGCTGGGCACCGGCGCCTATGCCGGCAAGCGCGAGGAGCGGTTCGCCGGCTGGGCCGCGAAGATTCGCGAGATCGGCGCCTGCGAGAACGTAGCGGTGAAGCTGGGGGGCCTCGCCATGCCGTTCGCCGGTTTCGACAGCTTCATGCAGGGCCGGCGTTCGAGCGTGCTGGCGGAGGAGTGGCGCCCCTATATCGAGACCTGCATCGAGGCCTTCGGCCCGAACCGCGGCATGTTCGAGAGCAACTTCCCGGTCGACCTGTGCAGCTGCACCTATGACGTGCTCTGGAACGCCTTCAAGGTGATCACCGCCGGCGCCTCGGACGACGAAAAGGCCGCCCTCTATAGCGGCACGGCGACCAAGGTCTATCGGCTGGCGATCTAGCCGCGTTCGATCAGCAGCAACCGCATGTCGATGCCATCCTCGACGAACGATCCCACGTCGCGGAACCCCACCGAGCGGGAACAGGCCAGGGCGGCTGTATTGTCGCGGGCGTGGGCGATGAAGCAGCGGGTCTCGTCGGGATAGAGGGGGAAGGCCGCCTCGCGAACATAGCCGCCCAGCATGGCGCGGCCGTAGCCGCGGCTGACAAAGGCCGGGTCGCCGATATAGA
>ODAK010000908.1_pt1 | contig 33319 bp, 28 predicted proteins | sample 1539591 | NCBI WGS metagenome assembly ODAK01 (sample SAMEA3539303, study PRJEB22396) | soil metagenome | biome: tundra; feature: field; material: soil | place: USA | collected 2010-05 | depth 0.15 m | reverse complement strand
GAGCCGATCCGCCGCCTGCGCACCCACACCCGCTACCGCCGGCACCTCACCCAGGCCCGCACCGCCGAGAAGCAAAGGGTGGAAAAGCTGCTGGAAGACGGGCACCTGAAACTGTCCAGCATCATCTCCGACATCCACGGTGTCTCCGGCCGGGACATGCTGAACACGCTGGTCACCGGGGAACGTGACCCCAGGGTGCTGGCCCAGCTGGCCCGCGGCACCATGCGCGGCAAGATCAAACGGCTCGAAGAGGCGCTGGACTGCGCGTTCTTCACCGGCGAGCACGCCGCCGTGCTGGCCATGATGCTCACCACCATCGACCACTACACCACCCAGATCGACAGCCTCACCGCCAAGATCGAGGTACTGGCCGAACCGTACCTGCACCAGATCCGGCAACTCGATGAGATCGACGGCGTCGGGACGATCTGCGCCCAGGACATCATCGCCGAGATCGGCACCGACATGACCGTCTTCCCCACCGCCGCCCACCTGGTCTCCTGGGCGAAATGGTCCCCCCAGGTCAAGCAGTCAGCCGGGAAACGCAAGGGCAGCAACGCCACCGGCCGCGGCAACCCCTACCTGGGCGCCGCCCTCGGCGAAGTCTCGATCAGCGCCGGCCGCACCCAGTCGTTCCTCGGCGCGAAATACCGGCGGCTGGCCCGGCGGATGCCGAAAAAGAAGGCCCTGGTCGCCACCGGCAACTCCGCGCTCACCATCATGCACGCCCTGCTGTCCGACCCTGCCGCCCGCTACACCGACCTCGGCCCCGACTACTACGAGCAGCGCATGCATGCCCGCCGCCAGGCCCGCAACCACGTCCGCAGCCTGGAACGCCTCGGCTACAAGGTCACCATCCAGGCCATCAACCCCGACACCGGCGAACTCCTGGCCACAGCCGGCTAAATCACCATCCGTTACCCAGAGCCCGGCGGCGCTGGCGCGCCGCCCCCGGGCGCTGCCGCCTGCCCGGCTGAGGTCCCATTTTCGGGTCAGAAGCGTCAGCCAGCCGCTGCAGGCTGCATGAGCTCGCTGGCCCGCGGCGCGACCACCACGCCGCCGAGCACGATCCTGCTGCTGGCCCGCCAGCAGCGGCGGCCGGCGCGACCGGCCTGCGCGGGCCAGCCAAGCCTCGTACGCTAATCATCCGTGGCGATATACGCGGCGTATGGCAGCAACATGGACCCGGCGCAGATGGCCGAACGCTGCCCGCACTCACCGCAACGCGGCACCGGCTGGCTCGAAGGCTGGCGACTGACCTTCGGCGGCGAGGACATCGGCTGGGAAGGCGCGCTGGCGACGGTCGTGGAGGACCCGGCGCAGCGCGTCTTCGTCGTACTTTACGAGATCTCCGACCATGACGAGCAGTCGCTGGACCGCTGGGATGGCGCCACGCTCGGCTACTACAGCAAGATCAGGGTCCGGGTGGCGGCCCTCGAGGGTGACGTGGTCGCCTGGCTGTATGTGCTCAACGACTACGAGGGCGGGCTGCCGGCCCCCCGCTACCTCGCCATCATGGCCGACGCCGCTGAGGTCGCGGGAGCGCCCGCCGACTATGTGACGTGGCTGCGCGAACGGCCCTGGGCCTGACGCTCTGGCGCGGAATCCGGTGAGCCGCAGGGACGGGCCGAGCGCCGCGCGGCTGGCAATCAGGTGGCTGACGGCGCTGCCGGGGAGTGCCGCGGCGGGCGTTCTGGCATTGTGCGGCGCACGTGGTCAGCAAACTGCGGCTCAGCTGCCAGGACATGTTTCCATGCGGCCATGGCGTCCAGGATGCCCACGGGTGCCCTCGCGGCGAGGCGCGGGCCGCGGGCCGGCGCCCGGGCAGCCACCTAGTGCGCGAGCAGCACGATGAGGAGGGCCGCCGCGGGAATCAGCACGGCAGCAAAAGCGTGCCACGGCCAGCTGCCCGCCAGCCCGCCAGCTGGCGCCCCGCGCTCGCGAGCGAGCCTGGCCTGAAGGTCGAGCTCTCCGGCGATATGGTCGGCCGGGCTCTGCTTCAGCAGTTCCTGCGCTTCCTTGGGCAGCCTGGAGGGCGGAGCGGCCTGCTGGAACAGTGACCGGCGCGGGGGCAGCCCTGACTTCACCCTGGCCCGGCGTGACGAATACAGCGCCCAGCTGTGCACGACCTTCTCCCGGTCGGTGCCCGGCCCGCGCGAACAGTGCAGCTGGACGGACTCGCCGACCACAACGGAGCCGACAGCGCCCCAGGGAATCCAGTGATCGCGGAACGGGTTCCGGACGGTAATGCCGTCTTCGTCGGTAATGACCCTGGGGCGGAAGGCCACTGCGTAGATCAGCCCGGTGATGACGGCCAGCACCACGAGGACGACGACGGAGTCCCAGCCACGGCCCGTCAGGGCAAGGTCGATCAGGTTGGCCACGACGAAGACGATCCACCCCCACCAGACCACGAGCGGGCCCGGCATCCGGAACACCCGCCGGTTACGTGGCCGCCCGGAGCGGGCGCGCCGCCATGGAGCGAGCCACGTCGGCGCGCCACCTGACTCAGCGCCCGCAGCCGGGGCGGTACTGCCGGGCTGCGGCATCAGGCCAGGCCGCCCGGAGTGGCGGTCCGGTACATCGTCCGGCAGCACCGGACCCTGTTGTGCTGACACTGCTGACGGGCTCCAGGGCATAGCCAGGGAACGCCTTCGGCGGCGTTCACGCGCGTTTCCACTCTATGGGCCGGCTGATAACGGGCAAGTCTCGAACGCGGCGCAGCCTTAGGCTAGTGCGGCACCCGGCATGGGCGCGGCGGCCGCGGCGGCGGTCCCCCCGCACATCGCAGTGAGCGCGGTGGCTGCCATGAGCCGGACGCCGATCCCGATCGCCCGCTCATCGATGTCGAACGTCGGCTGGTGAATGTCGAAGTCATCCGCGGAGCCAGGAGTGCGGGTGCCGAGCCTGGCCAGCGCCCCGGGCAGGGACTCCAGGTACCAGGCGAAGTCCTCGCCGCCCAGGCTCTGCGGCGCCGGCGTCACCGCGTCCGGGCCGAGCACCCGGTCGGCAGCCGCCTCGATCATGGCCGTCGAGACCCTCTCGTTCACCGTAGGCGGCACGTTGCGCTGATAGCTGAGATCCGCCACCACGCCGTATGCGCTCGCCACCGACTCGATCAGGGCCTTTAGCAGGTCAGGCGCCGCGTGCCAGGCATTGTCGTCGAGGCACCGCACGGTGCCCTCGACCTCGCCGTCATCCGGGATGGCGTTGGCCGCCGAGCCGGCGCTGACCCTGCCCCACACCAGGCTCAGGCTGGACCGGGGGTCGACCCGCCGGGACAGCGCAGCGGGCAGCTCGGTGATGATCTTGCCGAGTGCATAGACCAGGTCGGCCGTCAGGTGCGGCCGGGCGGTGTGGCCGCCAGGGCCGGTGACCCTGACCGTGATCTTGTCGCAGGCCGCGGTGATCGGGCCGGTCCTGGTGCCTACCTTGCCGACGTCCAGCCGCGGATCGCAGTGCAGGGCGAAGATGCGGTCCACCGATGCGATCCCGCCCGCGGCGAGGACGTCAAGTGCTCCGCCAGGCACCTCTTCCGCAGGCTGGAATATCAGCCGGACCCGGCCGGGAAGTGCCCCCGCTGCTGCCGTCCGGGCGAGGAACAGGCCGGTGCCGAGCAGGATGCTGGTATGCACGTCGTGGCCGCAGGCGTGGCAGGCGTTGGGAATAGTCGAGCGGTACGGCACGCTCTTCTCGTCGCCGATCGGCAGCGCGTCCAGATCAGCGCGGAGGGCGACCACGGGCTCGCTCCCAGACCCGATATCAACCACGAGCCCGGTGCCCTTGGGCAGGACCGCCGGCCGCAGCCCGGCGGCCTCGAGCCGCCGCTTGACCCGCCGCGTCGTCCGGTGCTCGTGGTAGCCGATCTCAGGATGCGCGTGCAGATCACGCCGGAAGTCGATGAGCTCGTCCTCGTGTCCCTGCAGGAACGCGTCGAGTTCGCCCTCAAGCTCATGTTCCGGCATGCGCCGCCTCCCCCGGGACAACAAACCGGTCCTCCGCGAACTCGGTGACCAGGGCGTCAATGACATCCGTCAGATCGCCGCCGTCGGCGACCACGGCGCGCTGGCGCTCGCATGAGGATCCGTTTTCGAGGACATCCGCGACCACGTTGAGCTCGTCGCCGCAGCCCAGCCGGCCCGCTACCGGCGCCAGCTCGGCCACGAGCTCGTAAAGCTCATCCCGGAGCGGTGCGGTGGAGCCCGTATCGTCGGTGATGACGATAGCGTCCAGCCCGTACCGGGTTGCCCGCCATTTGTTGTCCCTGACCACCCAGGCAGCCGGATTGGGCAGCGTATAGCCGCGGTCGAGCTGGCTGTCGAGCAACTGGACCAGGGACTGCGACAGCGCGGCGACCATGCCGATCTCGCGCAGGGTAGGGACGCCGTCGAACATCCGGATCTCGACCGTGCCGAAATCCGGATGCGGCCGGATGTCCCACCACACCTCTTTGATGCTCCGGATAGTCCCGGCGCGAAGCAGCGTGTCCATGTACTCCTCGAACTCACTCCAGCACGCGAGCCGTGGCGGTGGCCCAGACGTCGGGAGCCCGCCAAAAACGACAGCCCGGCTCGATGCGAGCCCCGTGTCACGCCCGCACCAGAACGGGCTTGACGCGGTCAGCGCCAGGAAATGCGGCAGATACGCGGCAAGGGCGTTAACGATCGGGATCGCCTTGCTCCCGTCGCGTATACCCACATGGACGTGAACACCGAAAGTTTGAATCCTGTAGGCAAGCCACTGCAACTGCTCGATGAGTTCGGCATAGCGCTGAATGGGTGCCATCTTTGCATCCCGCCAGTCGCTGACGGGATGCGTTCCAGCACAAGCAAGCATCGTACCGCGAGTCTCGGTGATTCGCTCAAGTTGCGTGATTGTCGCGGCGAGATCGTCCTTTGCCTCCGACACTGTGCTGCAGATGCCGGTAACGACCTCGATGGTCGATTGCATCAGCTCGTGGCGCAGCTTAGGGACCTCGCCGTCCTCACTGAGCCCGGGCAGCTCGGCGAGAACGTCACGCGCATCCTGGCGGAGCAGCTTGGTGCGGCGGTCAATGAGCTGCAGCTCCCACTCGACGCCCAGCGAGGTGCCGCGTGAGGGGTTCCATGTGATGGCCACCGTGAGTCTCCCAGCATCGTCGTCCGGCGCGCGATCGCGCGCGCTGCTATTGGCGAGCACACGGAGCCACTGGGCGGCGCAGGCACCCCCGGCAGGCGACGGGCGCCGCATCGCGGTCACCAGTCCCGCGGCCGCGCCGGTCGCCGGGCTGCGCGCGACCCGGCCGCACCAGGCCCGCTCCGGGCCTCGTTCCAGCGAGGTCATGCGGGGCGCACCGTCTTGCTCAGCCACGGCGTTCCTACCCAGCCAGGAAGGCGGCGATGCCATCCGGGCCTGTCGCCCAGTATTGCCCAGCAACTGCCCAATGGGTGGCTAGTAAACGTCCGGCGGCTGGTAGCTGCCCCAGATCTCACGCAGCGCATCGCAGACCTCGCCGACGGTCGCGCGGGCGCGCAGAGCCTCCCGGAGCGGATAGAGCAGGTTGCCGGTGCCTGCGGCGGCCCGCCTGATCTCATCGAGCTGCCTCGTGACCTCGGCCGCGTCCCTGGCCGCCCGCAGCGCGGCCAGCCGCCGCGCCTGGTCCTGCTCGATGGCGGGGTCGACACGGAGCGGCTCGTACGGCTCCTCGTCAGCGACCGCAAACCTGTTGACGCCCACGATCACCCGCTCCCCCTCATCGATCTGGCGGGCGACCTGGTAGGCCGACCGCTCGATCTCGGCCTTCTGGAAGCCCTGCTCGATGGCCGCCACCGCGCCGCCAAGCGCCTCGACCTTGCCGATCAGCTGGCTTGCCGCCATCTCGATGTCGGCGGTCATCGACTCGATCGCGTACGACCCGGCGAACGGGTCCGCCGTGGCGGTCAGGTCACTCTCATGGGCCAGCACCTGCTGCGTCCGCAGCGCCAGCCTGGCCGCCTTCTGGCTGGGCAGCGCCATGGCCTCGTCATAGGAGTTGGTGTGCAGCGACTGGGTACCGCCGAGAACGGCGGCCAGCGCCTGCACCGTCACCCGTGCCATGTTCACCTCGGGCTGCTGCGCGGTCAGCTGGACTCCGGCGGTCTGGGTGTGGAACCGCAGCATCTGCGACCGCGGGTCGGCCGCCCCGAACTCCTCGCGCATGATCGTCGACCAGAGCCGCCGGGCAGCGCGAAACTTCGCTACCTCTTCCAGCAACGTCGTCCGCGCGACGAAGAAAAATGAAAGCCGGGGCGCGAACTCATCAACGGCGAGGCCGGACGAGATCGCGGCCCGCACGTACTCCTTCGCATTGGCCAGGGTGAAGGCGATCTCCTGGACCGGCGTGGCGCCGGCTTCCGCCATGTGATAGCCGGAGATCGAGATGGTGTTCCAGTGCGGCATCTCGCCGCGGCAATAGGCGAAGGAGTCCGCGACCAGCCGCAGCGAGGGCTGCGGCGGATAGATGTAGGTGCCCCTGGCGATGTACTCCTTCAGGATGTCGTTCTGGATAGTGCCGGTGAGCTGGCCGGCCGGAGTGCCCTGTTCCTCAGCGACCAGCTGATAGAGCAACAGCAGGACGGCCGCCGGCGCGTTGATCGTCATCGACGTCGAGACGGTGTCGAGCGGGATCCCGTCCAGCAGCATCCGCATGTCGTCGATCGAGTCGATCGCGACACCGACCCGGCCGACCTCCCCGCGGGCCGCGGCTGCATCGGAGTCGTAGCCCATCTGGGTCGGCAGGTCGAATGCGACGGACAGGCCGGTGGTACCCGCGTCGATGAGCTGGTGGTACCGCCGGTTGGAGTCGGAAGCGGTGGAGAAACCGGCGTACTGGCGCATCGTCCAGGGCCGTTTCACGTACATGGACGGATGGATGCCACGGGTGAACGGGTACCCTCCCGGTTCGCCCAGATCCCGTCCGGCGTCGAAGTCCTTCAGCGACTCAGGACCGTAGACCGGCTCGATTGGTATCCCGGACTCAGACATGCGCGTCATGACCCAAGGTTATTGCGTGCATGGTTCGCCGCCTAGTTGGGCAAAGTCACACTCAGTAACATCAGCACGTCAAGGAGCGCATAGGCTGCTTGGACCCAGTTAACGGCAGTTAAGTGGGGGGCGGGCCCGCTACCGGACGGAACGGAGCACAGTGAGTTCACGTTGCCGAGGGCCGGCGGCCGGCGCGGCCGTCCTAGCCAGTGCCCTCGCCCTAGCCCCCGCCCTCGGCCTGGGCAGCACGGCACTTCCTGGTACGGCACTCGCGGCCGTAGTGACCGCGCCGGGCAGGCAGTCCGGGCCCGCCGGCCAGGTGGTCGGCGGCGCCGATCTCGCCAGCCCGGGCGTCGTCGTCAACTATCCGGCCCACGGCGCCGTGAAGCTGCCGCACGTTCCCGCGTCCGCGTTCGTCATCGCTGACGCGAGCACCGGCCAGGTACTCGCCGCCAAGGACGCTCATGGCCTGTTCCCGCCCGCCAGCACGCTCAAGATGCTGACCGCCATCACGCTGATCCCGCTGCTGAATCCGGATGCCACCGTCGTGGCCTCGCACCGCGCCGTCTCAGTCGAGCCGAACGTGGTCGGGCTGATCGCCGGGCACCCCTACAAGGTCTCGGACCTGTTCCGGGCGCTGCTCCTGATCTCGGCCAACGACGCCGCAGTCGCCCTGACGCAGGCGACCGGCTCGTTTGACCACGGCATGGCGCTGATCAACGCTGAGGCCCGCCGGCTGCAGGCCTACGATGTGGCGGCCAAGCAGCCGAATGGCCTGCCGGCACCCGGGCAGGTCGTCTCGGCGTATGACGAGGCGCTGATCGCCCAGCAGGCGCTGGCCATCCCGGCCTTCATGCAGTACGACTCGACCCTGGCGGCGCGGTTTCCCGTCAAGAACCGCAAGTGGGTAACGCTGGTCAACCAGAACTCGCTGCTGACCAGCTACCGCGGCGGTATCGGCGGCAAGATCGGCTGGACCGTCAAGTCCGAGGCCACCTACGTCGGCATGGCAAGGCGGCACGGCGTGACGCTCATTGTGAGCGTGCTGCACTGCACGCCGCTGCAAGAGATCACCTCCGGTGAGCGCCTGCTCAACTGGGGCTTCGCCATGGCCGGCCAGGTCGCGCCGGTGGGCACGCTGGTGAAGCCGCTGCCAGCCGTCACCGCCAGCCGCCCGGCGGGCAGCCCCGCGCCAGGGCAGGCCGGACACGGCCAGGCAGGGCGCGGCCAGAGCGGGCATCCCGCGGCCGGGCCCGCCAGGGCCGGGCATGCTGTTTCCGGGCGGCTGACAGCCCGGGCCGCCCGGGCCGCTGCCGGTCCGCACATCTCATCGTCGCTGCCCGCGCAGCCGATCACGATCGCCGCGGGCCTGCTCGCCGCCGCGGCCATCGCCATGGGCGCCGGCCGGCTCGCTTGGTCCCGGCGGCACCCGGCCAGCCCGGGCCAGCCCCCGCCGGGCTGACCCCGCCACAGCTCAGACGGCTGGCAGGAATCCCACCCGGTCCCTGACCGTGTCCATGGTATGGCTGGCGACCTTGCGCGCCCGCGCGGCGCCGTGGGCCAGCAGCCGGTCCAGCTCGGCCTCGTCCGCGAGCATTTTCTCGGTGCGCTCCCTGATCGGCGCGAACGCGCCGGCGACCACCTCGGCAAGCTCCTTCTTGAAGGTGCCATAACCGGCCCCGCCGTAACGCTGCTCCAGGCTGGGAATGCTCTCGCCGGTCAGCGCCGCGTAGATCCGCAGCAGGTTGGTCACGCCCGGCTTGGCGGCCTCGTCGGCGCGCACCTCAGCGCCACCGTCCGTAACCGCCCGGGCGATCTTCCGCCGGATCGACGCAGGCTCCTCGAGCACATCGACGATTCCTTGCGGCGCCGAGGACGACTTGCTCATCTTGATAGCCGGATCCTGCAGGTCCGCGATCTTGGCCACCTCGGCGAGGATGTAGGGCTCGGGGACCACGAAGGCCGGGCCGAACCGCCGGTTGAACCGCTGCGCGAGGTCCCTGGTGAGCTCGAGGTGCTGGCGCTGGTCCTCACCGACGGGCACCTGATCGGTCTGGTAGAGCAGGATGTCGGCCGCCTGCAGGACCGGGTAGGTGAACAGCCCGACGCTTGCCTGGTCGGCCCCGGAGCGTGCCGACTTGTCCTTGAACTGCACCATCCTGGCGGCCTCGCCGAAGCCAGTGATGCAGCCGAGGACCCAGGCCAGCTCGGCATGCTCGGCCACGTGACTCTGGACGAACACCGTACAGCGCTCTGGATCGAGGCCCGCGCCGAACAGCTGCGCGGCAGCCACCCTGGTCCGCCGCCGTAGCACCGCCGGGTCATGCAGGACGGTGATCGCGTGCAGGTCGACGACGCAGTAGAAGGCGTCATGGGTCTCCTGCAGAGCCACCCACTGGCGCAGCGCACCCAGGTAATTGCCCAGGTGGAAGGAGTCAGCGGTGGGCTGGATGCCGGAGAGCACTCGGGGTCGGGCCATGCCGGAAGTCTAGTGAAGGCCGGGCCGGCCCTTAGCCGTCTGCCAGGCCGTTGCGCACGACCGGCACGATCTCGGGCGCGCCGAGCCTGATCGCGTCGGCGTCGGAGTCGGTGCTGGCGTCCTGCGACGCGCGCTCGGCCGCGATCCGCGCCCGGTAGTGCTCAACCTCCCTGGTGACCTGCCGGGACCGCCACCGCATCGGGCCGGCCATCAGCTCGGCGGCCTCCTGGGCCGCCGAGCTCCCGCGGTCCCAGGTCTCGATCGAGATGTGCGTCCGGCGGGCCAGCACGTCGTCCAGATGGCGCGCGCCCTCATGCGACGCGGCATAGACCACCTCGGCGCGCAAGTAGTCGTCGGCTCCGCCGATCGGCTTGGCCAGGCCCGGCTCGGCGGCAATCAGGTCGAGTACCTCCCCGGTCAGCGCACCGTACCTGTGCAGCAGGTGCTCGATCCTGGCCACGTGCAGCCCGGACGACCTGGCCAGGCCATATCTGGCGTTCCACAGCGCGACGTGCCCGTCGGCGCCGGCCAGCGGGATCGTGTCGCTGCAGGACGGCGCCACCCGGCCGTCGAGGCCATGCGCGACCGCGTCGACCGCGTCCCGCGCCATCAGCCGGTAGGTGGTGTACTTCCCGCCGGCCACCATCACCAGGCCAGGCACCGGATGCACCACGATGTGCTCGCGCGACAGCTTCGAGGTGCTGTCCGACTCGCCGGCCAGCAACGGCCGCAGGCCCGCGTACACGCCCTCCACGTCGTCCCTGGTGAGCGGCACCGCGAGGACCCGGTTCACCTGGCCGAGCACGTAGTCGATGTCGGTCCGGCTGGCAGCCGGGTGCGCTTTGTCCAGCGACCAGTCGGTGTCGGTCGTCCCGATGATCCAGTGCCGTCCCCAGGGAATAACGAACAAGACACTCGACGGGGTCCGCAGGATGATCCCGCTGGCCGACTGGATCCGGTCGCGCGGAACGACCAGATGCACTCCCTTGGACGCGCGGACATTGATGACGCCGCGGCCGCCGACCATGGCCTGGATCTCGTCGGTCCACACCCCGGTGGCGTTGACCACCTGCTGGGCACGGATTTCCAGTTCCGTCCCCGATTCCAGGTCCACCGCCCGGACTCCGGTCACCCGCTCGCCTTCCCGCAGGAATCCGGTCACCTGGGTGCGGGACGCGGCGTGGGCGCCGTACCCGGCCGCGGTCCTGACCAGTGTCATTACGAAGCGGGCGTCGTCCACCTGGGCGTCCCAGTACAGCAGCGCGCCGGTGAAGGCCGACCTCTTCAGGGCCGGTGCCAGCCGCAGCGCACCGCGCCGGGTCAGCTGGCGATGGGTGGGCAGCCCCCTGCTCTGGCCTAGTGAGAAGCCGAGCAGATCGTAGGCCGTGACGCCGGTGCCAACGTAGGCACGTTCCCAGACGTGGTGGGTGAACGGGAACAGGAACGATACCGGCCGCACCAAATGAGGGGCGATCCGCTCCAGCAGCAGGGCACGCTCGCCGAGCGCCTCACGGACCAGCCCGAAGTTGAGCTGCTCCAGATAGCGCAGACCGCCGTGGATGAGCTTGCTCGACCGCGACGAGGTGCCGGAGCCGAAGTCCCTGGCCTCCACCAGGCCGGCCGACAGGCCGCGGGTCGCCGCGTCGAGCGCCACGCCGACCCCGACCACGCCCCCGCCGACCACGAGCACCTGTTGTTCGGTCCTGGTCAGCGCGGTGAGCGCCGCCGCCCGCTCATCCGGACCCAGCTTCGCTGTCGCGCCCGCCCCGGCCATCACAGTCAGAACGTTACCGGCAGCGTTGCCCCCGGCCGCCCATCAGTACTGCGGTTCGGGGCCGGGACCCGGGCCGGTTAGCCTGGCGGCCCGCCAGCTCGGCGCTTCCGGGCGCAGACCGGTGGCCGGCCCGGCGCGGCGGTCACGGCCGCGGCGTCGCGCTCGGGGTCACCACGACCTCGACCCGCTGGAACTCCTTGAGGTCTGAGTAGCCCGAGGTAGCCATGGTGCGGCGGAGCGCGCCCATCAGGTTCATGGAGCCGTCCGAGACGGTCGACGGCCCGTGCAGGATCTGCTCCAGCGTGCCGATCGTGCCGACCTGCAGCCGGGCGCTGCGCGGCAGCTCAGGATGGTGCGCCTCGCTGCCCCAGTGATAGCCCCGGCCGGGTGCCTGAGCGGCCCGGGCGAACGGCGAGCCGACCATCACCGCGTCGGCGCCGAGGGCCAGGGCCTTGGCGATATCGCCGCTGCGGGCCATCCCGCCGTCGGCGATCACGTGCACGTACCGGCCGCCGGACTCGTCCAGGTACTCGCGGCGGGCCGCGGCGACGTCGGCGATTGTCGTGGCCATCGGGACGGCGACGCCCAGGACCGCGGCCGTCGTGTGGCCGCTGCCGCCGCCGAACCCGGCCAGTACCCCGGCCGCGCCGGTCCGCATGAGGTGGAGCGCCGCGGTGTAGGTGGCGCAGCCGCCGACGATGACAGGCACGTCAAGCTCGTAGATGAACTGCTTGAGGTTGAGCGGCTCGGCCTTGCCGGAGACGTGCTCGGCCGAGACCGTGGTGCCGCGGATCACGAAGATATCCGCGCCGGCGTCGATAACCGCCTTGTGGTGGCGGACGGTGCGCTGTGGTGACAGCCGCGCGGCGGTGACGATCCCGGTGGCCTTCATCTCCTCGATCCGCAGGCCGATGAGGTCCTCCTTGATCGGCTCCGCGTAGATCTCCTGGAACCGCCTGGTGGCCGCCTCGTCGCCAAGCTCCGCAGCCTCGGCGAGCAGGGGCTCCGGATCGGAGTACCTGGTCCAGAGCCCTTCGAGGTCGAGCACGGCGAGGCCGCCGAGCCTGCCCATCTCCACTGCTGTCCGCGGCGAGACCACGCTGTCCATCGGCGCGACGACCAGCGGCAGGCCGAACCGGTAGGCGTCGATCTGCCAGGCGATCGACACTTCCTCTGGATGCCTGGTCCGGCGCGACGGCACGATGCCGATCTCGTCGAGCGCGTAGGCCCGGCGGCCGCTCTTGCCGCGGCCGATCTCCACCTGGGTCACCTCGGCAGCCCCCGGCCCTCAGCCGGGCCGGCCCCGCGGCGGGTCATGGCCGCAACCGCCCGCCGTAGTTCGGCGCCTCGGCGACCATCTCGACGTCGTGCGGGTGGCTCTCCGCCAGTCCGGCGCCGGTGATCTGGGTGAAAGTTGCCTGCTGCAGCTCGGCGATGGTCCGCGCGCCGCAGTAACCCATGGCAGCCCGCAGCCCGCCGGTCAGCTGGCCGGCCACCGCGGCCAGCGGGCCGCGGTAGGGCACCTGGCCCTCCACGCCTTCCGGGACGAGCTTGTCCTCGCGCAGCACGTCGTCCTGGAAGTAGCGGTCCTTGGAGTAGGAGCCGCCGCGCTCGGGATTCCGCATCGCCCCTAGTGATCCCATCCCCCGGTACAGCTTGTACTGCTTGCCGTTGATGAACACCATCTCGCCCGGGCCCTCGTCGCACCCGGCTAGCAGCCCGCCGAGCATGACGGCGTCGGCCCCCGCCGCGATCGCCTTGGCGATATCACCCGAGTACTGCATGCCGCCGTCGCCGATCACCGGCACGTTCGCGGGCCTGGCCGCCCTTGCTGCCTCGTAGATCGCGGTGACCTGCGGCACGCCGACCCCGGCCACCACCCGGGTGGTACAGATGGAACCGGGACCCACGCCCACCTTGACAGCATCGGCGCCGGCCTCGACCAGCGCCTGCGCGCCGGCGTGCGTGGCCACGTTGCCGCCGATGACGTCGACCCGGACGTTCGCCTTGACCTGTGCCACCATGTCAAGGACTGCCTGGGCATGGCCGTGCGCGGTGTCGACGACCAGGAAATCCGCCCCGGCCTCCGCTAGGGCCTGCGCGCGGCGCTTCGCATCCTCGCCGACGCCCACCGCCGCGCCCACGACCAGCCGGCCCTCGGCGTCCTTGGTGGCGTGCGGGAACTTCTCGCTCTTGGTGAAGTCCTTCACCGTGATCAGCCCGCGGAGCACGCCTGCCGCGTCGACCAGGGGAAGCTTCTCGATCTTTTTACGGCTCAGCAGGCGCAGCGCCTCATCCCGCGCCACGCCGACTGGCGCGGTGACGAGCGGCATCGGCGTCATCACCTCGGCGACCTTGCGCCTATGGTCGGACTCAAACCTGATATCGCGGTTGGTCACGATGCCGAGCAGGACACCGTCCGCAGCCGTCACCGGAACGCCGGAGATGCGATAACGGGCGCACAGCCGGTCGACGTCGGCCACCGTGGCATCCGGGCCGCAGGTCACCGGATTCGTGATCATGCCTGCCTCGGACCGCTTCACCATGTCGACCTGCTGGGCCTGATCCTCGACGGACATGTTGCGGTGCAGTACGCCGACACCGCCCTGACGGGCCATCGCGACCGCCATCCGGGCCTCGGTGACCGTGTCCATCGCCGAGGAGACCAGCGGCACGCCCAGCGTGATCCGGCGGCTCAGCCGGGCTGTGGTGTCCGCGTCACTCGGCATGACCACCGAGTGGGCCGGCAGCAGCAGCACGTCGTCAAAGGTAAGGGCGGGCGGCGCGAACTTGACGGCGTCGGTCATGTCACCTTCCGCAGGCTGGGCTGTGGGCATGTCTCATCCTAGTGACCATGCGGACAGCAGGCTGCCACGATGCCGCGGTGCCCAGAGCGGGCGCCGGCGCCGCCGGGATCTGGGTCACGGGGGGGACTCAGATCCCGGCGGGGCATCCCGGCCGACTGGGTTCCCTACCACGGGGGAGCACGGACCCCAGCAGGCTTTTCCGGCGAGCGGGCGGTCAGGCGATGTTTTCCTTCAGCGCGATCGCCCGGAGCCTGGTAAGGGCCCGGTGCTGCGCGACCCGGACCGCCCCGGGCGACATGCCGAGCGTGTGCCCGGTCTCTTCCGCGGTCAGGCCGGTCAGCACCCGGAGCACGAGAAGCTCACGCTGGTGCGCGGGCAGCCTGGCGAGCAGCGCCCTGGCGCGCTCCGCCTCGATGTAGGCCACGACGGTCTCCTCAGGGCCCGGGCGGTCGTCAGGCCCGTCGGGCAGATCCTCCGTCGGGATGGCCAGGCGCGCCGCGCTTCGCATTGCGTCCGCCACTTTGTGCGCCGCTATGCCGAATACGAACGACGCGAACGGCCGGCCCATGTCCTGGTACCGCGGCAGCGCGGAAAGAACTGCAATGCACACTTCCTGCGCCACATCGTCCGCAACGTGATAATGGCCGGTAAGCCGGCTGAGCCTGGCCCGGCAGTACCTGACCACCATGGGCCGTATCTGCTCGAGCAGCGACTCGATCGCAGCGGGCTGGCCGCCCACAGCGAGCGAGGTCAGATCGCGAAGACTAGCCTGGTTACCCCCGTCTACCTGCGGTTTCACCCATCCCCCTCAGCCAGATGCCGATCGGCCATCCCAGGCCCCACGAAACATGATGCCCAGGAAAACGCGTTCGGTCACCCTCGGAAGAGGCAACAGAAAGGTCACATTGATGTGTCGCGCAGATACAGTGGGTCGATATATCTACGCTCTGTAATCGAGCAATTACTAAGCGTAATCAAGGCTTTTGTTGCTGCCGGACTAACGAGGAAATGTACTCGCGCAACCGCCGATGACAGCCCGGCGGCCGCCGAACCAGCCAATTTCCGGATTGACGCGCGAGCGCGGCTGGCGGCCTAAATGCCGGTGCCCCGCGCCTGCGGTGCAGGCGCGGGGCATCGGGGTGAGCCCTGACAGGTGAGCCGGTCAGTGCCCGTGGCCGTGGCCGCCAGCCGCCGGGGCTGGCTCTTCCTCCGGCTTCTCGGTCACCAGCACCTCGGTCGTGAGCAGCATGCCCGCGATCGAGGCGGCGTTCTGCACCGCTGAGCGGGTGACCTTGACCGGGTCGATGACACCCTGGGCCATCAGGTCACCGTACTCACCGGTCGCAGCGTTGTAGCCGTGACCAGCCGGCAGATCCGCGACCGCGGCGACGACAACGCCGCCCTCCGCGCCCGCGTTCTCGGCGATCCAGCGGCACGGCGCCTGCAGCGCGCCGCGCACTACCCGCACGCCAGTCGCCTCGTCGCCAGTCTTCCCCAGGTCACCGAGGGTTACCGCGATCTGGACGAGCACGCTGCCGCCACCGGGGATGATGCCTTCCTCGATCGCCGCCCGGGTCGCCGAGATGGCGTCTTCCAGCCGGTGCTTCTTCTCTTTGAGCTCCACCTCGGTCGGCGCGCCAGCGCGCAGCACGCAGACACCGCCGGACAGCTTGGCGACCCGCTCCTGCAGCTTCTCGCGGTCCCAGTCGGAGTCGGTGTCCTCGATCTCGGCGCGCAGCTGGCGGACCCTGTCCTCGATCGCGGACTGGTCCCCGGCACCGTCGACGATCGTGGTGGTGTCCTTGGTCACCACGATCCTGCGGGCGTGCCCGAGCGCCTCGGTCCCGGTCATCTCCAGCTTGAGGCCCAGCTCCTCGCTGATCACCTCGCCGCCGGTCAGCACCGCCATGTCACCGAGCATCGCCTTACGCCGGTCACCGAAGCCGGGCGCCTTCACCGCGGCCACCTGCAGCAGCCCGCGGATCTTGTTGACGACGAGCGTCGACAGCGCCTCACCGTCGACGTCCTCAGCGATCACCAGGAGCGGCTTCTTGGTCTGCGCCACCTTCTCCAGCAGCGGCAGGAAATCCGCCATTGAGGAGATCTTGCCGCCGTGCAGCAGCACGTACACGTCCTCGAGGACCGCTTCCATCCGCTCCGGGTCGGTGACGAAATACGCCGAGATGTAGCCCTTGTCGAACTGCATGCCCTCGGTGAACTCCAGCTCCAGGCCCATCGTCGGCGATTCCTCGACGGTGATGACGCCGTCCTTGCCGACCTTGTCGAACGCCTCGGCGATGATGTCGCCGATCTTGGCGTCCTGAGCCGAGATCGTCGCGACATGCGCGATGTCACTACGCTCGCCGACATCGCGCGCTGCCTTCAGCAGGGCCTCGGAAACCGCGACCGACGCCGCGTCGATGCCGCGCTTGAGGGCCATCGGATTCGCGCCCGCGGTGACCGAGCGAAGCCCGTCATGGACCATCGCCTGCGCCAGCACGGTCGCCGTCGTCGTGCCGTCACCGGCAACGTCGTTGGTCTTGGTGGCGACTTCCTTGGCCAGTTGCGCGCCAAGGTTCTCCTGCGGGTCCTCTAGTTCCACCTCACGCGCGACGGTCACGCCGTCGTTGGTAATGGTGGGGGCACCCCACTTCTTGTCGATGACGACGTTGCGGCCCTTGGGGCCCAGCGTCACCTTGACGGCGTCCGCGAGCCGGTTCACACCACGCTCAAGCGCGCGCCGCGCATCCTCGTCGAACTCCACCCTCTTGGCCATGAGCACCTCAGACTACGTTTGGGTTGAATGTGCTTGTGTTTCATGCCACCGCCCCGGGGCGGCCCGGCGCCCCCGGAGTTGCTCCAACGGGCTACGAACCGATCCGGGGCGGTGCCGGACGCGCCTGCGCGCGCCCGGTGCGGGCTTGCGGCCCGCATCGCACGAATTTGCTACTTGTCGATGACGGCGAGCACGTCACGGGCCGACAGGACGAGGTACTCCTCGCCGCTGTACTTGACCTCGGTGCCGCCGTACTTGCTGTACAGCACGATGTCGCCGACCTTCACGTCCATCGGGACGCGCTTGGCGCCAGCGTCATCGAATCGGCCCGGGCCCACCGCGAGGACTTCGCCCTCCTGGGGCTTCTCCTTCGCAGTGTCCGGGATCACCAGACCGGACGCGGTCGTCTGCTCAGCCTCGAGCGGGCGTACCACGATCCTGTCTTCGAGCGGCTTGAGAACAATCTTGGTGGCGGTCGTCACGATCTGACCTCCCCCTCCGGAAAGGGCTAGCTGAAAGTTACAAGGAGGGCGACCATGGCGGCCTGCCGTCGCGGGTGCCAGACCAACCTCGTCGCATTAGCACTCTACCCTAGTGAGTGCCAGTTCTGAACAGTAGCGGCCCTGGCTGGCGTCGTCAAACCGGCGCCCCGGCGAGCCGGCGGCTGGCCGGGGCGCCGGGCCGGAGCAGGCCCGGCTAGCGCAGCACAATGCTGGTCACCGGCAGGGCGGAGTCGGCGGGGAAGTCGAGGGCCGACGGCGGCACCTGCCTGGCCGCCAGCTCGGCGCCCAGCGCCGCCACCATAGCCCCATTGTCGGTGCACAGCCCGGGCCGCGGCACCCTGAGCCGGATCCCGGCGGCGTCGCACCGTTCCTGCGCCAGGGCCCGCAGCCGCGAGTTGGCCGCCACGCCGCCGCCGATCACCAGCTGATCGACGCCGTTGGCCAGGCACGCGCCCACTGCCTTAGCGGTCAGCACGTCAGCGACGGCCTCCTGGAACGACGCCGCCACATCGCCTACCGGCACCTGGTTCCCGGCCTCCTGCTGAGCCTCCACCCAGCGGGCCACCGCCGTCTTCAGCCCGGAGAACGAGAAGTCAAAGCTCTGATCGCGATACTTGCTCCGGGGAAACGCGATGGCCGCCGCGTCCCCGGTCCGCGCGGCAGCGTCGATCGGCGGCCCGCCGGGAAACGGCAGCCCGAGCAGCCTGGCCACCTTGTCGTAGGCCTCGCCGGCGGCATCGTCGATCGTTGCCCCGAGCGGGACGAGCCCGGTGGCAAGGTCAGCCACCAGCAGCAGCGAAGAATGCCCGCCGGAGACGAGCAAAGCGACCGCCGGCGCGGGCAGCGGGCCATGCTCCAGCTGGTCCACGGCGATGTGCGCGGCCAGATGGTTGACTCCGTAGAGCGGCTTGCCGAGCGCGAGAGCGTAGGCCTTGGCCGCGCACACCCCGACGAGCAGCGCCCCGGCCAGGCCGGGGCCCGCGGTCACCGCGATCACGTCCACGTCGGACAGCCGGACTCCGGCGCTGGCCAGCGCCCGGTCCACCGCGGGGACCATTGCCTCCAGGTGCGCCCGGCTCGCCACCTCGGGGACCACGCCGCCGAACCTGGCGTGCTCGTCCACGCTGGAGGCGATCGCGTCGGCAAGCAGCTCGTGCCCGCGGACCAGGCCCGCGCCTGTCTCGTCACAGGAGGTCTCGATGCCGAGCACCAGGGGGGCGGTCACCGCCTGCCGCCCGCGGCCCCGGCGGCGCGCCGCATCACCACGGCATCAGCTCCTGACGGCTGGTAGTAGCCCTTCCGCATGCCGATCTCGGTGAATCCGTAGCGGCTGTACAGCTGCCGCGCCCTGGTGTTGTCGGTACGCACCTCAAGGAACACCTCGGTGCAGCCACGCCGGGCCGCCTCGGCGAGGAGCGCGTCCAGCAGCGCGGCGCCGGTCCCCTCGCCCCACCGGTCCAGCGCGACCCCGATCGTCAGCACCTCGGCCTGCTCGCCCGCCGCGAGCAGCCCCGCGTAGCCGATCACGGCGCCGTCGCCGTCCGCTACCAGGTAGTGCCGGCTGTCCTGCTGCTGTGCCAGCTCGCCTGCCAGCATCTGCCGGCTCCACGCTTCCTCGCCGAACAGCTCGTACTCCAGCTTGAGCACGGCATCGAGGTCAGCCCTGGTCATGCCGCGGAGCCTGACGCTCACCACGGGGTCACCCGCTTGGGCTTACCCGGCACGCGCGCGTCGGGCCTGCGCAGGTAGAGCGGGTCAGCGGGCCGGGCGGGAGCGCCCGCTGCCAGCCGTTCCGCAGCTATCTCCGCAAGCTGGGCGGCCGCGGGATAACGCGGCGGGATCGGCTCGGCCGTGATCTCGGGGTAGAGCACCGGGCCCTCGCCAGCCACCGGGTATCCCGCCGGGAGCTGCGCCGGAGCGCCGACATCGGGCCCCTCGATGCGCGCTGCGGCCTGCGAGTAGCGCGCCCAGTAGACCTCCTTGCGCCGCGCGTCGGTGGCGACCAGGAACTCGCTGCCGCCGGCCCGGGCGGCCGCCGCACGTGCGATCACATCCAGCGTGCATACACCGTGCAGCGGAATGTGCAGCGCGCTGGCGAGCACCCTGGCCGTCACCAGCCCAGTGCGCAGCCCGGTGTAGGGGCCAGGACCGGTGCCGACCGCGATGGCGGTCAGGTCGGCCTGGCTGGCACCGCAGTCGGCCAGCACGCCCTGGATCGCGACCGCCAGCAGCTCACCGTGCCTGCGGGCATCCACCGCTGACCGCTCGGCGACGGCGCCCCTGCCGTCATGGAGGGCGACTGTCACCGCCGGGGTCGCGGTGTCGAATGCGAGCAGCAGCACGGTTGCACAGCGTAGATCAGCCGGCAGCCCGCCTCGTACCAGAGCGACAGTTGATCTTGGCGGGACCGGATCAGCGGACCGGATCAGCCGAGCCCGGCCAGCGCCTCGCGCGCGACGGCGAGCGCGCCCGCCTGCAAGGCCGGGACCGGGACCGGCCCGTAGCCGCCCTTCGCCGCGCTGTCCAGGCCTTGCAGCGTGACGGTGACGACCACGTTGCGCTCGCGTGCCACTACCGTGACGAAGTCCGTCGTGCTCCCCGCGTTACGCCACACCTGCAGCGCGCTGAATGCTGCGTTGCCGAGGCCGCGCGGCGCACCCAGCCGGGCCTTCGGCCGGTGCGCGGACCTGGGCGGGTCCTGGATAGCCTGCAGCTGCGCACCGTAGCCGTCGATCGCGCTGAACGTCGCACTGCCGTCGCCCGTGGAGAGCAGGTTCGGTGCATAGGCCTGCGCGGTCACCTCGAGCACCCGGTACACCGGGCGGGCGTCCAGCGTCCAGGTGCACTGGCTCTCCAGCGTCGTGGACTGGGTGATCGCCCTGGCCCGCTTGCCCGGCAGGTACTGGCTGAGAGTCGCAGAGCTGACGGCCTGGCACGCGTCAGGCACGGCGCGGATGTCGCCCGGCTGGAACGTCGTCACCAGGCCGTTCTGCGCGGAGGCGGCCGCCGGGCCGCCCTCGAACGGCAGCTTCTTCAGCACTACGAGCAGCACGACGACCGCCAGCAGCACCAGGCCGCCCAGGGCGACGAGCCGGCGCCTGGACCGCCTGGCCCGGGTCGCGGCGGCCCGGCCCCGCGGCCGCTCGCCGGCCTCGCCGGGGGGCGCCGCCTCCTCAGCACCCGGCGGCCTGCGCTCTTTCTGGCCCGGCCCGGCCGGGAAGATGCTCGGCCCGGCCCATGGCGGCAGATCCTCATCGGTGTCGTCGTAGCAGGCGTCCGGCCGGGACCTGCTGTCCCTGCTGTCCCTGCTGTCCCTGGTGTCCCCGCGCGGCCCGCTGCCGGCAGCCGGCGGGCCCGGCCGGTCAGTGCGGCTTTCATCGGCGAACCGGCCGCCGGCACCGGACCGGTCCGGATCGTCGGAGTAGCCAGATTCGCCGGCCCCGCCGTGCCGGCCGCGTACGGGCAGTCTGGCGGGGCGGCGGGGCGGGGACCCCTGCTGAGCCACGGCGCGCCTCCGGTGGAGCGGATCTGACCGTGCGTGACGGCGGCCAGCAGACCTGTGAACAACGCAGTTTAGTGGTGCGAACGTGCTACGGGCGGACAGACCGGAAGTATGCCATGGAATGCGCTGCCCGGCAGGCGAGTGCGTGCGCAATAAGCTACACGAGAAGCTACCCGGGCCCGGGGGTTCCCGGCCGGTGCGCCGCGCCGCCGCGGCAGCTACTCGCCGGCCGCCGGCACGTGCGGCGGCTCGTAGTGGATCGCCCCGCAGCCACCGGCCCGGCAGGAGATGGTCCGGTGGCCGCTGCCCGCCGGCATCACCTCGCGAGCCGGGCCGCAATGACAGGGCTGCCAGGAGACGATCACCTTGCCGGGCCCCCAGGGATGGCCGCGGGCGCACCGGGTCGGATAGGTCCACCAGTCCGGCAGGTACGCGTCGTTCATGCTCTTACTAGAACATGCATTCGATTAATTGCCAAGAGCGGCACTTCAGCTGGCTCGGCAGGTCAGCCGGGCAGTTCAGGGCAGGCCGGCCGCGCCCCGGCTTCCCAGCGCTTGCCGGTACCGATCAGCGCAACGATGCGGGGCTCGTCGGGCGCCTCACCGGAGGCCGCGGCCCCCGGGCCCGGCGCAGCCGCGTCCGCCGGGCCGCGCGCCACGCTGATCTTGATCTCCAGATGGCCTGGCGCGAGATCCTCGACGAGTCCCTCGCCCCACTCCACCACGGTCACCGAGCTGTCGAGGTCGGCGTCCAGGTCGAGATCATCGACCTCCGCCCGGCTGCCGAGCCGGTAGGCGTCCGCGTGCACCAGCGCCGGGCCGCCGCGCAGCGACGGGTGCACCCGCGCGATGACGAAGGTAGGCGACGTCACCGGGCCGCGCACACCAAGTCCCTCGCCGATCCCCTGGACGAGCGTGGTCTTCCCGGCGCCGAGCGGGCCGGTGAGCACGACCAGGTCGCCAGGGCGCAGCAGCCCGGCGAGCCGCCGGCCGAGGGCCCGCATCTTTGCGCCGGTCGGGACCACGACCTCGGCACGCATGACCGTACCGCTGCCTGCGCCCTGGCGATCTGCTGCCACGGCTAGGCCGACTGGCCGCGTGGCGTACGCGTCGCCATCGCCTCGTTGACCAGGTCAATGATCACCTCGTTGATCAGGTCCGGGCGTTCCAGCATGATGACATGGCCGGCGCCGGGAACCTTGAGCAGCTCAGCGCCGGGTATCGCGGCCGCCAGGCTCTCGCTCTGCCGGATCGGGACCACCCGGTCCCGGTCGCCCGTTACCACGACCACGGGGACCTCGCCGAGCGCCCGGAGCGCCTCGAGCTTGTCGTGCTTGACCAGCGCAGTGTAGAAGTCCGACACCACCTCGATGGGGGTGCTGCGGACGATGCGCTCAAGGAAGGCCACGACGGTCGGGCTGATCGCCGGATCGCCGAATGCGAAGTGCCTGGTGCTGACGAACGCGATATCGCCGGCGGCGTTCCGGCCCCGCTCGACGAGCGCGGCCCCCCGCTCGCTGGCGGCTCCGCGCAGCACCGGCGGCGCGGCATGCCGGGCGACCGGCCGCAGTGGCCAGGGGACCCAGAATGTCGGGTCAATCTCGGACACCGCGGTCGAGATGAGCGCCGCGCCGATCACCTTGGTGCCGAACAGCTCGGGATGCTGGTCCGCAAGCGCCATGATGGTCATGCCGCCCATGGAGTGGCCGACCAGCACGACCGGGCCATCGCCAGGAGCGGTGGCCGTCAGCAGCGTATGCAGGTCCTCGCCGAGCTGGTCAATGCTGCAATGATCTGGATCCGGCCGGCCGGACCGGCCGTGGCCGCGCTGGTCCCAGAAGACCAGCCTGCTCACGGCCGACAGGTACTTGCGCTGGTAGTGGAAGGTGTCCTGGGTCAGCGTGTAGCCGTGACAGAAGACGATCGTGACCGGGGAGTCATCTGGCCCGTTGATCTCAGCGTGCAACGGCACCCCGTCGGTCGCGAGCACGGTCAGGGCGCGCCCGCGGAGCTGCCCGAACGGCTCGGCGGCGGCCGGATCGGCCCGCAGCCGCATTCTCCCGACCGCTATCCTCTCGACCGCGATGATGGCGCCCGCACCCGCGGCCGCGGCTCCCGCGGCCAGCCCAGCCGCGCCGGTTATGCGCCGCCACCTGGCCATCAGCCCTCCTGTTATGCCCCGCCCGGGCCGCGTTCGGGCCGGGCGGACGGTGCCACCACGGTGCCGAGTGCTTTGGCGAGCACGGGGTCCCAGGTGCCTGTTACCCCAAAGTAGCTTCTGGGCACCCGGCCCGCGAACCTGGTCACGATCTCATAGGACAGCGTCCCGAGCACATCCGCCCACTCCTGTGCGGTCGGCTCGCCAGAATCGCCCGGGCCGAAGAGCACTACCTCGTCCCCCGGCGCGACTCGCTCGTCGCCGAAATCGACCACGATCTGATTCATGCAGACCGTGCCGGAGATCGTCCATCGCCGACCGCGGGCCTGCACCTGCGCCCGGTCGGATGCGTACCTGGGCACGCCCTCCGCATAGCCGAGCGGGATGAGGCCGAGGGTGCTCTCGTGACTGGTCACGTACCGGTGGCCGTAAGACACGCCGGTGCCGGCCGGCACCCGCTTGACCTGGATCAGCCGGGCCCGGACGGTCATCGCCGGGCGCAGCCAGTCCGGGGCGCCGCCGGGGAGCGTCGACAGGCCGACCACCGCGCCGCCCGACCTGACCAGGTCGAACCAGGTCTCCGGCAGAGTCAGGGTAGCCGGGGTGTTGGCCAGGTGGAGCAGCTGCGGCCGGGCGCCGGCCTGCTCCGCCAGCGCCACCGCGCGGTGGAACGCCTCCAGCTGGGCCGCGATCGCAGGATGCCCGGGAATGTCGGCGCAGGCCAGATGCGACCAGATGCCGATGATGGCGGCGTGGCCCGCGGCGCGGGCTGCCAGCGCGGCACCGACCACGCCGGGCCAGTCTGCCTCGGTCGCGCCGCCTCTGGCCATTCCGGTATCGATCTTGAGGTGCAGCCGGGCCGGACGGCCGGCCCGCTGCGCCGCCGCCGCGATCTGGGTGACCAGCGATGCCGATCCCGCCGACAGGTCGACGTCCTGGCGAATGGCTTCCTCATGCGGTGCGTCGGCCGACGCGAGCAGGCACAGCACCGGCGCCGTGAAACCCGCGCCGCGCAGTGCCAGGGCGTCGCCCACGTGCACGACGCCGAGCCAGCCGGCGCCGCCCGCAAGCGCGGCCGCTGCCGCGGGGATCATGCCATGGCCGTAGCCATCTGACTTGACCACTGCCATCAGCTGCGCGCCGCCGACGTGCTTGACCAGCGCCGACACATTGTCCTTGATCGCGCTCAGGTCGATGAGCGCCTCCTGGTGGCCGTCCATGATGCTCCAGTCTGCCAGCGCCGGCCTGGCTGCGGTGCCAGGTCACGGGCCGCTCCCGGCCCCGGGTAGCGGCCCGGAGCTGCGCGAGGCCGCCGGACATGATAGGCACGGTGACATGGTCGAACTCATTCCCCGGCAGGTGCTCTTCGGCAACCCCGAGCGGGTCAGCCCCCGGATTTCGCCTGACGGGCTCCAGCTGGCCTGGATCGCGCCGCACCAGGGCGTCCTGAATGTCTGGGTTGCGCCCGTCAGTACCGGACAGGGGGTGGACTGGCCCGCCGCCCGCGTCGTGACCGATGACTGCGACCGCGGCATCCGCATGTTCGCCTGGGCGCATGACGGCCGCCACCTGCTGTATCTGCAGGACACCGGCGGCGACGAGAACTTCCGGCTGCACGACGTCGACCTGCAGACCATGCAGCGGCGCGACCTCACCCCGTTCGACAGCGTGCAGACGCAGCTGATCGCGATGGAGCGCAAGTTCCCGACCGAGGTCCTGATCGGGCTGAACCTCGACAACGCCCAGTTGCACGATGTCTACCGGCTGGACCTGGTGACCGGTGACCTCGTGAAGGAGGTGGAGAACTTCGGCGTCATCGGCTGGGTGGCCGACGCGCAGATGGTGGTCAGGGCGGCGGCCGCACCCCTGCCGGACGGCGGTTTCACCCTCCTGGTCACCGATGGCCAGGGCAGCGACTGGCGGCCGCTCGCGTCCATTCCCGCCGAGGACGGGCTGACCAGCGACCTGATCGCGTTCAGCGAGGACGGCAGCTCGCTGCTCGCGACGAGCTCGGTGGACGCCCAGACCGCCAGGCTGGTCAAGATCGATATCGCCACCGGCGCGATCGAGGTGCTTGCGGCGGACCCGGCGGCCGACGTTCAGGGCGTCCGCTTGCAGCCGGACACCCGCGAGCCGCAGATCGTGACGTTCCTGAAGGACCGCTGCGACTACCTGGTCCTCGATCCGGACGTCGCCGGCGACCTTGCGGCGATCCGCGCGCTGCACCCCGGTGACCCCATGTTCGAGGACGCCGACGACGCTGACACGACCTGGCTGATCGCCTTCACCAACGACGCGGGGCCGGTGTCCTACTTCAGCTACGACCGAGCCAGCAGGACGGGCAGTTTCCTGTTCGACACCCGGCCGGAGCTGTCCCGTTACGAGCTAGCCGGGATGGCGCCATTCACGTTCACGGCCAGGGACGGCGTCACCATCCACGGCTACGCGAGCTTCCCGCCCGGCGCCGGCCGGGCCGCCCTGCCGACCGTCCTCGACGTGCACGGCGGCCCGTGGGCCCGCGACGTCTGGGGCTTCAATCTCGAGGCGCAGTGGCTGGCCAACCGCGGTTACCTGTGCATCCAGGTCAACTACCGGGGATCGACCGGCTACGGAAAATCGTTCATCAATGCCGGTGACCGCGAATGGGGCGGCCGGATGCAGGACGACCTGACCGACGCGGTGGCCTTCGCCGTCGGCCAGGGCTGGACCGACCCGGCCCGGGTGGCCATCTACGGCGGCTCATACGGCGGCTATGCGGCGCTGGCCGGGGCGGCGTTCACGCCTGACGTGTACTGCTGCGCCGTCGACATCGTCGGCCCCTCCAACCTGAAGACCCTGATCGAGACGATCCCGCCGTACTGGGCCCCGGTGATCGCCCAGTTCCACAACCGGGTCGGCGACCCGGCGACAGAGGCCGACTTCCTGTGGTCCCGCTCGCCGCTGTCCCGGGCGGCCGATATCAGGATTCCGCTGCTCATCGCCCAGGGGGCGAACGACCCCCGGGTGAAGCAGGCCGAGTCGGAGCAGATCGTCGCGGCCCTCACCGACGCCGGGATCGAGCACGAGTACATGCTCTTCCCCGACGAGGGCCACGGCTTCGCCAAGCCGGAGAACCGGCTGCGCTTCTATGCGGCTGCTGAGCCCTTTCTGGCCCGCTACCTCGGCGGGCGGGCGGAGGACTAGCGGGCGGCAAGCCCCCGCGACCTGGCCGCTGCGGACGGCCCGGGGAGCCTGGCCACCGCTGGCTGCGGAGGGCTACTGGGCCGCCACCGTCCTGATGGCCGCGGGAAGCGCCCGGATCAGGTCGGATGCCCCGATCGGCGCGCCCGCGCCGCCCGCGCCGGTACCCCCGCTGCCGCCGGTGCCGGCAGCGGCCAGCCGGGCGGCGATGCCATGCACGTACGCTGCGGCCGCCGCGGCATAGGCCGGCTGCAGGCCCTGGGCCAGCAGTGCGCCCGCCAGGCCGGAGAGCACATCACCGGACCCGGCGGTAGCCAGCCAGGCGGTCCCGGTCGGGTTCACCAGGACCGGATCGCTGCCGGAGGGCCCGGCGATGACCGTCGTGGACCCCTTGAGCAGCACGGTGATGCCGAGTTCCGCCGCGGCACGGCTGGCGAACTCCAGGCGGCGCGCCTCGACATCGGCCCGGTCCACGTCAAGCAGCCGGGCAAGCTCGCCCGCGTGCGGGGTGATCAGGGTGGGCGCGGCGCGCGGCAGCAGCTCGCGGTGCGCGGCGAGCACGGTGATGCCATCCGCGTCGACCAGCGCAGGGACGCTGCTCGCCAGCACGGCGGTGAGCATGCTGACGGCCTCGTCGCCAGTGCCCATGCCGGGCCCGGCGGCCCAGGCCTGCACCTGCCCGGCCGCCTCGATCGCGTGCCCGGCCGACTGGCCCGGGCCAGCGACGGTGATCACGGTCTCTGGCCAGTGCTGCCTGGCCACGGCGAGGGCAGCCTCAGCCGAGACGAGGCGGACCATCCCGGCGCCGCCGTGGATGGCGCCCCCGGTGGCGAGGGTCGCGGCGCCGGTGAACCGGTCGCTGCCCGCTGCCAGCCCGAGGACCCCGCGCCGGTACTTGTCGGACTCGGCTGACGGGCGCGGCAGCCAGCCGGCCACGTCAGCGGCCTGGGGCGCGGCGACCGGCGCCGGGCCGAGGTAGCGGCCAAGGCCGATGTCGACGAACTCCACGACCCCCGCATGGGATGCGCCCGGGTCGATCAGCAGGCCTGGCTTCCACGTCCCGAAGGTCACGGTGACGTCGGCGCGGACCGCTGCGCCGCTCACCACGCCGGTATCAGCGTCGATGCCGCTCGGCAGGTCGGCGGCCACGACAAGCGCCCGGGCGCGCCCGGCCTGCGCCGCCAGTGCGGCAGCAGGCTCCCTGAGGCCGCCGCGGCCGCCGATGCCGAGGATCCCGTCGATGATCAGGTCTGCGGACCCGAGCGCCTGGCCCGCGGCGGGATCAGCCGCCTCGATCAGGCGGCCGCCGGCGCCCTGCAGCGCCGCCGCACCGCCCTCGTGGGCCCGCGCCGCCACGGCGACGGCGGTGACCACGGCGCCGCGGCGCGCCAGCACGGCGCCGGCGTGCAGCGCGTCTCCCCCGTTGTCGCCGCTGCCTGCCAGCACGACGACGCTGGCCCCGTATACCCGGCCGAGCAGCCCGGCGCATACCGACGCCAGGCCCGCCACCGCCCGCTGCATCAGCGCGCCTTCGGGCATGGTCGCCATCAGGGCGCGTTCGGCGACCCGGATGTCCGCCACCAGGTGAGCGTTTCTCATCCCTGCGCCACCACCTTCGCGGCGCCCGGGCCGCCGTCGCGGCTCAGCGAGCGGTGCCAGGACCGGATCCCTGGCCGGGCCAGCGCGAAGCACCCGGCCAGGGAGGCCGGCCTCACCTTCTGTTCGCCCTCAGCGAACAGCCGGGCGGACAGCGACGGCGTGCCCCGGGGCGCTGCCTCCCGCCGGGACATATCCGCGATGTCGACGCCCATGCCTTCGATCACACGCCAAGCCTGCCATGCCGCGGCCAGCTCAGCCTCGTCCGCCCGGCCGCGGCGCGGCAGCCTCCTTCGCCTCCGCCGGGGCCTGACCGGACCGTGCTCACTCGACGGTGACGGACTTGGCCAGGTTGCGCGGCTGGTCCACATCGTGCCCCTTGGCGGTGGCGAGCTCGCAGGCGAAGACCTGCAGCGGCACCGTGGCCACCAGCGGCTGCAACAGGGCCGGCACCCGGGGTATCGAGATGAGCGTGTCGGCGTAGGGCGCGACCCGGTCGTCCCCGTCTTCGGCGATCACGATGGTGCGGGCGCCGCGAGCCCTGATCTCCTGGATATTCGACACGATCTTGTCGTGCAGCACCGAGGTCTCCTGCTGCGGGGGGACCACCACCACGACCGGCAGGCCCGCCTCGATCAGCGCGATCGGGCCGTGCTTCAGCTCGCCTGCCGCAAAGCCCTCCGCGTGCATGTAGGCGAGTTCCTTGAGCTTGAGGGCGCCTTCCAGCGCTACCGGGAAGCCGACATTGCGGCCGAGGAAAAGCACGCAGCGCTCGGCCGCGAGCCCGCGGGCGACCGCCCGCACCGGCTCCATCGTGTCCAGCACCCGGTCGACCGCCGCCGGCATCGACTCCAGCCAGGCCAGCACGGCGGCGACGTCGCTGGCTGACGCGGCGCCGCGCACCTGGCCCAGGTAGAGCCCGACCAGGTAACACGCGACCAGCTGGGTCAGAAAGCCCTTCGTGGACGCCACCGCGATCTCCGGCCCGGCGTGGGTGTAGACGACGGCATCGCACTCCCGCGGGATGGACGAGCCGTTCACGTTGCAGATCGCCACCACCCGGGAGCCCTGCTCACGCGCGTGCCGCACGGCCATCAGGGTGTCCATCGTCTCGCCGGACTGAGAGATCGCGATGACCAGCGTGGACGGGGTGAGGATCGGGTCGCAGTAGCGGAACTCGCTGGCCAGCTCCACCTCGCAGGGGATCTTGGCCCAGTGCTCGATGGCGTACTTGGCGATCAGGCCCGCGTGATGGGCGGTACCGCAGCCGACAATGATGATCTTGTCGACTGCTCGCAGCTCGTCGTCGGACAGGCGCATCTCGTCCAGGGTCAGCGCGCCGTCCTCGCCCGACCGGCCGAGCAGCGAGTCGGCGATCGCCCGCGGCTGCTCGGCGATCTCCTTGAGCATGAAGTAATCGAACCCGCCCTTCTCGGCGGCCGAGACGTCCCAGTCCACGTGATAGTCGGTCACCTTAGCCGGGGTGCCGTCGAAGCCGGTCACCGTGACCTGGCCGGCGCGGATCTCGACCACCTGATCCTGGCCGAGTTCGACGGCGTCCCGGGTAAACGCGATGAACGCGGCCACGTCGCTGGCCAGGAAGTTCTCGTCAGCCCCCCGGCCGACGACCAAGGGCGAGTTCCGGCGTGCCCCGACCACGGCAGCCGGGTCCCGCACGTCGACGGCGACCAGCGTGAACGCGCCCTCAAGGTGCTGGCAGACGCGGCGCATCGCGGCTGCGAGAGACCCGGGCGGCGGGGCTCCGGTGCCCGGCACGTCGGGCACCGCCGCCATCTCCTCCTCGAGCAGGTGCGCGACGAGCTCGGTGTCGGTCTCCGAGGTGAACTCGTGGCCCTTGGCCTTGAGCTCGCTGCGCAGCCCCGCGAAGTTCTCGATGATGCCGTTGTGCACGACGGCCAGGTGACCGCCGCAGTCCGTGTGCGGGTGCGCGTTCGAGTCGGTCGGCGCCCCGTGGGTCGCCCACCGGGTATGCCCGAGCCCCACCGTGCCGGGCAGCGGCGGGCCCTCAGCCAGCAGCGACTTCAGGTTGGCCAGCTTGCCCGCCCGCTTGGCGCAGGCCAGCTTCCCGTCGGCGACCACGGCGACTCCGGCCGAGTCATAGCCGCGGTACTCCAGCCGGGTCAGACCGTCGACCACCACGCCAAGCGCTTGCCGGTGGCCGGCGTACCCCACGATTCCGCACATCCCGCCAGGCTAGTGCCTGGCAGCCGCTCAGCCTGGCAGCCGCGTCCTGGTGGCGATCACGAGGGGCCCAGACCGCGCACCACCCCGCTGAGCGTGTCCGCCAGGCGGCGAGCCTGGACGGCGTCGACCGCCTCGACCATGATCCGGACCGTGTCCTCAGTCCCGCTCGGCCGCACGAGCACCCTGCCGGACTCGCCAAGCTCGGCCTCGGCGGCCCGCACGGCGCCGGTGAGGTCTGCTGAGGATGTGACCAGGGACTTGTCTACCCCGGGAATGCTGACGAGCACCTGAGGGTACCTGGTCATCGCCTTCGCCAGCTCGCCCAGGGGCTGGCCGCGGCCCGCTACTACGCCCAGTAGCTGCAGGCCGGTCAGCAGCCCGTCGCCGGTCGTCGCGTGGTCGAGCAGGATTATGTGACCGGACTGCTCGCCGCCGAGGACGAACTGGCCCGCCAGCATCGCAGCTAGCACATACCTGTCACCGACCGGCGTTTCTACCACAGCGATGCCCGCATCGCGCATCGCGAGCCTGAGGCCCAGATTGGACATGACGGTGGCGACGATGGTGTTGCCCGCCAGCCGGCCCTCGTCATGCAGCGCGAACGCCAGCACGGCGAGGATCTGGTCGCCGTCGATGACCTGGCCGTCAGCGTCGATCGCCAGGCACCTGTCGGCGTCCCCGTCGAAAGCAAGGCCGGCATCGGCGCCGTGCGCCCTGACAGCAGCCGACAGGGCACCCAGGCTGGTCGAGCCGCACCCGGAGTTGATGTTGTCCCCGTCCGGCTCGGCTCCGATCGCGAATACCTCGGCGCCTGCCCGGCGCAGCAACCGCGGGGCGATGTCGTAGGCGGAGCCGTGCGCGCAGTCGACGACGACGCGCATCCCGTTCAGCGGGCTGCGGCCACCAGAGTCAGGAAGCGTGGACAGCAGATGGGCGAGATAGCGCTCGACATCAGCTGAGGCATCGGTGACCTGCCCGAAACCGGCCTCGGGACGGCCCTGCGCGAAGGCGGGCCTGGCCCGTCCGTTAGCGGTGCCGGACAGGGCCGCGAGACTGCGCTCAATCTCGTCCTCGACCGGGTCAGGCAGCTTCAGCCCGCCGCGGGAGAAGAACTTGATCCCGTTGTCGGGTGCGGGGTTGTGGCTCGCGGACAGCATCACCCCGAACTCGGCACCGAGGGCGCCGGTCAGGTAGGCGACTGCCGGCGTCGGGACAACTCCCAGCTTCAGCACGTCCACGCCAGCGCCCGCCAGGCCAGCTACCACCGCTGCCTCAAGGAACTGGCCGGAAGCCCGCGGATCGCGCCCGACTAGGGCCACCGGACGGCGGTGCCCGCTGGCGGCCCCGGAGCCGCTGGCGGGCGAAAGAACCGCGGCGGCGGCAGTGGCCAGATCGGTAGCGAACCGGGCAGTTAGATCACGGCCTGCAACGCCTCGGACACCGTCCGTACCGAATAGCCGGCCCAATGGCACTCACCCCTGGTCATTCGGTCTTTTACGCGCTGGTCACTGCGGCATCGCCGCTCACCTCAGCGCTTGGAGTACTGCGGCGCCTTACGTGCCTTCTTCAGCCCGTACTTCTTGCGCTCCTTCACCCTAGCGTCCCTGGTCAGGAAGCCGGCTTTCTTCAGGCTCGGGCGGCTGTCCGGGTCGACGAGGATCAGTGCCCTGGCGATCCCCAGCCGCAGCGCGCCGGCCTGGCCGGTGACACCGCCGCCGGTGATCCGGGCGACCACGTCGAACTGGTCATCAGCACCGAGCGTGACGAATGGCTCACTGATGAGCTGCTGATGGAGCTTGTTCGGGAAGTACTCGTCCAGCGACCGGTCGTTGATCTGCCACTTCCCGGTGCCAGGCAGGATACGGACCCGGGCAATCGCCTCCTTGCGGCGGCCGGTGCCCAGGGCCTTCCCCGTCACGACCGGCTTGCGCGCCCCGGGGCGGGCCGGCCCGCCCGGCGCGACATCGCCCGTCTCGGTGGTGTATTCCGACACGTGCTCCCCGGCGCTGTCTTCGGGCTCGGCGCCTGCTCCCGCTGCGGGAACCTGCGTGTCAGTGGGCTCAGCCACGGCGTCTTCCTCGTACTTCCTTGTCGGCTCTGGTTACTTCGCGCCAGCGCGGCCCGCATCGGGCTGCTGGGCGACCTGGATGATCTCGAACGCCACCGGCTGCTGTGCCTTGTGCGGATGCTCAGGCCCGGCGTACACCTTGAGCTTGCGCAGCATCTGCCTGCCCAGCGTGTTCTTCGGGAGCATTCCCTTGACGGCCTTCTCGATCACCCGCTCCGGGTTCTTGGCCAGCAGCGCGCCATACGTTATCGAGCTCAGGCCGCCCGGATACCCGGAGTGCCGGTAGGCGTGCTTGTCGGCCAGCTTGTTCCCGGTCAGCGCGATCTTCTCGGCGTTGATGACGATGACGAAGTCGCCGGTGTCCACGTGCGGCGCGAAGATCGGCTTATGCTTGCCGCGCAGCAGCGTCGCGGCCTGGCTCGCGAGCCGGCCGAGAACGACGTCAGAGGCATCGATGACATGCCACTGCCGCTGGATGTCATCGGCTTTCGGGCTGAATGTACGCACAGTCATAAGCCTTCGCGTGTGAGTCCTGTTAATCCTGGCCCTCGCCCGGGGTAATCCCTCCAGGCGCGGGACTCCGCGGCACCGGCCGCCGCTGCACCGCCCGTGTGACGGGCAGCGCGGGCATGCCGGTGCACATGGACGCCTGTGCAGAATACCGGCCGTGACCGACGACGGTCAAAGCGGTGCCGGGCGGCACCCCCCGCCAGGGCTCGCCGCACCGTAGCTCCCGGCGCTGCCGCAGCCGGTGTCTGATGGCTGCGCTGCAGGTCAACGCCGTGGCAGCGGCGGCGTGGCGGACAAAACGGCTGACCCGGCTAACTCAGCGGCGCGGGACGATACGCTCGCCGCATGCGCAACCCTGGTGAGAGGTCAGCCGATCGCGGCGGTGCCCGGCGGAAGGCGCCGAGCGGCCGGAATGGGGCATCAGGGCAGGCACCGGCAGCGGGCGGCCAGTCAGCTCCGGGCGGCTCAGCGCTCTTTGTCCCGGGGTACTCCGGCGGCCAGGCACCAGGCGCCGATCAGGCCCGCGCGGCGGCTGGCGGCGGCTGGCCAGCGCCGGGCGGCGGCGGATGGTCGCCGCCGGGCGGCGGCACCGCAGGCAAAGGCCCGGTCCGGGGCTTCCCGCCCGCTCCGGGCCAGCCGCCGCCCGTCTATCCGCCCGGCCAGTTCTCCGCATGGAACCGGGCGTCCCGCCATCGTGATGACAGCTACCCGGATGCGCCATTGCGGCCGGGCGGCGGCTGGGCGGCAGCGGACTATTCCG
>ODAK010000906.1_pt1 | contig 33353 bp, 31 predicted proteins | sample 1539591 | NCBI WGS metagenome assembly ODAK01 (sample SAMEA3539303, study PRJEB22396) | soil metagenome | biome: tundra; feature: field; material: soil | place: USA | collected 2010-05 | depth 0.15 m | reverse complement strand
CCATCATCTGTGACGGGAGTCACCCGAGCCAGGGTCACCATCCCTCTACGCTACCTGTTCGGGCATCCGTGCCCGGCACGTTCCGGTCAGCGCTTGCGCTTCTTCTTTCCCTTGCGGGGACGGGGCGGCTGGCGCGAGCCACCGCCGTTTTGGGCCGGGCGATCCAACACGGCCGTGCCGGTGCCCGACCCGGGCCGTATCGGCCCGCTGCGCTTGGCCGGGCCGCCGCTGTGGGGTTGGCCGCCCGCCGCGATGCTCATCTGGGTGGCGAGTGCCGCGGCGGCGGCCGGTGACAGCGCGCCGGTCCGGTCGCCCCTCGAAGAGAGACGCTTCTCGATGGCCAGCCAGCGAGGCTCGCGCTGCTTGAGCATGAAGAGGATGGGCGAGGCGATGAAGATCGAGGAGTAGGCCCCGCTCAGGAGACCGACGCACAGGGCCAGCCCGTATTCCTGCAACGTGGACGCGCCGAGGAGCTCGGCGCCGATCAACAGCACAGCCAGCACCGGGATGATGGCCACGGCCGAGGTGTTGATGGAGCGGGCCAGCGTCTGGTTCATGGAGAGGTTGATCAGCTGCCCGTAACTCATGGTGCCGTGCGAGCCGATGTTCTTCGTGTTGTCGCGCACGCGGTCGAACACGACGACGGTGTCGTAGAGGGAGTACCCGAGAATGGTCAGGATGGCCACCACGGTGTCGGGGGTGACCTGGAAATTGAACAACGTATAGATGCCGACCGCCACCAAGACGTCGTGCAGCATGGCGATAAAGGCGGACAGCGCCATTTTGGGCTCGAAGCGGATGCTGATGTAGATGCCGACGACGACGAAGAAGATGATGAGGGCTTCGATGGCCTTGTTGGTGATGGACGAGCCCCACGTCGGGCCGACGGTCTGCACCCCGTTCTGCACGTTCGTCAACGAGGTGTTCGTGAGCTTGGCCAGCGCCTCCTCCACCTTCAGCGTCTCGGTCTTCTGATCAGCGGCAGAAAGCTTGTTCAGGTCGGCCTGCACGTTGAGTTGCTGGTTCGACCCCTGCCCCAGCAACTGCACGATGGGGTTGACCAGCCCCGCCGACTGCATGGCGTTGACGGCCTGGGACTGCGTCACATGAGGGGCCTTGACCGTCCACTCGGTGCCGCCCTTGAACTCGATGCCCAGGTTCAGCCCGCCTCGCAGGATGATCGAGATGATCCCGGCCACGATGATGACGGTCGAGAGCGAGAACCACACGCGTCGACGCCCGACGAAGTCGAATTTGGTCTCACCCCGGTAGAGACGGCGAAGCGGCCCGTGCCCCTGGGGTGCACCGCCACCGGCGCCGACCTTCGGCCGCCGGGGCGACGTGGGCGGGCGGGGGGCTCGGGGCGTCTTCGGCCGGCCGAGGAGCGAGCGGGCAGCGTCATCGACGGACAGGAGCTCGCCGTCGTCCAGCTCGTCCTCATAGTCGAACTCGCCGTCGTCGTCGATCTCCTCGACGCCGTCTGCGCCGTCGCCGCCGACCCCGTGGCGCGTGGTGTCGCTCACGTTGCCGGCACCCGCCGGGGCTTGATCAGTCCACCCCTGGGGGGCCTGGCGGTGACGTCCTCAGGCTGGTCCTCATCGCCGGTCGCACGTCCCTGTATGGCCAGGCCACGGGCGATCCCGAACCGGCCACCGCCCTGCAGGCGATCGCTCCGCCCGAGCAGGATGACCAGGGGCCGGGTGTAGAACCAGGTCACAGCCATGTCCATGATGGTCGACAGTCCCAGGAAGAAGGCAAAACCCTTGACGTCGCCCACGGCCACCACGTAGAGGACGACGGCCGCCAGCAGTGAGACGAAGTCGGCCGCCCACACGGTTCGCCACGCGCTCTTGAAACCCCGGTCGACCGAGGTGCGTATGGAGCGGCCAGCCCGGGTCTCGTCCTTTAATCGTTCGAAATAGACGATGTACGAGTCGACGGTGATACCGATGGACACGATGAGGCCCGTGATACCCGCCAGGTCGAAACTCGGGCTGAAGGATGTATGCCCGAGCGCCGAGATGATCGCCCACAGCGCCGCCGCCGTCAGGAGCAGCCCTGAGATCACCACTGCGCCCAGGGCCCGGTAGTACAGCAGGACGTACAGCAGCACCAGGACGAGGCCGGCGATGCCCGCGCCCAGACCGGCCCGCAGGGCCGACTTGCCCAAGGTGGGCGACACCGTTCGGGTGGTGAGCTCCTTGAGGCGGACGGGAAGGGAGCCGAACTCCATGGCCTGGGCCAGCACCTTGGCGTCGTTCTCGGTCATGTTGCCGCCGCTGATGGTGCCCTGACCGCCAAACGAGGTGAAGCCGGATTGTGTGGGCTGAATGAGCGGCGCCGATTGGACCACGCCGTCGAGCTCGATCCCGAGGAGCAGGTGGAAGTTCTCCTGTGCCACCTTGTCCCACAGATTGGAGCCGGCACTGCCCTTGAGGGAGTAGTTGACCTCCCATTGCCCGGTCTGGTTCTGCTGCGCGAGAGCCGACCCGATGGACGTACCGGTCATCTGCTCGGGACCGAGCACGTAGCGCAACGAGTTCTTGGTCGCTGTGCCGCTGGCCGGCAGGCTCGGGAGGAGCACGGTGCGGTGCGGGTAGTTCGCCACGTCGGTGCTGGTGCTCGTGTATTGGGCGAACGTCGGGTCGGGCGACGGGTTGTTGGATGCATAGCCCTGCACGGAACTATTGGGCGTGACGGCGAGGTTGGCCGCGTCGGTGGCGTACTGGCTGCCGCAGGCGGGCAACGTCTTGTCGCCCGAGATCGCCTTCTCGGCCGGCTGGGCCTTCGTCGTCTTGGTGGCCTTTGTGGCCGGGGACAGCGAGAGCGGGTACGCGGTGCACAGCACCGGCCGGAAGTAGAGCTGTGCCGTATTGCCAATCTCGTTCAGCAAGGTGGCGGCATTCTTCACGCCGGGGATCGACACCGAAATCTCGTTGTTACCGGCCGTACTGACCTGGGCACCCGACACGCCGAGCCCGTTGACCCGGTTGTCGAGGATGGACACGGTCTCTTGGAGCTCGGACTGGGGTACCGACTTCGACGTCTGGTAGACGACGGACAGCCCCCCTGCCAGGTCGAGTCCGAGGCGGGGGGTCCATTTCACCGAGAACACGGCTGCAAACGAACCCACCGCAAGGGCCACGACGACCAACACGCTGAGGAGAAGGTTCCGCCTCTGCCGCGTCTGGGCTCGAGACGATGCCGGACTCACGCCTCTTCAGCCTCCCCGTCGTGGTCCTCGATCTCGACGGACTCGTGCCCGTGGTCGTGGTCCCCGTCGTGGATGTCGGCGTCGGGATCCACGGCGACCACCGGTTCCAGCTTGCGCGCGATGGCCTGGCGCACGAAGACGATCCGCGTCGGCTGGGCCCCGTCAAGGTTCCCGTCGCTGCCCGTGCTCCCGGTGAGGAGGGTGTAGCGATCTCCGTGGATCTCGAGGATGGTCCCGACCACTCCGCCGATCGTCTGCACCTCGTCACCGACCATGTAGCCCGAGCCCTGGTTGGCCCGGGCCGCCTTGGCCTTCCGCTGTTGGGGCTTGAGAAAGAGGAAGTACCCGGCGAGGGCGACCACCACGAGGATGATGAGAGGGGCGGGATTCGTCGATTTCTTGGCCGTCGCAGCAAACAAGTCGAGGAGGGCGGGAAATTGCGTCATGTGGGGTCCTTCAAGCAAGGGGGCACGCGAAGCGACACCCTATCTCCTGCATCTTGGCTTTTCGTGCCGGTCGTTGACCGGTGGTCCCCGACAGCCGAACTTTGCCCCGGCGGAGGGGGCCGACGAGGCCTGCACCCGGCGTGGCGTGGCCGTCCCGGCGGATTTTCCAACTGGGCAACCGAACGGCAACCCGATTACTCCGAGCCTGCACCATGTCTCCTCCAGCATGGGACCTGCACCGACGCAGATCATGACCGCCCGATGCTGGTCGCCCGGAGGGGGGTGACCAGGCCGAACACCCAGGTTCTTCTGGGATCGCTTACCTCCTGCGGGGGGTACATCGGGAGGAAAATGGCAGCAACAGTGCGCCGGGCAATGGGGGCCACCATCGGTCGGAGTCATCCGAGTGGGAACCGATGGTGGCTCGCCGGCGCACCGTTGCTCGCCGAGCTCGGGTGCCGCCGCGCCCAGAAACCACAAAAATGTCCCGTGTTCCCAGTACAGTGCAGTGTTGCATGCGCAATGGGAACATTTCAGTCCTCGTCATCGAGGACGAGGCAGACATCCGGCAGCTCCTACGGACGATGCTCGAACGCGAGGGATTCACGGTCACCGAGGCCATGTTGGGTCGCGACGGGGTCCGTCTCTTCCACCAAAAACAGCCCAACCTGGTCATTCTCGATGTGGGCATGCCGGACCTCGACGGGTGGCAGGTCCTCGAGCGGATCCGGGATATGAGCGATGTGCCCGTCCTCATGTTGACGGCACTCTCCACCGAACGTGACAAGGTGCGCGGCCTCAACGCCGGGGCCGACGACTACCTGACCAAGCCCTTCAGCCGGGTCGAGCTGCTGGCCCGCATTCAGGCCATCAGCCGACGCCAGGTCCAGCGGAACGAACCCATAGTCTCCTTTGAGGACGGGACCATCCGGGTGGACTTCTCCGAATCGCAGGTCACGGTGGCGGGAGTTCCCGTCGTCTTGACCCCTACCGAATATCGGCTGTTGGCCACCTTGGTCCGCCACCAGGGGCAGGTGCTCTCCTCGGATCAGCTCATCGAATTGGCCTGGGACGATCCGAGTGGGCTGGCGCCCTCACGCGTGAAGTACGCCGTCTTGCGCCTCCGGCGCAAGCTCGGTTGGGGTGATCAGGACGATGGGCCCATCGAGACGGTGCGAGGGTTCGGATACCGCTTTCGGGCGCGGGCAAGGTGAACGCAGTTCGGTCATGAGCACGTCCTCGCATCCCGCCACCGGCGAGAGGGCGGTCGTTGGGGCGCGAGGCGGGCAGGTCGAATCGAGCGGGTCCAGGATCCCGGGCTTTTCGGGCCCCACCCGAGTGCGGCTCCCACTCTTCGCGCTGGTGGCGCTGGGCACCGTCCTCATCGGGATCATCCCGTTCCCCCATGGGGCACGCATCGAGATCCTGATCGCCCTTCTCCTTTTCTTCCTCCTTCTCACCACCGCCTTCGTCCTTCCGTGGGAACGGCTGCCGAACTGGGCCTGGCTGACCATTCCGATCGGCTACATGGCCGTCATCGCCGTGATCCGCGACGCCCAGGGGGTCGGCGATTCGGAACTCCTGGTCGTGTACCTGCTGCCTATCGTCTGGATGTCCCTCTATGGCCGGCGCCTGCATCTCCTGTTCGGGCTGTTCTGCATGGATCTGGCCCTCATGGTGCCAATCCTCCTCATCGGCGCGCCCAACTACCCGCTCTCGACCTGGCGCCAGGTGGTCGTCCTGGTCGTCGTGACCACTCTGGTGGCCTCCACCATTTCGACCATGGTCCATCGCGACCGCATCTACGTCAGCGATCTGGCCCAACAGTCCCACCTGGCCAAACGGAATGCGAACGATGCACACAATGCCCGCGAACGCCTCGAAACCCTGCTGCGGGCGGCCACGGGGAGCGCCATCATGGGCGTCGATCCGGCCGGAACCGTGACCTTCTTCTCTGCCGGAGCCGAGCTGATGCTCGGCTACAACGCGTCCGAAGTGGTCGGCATCCGCTCCATTGCCGACTTCATCGACCCGGCCCAGATCAGCGAACGTCGCCAAACGATCGACGCCATGCGCAAGGCACTCGACCCGGTCTACCCCGAGACGGTGGCCGAAGTCCCGTGGACGGCCCGGCGCAAGAACGGTGAACAGCGCCGTTGCGTCGTGCGCGTCCGCACTCTCCCCACCCAGGGAGGCACCGATGGGGCAGACACGGCGGTCAGCGGCGGTTACGTCGTGGTGGCGATCGACGTCACCGAACGCGAGGAGTTGGCGGCCGAGCGCGAGCGCCTCTACTCGGTGCAGAGGGAAGTGACGCAATCGCTCATTCAGCAGAACAATCGTCTCCGCGAGCTGACCCAGATGAAGGACGACATCGTTGCGACGGTGTCCCACGAACTGCGCACGCCCATCACCTCCATCAGAGGTTTCATCGAGCTCCTCCTCGACGGCGTGCCGGAACTGAGCGAGGATCAGATGCGCATGCTGCGCACGATCGATCGCAACTCGGCGCAACTCCAACGAGTGGCCGAAGACCTCCTGGCGGACCCCGGCGGGGGCCACGGGTTGCGGGTTGCCTTCACCGAGCTGGACCTGCATCAGCTGGCTGAGGAATCCGTGCATGGTGCGCAGACGGCGGCGACCACGGCGGGGGTCACCCTCGCCCTCGCGCCGGGACCCCCCGTGCCGGTGTTCGGCGATGCCACTCGACTGCACCAACTGCTCGGAAACCTGCTGTCCAATGCCCTCAAATTCTCGCCCCAGGGCGGCCGGGTGCACGTGGTGGTCGACATGATCGATGACTTTGCCCGGATCCTCGTACAAGACGAGGGACCGGGCATCCCCGAAGCTGATCGCCCGCAGCTTTTCGAGCGCTTCTACCGGCTCGCAGCAGCCATGGAGATGGGCGTCCCCGGCACGGGCCTCGGTCTGGCCATCGCCAAGTCGGTGGCGGAGGCCCACGAAGGATCCGTCGACATTGTCGACACTCCGGGCTGGTCCACCACATTTCGGGTCTTCCTCCCGCTGCGCCACGCGGCTCAGGCCACGCTGAGCATGGCCTGAGCGCCGAGGGAGGGACGGTACGCGTTGACCTTTGATCGAGCACTCGCCACCGAGGAGATCCGCCACGTCGTCCTGGCGTACCCCGAGGCCAGCGACACGGGCGATCTCCCAGGTGTCGGTCGGTTCATGGACGGCGTTCGCTTCGGCCCTGCAGAGGTTCCCGAAGAGGAGTTGGCGGTGCGGACGGCCGAGGAGGCAGCGGCCAGTTACAGGCGGGCCGTCATCTACTACGACGACGGGCTTTCACACGCCAAACACCTCATCACGAACATCGACATCGAGTTCTCGGCCGACGGCAACGCCGCAGTTGCCACATCGGCGTACGTGGTGGTGCAGGCGAGACCGGAGCTTCCCCTGCAATTCATCTGCACCGGTGGCTACCAGGATTCGCTCGAGCGCCGGGACGACGGGTGGACGTTGTGCACGCGACGGGAGTGGATGGACCTGAAAGGGGATATGAGTTTCCATGTCTTTCACCCGGAGCGCTTTCATGGGCGATGACCGACCAGACACGTTTGATCGGGCACTGGCGACCGAACAACTCCGGCGCATCATTCTTTCCTACCCCGAACTGATCGACCGCGGCGATCTGGCCGGCGTCGCCCGCCTGCTGGCCGGGGTGCGCTTCGGCGCAGCATCTGGCCGCAATGCCCCTGTCATACCGCTTGATCAACTGACCACACGCACGGCGGAGGAGGTCCGCGAGACCTACAAGAACGCGGTCATCCTCCACGACGACGGCCTTCCTCACACCAAGCACCTCATCAGCAATATCGACATCGCGTTTTCTGACGATCGGCAGACGGCCTCGTCCCGCTGCTACTACGCCGTGCTCCAGGCCCTGGACGACTTCCCGCTCCAGCTGATCATCGCGGGAAGATACGAAGACGTATTCGAGACCACGCCTGAAGGGTGGAGATTGACGATCCGCCGGGAATACACCGACCTCGTTGGCGATCTGAGCCACCACGTAAAGGCCGGCGTGGCGCATCGGCTGTCACCCGATGGCTGAAGCAACCGCGCGCACGGTGCGCGTCGATCAGGGCTCGAACAGTGTCGCCGCTTCAGGAGGGGCCGATCCCGCGGGCGGTAGCTGACCAAGGTGGGCCCAGGCCCGGGGCGTGGGCACCCGGCCGCGCGCCGTCCGCAGGATAAGACCGCACTGCAGGAGATACGGCTCGTACGCGTCCTCGATGGTGTCGGTCTCTTCACCGACGCATTGCGCCAGGGTGGTCAACCCGATCGGCTGGCCACCGAAACGACCGCACAGCGTTTCGAGAATGGCGCGGTCCACCTTGTCCAGACCGAGCTCGTCGACACCGAAGAGATCGAGGCCTTCCGCCGCCGTCGTCCCAGTGACGGAGCCGTTCCCGCGCACTTCGGCGAAGTCGCGCACCCGGCGGAGGAGGCGGTTGGCCACACGCGGCGTACCACGCGAGCGTTCCGCTATCCGCGTTGCTCCTTCTTCGTCGATGTCGACGTGCAGGATCCGGGCCGAGCGCTCCACAATGGCCCGAAGATCCGACGCCGCGTAGAGGTCGAGGCGGCCAACGAATCCGAACCGATCGCGCAGGGGCCCTGAGACCAGGCCGGTGCGCGTGGTGGCGCCGACCAGCGTGAAGCGAGGTAGGTCGAGACGGATGGAGCGCGCCGTCGGGCCCTTACCGATCAGGATGTCCAGCTTGGCGTCCTCCATGGCCGAGTAGAGCATCTCCTCGACAGAGCGGTGCAGCCGATGGATCTCGTCGATGAAGAGGACGTCGTCGTCCTGCAGGTCGGTCAGGAGGGCGGCGAGGTCGCCGGCCCGGGTCAGTACGGGGCCCGAGGTGATACGGAGCCCGGCTCCCATCTCGGTGGCCACGATGCCGGCAAGTGACGTCTTGCCCAGGCCGGGCGGTCCGGCGAAGAGGATGTGGTCGACCGGCTGCTGGCGCTGGCGTGCGGCTTGAATGACGATGCCCAGATGCTCCACCAATTGGGCTTGGCCCACGAATTCCGTGAGCGAGCGCGGGCGAAGGCCGGCCTCTTCGACCTCCTCGCCTCCGTCGACCACCACCGGGGCCACCAACCGGGCGTCAGGATCACCGGCGCCGCTGGCGCCAGGTCCGCTGCCTTCGTCAGCCGTCGCCAATACCTCGCGTCGTGCCTTCGGGCTCACGGGCTCGCCAATGGTGTGCGCGTCCACGGGCCGCGGGAGAGGAACGCCTCAGGCGACGAGTGTGCCTGCGCCGCATGGATCACCGGCTGGCCAACTCGCGTAACGCCAATCGCAGCATCTCTTCCACCCCGACATCGTCGCGCAACCCGTCGAGCGCACCCCGGATCTCTTCGGGCGCATAGCCGAGCTCGGCCAGGGCGGCCCGCGCCTCGGAGCGCGAGGTCCGTGTTGTCGTCCCGCCCGATGAGCCCGGGACCTCGAGCGAGAGGTCGGGGAGGTCGAGGCGGCTCTTGAGTTCGATCACCAGCCGCGCCGCCGTCTTACGGCCGACCCCGGGAACCGTGCAGAGCGTGTCCAGGTCGTCCTCGAGCACGGCCGTGGACAGCGACGCGGGCGAGAGCACCGCCATGATGGCCAGGGCCAATGACGGTCCCACCCCGTGGGAGCCGAGCAGTACCTCGAAACACCGTCGCTCATCGTCGTGGATGAAGCCGTAGAGGACGATGGCGTCCTCACGGACGTGCGTGTGGATGAACAACGTCGCCTCGTTCGACGTCCCGCCCACCATGAGGCCGACCGCCGTGGCCGGGGTCACGGCGACTCGATACCCGACGCCGCATACGTCGATGATCACCTCCCCTTCGGCGGACCGGAGTACAACCTTTCCCCGCAAGAGTCCGATCACTGCAGATCCTCCTTCATGACGAGCTCGCCTGACGAGCGAGTGCGGCACCCATGGCGCGCCGCAACGGAACGGTGGTCAGATGGCATACGGCGAGGGCGAGGGCATCGGCGGCGTCCGCCGGACTGGGCGGCGCCGCCAATTTCAGTACATTCGCCACCATGCGCTGCACCTGCTCCTTGGTGGCGGCGCCGTAACCCACGAGCGCCTGCTTGACTTCATTCGACGTGTACTGCGCCACTTCGCACCCGGCCTCGGCGGCGACCAGGAGCGCCAACCCGCTGGCCTGGCCGACCGACATGGCAGTCTTGACGTTGACCTGGAAAAAGACCCGTTCGACGGCCACCACGTCGGGCGAGAATTCCCGCACCAGCGCCCGCAATTCGGTGTGGAGGATCAGGAGCCGGTCGGGTAACTCGGCCGCCGGATCGGTCTCGATCACCCCGGCCGCGCGGGCCGTCAGCGCGCTGTCGGCCTCACCCCGGGCGACCAGGCCATACCCACAGCGGGACAGCCCCGGGTCAATCCCCAATACGAACATGCGTTCGTAGCGTAGTCGGGCCTCCCCCTCATCGGGTGGATCAATCCCGACCCGTGCCTCTCAGCCTTCGAAGGCCGCCAGCACGGTATCGGCGATGTCGGCGTTGGCATGGACGGCCTGCACATCGTCGTGATCGTCGATCGCCTCGAGCAGCCGGAGGACCCGCTTGGCGTCACCCTCGTCAGGGACGGGCACCAACGTGGTCGGCTCCAGCGAAAGGTCCACCGACTCGGGCGTGATCCCGGCATCGTCCAGGGCCTGGCGAACGGCCTCGAGGTCGGCCGGGGCGCACGTGACGATCCAGAACTCGCCGTTGTCCGAGAGGTTCTCCGCACCGCCCTCCATGGCGATCTCCATCACCTTGTCCTCGTCCTGGTCGCGAGAGACGCTCACGATCCCCTTGCGTTCGAACTGCCAACTCACGGCCCCTGGCTCAGCCATGTTGCCGCCGTTCTTGTTGAACAGGTTGCGGATCTCCGAACCCGTGCGGTTGCGATTGTCGCTCAGCGTCTCGACCATGATGGCCACGCCGGCCGGGCCGTAGCCCTCATAGTTGATGGCCTCGTAGCGCACGCCCTCGAGTTCGCCCGTACCTCGCTTGATCGCCTTCTCAATGGTGTCGAGCGGAACCGATGAGCTCCGGGCCTTCTGATAGGCGGTCCGCAAGGTGGCGTTCGCATCCATGTCGCCGCCACCTTCACGCGCGGCCACCTCGACCTGACGAATGCACTTGGCGAAGATTTTGGCGCGGGCCTTGTCCTGTGCACCCTTGCGATATTTCGTTGTCGCCCACTTGGAGTGACCCGACATTTTCCTCCCTCGGAGCGAAGAACTGGGTAATGGCTGAGAGCTCGGGGTTCATTCTATCTGGAGGTCCACGACGTCGAGGCTGGGAGTGTCCGATGAATTCCGGCTCGAGGAACGTCTACCTTTCCGTCACCACCCCGGGGCTGCGATGCCATGCGGTCAGGTCCGCACCGTGGGCCAGCTGCCACCGGGGCTGCGTGCTCACCTCGGCGTCGACAAAGGAGGACCAGATGAGCCTGCCAGAGATCGCTTCCAGGGAAGAGTGGCTGGTCGCCCGCAAGGCCCTCCTGGCGCGCGAAAAGGAGCTCACGCGCCAAAAGGACGCCCTCAACGCCGACCGTCGTCGCCTGCCCCTGGTGGCCATCGAGAAGGACTGGTGTTCGAGGGGCCCGGGGGCACCCTGCGCCTCGTGGACCTCTTCGCGGACCGGCGCCAGCTGGTGGTCCAACACTTCATGTTCGATCCGTCGTGGGACGAGGGATGCTCCTCGTGCACCGCCGCCTGTGATGAGATCTCCGAAGGATTGCTCCAGCACCTCGGCAGTCGATCCACCGCCTTCAGCGTGGTGGCGCGGGCTCCGTACGCAAAGATCGCGGCCTATAGGAAACAGCGGGGTTGGACCTTCCCCTTCGTCTCCTCCTTCGGGAACGACTTCAACTACGACTTTCACGTCACCATCGACGAAGCGCGACTCGCCATGGAGATCAACTTCCACAGCCGAGACGAGATCGCCGCGCCCGGAGCGGGCAAACTGCACGGGGCGCTCGAACAAGAGCAACCGTTCGAGATCCCGGGGTTCAGCTTCTTCCTGCGCGACGGTGCACGCGTCTTCCACACCAATTCCACCTTCGCCCGCGGCGCCGAGTCCTGCAGCGACTCCTACGGCATCCTCGACCAGACCGCCCTCGGTCGACAGGAGGATTGGGAGGAACCAAAGGGTCGCGCCGATGTTCCCCGCGGCGCCACGCCTGATTTCTCCAAGGGGGCCCGCTCGGCGCACGCCACACCGCCCCCACGAGGGGTGGGCGGCAACGAGTTTCCCTTACTATGTGCAGCCATGGCGACATCGGGCTCTGCGCTGCGCACCGGCCCGGAACGCTCACCCCGCCCCGCCACCCCACGTCCACTCCCCTCCCACGTCCGCATTGCCATCGTCGGTGCGGGCTTCTCCGGGCTGGGCGCCGCCATCGCACTCGCCGACCAGGGCTACGGCAACGAACTGATCCTCTTGGAACGGCGATCAGACGTCGGTGGGACCTGGTACGACAACTCGTACCCGGGATGTCGATGCGACGTGCCTTCGAACCTCTACTCCTTCTCGTTTGCACCGAACCCGAATTGGAGCGAGACATTCTCCAGCCAGCCCGAGATCGAGCACTACCTGCAAACGACGGCGCGGCGCTATGGCGTCACGGACAAGGTCGCCTTCGGCACGACGCTCGAAGCGGCGTCGTGGGATGCCACCCGGAGGGTGTGGCACATCACGACGACACGCGGCTCGTTGACTGCTGACTTCTTGGTCAGCGGTGGTGGCGCACTGTCCGAACCGCACATACCCGATCTCCCGGGCATCGCGACCTTCGCCGGAACCGCGTTCCACTCGGCGCAGTGGAAGCACACGCACGACCTGACGGGGCGCAAGGTGGCGATCATCGGCACCGGGGCGTCCACCATTCAGTTCCTGCCGATCGTGCAGAAATCGGCGGGGCGGGTGATCCTCTTCCAACGCACGCCGCCGTGGGTGTTCCCACATCCCAACCGGCGCACGAGGGCGGTGGAACGCGCAGCCTACAACCGGCTGCCATGGACACAGAGAGTGTCCCGGGCCCGCAACTACTGGTTCCGCGAAGCGGCCCTGGGCTCATTGCTGATCCATAACAGCGTCAAGTTGCGGAAATTGGAGGGATTGGCGAAGAAATTCATGGCCCGGCAGGTGGCCGACCCCGAATTGAGGGCCAAGCTCACGCCGGCCTATACGCCGGGCTGCAAGCGCTTGTTGCAGTCGAACGACTACTACCCGGCGCTGCAACGCCCCAACGTCAGCCTGGAGACAGAGAACATCATCGAGGTGCAACCGGACGGCCTGGTGACCGCCGACGGCGTCCTGCACCAGGCGGACACGATCATCTACGGCACGGGATTCCGCGTCGCCAACAACCCGATGGGCGAGAAGGTCCGCGGCATCGATGGCCGCTCGCTCACGGAGCATTGGGCCACCACGGGCATGCAGGCCTACTGCGGCACCACGATCGCCGGTTTCCCCAACTACTTCATGCTGGCCGGGCCGAACACCGGCATCGGCCATACCTCGCTCGTCGTGATGATCGAGGCTCAGGTGGCGCACATCGTCGGTGCGTTCCGGGCGCTGCAGGCCCATGGGGCGGGCGTGATCGAGGTGCGCCCCGACGTGCAGGCGCGCTGGAACGACGAGGTACAGCGCAAGGCGGCAGCCACGGTGTGGAACTCGGGTGGGTGCTCGAGTTGGTACCTCGATGACGCCGGCCGCAACACGACACTGTGGCCCGACTACACCTTCCGCTTCGTCCGCCGGACGCGCCTGTTCGACGCGGGTGACTATGTCATGACCGGCCCCGTCATGACCGGCCCCGTCATGACCGGCGCTCTCATGACGCGCTCTCGTTGACATCGTGAAACGACCCCAACCGGACCTCGCGGGATCCACGGCACTCGTGACGGGAGCGGGAAGCGGCATCGGCCGAGCCACAGCACACGCACTCGCGGCGAGGGGTGCCACGGTCTTGTGCACCGACATCGATGGAGCGGCAGCCGAGATGACGGCCGCCGAGTGTGCTGAACGTGCGAGCCCGCACGGCCACGCCGCTCATCAGTCCTACCGACTCGACGTGGCGGACCGCGCAGAGGTCGACGCAGTTGCGGCGAGGGTCACCGATGAACACGGAGCGCTGAGCATCTTGGTGAACAACGCAGGCGTCGGCATGACAGGCCCGTTTTCCCGCATGACCGCGGACGAGTGGACGTTCATTCGCTCGATCAATCTCGATGGCGTCGTCAACTGCTGTTCGGCCTTTGCCTCTCCCATGCTCGCCGCCGGCCGGGGTCACGTCGTGAACGTGTCGTCGGGATTGGCCTTCGTTCCGACTGCGGGAGAATCTGCGTACGCCGCAACGAAGGCGGCCGTCCTGCAACTCTCCCTGTGCCTGCGCGCTGATTGGGCGTCCCACGGCGTCGTCGTCACCGCGATCTGCCCTGGCTTCATCAACACCGCCATCGCACGGTCGGCTCGCTTCACGGGTGGACTCGAGGATCCGAGAGCGCGCGCCAGGCTGGTCAAGGGCTTCTCCCGGGCCCATCCTCCCGAAAAGGTCGGTCTCGCCATCGTCCGGGCCATCGCCACCGACCGGGCCGTGGTCCCGGTCGGGTTCGAATCGATCCTGGGCTGGTATGCCCATCGGTGCCTGCCCGTCGCGCTGCAACTGCTCCTGGCCCGTCTCGGTCGCAGGCGCTGAGGCGGCACGGTGGCGTCCCTCCACATTCCCCGTAACCATCGCGGCCTCCTCGCCCTGGGCGCCGCGACGGCGCTCGTGGGCGGGGCCGTCGCCTACCGAAGGGCTTCTGCACGGCGCGCCGGCGACGCGGCGCACGGGTCTCGCACCGCCCTCGACCAGCCCTCTGATCAGGACCCCGGGACGCTCGGCTGGGGATCGCTGGAGTCGCCTTCCCCGCTCAGTGTCACCACGGTCGATGGAGGCACGTTGGCCGTCTGGGACGTGGGAAGTGGCCCAACGGTGGTTCTCCCCCACTGCTGGGGATGCAGCCACGCCATCTGGATCCCCGTCGCCCGCCGCTTGGTCGAGTCCGGTCATCGCGTCGTGCTCTACGACCAACGGGGCCATGGCGCCAGCAGCCGGGGCACGGCGCCGTTGAGCATCGAGATGTTGGCCGACGACCTCGCCAGTGTGCTGAGTGCCCGCGACGTCACAGGAGCCGTGCTGGCCGGACACTCCATGGGGGGCATGACCATCATGTCGCTGGCCACCCACCGGCCCGAGGTCCTGGCCGAACGAGTCCGCGCCGTCGTCCTGGTCGCCACCGCGGCGGCCGACATGGGCGCCGGCGCGCCGTTCGCGGAACGTGCCGCCGCCGGGCTCATCTCCTCGCCCGCGGTGTCGCTGGCGCTGCGATCGGCCGCGGGTCACCGGTTTGTGCGCGGCGTGTTCGGCGACGACCCGGTGCGGTCGCATGTCGACCTCACCGGCGCACTCTTCGCCGATACCGTGCCCCAGGTGCGGGCCGGCTTCATGCTCGCGATGAGCACGATGAACCTGCTGGAGGGCATCGCCACCATCCACGTCCCCACCACGGTCATGGTCGGCTCACGCGATCGCCTCACGGCGCCGGCCCGCGCCGCCCAATTGGTGGCCGCCATTCCGGGCGCCCACCTCGTCACGCTGCCGGGGCGCGGCCACATGCTTCCACTCGAGGACCCCGATGCGGTGGTGGCGGAGATCGAGCGGGCGTTCCATGCCGGGGAAGGTCCCTGAGCTTCAGGGTCCCATACGGCAGAATCGCGGCATGGGCCTCGACATAGATTTCGCCTTGGATGTGGGAAAAGAAGAGAAGCATCGAGTGGCGTTCCACTGGGGACAGGTCTTCGGCCGTGTGCGCATCACCGTTGACGACGTGCAGGTCGTGGAGAAGAACCAAGCGATCTCGTTACGCTCCCCGCGCACGAAGAAGTTCGAATTCTCCGTAGGGCAGGCCGAAGTGCATGACGTCGTCATCGAAAAGACGAGAAGGCGCATCCTCGGCGGTGCCCGAAGGCAGCAGTGCCGAGTCGTCGTGGATGGAGAGGTTGTCGCCCAGTACTGACCCGGCCCCGGCATCAGCTCTCCTGGCGCGGCCCGGTAGCCTCGGGCCGATGGGCACGGGAGGATGTCGCACTTCCCACACGTCGTGAGCACGCGCCTTCGTTTGTCACGGTGGGGCGTCCTGTGGTGCGCCGGATTGCTCGCCGGATCAACGCTTTGCATCGTGATGGGACGGGCAACTGCAGGTGCGGCGAGTCCAACCTCCGCGGCCGCCGCGAGCTCGTGGACCGTGTACCACGGCGACGCGACCGGATCGGGCGTTGCCGGATCGGTCGGCGCGGTCGACACATCCTCACCGGCCTGGACCTCGCCCGTGCTCGACGGGCAACTCTACGGAGAGCCCCTCGTCTTCGGATCCGACGTCTTCGTGGCGACGGAGAACAACACGGTGTACGCGCTGTCGTCGTCGACCGGCGCCGTGATCTGGTCGAGGCACATCGCGAACGCCGTCCCTTCCTCGTCGCTCCCGTGTGGCGACATCACCCCGACCGTGGGGATCACGGGCACCCCGGTGATCGACCCCTCGAGAGGCGAAATCTTCGTCGTGGCCGACGAACTGGTGGGGGGGCGGCCTGCGCACACGCTGGTCGGTCTCAGCACAACGACGGGGGCGATCGAGATGACACAGGACGTCGACCCTCCCGGCGCCAGCCCCGCGGCACTGTTGCAGAGGACAGGTCTCTCCCTCGACGCCGGTCAGGTCGTGTTCGCCATGGGCGGCAACTACGGGGACTGCGCGTCCTATCGCGGCCGGGTCGTCGCCGTGAACGAAGGTGGTGCCACGCCCACCTTCTTCACAGTGGATGCCGCAACCGGGCAGCGCCAGGGAGCGATATGGATGGGCGGCGGCGCCCCTGCCATCGATAGCAACGGCAACATCTGGGTCGGTGTCGGCAACGGGTCGGTCACGTCGGCCGGCCAACCCTACGACGACAGCGATTCGGCGCTCGAGCTCTCTTCCTCCCTCCAGCTCCTGCACTACTTCGCGCCGTCCAGCTGGACCGAGGACAATGCCCACGACCTGGACATGTCGACACCACCCGTGCTGCTCCCCGACGGCCAGGTCGTGCTGGCCGGAAAGTCTCGCATCGTGTACCTCCTGAACGGTGCCGACCTGGGAGGCATCGGCGGACAGGAAACCCAACTCGCCTCAGGGTGCAGCGGGGACATCGACGGCGGAACCGCCGTGGTGGGCACAACCGTGTATCTGCCCTGCCTGAGCGGCACCATCGCCGTCGGGGTCACGGCGACACCACCGTCTCTTCGCCTGCTGTGGAGCGCCCGGGTGGGCGGTGGTCCACCGATCGTGGCCGCCGGCTTGGTGTGGACGATGGGGCAGAACGGGACGCTCTACGGGCTCGATCCCTCGACGGGTGCGGTGCGGCAACAGGCGGCGGTCGGCGCGCCGGCCAATCACTTCCCCACCCCGAGTGCCGGCGGCGGGCTCCTGCTGGCGACCTCGTCCACTGGCGTGGTTGCCTTCCACGCCGCCACGTCGAGCCCGACCACCACGTCCCCGTCGGTACCGACCACCACGACGACCACGCAGCCCGAGAGCACTGGGGGATCGGCCTCGAAGGCCCACGCCGCCCGGCCACCGCCATCGGGGGGTGGGGGGATCTCAGCGGGCGCGGTGGCCGGCATCGTCGCAGGCGGCGTGCTCCTGCTCGCTGCGATCGTGTGGGTGCTGCGAAGGCGGCGCTAACACCCACCGCGCACGGGGCTGCCGAACCATGCCTCTGACGCGCCGCTCAGAATCGCTCATCGGCCAGCGTCGTCAAGTGCCGCGAGAGGGAGGCCGGAAACGGTGACTGGACGCTGCTCAAGGTCAGCAACTGCTCCTCGTTGCCCTTCACGAAGCCCACCTCCGCAAATTCGATATTGATGGCCACGCCATTTGTCGTCACGGGGAAATAAATGGTGATGTTGACGGTATGCGGGCCATAGTCGGACACCGGCGTCCGCGTCACCTCCAGCTTTCCGATGGCGGCATCGGACCCGAACGACGACTCCAATTGGCTCCTCGCGGCCGGACTGTTGAAGTCTGTGGTGAAACATTCCGGGGCCTTGGGGTTGGCCGCGACCGCCAAGTCGGCCTGAGCCGCCTTCGCCGTGGGAAAGACCTCGATCTGATCTTCGACCGTCTGGAGATCCTGCTTGCTGTTGAACGTTCGGCTGGAGACCGTCGGTGGGTTGTCGTTGACCACGCTGAGCGGAACACCAAGGCAGCGCGCCAGTTGCGCCGGGTTCGGCGTCGGTGAGTTGCCGCCGGACGTCGCCGAGGCGGTCCACGACTTGGGCATGTCCGAGAGCACCAACAGGGATTTCTTGGCCTTGGCCAGCTCGGCACGCGTAGGGGCGCTCGTGGCACCCGCGGTGCCGGCATACATCGCCAACGCCAGAACGCACGTGACAATTCCAAGCGTTGTCTGCCGGGATCGGGTGGCGAGACGGCCCGGACGGGGTGCGCTCGCGGCGCGGGCACGCGGCATCACCGGCTCTCCCGGGCCACTCGGCATTTCCCAACCCTTGTCGCCTTGGCCCACCTCGCGCTGAGCGTGGCCTCAACACCGGCCCAACTCTTCAGCGAGAACATGGTGGGCAGCAGCGTACGCCGTCCGCACGACACCACGTAGATTCCAGCCCAATGACCGACGACAACGCAGGAGCCGGGACCGGGGACGTCACACCGCACCCTGGATGGGGTGCCACCCGTTCCAAGACGATCACCTGGCAGGACCCCATGGTCACTGCCAGCTTCGCCACCTCGCTGAGCGGGCTCGACTTCCTCTTCGCCATCCGGGATGGCGGGTTTCCCCCGCCGCCGATGGCTCGATTGATGGGGTTCTCCCTGGTGCAGGTCGACTACGGCCTCGCCGTCTTCGAATGCGCTCCCGACGAGTCCGCCTACAACCCGATCGGGGTGGTACACGGTGGGCTGGTCTGCACGCTGTGCGACAGCGCGGCGGGGTGTGCCGTGCAGAGCACCCTCGACGCGGGGGTGGCGTACACCTCCATCGACATCAACGTCACGTACCTGCGCCCCATCACCAAGGACAGCGGACCGATCCGTGCCACGGGACGCACGACCAAGCCGGGACGACGCGTGGCCTACGCCACGGTCGAGGTCACCGACGGGTCGGGCAAGTTGCTCGCCCACGCCACCAGCAGCTGCCTCGTCATGGAGAATCGCTCGTCGGCCTCGACCGCGTAGCCGTTGGCCACCGCGGTGGCCTCACGCCCGTCGGGCCCGCCTCCGCTGCGTCAGCCGGCACACATCTCCGCGAAGAGCCGGTGCACCCGCCGGTCAGCGGTCAGCTCGGGATGAAAGCAGGATGCAAGGACATTGGCCTGACGGAGCAAGGCCGGCGACTCCATGGCCGGGCCGTCCGACCCAATGCCCCGATGCCGGACGCTCGCCAGCACGTCGACCGCCTCCCCCACGCTGACCACGTAGGGCGCCCGGATGAACACCGCCGGCAACAGGGGGCCTTCGCCGAACTCCAGCTCGGTCTCGAACGACGCCACCTGGCGGCCGAACCCGTTTCGCCGCACCACCGCGTCCAGGGCGCGAAACGAGCGCTGGTCCGGGCGTCCATCGAGCACCTCACGGGCGAGCAGTACCAGCCCGGCGCAGGTGCCCAGCACGGGAAGCCCCTCGTCGAGACGTTCGGCCACGGCATCGAACAGGCCGGTCGAGACCAAGAGCATGGAGAGCGTGGTGGACTCGCCCCCGGGCAGGATCAACCCCGCCACTCCGTCCAAGTCGTCCGGCCGCTTGACCAGCCGGCTCTGTACTCCTACGTCTCCGAGCGCCGCCACATGCTCCCGCACGTCACCTTGCAGGTTGAGCACCCCGATCGTCGTTGTCGCTGTCGCACCCCCGTGAGCGGGAGCGGTTACCACCCGCGATCAGCCAACCGTTCGGTCGTGGCGGAGAGCTCGAGGCCCCGCATGGCTTCACCGAGTCCACGCGAGACCTTGGCAATGTGAGCGGCGTCCGTGAAGTGTGCCGTGGCCTCGACCACGGCCGACGCCATGCGGGCCGGGTCGGAGCTCTTGAAGATGCCCGAACCCACGAACACGGCCTCGGCACCGAGCTGCATGACCAAGGCGGCATCCGACGGCGTGGCGATGCCGCCTGCGCAGAACAGCGGCACCGGGAGCCGACCGGTTTCGGCGATCTCCTGCACCAGTCCCACAGGGGCGGACAGGTGCTTGGCCCACCCGTACAGCTCGGCGCCGTCCCGGCAGGCGGCGATCGAACGGATCGAGCGCAAGATCGAGCGCAGGTGTCGCATGGCTTCAACGATGTTGCCGGTCCCCGCCTCGCCCTTCGAGCGGATCAAGGCGGCGCCTTCCGAGATACGCCGGAGCGCCTCCCCCAGGTCTGTCGCCCCACACACGAAGGGGACACCGAATCCCCACTTGTCGATGTGGTACTCCTCGTCGGCCGGGGTGAGCACTTCGGACTCATCGATGAAATCGACGCCCAGGCTCTCGAGCACCTGCGCCTCGGCAAAATGGCCGATACGGGCCTTGGCCATCACCGGGATGGTGACGGCCGCTTGAATGCCTTCGATCAATTCGGGGTCGCTCATCCGGGCGACGCCGCCGTCGCGCCTGATATCGGACGGCACCCGCTCGAGAGCCATGACGGCCACGGCCCCGGCGTCCTCGGCCACTTTGGCCTGCTCGGCGTTGACCACATCCATGATCACGCCACCGCGCAGCATGTCGGCCAGCCCACGCTTCACCGTGAACGTGCCTGTGAATTCGGGATTCGGGGCCTCAGAACTACTCATGGCCCCAGTCTACGAGGGTGGGCCGCCCCTTCTCACCACTCGCTCAGCGCGGCGGCCCGCACCGACGTGGCATCGAGATCCCCGATGGCGGCCGGTTGGTCCCGCCGGTCCACCGAAGGGTCGATCCAGACGTGGCGGGTGGCCGGGAACCGAGCCGGACCGAAGACGGAATTGCCGGCCGGAGGAGGGGCCTGCTCCATCAGCCGTAGGGCGTCGAGGAGGCCCCGCGGGAACCGCACCGCGGAAGCTCCGACCATATCGGCCCGATACTCCCTGTTCGCCCCGACACACCGGCGCAACAAGCCGGCTCCCCCCAGGCGGGCCAACGTGAGACCGATCACGGAGACCCCGTTGTCGTCCCTCTTCACATGGGCCAATTCGTGGGCGATCACGCCCTCGAGCTCGATCGGTCCCATCGTCTCGAGGAGCCCCGACGTGACCACGAGCGCTGCTGACGAGGCGTCCCGGCCCAAGGCACAGGCGTTCGGCACGTTGTCATAGACAACGTACAGATCGGGCATCCGCAGACCGAAGGTCGCACACAGCCCTTCGGTCACGTTGAAGAGCCGGCGGTTGTCACGCTCGGAGAGCTGCACCGCTCCCACCTGGCGCAGGGCCACACCTGGTGCGGCGCGCCACAGCGCGTAGCCGACGACGACCTCCACCACGACCAGCGCAATGACGCCGATCACCAGCGAGGCAACCAGGCCGACGACGACGCCGACGACGACCGCAGGGAGCGCAGACGCCAGCGCGCAGAGCGCAACGGCATGACGGCGGTTGGCCGCTGCTTCGCCGGGCAAGACCTCGGTGGCCCCGAGTCCCGGCTCGATGATCCTCGGGGCCAGCGGCTCGGGCGCCAGCGCCACGGCACGACTGGGATGCCGCGACGACCCGGGCTGAGCTCCGCCCCGGTTCCGGTTGGATGGTCCACCGCCCCGGCGCGACGGTTGACCTCCACCCGATTTCGATGGGCCGCCACCGGACCCCGAGGCCTGCCTGCCGCCATTCCTCGTTCCCGTACTCCCCGACGCACTGCCGGAGCCGCTCCCTGAACCGCCGGCGCCGGCGCCGCCGGGCCCGTTGGACTGACCGCCACGGTTGCGGTTGCGGTTGCGGTTGCGGTTGCGGTTGCGGTTGCGATTGCGGTTGGCACCTCCGCCACCGGATCCGCTCCCTCCGGCCGCACCGCCGCCAGAACCATTCCCGGCTGTTGACGAAGCAGGATTTGCGCGCTCATCGACCATCGGACTTCTCAGCCTACCTGGCCCCATGTCCATACCCCCGTCTGCCAGCGCCGGGGCGATGGCTGGTGCGGTCCGGCCCGCCCCCGATCAGGCCATTCGCCTGGGCCCGGCCAGCGCACGTCAGTCGTCGAGTGCCTGCTCACGGGTCGCGGCTGCCAGCTCCACGAGCTCGGCACCGGGCCCTCCAGACGTCGGTGGCTCCCCACCGTCGGGCGGCGAGGCGCCGGTCAACGCGCCCAACGTGGCCGCGACGGACGTGCGCAGGGCCCGGAGGTCGTACCCACCCTCGAGAACAACCACGAGGCGCCCGGGGCGAGGGGCATAGGCGGACACGGTCCGGGCCAAGGCGGCGAAATCGCCACCGGAGAGGGACAGATCGGCCAGAGGGTCTCCACGATGCGCATCGAACCCGGCCGAAATCAGCACCCATGTCGGGCTGAACGCGTCGATGGCGGGCGCTGCCACGAGGTCCAACGCACGGCACACCACGTCACCGGTGGCGCCGGCGGGCAGCGGCACATTGACCGTCAGCCCTCGCCCCTCCGTCCCGCCCACCTCGTCGGCCTGTCCCGTGCCCGGATAGAAGGGTGACTGATGGGTGGAGACGTACAGCACCGACGGGTCGTTCCAGAACATCGCCTGCGTCCCGTTGCCGTGGTGGACATCCCAATCCACGATGAGCACCCGTTCCCCCGCCGCGACGAGCGCAGCCGCCGAGACCGCCACATTGTTCAACAAGCAGAAGCCCATGGAACGATCGGTCAAGGCGTGATGACCGGGTGGCCGGGTGGCCACGAACGCCACGCCCTCGCCGCGAGCCCGCAACACGTCGATCGCCTGCAGTCCCGCCCCGGCCGAGAGCAGGGCCGCCTCCCACGAGTCGGCGCGGGCGAACGTGTCGAGGTCGAGGTTTCCTCCTCCGGAAAGGCAGAACTCCTCCAATCGATGCAGGTAGCCTGCCGCGTGCACCCGCTCGAGAGCCGCCGCGTCCGCCCTCTCCGGCGACACGATCTCCAACTCGCTCCCGAGCTCGGGCGCCAGGTCCGCGATGCCCGCCATCACCGCATCGATGCGAGCCTGCCGCTCCGGATGCGTGCCTCCGTCATGCACCGTGCCCGTTCCACCCGAGGGCCCGATCACGGTCAGCACGCACTGAGTGTAGGGGTCGCCTTAGGAGTGCTCGCCCCGCTTGTAGGCCGCGATGGCCCGCTCGTAGACGTCGATGTAGCGCTCGGCCAGGCTCTCCATCGACCAGCCCTGGGCATGGGCCTGCGCCGCCTTGAGGGCGTCCACCGAGGACCGCCCACTCCCCTCGGCGGCGTCGGCCAGCGCCACACCGAGCGCCCGTGACAGCGCAGTGACGTCGCCCGGCGGCACGAGGATGGCATGCCCGCCTGCGGCCGACCGGTACCCCTGGAGATCCGAGGCCACCACGGCGCACCGCGCGGCCATTCCCTCCAGCACGACCATGCCGAACGATTCGCCCCGCAGCGAAGGGGCGCACAGGACATCGGCCCCCGTCAGGCGCTCATCGACTTCCCGGTCCCCGAGCGTCCCGAGCCATTTGACCCGGTCGGACTCGGGGTGGCGGCGGCGCTGCACCTCACTCTGCGGGCCGTCTCCGGCAACCCACAACACCGCAGGGCGCTCGAGCATGGCGAACGCGTCCAGCAGGACCCCCAGGCCTTTGCGCGTTTCGTGACGTCCGAGGAACAAGACGGTGGGCCGATCCGAGTGCGCCGGTTGGGCATGGGCAAACCGCTCCATGTCCACGCCGTTGAACAGCACCTCGTACTCCCCCTTGCTCGAGCGCAGCGCCGTCTCCCGGGCCGCCTCGGAGACGGCCACGCGCACCTGGAGCCGCGACCCGACCAGGTACACGAGCGGCTTGAGCACCGGAACCCACCGGCTGACGCCGGCGCGGTGATAGGTCCCGACCATCGGGACGGGGGGGCTCACCATGAACCCGTACGCCGCCACGGGCGCCAGCGGCTCATGGAGGTGGAGCACGTCGAACCCGCCTTTACGCACGAAACGCTCGGCCTTGATCGCGGCCAGGGGCGAGATGGTGACCGGGGCCACCGAGCCGTTGGACCGCAACCCGGTGGGACGTCCCATCACGAACGTGTCCGGGTTGGGATCGCGCTCCTGTCCGCCGGCGAGATCACGTTCCTCGGGATCCTCAGGACCGATCACCGTGACCTGATGGCCCAGCTGGCGCAGCGCGTGCGACAACCCCAGCACCTGGCCCTGCACGCCGCCGGGTCGCGACAGGGAGTACGGCGAGAGCATGGCGATCTTCATTGATGGCGCTCGCCGTCACTCGGCCAGTTGGGCTGGTAGAGGTGCCACTGTTCGGGATGCTCGAGGATGGCTTCCTCGAAGACGGTCGCCAGCTCCTGGGTCAGGCGGTGCACGTTGGACCGTAAGGAGCCCCGGCGCGTCGTATCGAGGGGCCGGTGCACAACCCCAGTGTGCCAATTTCCCGGCCCCGAGTAGACCGTTACGGGCAAGAGCAACGCGTCCGTGCGCAAGGCCAGCGTCGCCGCACCGGCGGGCAGCGTGGTCCGCTCGCCGAAAAAGTCGACCTCGACCCCGTTGCCCACCAGGTCGCGGTCGCTGACCAGACCGACTAATTCCTTGGCCCGCAAGGCCCTGAGAATGGCGGCACTCGAGCCCTCGCCCAGGGGCACTGCGGTCAGGCCCATGTGGCGCCGCTGCTCGACGAACCAGTCGAAGAGGCGGGCGGGCTCAATGCGCTCCATCACGGTCGTCATCGGCATGCCCTCGAGCGCCAACCAGGCGCCGCCCCACTCCCAGCTGCCGACGTGCGGCAGCGCCATGACCATGCCGCGCCCGCTCGCTCGGGCCGCCCTCAAGTTCTCTTCGCTTCCCGGTCCCAGGATCCAGCGTCCCCGGATCTCGGCCGCCGCGGTATACGGCAGGCGCGCACCGTCGATCCAGTAGTGCCCGTACTCCACGAAACTACGCCGACTCCACCGGCGCACCAGGTCCCGATCGGGAACGATGCCCTCCTCACATTCGAAGGCCAGGACGCGGCGCAGGTGCCGTTCGTTCATGGCCGACGTGCGGCCCCCACGCCAGGACAGGGCGCGCGTGACGCCGCCTACCACCATCCGGGCCAGTGGTTCGGGCACATGGTCCATGGAGGCAGCCAGGCCCCGGTACGTCAGGTACTTGGCCGTGCCGCGCCAGTCCGGCTTCGTGCCACCTGACTCCCCCACGCCGCCCTCAGCTACGCCGGGCGCAAGCTCAGGAACGCGGCCCGCGCGAAGGTCGCGAACGACCCGGTGCTCCACCGGGACCGTCATTGGCGCGACTCCGCAACCGGGTACCGCTGCTCCCTCCGCTCGAATGCGCGTGAGGGCGCGCCGCGCGCCGGCGCGCCCGAAGGGTCCGGCCGGAACGGCTGCTCAACGCGTCCTGTCGGCGAGCTCGCCAGCGTCCGACGGGGACGCCCGTGCGCTGATTGACCACGCCGCCGGGGACCGCCGCACCCTCGCGCCAGGTGCGCCAGCGAGACTCGACCCTGCCTTCGCGCCAGGCCACCACGCGGCGGTGGACCGCAACGTCCTTGCCCGAGGCTTCGTTCCACACCTTGACGAAGCGGGCCACGGCCGTGATCGAGATCAGGACCAGCATGGTCCAGAGCACCGGCACCACGAATGCGCTGTCGAGGAATGCGATGCCGAGCAGGATCATCCGCTCCGCTCGCTCCATCAGACCCCCCTTGGCCGAGAGCCCCAAGGACTCCGCCTTGGCTCGCTCGTAGGACACGAGTGCGGTCACGCCCAACACCGCGAACGGCAGCAGGGCCAGGTGGCCTTCGTGGCGGTCGATCAGGTACCACGAGACACCGCCCATCAAAAGGGCATCCGCCACACGATCGGTGACTGAATCGAAGAAGGCACCACGCACCGACGCCGTTCCCGCCGCCTTGGCCACTGGGCCGTCGAAGAGGTCGTGCAGCCCGGTCGCGATGAGCAGGATGATCGCGATGTGCAGGTGGCCCGAGGCCACGAGGGCAGCGGTGGCCGTGGCCGAGATCAATCCGGTCGCGGTGAGAACGTCAGCGGTGATGCCTCGGCGGTGGAGTGCAGCCCCGACCGGCCCGGTAGACCGGTCGACTGCATCGCGCCAGCGACCGTCGAACATAGAACTCCTCGTCCGGCACCACCCGGAGGGGGGCGGTGCGCATGAAACAGATACAAAAGTTTATCATCCGGGCTCTCCGGGAGGGTGCAACCCCAATTGCGAAAGTCCAGGCAGCCAGAGGTGCGCCGATGAAATTACCTGTTCGGGTGCCCAGACTCGGCGCACGCCCGCCTGCCGCAATCCCGTGCGGCTACCGCGCCGTATATCTCGTCACCGCCCACACATGACAAGAACCGAAGGGCACCAATGGACTTCCGCCGCGCCTCAGCCACGTTCGCCCTCGTTCCCCTAACGGCGATAGGCACACTCGCACTGGCGGGCGGGACCCCGGCCGGCGCCAGCTCATCGACCACGGTGAAGGCCGTCGAGACCGATTTCCACATCGCCCTTTCCAAGAAGACCTTCGGCCCCGGCACCTACACCTTCGTGGCCGTGAACAAGGGCCACACCACGCACGCCCTCGAGATCACCGGCCCCGGGATCCACAATGCGTCCACCGCGGACATCTCGCCCGGCCAGAGCGTCAAGCTCACGGTCGTGTTCAAGAGCGGCGGCAACTATGACGTCTTCTGCCCGGTCCCCGGCCACAAGATGCTCGGGATGAACGTCAACCTGAAGGTCTCGGGCACGGCCGCCCACACCACCTCGAAGAACAGCGCCACGAAGAAGACCACCACGGCACCCGCCACCACGGCCAGCGGGAGTGGCGGCGGCGTCAGCTTCTAGTACCCGCCATGAGACGCTGGGGCGTCCCCTGCGCATGGCGGAGCGGACCGCCGTACACTCAACGCGGGAGGCAGGCAGCTCACAGACGGCCTTGCCTCGCGACGCCTAGCAACACGGACGGAGGTACAGGTGCCACTCGACCCGACCGCAATCCGGAATGTCGCCCTTGTCGGCCATCACGGCGCCGGCAAGACGACCCTGGCCGAGGCGCTGCTCGCCGCGACCGGTGCCATCGCCCGCCGCGGCTCGGTGGAGAAAGGCACGACGACCTGCGACTTCGAGCCCGAGGAGATCTCGCGTCAGCTCTCGATCTCGACCGCGCTGGCACCGTTCACCGTCAACGGCGTGAAGGTGAATCTGCTCGACACGCCCGGGTACGCCGATTTCGCTTCCGAGATGCTGACCGCGCTGGCCCGCGCCGACCTCGCCGTCGTCGTCGTCAGCGCCACCGAGGGGGTGCAGGCCCAAACTGAAGACGCGTGGCGGGCTGCTGCGAAGCTGGGCCTGCCGCGGGTCATCGTCATCAACAAGTTGGACCGCGAACGGGCCGACTTCGACCGGACCCTGGCCGAGATCCGCGCCTCGTTCGGCGCCGGTGTCGCACCGGTCGAGTTGCCGATCGGCGCCGAGGCGGACTTCCACGGCGTGATCGATCTCTTGGGGAACACGGCCACCCACTACGACACGCCGGCGCCGCAGGGGCCCGTCGACGGCACGATCCCCCCCACCGGCCACGAGGGCCCCATCCCCGACGAGCTCGTCGACGAGGAGCACGCCGTGCACGAGCAACTGGTCGAGGGCATCGTGGTGGGCGACGACGAGCTCATGGAGCGCTACCTGGGAGGCGAGGCGATCGACTACGAGGAGCTCGAGAAGAGCCTGGCCGGTGGCGTCGCCGCCGGGGCGGTCTTCCCCGTGCTGTGCTGTTCCGGGCTGACCGGTGTCGGGGTGGACCGGTTGGCCCGGCTGCTCGAGGAGCTGTGCCCGACCCCTGGCGCCGCGCCACCGGTCAGCGTGCTCGCAGGCACCACGACGGCAGAGGTCCCGTGCGATGCCAACGGGCAGATACTGCTCACCGTGACCAAGACCTTCACCGACAGTCACACCGGCAAGGTCTCCTTGTGCAAGGTGATCTCGGGGACGCTCACCCCGGACACCGTGCTCATCAACACCCGCACCCGCGGCGAGGAGCGCCTCCACGCCCTGCAGTCCCTCTCGGGGCATGCCACCCAAGCCACGTCTTCGGTCGTCGCCGGCGATTTTGTCGCCATTCCCCGCTTGAACGGCACCCGCACCGGCGACACCCTGGCGCCCAAGGGCCAACCCGTGAGCATCCCCCCACCCCAACTGCCTCCTCCCGCCCTGCAGGTCGCGGTCAAGCCGGCCACCCGGGCCGACGACGACAAGTTGATGTCCGCCCTCCAGCGACTGTGCGACGAGGACCCCGCGCTCACGGTCACCCGAGACGATGAGACGCACCAGACCATTCTCGGCGTCAGTGGCGAGGTCCACCTCGGGGTCACCCTCGAACGCCTGGAGCGCAAATGCAACGTCCACGTCGCGCGCGAGGAGCTCCGCATCCCCTACCGCGAAACGATCACGACGTCGGCCCACGCCGAGGGTAAGCACAAGAAGCAGTCGGGTGGGCACGGCCAGTTCGGCGTCTGCCATCTGCGCCTCGAACCGTTGCCGCGTGGAGAGGGATTCGTATTCCACGACGAGGTGGTCGGCGGGGCCATCCCGCGGCAGTACATCCCGGCGGTCGAGAAGGGTGTGATCGAGACCATGTCGAGCGGGGGCGTCTTCGGGTATCCCATCGTCGATATCGCGGTCACCGTTGACGATGGCAAGGCACATCCCGTCGATTCGAACGAGGTGAGCTTCAAGATGGCGGCGGCGTTGGCCGTCCGCCAAGCCATGAGCGACGCCGGGCCGATACTCCTCGAGCCCGTCTCGCGGGTCGAGGTGACGATTCCCGCTGAAAGTCAGGGTGACGTGCTCGGGGACCTGCACTCCCGCCGGGCGCGGATCGTCGGAACGGACCAGGGTGAGGACGGCTACCAGATCGTGATCGCCTACGCGCCGACCTCCGAACTGACCCGCTACGCGGTGGACCTACGCGCGCTCAGTGGTGGCCGAGGCTCCTTCACCGTGGCCTACGACCACTACGACGTGGTGCCCGAGCATCTTGTGGCCTCGATCGCCAAGGTACCCGTCTAAGTTCGCGGGGTTTGCGAGGGGCGCGGCCACGCCTCGGTCAGCTTGTCCCACGCCACCTGCAGCGTTTCGGGCATGACCCGCGTCCCGGCAACCGAGGTCATGAAATTGGTGTCGCCCGACCACCGCGGCAAGACGTGCATGTGGACGTGGGACGGGAGGCCGGCCCCGGCCGCCCGACCCAGATTGGCGCCCAGATTGAGGCCGTCGGGGTCATAGGCTTGCTCGATCGCGGCAGCCGAGTCCTGCGTCGCCGACCACACTTCGTGTGACTCCAGATCGGTCAGTTCACCCAGAGCACCCACATGACGCAACGGCAACACCAGCACGTGACCGCTGGCGTAGGGGTAGGCGTTCAGGACGACGAACGACCACTCGCCTCGCCACACCACGAGATTGTCGATGGATGGCGGACCGCTCTCGGCGAGCCGGCAGAAGACACACGAGGTCTCGTCCGCCATACCACCGCTCCGCTCTCGTTGCGTGGCCTCCACGATGTACTCATGGCGCCAGCCGGCCCACAGGTTGTCCAGGCTCACGAGTCAGGATTCATCCGACAGAGGCCTCGGCCGCTGCGTCCTCGGGTGAGCCGCGCCGCTCCACCTCGGCCACGACGTCGTCCACGAAGGTCGTCAGATCGACCCCCCGGCGCGGCTTGTCGCTCGACGAGCGAGGGTTGACACCGACCGTCTGCGCGGCCACGTCGTCAGGGCCCACGACGAGGATGTAGGGAACCTTGGTCAGCTTCGCCTTGCGGATACGGGCGCCCAGGTTCTCCGCTGCGTCGTCGACGCTGACCCGCAGCCGGGCACCGGCGCACGCGGCGGCCACAGATTCCGCATAGGGCGTATGGGCTTCGCTCACCGGCAGCACCCGTACCTGCTCCGGCGACAGCCACGTGGGCAACGCGCCGGCATAGTGCTCGATCAACACCGCCATGAAGCGCTCGACCGACCCGAAGAGGGCGCGGTGGATCATGATCGGGCGATGGCGCCCGTTGTCGGCCCCGACGTACTCGAGCTCGAAGCGTTCCGGGAGCTGGAAGTCGAGCTGAACGGTCGACATCTGCCATGTCCGCCCGATCGCGTCGCGGGCCTGCACGGAGATCTTCGGCCCGTAGAACGCACCCCCGCCCTCGTCCATGATGAAGTCGAGACCGATTTCGGCGGCGGTCGCACGCAGTGCCTCGGTCGCCTCCTCCCAGTCCTGATCGGAGCCGACGGCCTTGCCAGGTGGCTTGGTGGAGAGCTCGAGGTAGAAGTCACTCAGGCCGAAATCGCGCAGGAGATTGAGGACGAAGTGCAGCGTCCGGACCAGCTCGGTCCCCATTTCCTCCCGGGTGCAGAAGATGTGCGCATCGTCCTGGGTCATGCCACGCACGCGGGTCAACCCGTGCACCACGCCGGACTTCTCGTAGCGGTAGACCGATCCGAACTCGAAGAGCCGCAGTGGCAGCTCGCGATACGAGCGCTGCCTACTGCGGTACACCAGAATGTGGAAGGGGCAGTTCATGGGCTTGAGGTAGTACTGCGTCCCCCCGTCGAGTTCCATCGGCGGGTACATGCCGTCGGCAAACCAATCGAGGTGCCCCGAGATCTCGAAGAGCTCACTCTTGGTGATGTGCGGGGAGTTGACGAATTCGTAGCCTTCCTCGACGTGACGCTGTCGCGAGTACTCCTCCATGAGCCGGCGGATCGTCCCGCCTTTCGGGTGGAAGATGGCCAGGCCCGACCCGATCTCCTCGGGGAAGCTGTAGAGATCGAGCTCGGCTCCCAGCTTGCGATGGTCACGCCGCTCGGCTTCCTCCAGCTGGTGCAGGTAGGCGTTGAGCGCCTTTTCGGATTCCCACGCCGTCCCATAGATCCGTTGGAGCTGGGCCCGCTTCTCGTCGCCCCGCCAGTACGCGCCCGCCACCCGCATCAGTTTGAAGTGGCCCAGGCGGCTGGTCGAGGGAACGTGGGGGCCCCGACACAGATCGGTGAAGGTGTCCGAATTCCAGTAGGTGCTGACGACGGTTCCCGCGGCATCAACCTCGTCGGACCCGGACTCGACCGCCTCGATGATCTCCTGCTTGAACGGCTGGTCCGCGAACAACTCCAGCCCCTCACCGAGCGCATGCTCGTGACGGATGAAGGGCTGGTCCTCGGCCATGATGGCGCGCATCTCGGTTTCGATCCGCCCCAGGTCGTCGTCGCTGAACCTCGCCCCGTTGGGCAGTGCGAAGTCGTAGTAGAAGCCGTTCTCGATCACCGGTCCAATGGCGTACTTCGCACCGGGCCACAAGCGGAGTACGGCCTGCGCCAACACATGCGCCGTCGAATGCCGCAACACCTCGCGGCCGGCATCGGAGTCGGCGGTGACGATGGCGACCTCCGACCCGTCGGCAAGGGAGGAACTCAGGTCGACGCAATGGCCGTCGACGGTGGCCACGATCGCGGCCTTGGCCAGTCGCGGACCGATCGTCTGAGCGAACTCAGCAGCCGTCGTGCCCTCGGCGAGCTCCCGCATCGAACCGTCGGGAAGCCGTACCGAAATGACGCCTGCCATTGTTCAGCCTTTCGTTGTCAACGGGGGATCTCTCCTCACCGGTCGTGATACCCCAGGGTACTGGACCGATCCCCTCGCAGCCCCACGTTCCCCGGAACGTCAGAGCTCCACGCCGAGCAAGGTGGCCCCGGCCAGCACAGAGCGTCCCGCCCCCGCCTCGCCGTCGAGGGCCTGCAGGGCTCCGACGGTGTCCATGTCGTCATCGAGCGCGGACCGCACCGCCGAGAGACCCTCGCAGCCGTCCCCCTCAGTGGTGACGGCGGAACGCCACAGAGCCAGCCGCTCCGCCGCCCGCGGCATGTCCTCCATGGTGACCCAGTCCCAATCCTCCCGGTAGTGGTGGGCCAGCAGCGCAAGCCGCACCGCCGCCGGCTCCCATTCCTTGCACAGCTCTCCCACGAAGATCAGGTTGCCGAGCGACTTGGACATCTTGGTGCCACCGAGCCCCACCAGACCGACGTGGAACCAGATCCTGACGAAGGGCTTGCCCGTCACCGATTCGGACTGCGCGGTCTCACACTCGTGATGGGGAAAGACAAGGTCTCGCCCGCCGCCATGAATGTCGACGGTCTCGCCCAGCTCGCGCAGGGCCAGTGCCGAGCATTCGATGTGCCAGCCGGGTCGACCGGGACCCCACCGCGACTCCCATGCCGGCTCATCGGGCAGGGACGGCTGCCACAGCACGAAATCCAACTGATTCCTCTTGTGCGGATCGTCGGGATTTCCCCCGTGCTCGGCCGCCAGACGGAGCATCTCTGACCGCCCAAAGCCGCTGACGCGCCCGAAGCGGGGGAAGCTCGCCACGTCGAAGTAGACGGATCCCCCGGACTCGTAGGCATGGCCGGCGTCCAGCGCGGCCCCGATCAAGGACAGGATCTCCGAAATGGCCGAGGTGGCCCGGGGTTCGGAGTAGACCGGCAACAGGTTCAACATCCCCATTTCGGCGTCGAAGCGCGCCATCTCCTCGGCCGCGAGGTCCAGGTAGTGGACCCCGAGCTCGCGCGCCTTGCGGAGGATGTCGTCGTCGACATCGGTGACATTGCGCACGCACCGCGTCTCGTGCCCGGCATCCCGAAGGCGGCGTTGCAGCATGTCGAAGTAGAGGTAGACGGCAGCATGGCCGAGGTGCGCAGCGTCGTAGGGGGTGATGCCGCACGAGTACAGCGTCACCAGCGGGCCGGGCTCGAACGGCACAACCTCACCGCGCGCGGTGTCGTACAGCCGCACGCTCAGATCCCCTCTATGTGCAAGGTCGAATGAACCTTGTGCCGCATGTTCAAAGTGATGCAGACGGCGGTGAACGCCTCGATCGCCGCCGCTTGGCTCAGGCTTCCGGCGATGAGCGGCCGCAGCCCGCTCATCGCCTCGATCAGGGATTCCGTCACGGCGGAAGCCTCACCATGGTCCGAGCACACCAACACGTCAGCTTCCAACCCCGAATCCAGATTTTCCATTTCTGCCGCAGGCAGATGGTGGAACGCCGCCGCCACCAGTGAACGGGGCAATGTGGCCTGCACCGCGGCCGCCACCGAGCCCCGGGGAGGGATGAGGGCCAGCATTTCGCGTCCCTCTCTGACCAGCGCATTCGCCATGGAGATCACGACCTTCCCCGCCAACGCCTCCCGCAACGGCTTCACGGTTGCGATGGCGCTGTCCCACGGCGTGGCCAGCACCACGACGTCGGCTTCCGCCGCTCCGGCGTTGTCGGCCCCCCGGATCTCGAGCGTGCGATCCGGATATGCGGCCACCACGTCGCGCGCCACTGCTCCGGCCCGTTCCGCGTCCCGCGAGCCCAGCGTGACCTGCACCCCCGCCGCGGCCAGCCGCACCGCCAACCCTCGCCCTGCAGGGCCCGTACCACCAAGTATTCCCAC
>ODAK010000905.1_pt1 | contig 33423 bp, 36 predicted proteins | sample 1539591 | NCBI WGS metagenome assembly ODAK01 (sample SAMEA3539303, study PRJEB22396) | soil metagenome | biome: tundra; feature: field; material: soil | place: USA | collected 2010-05 | depth 0.15 m | reverse complement strand
GACCACCGAGATCTACACTCTTTCCCTACACGACGCTCTTCCGATCTCCCTGCCAACGGCGATAGATCGTGGCCTTGCTGGCGTGGGCTCGCGCGGCCACGGCGTCCATGGTGAGGCGGTCGTAGCCGATTTCGGAGAGCAAATCGAGTGCGGCGTCGCGAATTGCGACGTCGCGACTCGTATCGAGTGGGTGGCCGCGATGACGGATGCCGTGGCCACCCTGGAGCTCCAGGCGGCGGTTGACGACTTCGGTCTGATCCATGCGGCAATCCTTCATTTCGGGCTAATTGAGTACTGTACTGTATCGTACACCTTAATTTCAGAGATGAATCACCAATGAATTAAAGAGTTTCGTGACCAGAACCGTGGCGATGGGCGTGTGGCACCAAGCTCACGGGTCACAGGCGATCAGCCCGCATTGGAGGATCGATGAGCGGATTGGACCTCGGGCACGTTCGAGGGCGGACGTCAGGGTTATTCCCGATGGCGGGGCGCCGCGTGATGCGTTATACATCTAGGTATCTAGTGTCCTAGTGAAAGTGAGACTCCGTGATCGAGTTTCGTCTGAATAGCAATTCCGGCGTGTCGCCATACCAACAGATCGTCCAACAGGTCAAGAGCGCCCTGCGACTTGGTCGACTGCGTGTTGGTGACCAGTTGCCGACGGTCAAAGAGGTCGTCGGCAAAATCGCTATCAACCCCAACACAGTGTTGAAGGCCTATCGCGAACTTGAGCACGGGGGCCTCGTGGCCGCGCGACCGGGCATCGGAACATTCGTGGTGAACTCATTCGACGAGACGACCTACGCCGCCCAGCGAACGATGCGGCGATCCCTCGAAGTGTGGATAGAAAAGGCGCGACGAGCCGGATTGGACGACGAAAGCATTGAAGCGCTCTTCGTCGACACGTTTCTCTTCTCGCCGAAGGAACTAGTTCGATGACGTCAGCGCTTCGCGCCAACGACCTCGGCAAGCGCTACGGCCGCAAGTGGGCGTTGAGCAACTGCACGCTCGACATTCCCTCCGGTCGAGTGGTCGCTTTGGTAGGACCGAACGGAGCCGGCAAATCGACGCTGCTTCATCTGGCCGTCGGTCTTTTGACCCCTAGTTCCGGTTCGCTCACGGTTCTTGACGAGAAACCGGCGAGCAGTGCCGAGCAGCTCGGGCGCATCGGCTTCGTCGCCCAGGACACGCCCGTCTACTCCGGTCTCAGCATCGCCGCCCACCTTCAAATGGGGGCGGCGCTTAATTCGACCTGGGACGCGCAACTGGCCGATCGTCGGATTCGCGACCTCGGCCTCGATCCCCGTCAACGTGCCGGACGCCTTTCTGGAGGACAGCGCGCACAATTGGCCCTCACCTTGGCGATTGCCAAGCGCCCGTCCCTTCTCTTGCTGGACGAGCCGGTTGCGAGTCTGGACCCCTTGGCTCGACGCGAATTCCTCGCGATTCTCATGGAGGTCGTCGCCGAGCACGACGTCAGCGTCATCCTCAGCTCTCACTTGGTGGCCGATCTCGAGCGAGTGTGTGACTACTTGGTCGTCCTCGCGGCTTCGCGAGTCCAGGTGAGCGGCGAGATCGACGAACTTTTGTCCACGCACCATCGCCTTATTGGACCCCGTCGCGACCTGGACAACTTTCCGGAAACGGTGCGCGTCATCGAATCCAGTCACATTGAACGACAGACCACGGCGACCGTCCGGAGCGTAGATCCGATCCTTGATCCGGCGTGGAGCGTCGAGTCGTTGTCGATGGAGGATCTCGTTTTGGCCTATATGGGTCAGGCCGAAGAGCAACGCCGTGAGCTCGTCCGTTCGAAGGGCGGTTGACAATGATTCGCTTCGCGTGGCGTCAGTTCCGTCTGCAGGCCATCGTTGTGTCCGGTCTCTTAGTGGCCGTAGCGGTGGTATTTCTAATCACCGGCCCACACATGGTGCACTTCTTCGACACGACGGTGAAGAACTGTAAGGCGAAAGGCGACTGCGCTTTCGCTACCAATTCACTCATTAGCCAGAACAACAAGATCTATCAGTTCATGCAGTCGTTCAGTTTGGTCTTCCCCGCGCTGCTCGGCATTTTCTGGGGAGCACCGTTAGTTGCGCGAGAGCTCGAAACCGGTACCTACCGACTCGCGTGGTCCCAGGGCGTGACGAGGTCGAAATGGATCGTGACCAAATTGGCGACGGTCGGTGTGGCGAGCATGTTCGCCGCGGGTCTGTTGAGTTGGATGTTGACGTGGTGGGCCAGTCCCATCGACACCATCAACGCGAATCGCTTCAGTTCACTCGTTTTTGATACTCACTACATCGCACCCATCGGTTACGCGGCGTTCGCGTTCGCAGTCGGCGTCACGGTCGGTGTGCTCTGGCGCCGCACTTTGCCGGCGATGGCCACGACACTCGCCGTCTACGTCGCGGCGCGGCTCACGTTCGCGCGGCAAGTCCGTCCCCACTTGTTGACGCCATTGAAAGTGACATCGAAGTTATTGAAGACGTCCGGTTACGGATTCGAACAAACGCCGAACGGACTCCACTTCATCGTCAGCACTGGGTCCAGTCCTAACGCCTTGGTGTTCAATTCCGTCATGGTCGGCAAGCACGGCGCGAGGGTGACGACGCAGTGGTTGAAAGCGAACTGTGCGAATCTTCTTATGCGACATCCCCAAGTTTCGGGAAACAGTGGTGTCCGGGTGAAAGGTCCTCCACCCAAAGCCTTCGGTGAGTGCGTCGACAAGATCGTCGCCAATTTCCACGAAGTCCTGACGTATCAACCGGCGAGTCGATTCTGGACCTTCCAGTGGTACGAGACGGGCATCTACGTGGTCGTCTCGTTGGCGCTGTGCGCCTTTAGTTACTGGTGGCTACGGCGTCGATTCGCCTAGTGCGCACGCATCTTGTTGTTTCTCGGATCGTGCGTGACTTCGGCGAGTCCGAGGGCTTCGAGCAGCGGGGGGAGGTACATACCGAATCGTCCCCGGTAGCCCTTGCGAAGTCCGTACCAACCGCCGACGGGATTCGATGAGGATCGTCCCCAGGCTTCGACGGTGCCGTCGGTCGCCGGTTTGTTCTCGTCGGCCGCACCCAGGGCGACCCAGTCGCCCTGGTCGAGGAGCCACGCGTGCAGGTCCTCGATGGCCGACAGGTGATATTTCAGTGTCGTCGATCCGACGACGCACACGAGCGCCGGGGGATCGACGTCGAGGTCGCGGTACATCGAATACGACGACGATCCGGGCGGTGTCGTCAGCTCCCAGGGATCGCTCTTCGTGCCCTTCGCCATGTCCTCTCCTTCTTCATTTGGCACTACGACAGTTCGTTATTTCTGGAGGCGAGAGCGCAGCGTGTCGACACCGTCGCCCGTGAGTGAGGACACGAGTGGTCGCGTGGCCATCGCCATCATCAAGGCGACCGTCGGACCCGCGACTTCGGGACCACTCCCGTAGGTCCAGTCGGCGTCGGTCGCGCGCAGGCGGAGCCCCTCGATGACCGGTTTCGTCCGAACCGGGAACCTAGAGGTCTTCAACATGTTGAGACAGGCGAGTTTGGCGTTCATCGACGTGTCGTCCGGTATACCGAGCGGCTCACGGATATCGGCGCCGTGGACGACGACTTCGCCGAGCATGGCGATGGCGGGTGCCGGTGGTTTGTTGGTCGTCGTCGTGCGAGCCCGTATTCGCGCGATGATCTCAACCGGGGATAATTGACCGGCGCGTCGCGCGGCCCGATCCATCATCACGTCGAAGCGGAATCCGCTGGCGATAAGACCCGTCATGAATGTCCCCGTCGTCTGTTCACCGGCGATCATCATGTGCGCGGCCACGAGTCGGACGTTCCAGCCCTCGCACAACGTATTGGCCGACCACTGCTCGGGGGACAGGGACTCGAGCATGTCCGCGGCGCGGGCTCGTTCGTCGTGGATCATTCGCCACACTTCGGTGTCGTTGCTCATGAACACTCCTCGAGCGGCGCGGCGTGACAGAACGTGGTTTCCGGTTTCGGCGAATGTGTCATCCGTCCAGCTCCCCACCGACCGCGACGATGGCGAGTCGATCCAAGAAGTGCTGCCATCCCTGTTCGTGGTCCGTGATCGCGTCGTCCGGCAGACCGCTGTGCACGAGTCGTACGAGCGTTTCGTCACCCTCGGGAATCAGCGTGATGGCGACGTTGGTCGATCCGGCCGGTATCGGATGTCCGGGTTCATTCCAACCGAAGGTGAAGACGATTTTCTCATCCGGGACAACCTCGACGAACTCGCCCAACGCCGGATGATCGCCGCCGACCTGGATCTTGTAGACGCCGCCCGGTCGTGCGTCGAACTCAGCGTCGGTGCCCAACCACGATTGCTTTCCCGGCTCTATCAGCAACGCATAGATCGTTGACGGATCAGCCTTCACCCGGACCTCGCGCGTTAGTTCAGCCATGTTCGTTGTCCTTCTTTCGCTGGGCCGCTTCCGCGGCGGTTTTGAGTCGATCGAGACCACCAGTCCAGTACTGGTCGAGGAACGTGCGCAGTCGCGCCATTTCCTCGGCGTTCGCGCGGTAGAGCCGGCGATTGCCGGAGCGGCGTTCACAGATCAGGTTGGCCTGGCGCAACACCCCGAGGTGCTGGGAGATCGCCGAACGGGTGACGTCGTGAAAGTGCGACGCGATGTCCGACGCCGGGAGCTCACTCGTCCAGACGAGACGGAGTATTTCGCGGCGCTTGGGGTCGGCGATGGCCTTGAGGGCGGTGTCCACGACGATAGTGTAAGCGAATGCTTACGTAAGAAGCAACTGAAATTCATGAGATTTCGGAGCGAGATGCTGGATTCCGACGACTCCCACGTTGGAGCGGGTCAGGTAGGGATTACCGTGCTTTTCGTCGGGCTCACGACTCGTCGCTGGAGTGAGTCGCACTCGCCACCGACCGCGCGTGAGCGGTGATGGTCGCCACGATCTCGTCCCAATAGAACGGCGCGAGGTCGTGACCCATGCCGGGAATCGCGACGAAGTGCGCTCCGGGGATGCTCTCGGCCGTGCGGATCCCGCCACTGATGTCGATCAGGGTGTCGGCGTCGCCGTGGAGGACCAGTGCGGGCACGCGGACCGATCGAAGTGCCGGCGTGCGACTGCCCGACGCGATGACGGCGGCCAATTGGCGAGCGACGCCTCGAGGACAGAAGCAGCGATCGAAGGCGTCGCCCACGCGCTGAGCGACTCGGTCGGCGTCGTACTGACTGGGACTGGTGCACAGTCGATCGAGTGCTTGTCGGCGCTCGATCACGGTCTCGCGGTCGTTCCCCGGGGGCGTGTAGAAGAGTTCGGCGACGTCGGGGCTCGAGTGGCCGACGTCGGCGTCGCCGGTGCTGGACATGATCGACGTCAATGATCGGAGGCGTTCGGGGTGGTCGATCGCCATCTGCTGGACGATCATTCCTCCCATGGACATGCCCACGACGTGCGCCGATGCGACGCCGCTGGCGTCGAGTACCGCGACGCCGTCGAGGGCCATGTCGGAGAGTCGGTATGGGACGTCGGGAACGCTTCCCGTACGCACGGCGCTGACCACGTCGGCGATTCGCGGCGTGACGTCGTCGAGTTTGCTAGACAGACCGACGTCACGGTTGTCGAAGCGAATCACGAAGAAGCCGTTTTCCACGAACTTCTCGCACAGCGCCACGTCATAGGCGATGCACTGACTGCCGAGACCGTTGATGAGGAGAAGTGTGTCGTTGCCGGGTTGACCAAACGATTCGTAGTACAGATCGACGGGGCCGTTAGAGGCGACGGGCATTGGGTCTCGTCATTCGAACACCAAGCAGCCGTCGTCGAGATCGACCAACGGCAGTTCGTCACGCTCGGCCCAGTAGTCCTGGGTGTGGCGCCACTCGGGCTTGTCGAGCCGTTTCGGCATGAGGTGCATGGACCGCATCAGATAGTTGGGATTGAAATACTCAACGTCGACCCATTCTTGCCACGGATCGTCGTGGTCCTCGGGCCGCAGTTGAGGCGTGACTCGTTTCGCCCCGAGTTCGTCCATGTGGATGAGAAGTCGATTCACGAAGTCGCTTACGAGGTCAACGCGAAGCGTCCAGCTCGCGCGAAAGTAGCCGAACACCCACACGAGGTTCGGGACGCCGGAGAACATCATGCCGCGATAGGTGACGGTGTCGGCGAAGTCCAAGGGAGCGCCATCGATGGTGAAGGCGATATCACCCAAGACACTCAAATTGAACCCGGTCGCCGTGACGATGATGTCTGCGTCGAGTTCTGCGCCGCTCTTCAACTCGACACCGCGCTCGGTGAACGTCTCGATCTCGTCGGTGACGATCGACGCTTGTCCGGAGCTGATCGACTTGAACAAATCGCCGTCGGGGAGGAACGCGATTCGCTGACGCCACGGCATGTAGCGCGGCGTGAAGTGCGTCTCCACGTCGAATCCGGGCGGCAGGGCGGCGCGAACCAAGTCGATGAGCGCCTCTTTGGCGAACTCCGGCTCTTCGAGGGCGAGCTGAGTGAGAGTACGCAGATTGAAGAGGTTCTCGCGACGAACGATGTCGTGGACCCACTCTTCGGGGACTTCGAGCTCTCGTAGGTGATCGGCGAGCAGGTTGCGATTCTCACCGGTGAAGTAATAGGTCGGCGATCGCTGCAGGATCGTCACGTGCGCGACGTCATCGGCGATGGCCGGTACCAGGGTGGCCGCGGTCGCGCCCGAGCCGATGACGACGACCTCTTTATCGCGGTAGTCGAGGTCCTCGGGCCAGGTTTGGGGGTGGACGATCGGGCCCTGGAATCTCTCCATCCCCGGCCACTGCGGCGTGTAACCCTCAGCGTGTCGGTAGTACCCCTGGCACATCCAGAGGAAATTGGCGCTGAATGAGACGGTGTCGCCGTTGTCCGTGCGCGTCGCGCTCACGGTCCAGAGGTTGTCCTCGCTACTCCACGACGCGCTGTCGATGTGGTGTCCGTATCGGATGTGTCGGCCGAGGTCGTTCTCGGCGATCACGTCGCTCAGGTACTTCTGGATTTCGGCGGCCGTCGCGATCGGCGCGCTCGTCCAGGGCTTGAAGCGGTACCCGAACGTATAGAGGTCACTGTCGGAACGAATGCCGGGATAGCGATGCGTGTGCCAGGTACCGCCGAAGCTGTCCTGGGCCTCGAGCATCACGAAGGTGCGCTCGGGATTTTGTGTCTGCAGGTGATAGGCCGTGCCGATTCCCGAGATGCCCGCGCCCACGATGACGACGTCGAAGTGCTCGGTCGCCTGGTCCTTCGTCGCCTCGCGTTCCAAGGTCGTGCTCACCGTCGTCCTCTCCGTCGCTTCTTCACCGAAGGCACCAGTGTGCGCCGCAGTTCCGATTCCCAATTCGGAGATTAGACGCCACGAGAATTTGACGTCGGGCGAGCCAGCGCGGTGGGTGAATGATGCGTCATGCGTCGCGCGTTAGGGTGCTAACGCCAACGAGCCCAAATGAGGAGCACGATGAAGGCCGCGGTCTATTACGAAAACGGGGCACCGAGCGTCTTTCGCTACGAGGACGTGCCGGATCCGGTTCCCGGACCGGGCGAGATGCTGATCGATGTCGAAGTCGTCAGTGTCGAAGGCGGTGACACCCTGAACCGATTGGGCGGTCCGCTCATCAGCGTTCCGCACATCGTCGGCTACCAGAACGCCGGAACCGTGTTGAGCGTGGGGCCGGAGGTGTCGGGTTTCGCGGTGGGTGACCGTGTCGTATCGCTCGCGTTTTACGGTTCGCACGCGGAGCTTCGCGTCGCGCATCCGCTCACGACGTGGAAGATCCCCGACGGACTCGCTACCGAATTGGCCGCGTGCGTGCCCGTCGCCTACGGGACCGCCCACGACGCCCTCTTCGAGTTCGGGCACCTCGCCGAAGGGGAAACCGCGCTGATCCACGCCGGCGCGGGTGGCGTCGGTTTGGCGGCGATCCAGATGGCCAAGCGCGCCGGCGCCCGGGTCATCGCCACGGCCTCGAGCGATGAACGGCTTTCGCGCCTCAGCCAATATGGCCTCGATGACGGAATCAACTATCGGGAGAAGGATTTCGTCGCAGAGGTGCGTTCGCTCACCCACAACAGGGGGGCCGACGTCATCCTTGACTCCGTGGGTGGGGAGAACCTGCAACGGAGTCTCACGGCGTTGGCCTATCGCGGTCGCTGCGTCACGTTCGGCAACGCGGGACGAGACGATGCCATGAAACTGGACACCTCGATGTTGGGCGGCTCGAATCAGAGCCTTATCGGGTACTTCCTGGGACCCGAACTGTTCGTCGGATCCCGGGCCCACGAAATGATCGCGAAACTCCTTGACGACGTCGCCGCGGGAGACCTTCGCGTCGCGATCGACCGTCGTTTCGCATTGGCCGACGCCGAAGAGGCGCACGAGTACATCGAGAGCCGTCAAGCCTTCGGCCGAGTGGTGCTGCTCACGCAGTAGTTCGATGAATCAGCTAGGGGAGTCCTCGGCGCTCAGTTCGCCGTGCTCGGATTCGTAGGTCTTGAGCGTTTCGATGTACTTCTCGATGTCACTGTCCGTCGAGGCCGGTGCACGATTCTGCGTTTGGAGGTAGGCCGAGAGTCCCAACTGACGAAGAACACCGTCGGCCCCGCGCTTGGCTTGGACTTCACCGACCTTGGCCTGACCCTTTGCTGCTGCGTCCTTGGCCGCCGAGGCCGCTGACGCCGCCGATTCCTTCATCTTGTCCATGAATCCCATGGGATCTCCTTTGCGTTACCTGCTCAACCTCACGATACCGCTCGGTGACCACGCTTCGCCCGCAAACTCATCACAGTGCTGTCACGTCGGAACACAGATGTTGCGACGTTTTCCTTGGACGAAAATGTCGACCACGCTTGACTCGGCGAATGGATTTGGTCCACCATCTCGACGGTCTTACAATTGGTTCGCGCCCCGGGTTCGTGTCGCACGACCGTGCGCGACGCCACCAACTGTCCCGGGCTCCGACTGAAGGATTGTGCCATGAGTGTTCCCAGTGCTTCGTATTCAGTAACCATGCGCGTGACGCTGGAAAACCATTCGCGTATCGGTGCGGTGACGACGGCGGTCGGCGACGCCGGGGGCGCGGTCACTGCGCTCGACGTCGTCGATCCCAACGGATCGGGAATGACCATCGACCTGACCTGCAACGCCGTTGACGAGGGCCACTCCGAACTCCTTCGCGCCGCCGTCGAAGTCGTGGACGGTGCTCGAGTGATCGCGATGAGTGACCGTACGTTCCTCTTGCACCTCGGCGGCACCATCTCGGTGGAGCCGAAGGTTTCGCTCAAGACGCGTGACGACCTTTCCATGGCCTATACACCGGGTGTCGCGCGCATTTCCATGGCGATCGCGAAGGACCCGTCCGCGGCGCGCAAGTTGACCATCAAGCGCAATACCGTCGCGGTCGTGACCGACGGATCGGCGGTCCTCGGTCTCGGGAACATCGGACCGGAGGCGGCGCTGCCGGTGATGGAGGGTAAGGCCCTCTTGTTCAAGCGCTTCGCGGGCATCGACGCGTGGCCGGTCTGCCTCGCGACCCAGGACGTCGACGAGATCGTGCGCATCGTCCAGTGCATCGCCCCGGTGTACGGCGGGATCAACCTCGAAGACATATCGGCGCCGCGGTGCTTCGAGATTGAGCGCCGTCTTCGCGAACTGCTCGACATCCCGGTCTTCCACGACGACCAGCACGGCACGGCCATCGTCGTGTTCGCGGCCCTGCTCAACGCCCTCCGCGTCGTCGGCAAGGAGTTGAAGGATGTCCGCGTCGTCGTACTCGGTGTCGGTGCCGCTGGCGTCGCTATCTCGAAGTTGCTGTTGAAAGAAGGAGTCGGCGACGTGATCGGCATCAACCGCGGCGGCATCATCTCTCCGAGCGACGAGCGCCTCGACACCGAACGTCGTTGGCTGGCCAGCCACACCAACAAGGAGAAGCGCACGGGCTCGTTGAGTGACGCCATGGCGGGCGCCGACGTCTTCATTGGCGTCTCGGGATCCAATCTCGTGTCCGAGGACCACCTGAAGTCGATGGCGCCGCACTCGATCGTCTTCGCCCTGGCCAACCCGGACCCCGAAGTCGACCCCGTCGTCGCGCGGCGATACGCCGCGGTCGTGGCGACGGGCCGCAGCGATGAGCCGAATCAGATCAACAACGTTCTGGTCTTCCCGGGAATCTTCCGCGGGATGCTCAACGCCGGTGCCAAGCAAGTGACCGAAGAGATCGAGGTCGCCGCGGGACGCGCGATTGCCGATGTGGTCACGCCGGGAGAACTGTCGGCGGACTACATCGTGCCGACCGTCTTCAATCCGTTGGTCGTCACCGCCGTGACCAATGCGGTCGAACGTCTGGTGGGACAGACGCATTAGGGGGTCACGACGTGACCCCAGAGATTGCACGTCTCCAATAATCCGAACGGACGCGAACGCGCTCGTTGGTTGGGGCCGTCAGTCGTAATCGCGAATCCTCGCAGGTACCGTTGGAAGACCATGAAGCTCAGCCACAAGATTCCCGTGACGCCCTGGCGGGCCCGAAAGAGCTGGTCCGTGCGAGCGAGGATGGTGGTACCGCTCTTCGGGGGACTCGCGGCGTTCGGGTTCGGCGAGGGCCTGCTCGTGCAGTCCGAGTGGGGGGCCTCGCCGTGGACCGTGTTCGCCGAAGGTATCGCCAAGCACGCGCATATCTCGCTGGGCTGGGCGACGGCCCTCGTCAGTTGTGTCGTTCTCCTGGCGTGGATTCCGCTTCGCCAACGACCGGGATTCGGCACCATCTCGAACCTGGTGATCATCGCCTACACGTTGGACCTGACGACGTACGCGGTCGCGGTGCCGCACGCCGTCTGGTTGAAGGTCGTGTACGTGCTCGGCGCGGTGCTCAGCGTCGGTGTCGGCAGCGCCTTCTATCTGACCTGCAACCTCGGACCGGGGCCGCGCGACGGTCTCATGACGGGCCTGCACCGCCGATTCAACGTCAGCGTCGTGTACGTACGCCTCTCGATCGAACTGGCGGTGCTGACGATCGGCTGGCTGCTCGGTGGCACGGTCGGCATCGCCACGGCCTTCTTCGCCGCGACGATTGGCTTTAGCATTGGCGCGAGTTTGAACGTCATGGAGAGAACAGTGAACTGGCGACGCGCGTGATCTCGGGAAGCCAGCTCGCCGAGTTCTTCATCGCCTCGATCACCATCATCATGGTTCCCGGACCGAGCGTGCTCTTCACACTGGCGCGCGGCGTCGCGTGGGGCCGCGCCGTGGCGGTGCTGACGGTGCTGGGCAACTCGATTGGCACGTTGATCCTCTCGATCATCGTGGCGGTGGGACTCGGGCCGTTGCTCAGTCACTCCAAGACCTTCTCCATCACGTTGCAGTTGGCTGGTGGATCGTACCTGTTGTGGCTCGGGGTGAGTGCCATGCGACATCGACACGCGCACGCCGCCGCGATGTCCAAGCGCGAAGAGTATCGGCCTTCGAACGTGCACATCGTTCGCCAAGGATTCACGGTCGGCATCTTGAACCCGAAGTCCCTCGTCTTCTTCGCCGCGGTCTTTCCGCACTTCGTCGATCGCTCGAAGGGAAACGTCACGGTGCAACTGCTCATCTTCGGGGGCATCTTCAGCGTGATGGCGTTTCTCAGTGACGCCACGTGGGGCATGATCGCGGGCACGGCGCGCGAGTGGCTGTCTGATTCGCCGCATCGATTGGTCGTGCTGCGAACGGTCGGTGCGTGCGTGATGATGACGCTCGGCGTGATCATCATGGTCAGTGCGCTTCTTTCGTAAGTGGCGTGTCACAGCGCGTGCGTAGTTTCGTCTCGTGGGATCAGTGCACGTGGGCCGACATGACGAGCGCGTCGTGTCGAACGTGGGTTCATTCATTGCGAACCTCCCGGAGATGCTCGGCGCGATGGTCGTCGACCCGCGGTGTCTGGTCGCCGTCATCGAATTCCAAGACGTTCGTTACGTGCAGTACTGGGTCGGTCCCGACGGTGAGATCGTGGCCGAAGTGATCTCGAATCTCAATATCGGCGACGCCGTGGCCCTGAGTCCCGCAGACGAGGAGAAACTGCGGATCGCCGGTTGGAGCGAGCCGTCGCCCGGTCCCACGCCCAACTGGCGCTACGAGGCGAACGACGTCGCGGGTCTCATGCGGATTGTCACCATGACGCGCGACGCCGTGTATCAGGTGCTTCGCGAGCGAGACGAGAACGAGGTTTCAGTCCGGATCTGGGAGGGCCGTTACACGTTGCGATCGAGCGACGACGACCGTGAACCGACACGTGTCCATGAGCGAACGTCACTGCGCGATTTACCGAGGCAAATCGACGAGGACTGAGTCGTGCACGCTTCGTGCATCGACCTTCCTACAATCGACTGGGCTAAGGAGACGCGATGAGCATGCATGGTGGTGGAGGCGGGGGCGGCCGCATGGGCATGCGCTCCATGCGCCAGGACCGCAACATCCTCGAGCACCAGATCAAAAAGGGAACCCTGCCGCGGATGCTCACCTACGCCAAGCAGTACCGCGCGCTCCTCGTCATCTTTCTCGTCGCGGTCGTCCTAGACGCCGTCGTGAGCTCAGTTACGCCACTGTTGTTTCGCGCCATCATTGACATCGCCATCAAGGAGAAGAGTACGGGTCTGGCCATCGAACTGGCCTCGATCGGCGCCGGGCTCGCTCTCTTTGACGCGGTCCTCTCGCTCTTCGAGCGCCGAACGTCGGCCGTGATCGGCGAAGGACTGATCTATGAACTGCGCGCCAAAGTATTCAGCCACATTCAAGAGATGCCGATCGCCTTCTTCTCTCGCACCCAGACCGGAGCACTCATAAGTCGTCTGAACAACGACGTGATCGGTGCGCAACAGGCCTTCACTGACCTCTTCTCGAACGTGGTGGGCAACGTGATATTGGTGACGATCGTGATCGGCACCATGTTGGTCCTGAGTTGGCAGATCACGCTCGTCGCGCTTTTGTTGCTGCCCGTGTTCTTGATTCCCGCACGGCGGGTGGGACGAAAACTCGGCACGTTGTTCCAGCGCGGCATGGAGCTGAACGCCGAAATGAACATGGTGATGACCGAGCGATTCAACGTGTCCGGGGCCATGCTCGTCAAGCTCTTCGGTCGTCCGCGCGACGAGCGTGAGTTCTTCGAGAGTCGCGCCGGTCAGGTTCGCGATATCGGCATCCATCAGGCGATGTACCAGCGTTTCTTCTTCATTGCGCTGTCCCTCACGGCGTCATTGGCCACGGCATTCGCCTACGGTTTCGGCGCCGTCGAAGTGATACACGGGACGCTGGCACTGGGTACGCTCGTGGCTTTGACGCTCTATCTGACTCGGCTCTACGGACCGCTCACGCAGCTGTCGAACCTGAACATCGATTACATGTCGGCGATGGTGAGTTTCGAGCGGCTCTTCGAAGTGCTGGACCTGGAACCGATGATCAAGGAGAGCCCCGACGCCGTCGCGATCCCCGACGGGCCCGCAGAGTTGATCTTCGATCACGTCGACTTCTCCTACCCGGGGGCCGAAGAAGTGTCGTTGGCCTCGTTGGAGGCCGTCGCGCGACTCGATGACACGCCGCGCACCGACGTGCTGCACGACGTGTCGTTCCGAGTCGAGCCCGGCACGATGACCGCGCTGGTCGGTCACAGCGGTGCGGGCAAGACGACTATTTCAATGTTGGTATCGCGCCTCTACGACGTCGATCGTGGAGCGGTGACCATCAACGGCGTGGACGTGCGCCGAGCCACCACCGCGTCACTGAACGCCATGGTCGGCGTGGTCACCCAAGACCCGCATTTGTTTCACGACACGCTACGAACAAATCTGATCTTCGCGAGGCCCAAGGCGACGGACGTAGAGATCGAAACGGCGCTGCGCGCGGCGCAGATCTGGGACCTGGTTCAGACGCTGCCCCTCGGTCTCGAGACCGTGGTGGGCGAGCGCGGTTATCGCCTCAGCGGTGGCGAGAAGCAGCGCGTCGCCCTCGCGCGACTATTGCTCAAGGCGCCGCGACTCGTGGTGCTCGATGAAGCGACCGCGCACCTCGACAACGAGAGCGAGGCGGCCGTCCAGCGCGCGTTGGACGTAACCATGTCGTCGCGCACGTCGCTAGTGATCGCCCACCGTCTTTCCACGATTCGCAACGCCGATCAGATACTCGTCGTCGAGAACGGCACGGTCGTCCAACGCGGCAGCCACGCGGAACTCTTGGCCGAGGGCGGCGTCTACCGCGTTCTCTACGAGACCCAGTTCGCCGACCAGGAGGACTAACCCATCGAGTGATAGCCGCCGTCGACGTAGACGACCGAGGCGGTCGTGCCACGAAGGAGCGGTGAGAGCATCGCGACGGCGGTGTCGGCGACGGCGCTCGAGTCATAGACGTCCCAGCCGAGCGGCGCATTCTCACCCCACGCATCCTCGAACTGCGAGAAACCGGGGATGGACTTGGCGGCGACGGTGCGAATTGGTCCGGCCGCCAACATGTTGACGCGGATCTTGTCGGGACCGACTTCCCTGGCGAGGTAGCGGCCGAGCGACTCGAGGCCGGCCTTCATGACGCCCATCCAGTCGTACATCGGGTACGCCCGCGAACCGTCGAAGTCCAGCGCAATGACCGACGCCCCGCCGAGGGCTTCGCTCTTTTGTAGCAGGGGTCGAAAAGTTCCCACCAGAGCGGCCAATGAATAGGTTGAAATTTGAAGGGCCGTCGCGACGTCATCAAATGGAGCGGTGAACATCCCGCTGCCCAGGCAACTGGGCGGCGCAAAGCCAATGGCGTGCACGAGTCCGTCGAGACGTCCAAAGCGGTCCGTCACTTCGGCCGCGGCCGCTTCGACCTGTTGGGGGTCGGTGACGTCGAGTTCAACGACCTCGCCGATGTCGCCTAGTTTGCGCGCCGTTCGCTTGGTCAGCGACAGGCCCCGTCCGGCGCCGGAGATCGCGATCGTCGCGCCTTCTTCCAGTGCCCGTTTGGCGATCCCGAAGGCCAAGGAGTCATCGGTGAGGACACCGGTCACGAGAATACGGTGGTCACTCAGGAGGCCCATGTTGTTAGCGTACTTCCCAACTTCTATTTTCAGAGGACGACGATGGCAACAGTAGGCATTCTGGGCGGCACCGGACCGGCCGGTCGAGGCGTGGCGGCGCGACTCGCCGGTGCGGGTTACACCGTCGTGCTCGGTTCGCGCGACGCGGATCGCGCCACGGGTATCGCACGAGGATTGACGCTTCGAGGCGAGGGGACCGTCGAAGGTGGCACCAACGAGGACGCGGCTGCGTGCAATCTCGTTGTGGTCGCCACGCCGTGGGACTCCGCCGTAGCGACGACGAGTGCACTGCGTCAGGCGCTCAAGGGCAAGATCGTGATCTCGATGGTGAACGCACTTTCACGTGAGGGCCGCGAGATGGTGGCGCTCTTCCCGTCGCGCGGATCGATGGCCGCCCAGATCGCGCACGCGCTGCCCGAGAGTGTGATCGTGGGAGCGTTCCACCACCTGCCAGCCGCGAAGATGGAGGACCTCGACTCCGAGCTCGACGCGGACGTGCTCGTCTTCTCCGACGACGACGACGCTCGTCGTCAGGTCGCTGAGCTGATCGATCACGTGAGCGGTCTGCGCGCCGTCATCGCTGGCACGATGTCGCTCGCGAGCCCTATTGAGGCCTTCACGGCGGTGTGTATCTCGATCAACATTCGTCACAAGACCCACAGCTACGTGAAAATGGCGGGTCTCTAGGTCGATGCAGCTCTACGACACGGCGCGCGGCGGCGTGCACGCCCTCGAGGCGGGCCCGATCGTCACCATCTATAGCTGCGGCATCACGCCGTACGACGCCGCGCACCTCGGCCACGCCTACGTCTACCTCTGCTTCGACCTCTTGCAGCGACGACTTCGTGACGCGGGTCACGAAACACGCTGCATACGCAACGTGACCGACGTCGATGACGACATGTTGCGCAAAGCGCGCGAACTCGGCGTCAACTACTTGGACTTGGCCGCCCAGGAGATGTCGAAGTTCGAGCGCGACATGCAACTCATCAACCTGCTCCCGGTCTACGGCGAGCCGCGCGCTACCGGCGCCATTCCCGAGATCCTCACGATGATCGGTCGGACCTTCGAGGCCGGCATCGCCTACGAGGTCGACGGTTCGGTCTACTTCGAGGTGTCGAAGTTCCCGCGCTTCGGTCAAGTGAGTCACGAGGACCGCGCCACCATGTTGGAACTCGCCGCCATCCACGGGGGACGCCCCGAGGATCCGAACAAGCGCGACCCGCTCGACTTCGTGCTCTGGCAACCTTCCTTGGACGACGAACCGGCGTGGGAGTCGCGATGGGGGGCGGGGCGCCCGGGGTGGCACATCGAGTGCTCGGCGATTGCGCTGCGCGACCTCGGCGTGACCCTCGACGTGCACGGTGGGGGACGAGACCTCGCGTACCCGCACCACGAATGCGAAGCGGCCCAGAGCGAGTCGGTCTCGGGTGCGCCGTTCGTGAAGCACTGGATGCACGTCGGGCTGGTCGGACTCGACGGCACCAAGATGTCGAAGTCCCTCGGCAACCTCATCTTCGTCGACGAGTTGGCGGAGCGCGCCGAGGCGGCCGCGGTGCGCTTGGCCCTGCTCGATAATCACTACCGCGAAGACTGGGAATGGCGTGACGAACTGCTCTCGATGGCCCAGTCGCGCCTCGCGACGTGGCGCTCGGCGCTCACCTACGGGCGTCCGAGTTCGGTCCTCGACGACGTTCGCGGTGCGCTCGACGACGACCTCGACAGTCCCGCGGCGCTTCGCGCCATCGACGACGCCGCGCACGCCGGCTACAACGTCGCCCCGGCCGCATCATTGCTAGGCATTAACATTTGACAATGATTGGCCCAAATGTCTGACATCGACGTAGAACTCCCGGACGGCAGTCGCCGCTCGCTCCCCGAAGGTTCCTCGGCGCTCGACCTCGCCGGCGCCATCGGCAAGCGCCTCGCGAAAGACGCCCTCGCGGCCCAGGTCAACGGACACCTCACGGACCTGACGGCGCCGCTCCCCGAAGGCGCCCGCGTCGCCATCGTGACCCCGCAGAGCGAGCTCGGTCGCGAAGTGATCCGTCACTCGAGTGCCCACGTGCTGGCCCAGGCCGTCACCCGCCTCTGGCCGGGTGCGCACTACGCCATCGGCCCGGCGATCGCCGACGGCTTCTACTACGACTTCGAATTACCTGGTGGGGACCGTTTCAGTGACGACGACTTGGTACGCATCGACGCCGAGATGCGGGCGATCATCGCCGAGGACCAACCGTTCACCCGTCACGAGTACTCAATAGAAGAGGGCCTAGACCTCTTCAAGGATCAACCGTTCAAGGTCGAGATCATCAACGCCGTGGCGAAGGCGCCGACCGATGAGGACTTAGCCGAAGTCGAGAGTACGTCGTCGGTGTCGACGTACTCCAATTCACCGGCGTTCACCGACCTCTGTCGGGGACCGCACGTCCCATCGACGGCCCGTCTCGGACACTTCAAATTGACCCGCGTCGCCGGCGCCTACTGGCGCGGTGACGAGAAGAACCCGCAACTCCAGCGCATCTACGGCACGGCCTGGGAGAGTGACGCTGCACTCGCGGCGCACCTCGAACAGTTGGCCCAGGCCGAACTGCGCGATCACCGAAAACTAGGTCAAGAACTGGACCTGTTCTCGTTCCCGAGCGAGATCGGTCCGGGTCTCGCGGTCTTTCATCCCAAGGGCGGCACCATGCGCCGCGTGATGGAGGAGTACTCGCGAAAGCGCCACGAGGCCTCGGGCTACGACTTCGTTTATTCACCCCACATCACGAAGTCCGAACTCTTCGAGATCTCCGGACACCTCGAATGGTTCGCCGAGTCGATGTATCCGCCCATGGAGCTCGACGGCGGCACCAAGTACTACTTGAAACCGATGAACTGCCCCTTCCACACGTTGATCTTCAAGTCGAGTCAGCGCAGTTACCGCGATCTGCCGCTGCGGTACTTCGAGTTCGGCTCGGTCTATCGCTACGAGAAGTCCGGCGCCGTCCACGGTCTGACGCGCGTACGCGGGATGACCATGGACGATGCCCATATCTTTTGCACCAGGGAGCAGATGGGCGAGGAGTTGACGCGCACCCTGCAGTTCGTGCTCGACCTCCTTCGCGATTTCGGACTCAACGACTTCTACCTCGAACTCTCGACGCGCCCGCCGGGCAAGGCGGTCGGCACGGACCAGGAGTGGGACGAGGCCGAGGCGACGCTCGAGAGCGTGGCGATCGCGGCGGGACTGGAACTCGTGTTGGACCCCGGCGGCGGTGCCTTCTACGGACCGAAGATCTCGGTCCAGGCGCGTGACGCCATTGGCCGCACGCATCAGATATCGACGGTGCAACTCGACTTCCAGACGCCGCAGCGTTTCGACGCGAGTTACGTCGCGGCCGACAACACGCGCACCTTGCCCATCATGATCCACCGCGCTCTGTTTGGCTCGGTGGAGCGCTTCATGGCGATTTTGCTCGAGCACTACGCGGGCAACATGCCGACCTGGCTCTGCCCCGAGCAGGTCCGCGTCCTCGGCGTTCGCGACGACCACGACGTCTACGCCGGCTACGTCGCCGAGACGCTCACGCTCGAAGACATCCGGGTGAGCGTCGAGGAGGCGACCGAACCGCTGGGTGCGCGCATCCGCAAGGCCAAGCTCGAAAAGATCCCGTACATCTTGGTCGTCGGCGACGACGACGTCGAACGAGGCACGCTCGGGGTCAACGCGCGTGGATCGAACGATCCCGAACGTGGCGTGAGCGTGGCGGAGTTTCGAGGTCGCGTGCTCGAAGAGATCGCGGTCCACGGCTCGCCCGAGGACCGTTAGTGCCCCTCGAACGGTTCTCGGCCGCGTGGCGTGAGAACTACGTCGCCAACGTCGCCCAGAGCCACAGCGTTGACGACGGCTCGTGTGTCTTTTGCGCACTGGCCGTGGCTCCGGTCGACGAGAGCACCGGCGTCATCGCCGCGAGCGAACTCAGCTTCGTCGTCCTCAACGCGTTTCCCTACGGCTCCGGTCACCTCCTGGTCCTGCCGAAGCGTCACGTGGCCGGAATCCAGGACCTCAGTGACGCCGAATACGAGGAGTTCTTCCTCATGGTGCGCCGAACGGTGCTGGCCCTCGAATCGGCCTACGGCCCGGACGGTATGAACGTCGGCATGAACCTGGGCCAGGCGGGCGGGGCCGGTATTCCCAAGCATTTGCACGGCCACGTGCTGCCGCGCTGGCTCGGCGACACGAACTTCATGACCACGATCGGCGAAACTCGCGTTCTACCGGAATCACTGGAATCGACGTGGCGAAAGGTCCACGACCGGTTTTGAGACATCCGGATATGACGGTTCGTTACAATTGAGTGACAGGATCCGGAGGATCGATGCTCGACGGAAACTTTAGGAAGTCGGTGGAGACGGTAACGCTGCCGACCGGTCGTTGGTTGGTCCGAATCGGATTCTCGGCCGACGTCCTCACGTTTTCGGGTTTGGTCTTCTCCTTCGCGACGGCCTGGATGATCGCCCTCGGTCACTTCTGGATCGCGATCGTGCTCCTCACGTTGACCGGATTCCACGACCTCTTCGACGGACCCGTCGCCAAGGCCTCGAAACGCGCGAGCCAGCGCGGCGCATTCTTCGACTCGGTCATGGACCGGGTGACCGACTCATTGATCCTCGGTGGCGTCGCGTACTACTTGACGGCGCACGGTCACGGTCAGTTGGTGCTGTTGCCCTTCGCCATCCTCACCACGACGTACCTGATCTCGTATCAACGTTCGAAGGCCGAGAGCTTGGGACTCGCCGCCAAGGGCGGACTGATGGAGCGCGCCGAGCGGATGATCCTGCTCGGCGTCGGACTCCTCGCCAAACCGATCTTCATCCCCGTGCTCTGGATCATGCTGGCCCTGACGGCGATGACCGCGGCCGGTCGTTTCTGGCGAATTTGGCAGATCGCGGCGAGCGCCGATCCGCCGATGACCCAAGCCGGGCGGATCCACCACCACAGCAGCCGGATTCGTCGAGGGCTAAGCCGCACGTCGCGTCGCTAATCGTGGGCGACAGGTCGAAGGTCACGCTCTTCAAGACGTTGGGCGCCGTCATGGAACGACTGCCCGAGCGTTTTGACGTCGCCCTCGCGAAGCGACTGGCGCGGAGCTTCGGCCGACGCAGCTCCGGCGCTCGCGCCAACCTTCGCACGAACATCGCGCACGCGTTGGGCGACGACGGTCTCGATGAGCGCACGTTGGATCGATTCGTCGAACGAGGCTTCGAGAGTTACGGACAGTACTGGGCCGAGGGCGCGAAGCTGCCGGGCATCACGCCGTCGAAGGTCTTCTCTCGATTCCGCATCGGAGAGGGATTGGAGTACCTCTACGACGCGAAGGCGTTGGGCCGCGGCACGATCATCGCGTTGCCGCACATCGGGAGTTGGGAGTGGGGAGGTTCGTTTCTCAACTCCCTGGGCCTCGGCATGACCGCGGTCGCCGAGGACCTCGAGCCCCCGGAACTCTTCGAGTGGTTCAAAGCGAAGCGCGAGTCCATCGGTATCCGGATCGAACCGCTCGACAAACACGCCGGCACGGTGCTCCTCCAGACGCTGAAGGACGGCGGCGTCATCGGTCTGCTGTGTGACCGCGACATCCAGGGCAACGGCATCGAGGTCGAGTTCTTCGGCGAGCGCGTACGTTTGCCGGCGGGTCCGGCCACGTTGGCCCTGCGTACCGGCGCGACGCTGGTGGGGGCGGCCTGTTACTCCGGTCCGGGCCGCGACCACTTCGCCGTCATCACCCCGCCCATCGCGGCCGAACGCGTCGGGCGACTTCGCGATGACGTCACGAGGGTCACCCAGTCCATCGCGGTCGAGCTCGAGGGCCTCATTCGCCGAGCGCCCGAGCAGTGGCACGTGTTACAAGCCCGTTTTGACGGTGTGTGATGCGCGTCGCGATCGTGTCGCCGTACGCGTTGAGCGTCTTCGGGGGCGCCCAGGAACAGGCGCTCTCGATGAGCCGTGAACTCGCGCGCCGGGGTCACGACGTCGTCATCGTCGCGCCCGACCGCGACGACCACGCCACGTACGACACGCCCGCGGCGATTCTGCGATTCGGCCCGGTCCTCAAGGTCCCCGCCAACGGAAGTCGGGCGCCACTGACCTTGTCACCGCGCGCGGCGCGGCGAGCCGCACACGCCGTCGCGAAGTTTCGACCCGACGTCGTGCACTTTCACGAACCGTTCGCGCCCTTGGTCGGTTGGGGAGTCCTGCGGGTGCACGCGGCACCGGCGGTCGCGACCTTCCATCGCGGGGGCGGCGGACCGGCGTTGCGACTGACGGGACCGCTCCTTAGACGACTGGCGACGCACCTCGACGTTTCGACGGCGGTCAGTGAATCGGCGGCCTCGACGATCCGAAGCGCGTGCGGGATCGAGCCCACGGTGCTCTTTAACGGTTTCGAAATGGACCGCTTCGTCGCGACGCCACGAGAGCGCGGCGACGAGACCGTCCTCGTCGTGCTCGGACGCCACGAGGAGCGCAAGGGCGTCGCTCACGCGATCAACGCGGTTCGCGCGCATAACGCGACGTCTGAGGATCGCTGGCGACTCGTCGTGCTGGGCGACGGAGCGCAGCGCCGCTCCCTCGAAGCCTTGGCGGCGGGGGACACCGCGATTGAGTTCGTCGGCGCGCCGAACGATGTAGAGAAACGCCAGTGGCTTCGCCGGGCGAACGCACTCATCGCGCCGTCAATCGGCGGCGAGAGTTTCGGATTGATCTTGCTCGAGGGGATGGCCAGTGAGACGGTGGTCGTGGCGAGTGATATCGAGGGATATCACGACGCGGCCTCGGGTTTCGCCACGATGTTCACGGCCGGCGACGACACGAGTCTCGAGCGCGCGATCGATCGGGCGTTGGCCGAAGAGACACCTGAGTCGATCGCCCGCGCGACGGCCCACGCGAGCGAGTGGTCGATGGCGACGTTGATGGACCGCTACGAAGATCTCTATTCGTTGGCCCGCAAACGATTTTCGGCGACCCGATAGCCTTGAGCTATGGCAACCAAGCAACGCTCGAGGTCTCGTCGGTCGGGACCGTCGCGCGATCGCGGCCCCCGCTACGTCGCACCGGTACTCGATCCCAACTGGCATAGCCCGTATTCGCCCACCCACGCCGAGAAGCACGCGAACCATAAAATCGTCCGCGCTTTCGCCTTGCGCAAGAAGCTCCCGCAGAGCATCGGCGTCGCCGTCGTGGTCCTGGCGTTGGTCGCTGGTGTGATCGTGGTGCCGTGGCTCCCGGTCGTCGGGATCGCCATCGCGCTGCTCTACGCGTGGGACCTTCGTCGCGCATTGGTTCGTTACGAGGCCAAGGGACTCGCGCTCGGGAACCTCGTTCTCGATCAGTTCAAGGCCGGCGGCACCGAGACGGACCGCCTGCGCCTGACGACGGTCATGGACCGTCTGTCGGCCACCTTCGGCGTCGACGCCGTCAGCACGTACATCGTGAGCGACCCCGGCTACAACGCCGCGCTCGTACCGAGTCGCACGGGACTCTCCTTCTTCGTCACCGACGCCGTCATGCGCGATTTCGAACTGATCGAATTCGAGGGCGTCGTGGCGCACTGCCTGGCGCGACACCGTCTCGGGCTGTTGTTGCGCGAGAGCGTGGCGGCGGTCGCCGTCACGAGCGACGAATCGCGACGAGCGCTCGCCGGACAGGGACTGGCCTACCGCGCTGACGAGGTCGCAGCCGCGGCGATTCGTTACCCGCCCGGTTTGGCCGGGGCGCTGCGTCGATGCGCCGCGCAGGAACTCTCCAGCACGTCGTTCTTCGCCGGCGCCACGTACGCACAGTGGCGCTGGATCTGGTTCGACATGTGGAGCGGGCGTGTGAGCGATCTCAGCGACCTCGATGACGTCGAACTGCGCGCCCGAGCGTTGGAAGAGTGGTAATAGAGGGCAGTTAGAATGGCGCTATGAGTTCATCGCACGATTCTTCAATCATCGGATCGGCCCTCGTGAAGCGCGGGCTGGCGGACATGCTGCGCGGCGGCGTGATCATGGACGTGGTCAACCCCGAACAGGCAAAGATCGCTGAAGACTCCGGCGCGGTGGCGGTCATGGCCCTCGAGCGCGTTCCGTCCGACATCCGACGTGACGGCGGCGTCGCTCGCATGAGCGATCCCGAGATGATTCAGAGAATCCAGGCGGCGGTCACGATTCCCGTCATGGCCAAGGCCCGCATCGGTCACTTCGCGGAGGCCCAGATCCTCGAGGCCCTCGACGTGGACTACATCGACGAATCCGAAGTCTTGACGCCGGCCGACGAAGAGAACCACATCGACAAGTGGGCCTTCACCGTGCCCTTCGTGTGCGGTGCGACCAACCTGGGCGAGGCGCTCCGCCGTATCGGCGAGGGCGCGTGCCTTATTCGTTCCAAGGGTGAGGCCGGCACCGGCAACGTGGTCGAAGCCGTGCGACACTTGCGCACCATCAACGCACAGATGCGCCGGCTCCAGTCGGCCGACTCGAACGAACTGTTCGCCCTCGCGAAAGACCTGCACGCGCCGCTGGCCCTCGTCCAAGAGGTCTCACTCACGGGCAAACTTCCCGTGCCGCTCTTTTGTGCCGGGGGCATCTCCACACCGGCCGACGCCTCACTGGTGCTGCAACTCGGTGCGGAGGCCATCTTCGTCGGCTCGGGCATCTTCAAGAGCGACGACCCTGATCGAATGGCCAAGGCCATCGTCGAAGCGACGACGCACTTCCGTGACGCGCACGTCGTCGCCAAGGTCTCGACCGGACTCGGCGCCGCGATGAAGGGCATCGAGATCGCCTCTTTGGAGCAGCGTCTCGCCGAACGCGGCTGGTAGAGGTGCCACGCGTCGGCGTTCTCGCCCTTCAGGGCGACGTGCGAGAACACACGTCGATGCTCCAACGCGTGGGCGCCGACGTGGTAGTCGTGCACGAGGTCGAACAGCTCGACGACCTCGACGCGTTGGTCATGCCCGGCGGTGAGTCGACGACGATCGCCTATCTGCTCACGACCTCTGGAATACGCGAGACCCTAGGAAAGAAGATCGAGGACGGACTCAGCGTGCTCGGCACGTGTGCCGGGTTGATCCTCCTGGCCGACGAAATCCTCGACGGACGAAGTGACCAGTGGAGTTTCGGTGCGTTGCCCCTCGCCGTTCGCCGCAACGGCTACGGACGCCAGATCTCGAGTTTCGAGACGATCGTGGAGGTGAAAGGCGTCGGTGAGGTGCCCGGTGTCTTCATCCGCGCACCCAAGATCGAGACGTGGTCCGACGATCTCGAGGTACTCGCGTTTCACGATCACGGCGACGGCGATCATCCGGTACTCGTTCGCAAAGAGAGGATCTGGGGCTGTTCGTTCCACCCCGAACTGACGAAGGATGACCGGATTCACCGTCTCTTTGTCGACGCCATATAGATCTCAGATACAGTTATTGAGCCCAATCGGGCGGGAGGCATAATGTCCGGCCATTCGAAGTGGGCGACGACCAAACATCGTAAGGGCGCGAAGGACAGCGCGCGCGCCAAGGTCTTCGCCAAGTTGATCCGCCAAGTCGAAGTCGCCGCGCGAGAGGGCGGCGGCGACCTCGATACCAACGCGTCGCTGCGCACCATGTACCAGAAGGCGCGTGAGTCATCGGTGCCGTTGGACACAATCGAGCGCGCCATCAAGCGCGGCACCGGGGAACTCGAGGGCGTGCGCTACGAGGCGATCAGCTACGAGGGCTACGGTCCCGACGGGATCGCGGTGATCGTGGAAACCCTGACTGACAATCGCAATCGCACCAGCGCCGAGATCAAGCACGTCTTCGCGAGGAACGGCGGCACGATCGCCGAGCCCGGGGCGGTCTCGTGGCAGTTCGACCGCAAGGGCGTAATCGAACTCAAAGGTCCCCTCGACGAGGATCAACTGCTCGAGTGGGTGATGGAGGCCGGGGGAGAGAACTTCGAACCGAGCGGCGAGAACTTCACCGTGACGACCGAACCCCAGGAACTCGGGTCCGTGCGCGACGCCCTGGACCACTTGGGCGCGAAGGTGCTCAGTGCGGAACTGACGCTCGTGCCCCAGAACTCGATTCCCGTCGATTCCGAAACTGAAGCGAAAAAGATCCTTCGACTGATGGACGCGATCGATGACCACGACGACGTCCAGAACGTCTTTTCCAACTTCGATATCTCCGACGAGATCCTCACGGCCTACGAGTCATAATTCCGGGTTTTGAGCCGGACTTCGGTCTAGTATCGAACGTATGTTCGTACTCGGAATCGACCCCGGATTGACCCGGTGCGGCTACGGCCTCGTCGAAGGATCGTTCCAGGGGGTGGAGAGTTTTCGGGCGATTCGCGCCGGGACGATCGAAACGGACCACGAAACGCCGGTCGAATTTCGCCTCGGTCAGATCCTGGTGGAGCTGCGCGCACTGCTCGAAGAGACCACGCCGGACGCCGTAGTCGTCGAACGGGTCTTCTACCAGCGCAACGCGAAGACCGCGATTCCGGTCGCCCAAGCGAGCGGCGTCGCTGTCGCGCTCGCTGCCGCGGCCAACGTACCGGTGCGACAGTTCAACGCCCAGGAGGTCAAGTTGGCGGTCACCGGTTACGGCGCGGCGAGCAAGGTTCAGGTGCAAGGAATGGTCGCGCGTCTTTGCGGACTGGCTGAGGTTCCTAAGCCCGCCGACGCCGCCGACGCGCTGGCGCTCGCGATCACCTACTTCATGGTGGTGCGCAGTGAACAGAAGTATCCACTGGAAAGTCACGCATGATCGGGTGGCTGCACGGCCAGGTGCTGCACCATCACAAGGACGGCGCCATCGTGCTCGACGTGCACGACGTGGGCTACGAAGTGAGTGTCGCGTCCCAGGAGGACTACCGCGTCGGGGACGTCGTGGATCTCTACATCTTCACGGCCGTGCGCGACGACGCGATCGTCCTCTACGGCTTTCCGAGTTATCTCGACCGCGAATTCTTCGAACTCCTGTTGGTCACCCCGGGGGTCGGTCCGTCGACGGCGTTGGCGGCGCTTCGCACGATGTCCACCGGCGACCTCGCCACGGCGATCGAGCGCGATGACGCCAAGACGATCGCGACGATACCGGGCATCGGACCCAAGACCGCGAGCCGCATCGTGCTCGAACTCAAGGGCAAGGTCGTCGTGCCCGACTCGTACGTGGCGACGAAGGCTCCGCCTCAGAACGAAGCCATCGAAGACGCTCTGCGGGGACTCGGCTACAGCACGCAAGAGGTTCGTCAGGCGTTGGGTGGCACGACGCTCTCGGACGACGAGGGCGCCGCGCTGCGTCAGGCGTTGCAGCTCTTGAGGCGCCAATGAGTCGCCACGAGATCGACGTCGAACAACTGACCCGCAACGTCGTGGCGCCGATCGCCGACGAACAGGACCGGCGCGCCGAGGTGTCACTGCGACCGAGCACACTGGCCGAGTTCGTGGGTCAGCGCGAGTTGGTGCGCCACTTGGAGATCGTCTTGGGATCGGCGAGGGCGCGCAATCAGACCGCTGACCATCTCTTGTTCGCGGGACCGCCGGGCCTGGGCAAGACGTCGCTCGCCAGTATCGTGGCGGCCGAGATGGGGGCCGGTCTGCGCATCACGTCCGGTCCGGTCCTCTCGCGACCCGGTGACTTAGCGGCCCTGCTCACCGACTTACAAGACGGCGACGTCCTCTTCGTCGACGAGATTCATCGACTGTCGCGCGGGGTGGAGGAGATTCTCTATCCGGCGATGGAGGACCGACGTCTCGACGTCATGATCGGTCGCGGCCCGTCGGCGCGCGCGATCCGACTTGACCTGCCGAATTTCACGCTCGTGGGCGCGACGACGCGAACGGGCCTCGTCGCCGCGCCGTTACGCGACCGATTCGGGTTCGTCGGTCAACTCGATCTCTACGATCCCCAGGACCTGACGGTGATCGTCAGTCGTTCGGCCACTCTCTTGGACGTGACGCTGAAGGGTGACGCGGCCGGGATCATCGCCGGGCGCAGCCGCGGCACGCCGCGCATCGCGAATCGTCTGCTGCGACGAGTTCGCGACTTCGCCGCGGTCCAGGGTCACGACGTGGTCGACGACGACGTGGCCGTCGAGGGACTCGCGCTCTTCGGGGTCGATGAGTTCGGTCTCGACAAGATCGACCGCCGCATCCTGGGACTGCTCTGTCAGCAGTTCGCCAATCAACCGGTCGGACTCACGACCCTGGCCCACGCCTGCGGTGAGGAGCCCTCGACGATCGAAGACGCCTACGAGCCGTTCCTCCTTCGCGACGGTCTGCTGATCCGTACGCCTCGCGGGCGTGTCGCGACCGAGCGGGCCTACCACCATCTGGGAATTACGCCCCGCGGCGGTGGGCTGGTCTAACGCAATGCCTTAGAACGACTAGGGTTTCTTTGTCTATATACGGAGGAATTACCTATGTTGTTCGCGGTTCAGTTGTTGTTGGCGACAACCAAGAAGTCGACCTCGTCAATCAGCCCCATTTTGATCCTGGTCTACGTGGTGGTCTTCGGATCCCTCTATTTCTTCTATATTCGCCCCCGCTCCCAGAAGCAGAAGGCCGCCCGTTTGACCAACCGCAAGGTTGAAATGGGTGAGCGCGCCCAGACGATTGGTGGCTTTGTCGGCACCGTCGTGAAGATGGAAGACGGCCTGATCACCCTGCGAGGGTCGAGCGGCGTCGAACTGGACTTCGTCTCGACGGCCATCGCGCGAAAGTACGATCCGCCGGCCGCGGTACCCGAATCGGCCGACGATGAACATCACGAAGAAGGCGACCAGAAGTAATGGCTCAGCAGGTCGGTTCTCGACGATCGATGATCGTCAGCCTCATCCTCACGATCGCAATCGCGTTCGGTTCATTGGTGGCGACGTTGTCACTGGGATGGGGCCCGAAACTAGGCCTGGACTTGGCCGGTGGTCTCTCGGTCGTCTACAAACCGGCGACGCCCGCTTCGAACGCGGACATGCAAGAGGTCATCACGATCTTGGGCAACCGCGTCAACGGGCTCGGCGTCTCCGGCGCCACCGTCAACCTGCAGGGCAAGAACGTCGTCGTCAGTGTTCCCGGCGTCACCGATGCTCGTCGCATCCTCAAGCTGGTCGGTGAAACGGCCCAGCTGCTCTTTCGCCCGGTGCTCTGTCAAGTCGCGGAGCCCACGAAGAAGGCCAAGACCTATCCCGGTTCGGTGCCGGCCTGCGCCAGTAACTATCTCTGGACCGAAGCCAACCTCGCCGTCACGCCGAACAACACGCCCAACGGTTTTAGCAACAACACCCCCGCCATCGACACGGCGTACACCGTGATCAAGACGACCAAGCCCAATAGCGACCTTCCCACGGAGAACGTCATCCTCCCGCTCCTTGGGCACGCCGGGACGCGTTATGTGCTCGGACACTCAGAACTCACCGGACAGTCCATCGGCAAGGCCATCGCCCAGCAGGACACCCTCGGCGCGTGGGTCGTGAACTACACCCTGACCAAGGTGGGCAGCCCCGAGTGGGACGCCGTGGCGAAGCAGAACTTCCACCAGGCGCTCGCAATCGAGCTCGACGGCGTCATCCAATCGGCGCCGTTGATCCAGCCGACGCAGGCGACCTTCACGAGTTTCGCTGGATCTGGTCAGATCTCCGGTTCCTTCACCGAGCAGAGCGCCAAGAACCTGGCGATCGCCATGGAGTTCGGCGCGCTCCCGGTGCGACTCAATCCGCTCGATACGGTGATCGTCTCGCCGACCCTGGGGCACAGCGCACTGGTCGCCGGTCTCGGCGCCGGTCTCGTCGGACTGGCGTTGGTGTTGCTCTACACGATTCTCTACTACCGAGCGCTCGGCCTCGTCATCGTGGTCGGACTCGCGACGACGGCGGCGCTGTTGTGGGCGATCATCTCCGCATTGGGTCATACCTCGTTGGCGCCCAGTTTCGACCTGGCCGGCATCACGGGCATCATTGTCTCGATCGGCATCACGGTCGACAGTTACATCGTGTATTTCGAACGATTGAAAGACGAGGCCCGAGCAGGGCGCTCGATTCGCACCTCGGTCGATCGAGGTTTTCGCTCGGCGTGGCGCACCGTCTTGGCCGCTGACACGGTCAGCCTGCTCGCCGCCATCTTGCTGTACCTCATCGCCGTCGGCGACGTGCGAGGCTTCGCCTTCTTCCTGGGGCTGTCCACGCTGATGGACGTCTTCATCACCTGGTACTTCACGAGGCCGTTGGTGATCCTGCTCGGCCGGCGCACGACTGAGAGCACGTCGGTGCTGTCCATGGCGGCCGGCCTGACGCCGGGGGTGAGCGCCCATGAGTGACGACGTGATCACCGAAGAGAAGACCCCCGGACGCCTCGGACGGATCTATCAGGGCCGCACCACGGTCGACTTCGTCGGTCGAAAGCGTACGTGGTTCACGATCTCGATGGTCATCATCCTGCTCGGGCTCGCGTCGCTCGGGATCCGCGGCTTCAACCTCGGCATCGACTTCAAGGGCGGCAGTTCGTGGGAGGTCCTCGCGCCCCACTCGTCGATCTCGGCGATGACCAGTGCAGTGAAAAATGCCGGTCTATCGAATCCGACGGTGGTGAAGTTGGGATCCTCGACCTACGAAGTCAGCGCCGACATCAAAGGACTTAGTAACACCGCCCAGACCGCCCTCACGAACAAGGTCTCCAACGCCATGGCACGTGCGGCTGGCGTGAACCACAACCAGGTCTCGACGAGCAGCGTCGGACCGACCTGGGGCGCTCAGATCACGCACCGCGCGCTCGAAGCCTTGATCGTCTTCTTCATCGCGGTGGTCGCGTACATCAGCATCCGTTTCGAGCCCAAGATGGCGGTCGCGGCCTTCATCGCCATGGTGCACGACCTGCTCGTCACGGTCGGCGTGTACTCGCTCTTCGGCTTCCAGATCACCCCGGACACCGTCATCGCGATCCTCACCATCCTCGGGTACTCGCTCTATGACACCGTGGTCGTCTTCGACCGGGTGCGCGACAACGCCGGGGGCATCTTGAAGAGCGGCGACCTCAGTTACGGCGAGATGGTGAACCTCTCGATGAACCAGACGCTGGCGCGCTCGATCAACACCTCCCTGGTGGCGATTCTGCCGGTCCTGGCGGTGCTCCTCGTCGGCGCCGACTTGCTCGGTGCGACCACGCTGCAGAACTACGGCCTCGCACTCTTCGTCGGACTGATGAGCGGGGCCTACTCCTCGATCTTCATCGCGAGCCCGTTGCTCGCGTGGATGAAGGAACGCGAGCCACGCTTTCGCGAGATGGCCGAGCGCGCGCGACTTCGTGGTGACCAGCGCGTGTTGTCGCCGGCCGCCGCGGCGCTACTCGCGGGTGACGGCGTCCATCGTCAAGCACGCTCTTCGGCGACGACCGGCACGATCACGCGAACGGCCCCCGGCACGCTGTCACGCGGCACGATCCAGGCTCGCGCACGTAAACAAAAACGGCGATAGGCCCCCATTAGGCTGACTCCATGGTCAGTCTCACTTCTCGCTCCGCAGCGGACCCCGCCCTGACCGGGTCGATTGAGCGCCTCATCGGCCGTTTTCTCGAGCACCACGCCGACGGCGACGTCGAAATCATCCGGCGCGCCGGCGCGGCCGCCATCAAGGCCCACGAGGGCCAGCTACGCCGAACCGGCGAACCCTACGTCACCCACCCCATCGCCGTCGCCGACATCGCGGCCGACCTGGGGTTGGACGAGGCCACGATCACCGCCGCGTTGCTGCACGACGCCGTCGAGGACACCGGCATCACGAAGGAGTGGTTGGCCGAAGAGTTCGGGGATCAGGTCGCCGCCGTCGTCGACGGCGTGACGAAGCTCGATCGACTGGAGTTCGACACCAAAGAGGAGCAGCAGGCCGCCACCATCCGCAAGATGTTCATCGCCATGGCCCAGGACTGGCGGGTCTTGCTCATCAAGCTCGCCGACCGCTTGCACAACATGCGCACGATCTCGGTCATGCCCATGGCCCGCCAGCGCGCCATCGCCCAAGAGACCCTCGACGTCTACGCGCCGCTGGCGCACCGTCTCGGCGTCCAGCAGGTCAAGTGGCAGCTCGAAGACCTGAGTTTCGCGACGTTGCACCCGAAGCGCTACGCCGAGATCGAACAGATGGTCGCGGCGCGCCAGCCCGAACGCGAGGACTACCTCGGTGAGGTGATGGCGACGCTGTCGGGCAAGCTCGACGAGTTCGGCATCAAGGCCGAAGTGCGCGGCCGGCCGAAGCACCTCTGGAGCATCTACGAGAAGATGGTCATCGGCGGCAAGGAGTTCGACGACATCTTCGACCTCGTGGGACTTCGCGTGATTGTCGACGAGGAGCGCGACTGCTGGGCGGTGCTCGGGGCGATCCACGCCCTGTGGTCGCCGGTGCAGGGCCGATTCAAGGACTACATCAACTCGCCCAAGTTCAACCTGTACCAGTCGCTGCACACGACCGTGATCGGACCGCGGGGCAAGTCCGTCGAGGTCCAGATCCGAACCTTCGAGATGCACCGTCGCGCCGAGTTCGGGGTCGCCGCGCACTGGGGCTACAAGGAGGGCGCCTCGAACAAGGAGGTCGCCTGGATGCAGCGCCTCGCCGACGTCGAAGAGGAGGAGAACGACCCCATCGCCTTCCTCGAGGCGTTGAAGCTCGACCTCGGCCAAGACGAGGTCTACGTCTTCACGCCCAAGGGCCGGGTGATCGCGCTCGTCGAGGGAGCGACGACCATCGACTTCGCCTACGCCGTCCACACCGAGGTCGGTCACCACTGCGTGGGAGCCAAGGTGAACGGACGCCTGGTGCCGCTCGACACGGTCCTGCGCTCGGCCGACGTCGTCGAGATCGTGACGAGCAAGAGTGAAGGTGCCGGTCCTTCGCGCGACTGGCTCGCGATCGCCCAGTCCTCGCGCGCCAAATCGAAGATCCGTCAGTGGTTCCAGCGCGAGCGCCGAGACGACGCGATCGAGGGCGGTCGCGAGGAGCTCACGAAGGCGCTGCGCCGTGAGGGACTGCCGATCGCGACGTCGCTCTCGTCCAGTGCTCTGGACGCCGTCATCACGGCGATGAACCTAGAGGACATCGACGCGCTCTTCATGGCGATCGACAGCGGACAGATCTCGGCCCTCGCCGTCGTCCAACGACTGGACCGCGAACTTCGCGGTGGCGGCGAAACCGAACAGATGCCGACGACGGTCACGCGCATGCCGCGCACGAGTCGCACGACGCGGCGCACGGCCGGCGTCTACGTCGAAGGACTCGATGACGTGATGATCCACCTGGCGCGCTGCTGCTCGCCGGTGCCGGGCGACAGCATCATGGGCTTCATCACGCAGGGTCGGGGCGTCTCGGTGCACCGCGACGACTGCTCGAACGCGGTCGCGCTGGCCCAGCGCTTGGGCGAGCGCATCATCGACGTCGAATGGGACGGGTCGGTGAGTGGTCAGTACCGCGCGGTCCTCGAGGTAATGGCCTTCGATCGGTCGCGACTGCTCTTGGACGTCTCCAAGGTCGTCGCCGAATATCACCTCAGCATCATCTCGAGCTCGACCTCGACGTCGGGCTCGAGGATCGTGCGCATGGTCTTCGACGTGGAGCTGGCGGACCCGACGCATCTCAGTAGCCTGTTGGCGGCGCTGAAGGGCGTGGACGGCGTGTTCGACGCCTTCCGTCAACTGCCGGGACAGAACAAGAATTCATGAGCGACGCCGTCACACCATTTCAAGCCCCGATCGGGACCCACGACGTACTCGCGCCGCGCTCGGCCGAGTGGGAAGGCATCGTGGCGACCTTCGCGCAGTTCGCCTATCGCTACGACTTCGAACTGGTCATCACGCCGATGTTCGAAGACGTCGGCGTCTTCAACCGGGGCATCGGCGAAGAGAGCGACGTCGCCAAGAAGGAGATGTACGTCTTTGCGGACCGCGGTGAGCGGGTCTACGCCCTGCGTCCGGAAGGGACCGCGCCCGTCGTGCGCGCGTTCATCCAGCACAACCCCACGACGCCGTGGAAGGCGTGGTACGTCACCCCGGCGTTTCGCTACGAACGACCGCAAGCGGGACGCTATCGCCAGCACCACCAACTCGGCGTCGAGGTGCTCGGCACCGACGATCCCGCGGTCGACGTCGAGGTGATCGCGCTCGCCGAGCGGTTCTACCGCGCCCTCGGGCTCACGAGGTTCCGACTGCTCATCAATTCGATGGGTCACGACGTCTGTCGCGCGGCGTACGTGGAACTTCTCCGCGCGCACCTGGAGAAGAACGCCGAGCGGCTCTGCGACGAGCACCGCACGACCTGGTCGGTCAATCCGTTGCGCGTGCTGGACTGCAAGGACCCGGCGTGCGTCGCCGTGACCGCCGAAGGACCGATGCTGATCGACCACC
>ODAK010000904.1_pt1 | contig 33438 bp, 32 predicted proteins | sample 1539591 | NCBI WGS metagenome assembly ODAK01 (sample SAMEA3539303, study PRJEB22396) | soil metagenome | biome: tundra; feature: field; material: soil | place: USA | collected 2010-05 | depth 0.15 m | reverse complement strand
GTGGGAGGGAAGATCGCCGTGTGGAACCAGCCCCACGAGGTGCGGGCCATGTACAAGGACGGTCGTTGGACCCCTGAGGAGATCGCACGCCGCCTCGATGCCACCATCGGTCAGGAGCCGATGCCCATACTGGCGCAACTGGAGGCATATCGCCGTGCCGCTGCGGCGGCAGCAGAAACCGGTGTCACCCCGAACGCCTGAACGGCGCTCAACGCGGGAGCTGGATGCCCGCCTTCTCGCGGTCCCACGTCCGGTCGTTGAGCGCATTCTCCCTCAACGCGAACTTCTGCGTCCGCTGCGTCGAGTCCGTCTTGATCAATTCCTCGACGAACTCGACGTAGCGCGGAATCATGAATCGTGGCATGCGGGTGGCGAGGTAGGTGATGAGCTCTTCGGGAAGCAGCGCGACGCCCGGATGGAGGACGACAATGACCTTGACCTCGTCTTCGCTCAGCTCGGACGGGACGCCGATGACGGCGGATTCGGCTACGGCGGGATGCTCGTTGACCGCGCTCTCCACCTCGAATGAGGAGATGTTCTCGCCGCGACGCCGGATCGCGTCCTTGATCCTGTCGACGAAGTAGAAGTTCCCCTCGGCGTCACGAGTGAAGCCGTCTCCGGTGTGGAACCACCCGTTCCGCCAGGCCGCCGCGGTCTTCTCGGGCATGTGGAAGTACCCGCTGGTGATGATCCACGGATCCGACGTGCGCACCACCAGCTCGCCGAACCGGTTGGGTCCGACATCCTCATCGGCGTCATCGACCAGCTTCACCTCGAAACCGGGCGGACCGCTCCGGACGCGCCCAACCGTCGTGTGATCGGTGAGTTCCCAACCACTCTTGAAGGGATAGCCGATCTCCGTCATGCCGAACCCCGTGCAGACCCGGACGTCAAAGCGCCGCTTGAACTCCTCGAACTCTGGAATGACCGGGGCCATCACCACACCGCGCAGGGGATTGTCCGTATCAGCCGGGCTGGGGGGAAGCCCGAGGATCATGGCAACCATCGGTCCGACGAGGCCTCCGAAGACACAGTTGTACCGACGGATGTCGTCCCAGTAGGCGGAGAGGCTGAAGGACTCGCGGAACACGAGCCGGGCATCGTGCACGAACGCGGCGGTGATGGCCGCCTTGCCTGAGACGTGGTAGGCGGGATACACGCTGTAGTAGCCATCATCGGGCAGGGGGATGATGTCGTCGGGCAACATGCCGTTCAGGTCGTGCAGGCTGGCCCAGGACACCAGCACGCCCTTCGACGGGCCCGTCGTCCCCGAGGTGTAGATGACCGAGGAGACATCGCGATAGGTCGGGGCCTCCACGTCTTCGACGGCCGGCGCGCCGGCGAGAAAACTCTCCCCGCTGAGCACCCGGCAGGGCAACGTCGGTAGGGTGCCCTGGGCGTCGAGCACCACGACGCACTCGAGATTGGGCACGCGGTCGGCCACCTCGACCAGGCGATCGCAGAACTGCGCGGAGATGACGAGCAGGCGAGCCTCGGAGTTCTCGATGAGGTAGGCCAACATGGTGCCCCGATAGCCGGTGTTGGCCGGGACCTCGACCGCCTTGAGCCAGCTCAACCCCAGCCACACGGAGTACGACGCGAACGAATGGACGACCATTGATGCGACGTGATCGCCGGCCGCCACGCCCGCTCGTCGATAGGCCGCCGCCCACCGCATGTTCTCTGCCTGGAGCTCGCCGTAGGTCATCGCCGTCCCGTCGACGCACTGGATCGCAATCCGCTCCGGAGTCGCCGCGGCGCGGCGGGCGATGAGGTTGGGCAGGACCTGATCCCGTTCGAGCATTGTCAGCCTCTCCCGGCGCGACGTTCGCTACGCGCCGGCGCCGGCCACGTCGATCACGATCCGGCCCCGCACCGAACCGGCCAGGATCTGCTCCGCCAAGGCCGGGACGTGCGCCAGCGGTTCAGTGGTGGTGACGAGATCAAGCAGGTGACGCGGGACGTCGGTGTCCAAGCGCGCCCAGGCGGCGGCACGGACATCGGTGGGCGTCGACACCGAGTCCACCCCCAACAATCTCACGTTGCGCAGAATGAACGGGAGGACCGTGGTGGGCAGGTCGGAGCCGCCGGCCAGGCCACACGCCGCCACTGCGCCGCGGTACCGGGTCTGGGCCAACACGGTCGCCAAGGTCTGGCTCCCCACCGTGTCGATGGCCGCGCTCCAGCGTTCCTTTTCCAACGGGCGGCCCGAGTTGGCGGACAGCTCCTCGCGCCCGACAATGGATGTGGCGCCGAGGGCCGTGAGGTACTCGCCGATCTCGGGACGTCCGGTCGCCGCCGCCACGCGGTAGCCCAAGCTCGCCAGGAGCATGACGGCGAAACTCCCCACCCCTCCGCCGGCGCCGGTCACCAACACCTCACCCTCGGCTCCCGGCACTATCCCGGCATCTTCGAGGGCCAGGATGCACAGCATGGCAGTGAGCCCACCCGTCCCGATGGCCATGGTCTCACGAAGGGAGAGGTGCTCGGGGCGGGGTTGCAACCACTCGGAACGAACACGCTGACGCGTCGTATAACCCCCCGGGTGCGTTTCCGACAGACCCCACCCGGTGACGACGACCTCGTCGCCGGGCGACCATTCGTCGGAGTCCGAAGACCGTACGGTCCCAGCGAGGTCGATGCCGCACACCATGGGAAAGGAACGGATGATGCGACCCTTGCCGGTGACCGCCAAACCGTCTTTGTAGTTGAGGGAGGACCAGCTGACGTCCACCGTGACGTCGCCTTCAGGCAGCGAGGACTCCGGCACCTGTTGCAACGACGCCGGGGCATTCTCGGTGGCGACAACGGCGGGGAACGACTCCATCGGACTCCTGTTCTGTGCGGGTGATGTCAGCTGCACTGCAACTCCTGGCTCGGCCTGAGGCGCCGCAGGAACGCCTCAGCTCATCACACAATCACACCCTCCTCGTGCAACTCCCTGAGCACAGCGTCGTCGAGGGAAAGATCACTCCGCAAAACCTCGTCGGTGTGCTCGGCGAACCACGGCACCCTCCTGACCGGACCGTCCGGTACGCCGGACATCCGGATCGGATTATTCGGAAAGATCACGGGCTGCGCCCCGCCGTCGGGACGTGCCATTTCGACCAGCATGTCACGGGACACGAGGTGGGGGTCACGCACAACTTCGTCATCGCGGAAACATGGTCCGGCGGCGAGCCCGGCGTCACCCAGCTGCTGGCAAGCCTCGAGCTTCGTCTTGTCCGCCGCCCATTTCTCGATGGCGGGGCGGATGACGGCATCGATCGAGTCGTACCAACCCTGCCGGTCCGCCAGACTGGGGTCTGTGATCCACTCCGGATGACCGATCAGGCGGGCCAGCGACGCGAACTGCTGCACCCGTCCCACCTGAAGGATGAACCAACCGTCCCGCGCCTGGAAGCCGTGCATGATGATCGGAGGGTCAGCACCGCCCGGCATCCCCAGGGACCAGTAATTGGTGATGATGTCGGTCATCGCAACCGTGGAATCGAGCATGGCCACATCGATCTGCTGCCCCAACCCGGTCCGATCACGCTGATAGAGGGCGGCGAGGATGCCGACCGTGGCGAACATGGACGTGCCCATGTCACCGAGGGATCCACCGGGCGCCACCCGTGGCGCTTCCCCGTTTCGGCGTTTCGTCTCGTACAATCCCGACATGGCCTCGACCACCGGTGCATACGCGGGCCAGTGGTGGTACGGCGAGCTGTCGTCGTTGCCGAACCCTGAAACCGAGACGTAGATGATCCGCTCGTTGACGGCGCGCACGTCGTCGTATGCCAGCCCGAGTCGAGCCAAGGCCCCTCCCTTGAAGTTCTCCGCAAAGACGTCGAACCGGGTCGCCAAGTCGAGCACCAGTTGACGACCCCGCGGGTCCTTCAGGTTGATGGAAATGGATCGCTTGTTCAGATTGTTCCGCAGGTAGGTGGCACCGACCATCCTCCCCTCGGGATCGGCCATCGCGGGCATCGCAAGCCGACCCGAGTCTCCGCCATCGGGTGCCTCGACCTTGACGACCTCGGCCCCCAGCCTCGCCAGGAGCTGCGTGGCAAATGGCAGCGCCTGCATCTGCTCCAGCGCCAGGACCCGGACGCCCTCGAGGGGCCGTCCGTGATTGAGCGCTTCATCCGATGCCGTGTCCTCGACCTGCACCACACCTCGTCATCCCGCGCCGCCTCTGCGGTGCCGTCGGCTCACTCTAGTCTGTCAATGCTAGGATTATATAGATGAAAGGGATTATCGGGCATGGAGCGTACCTCCCCCGATGGCGCCTCGAGCGAGGGTCGATCGGGGCGACCCTGGGCACCGGGGGCGGGAAGGGCCGCCGGTCCGTGGCCTCCTACGACGAAGACACCACCACCATGGCCGTCGAGGCGGCCCGGCTGGCTCTGCGCAGCGCGCCGGGAGCCAGCCCTTCGAGCCTTTGGTTCAGCACCACCACGCCGGCTTACCTCGACAAGACGAATGCAACCGCCATCCACGCCGCACTGCGACTGGACCGTCACGTGCTCGCCGCTGACGCAGGCGGCGCAGTTCGATCCGGGGTTGCCGTGCTCCGCTCCGCTCTCGAGGGATCGTCGTCGGCCCTGGTCGTGGCGGCCGATATCCGCGGCGGGCTCGCCGGAGGACCCGATGAATCGGCTGGCGGCGACGGCGCCGCGGCCCTCTTCGTCGGTTCCGAGAACGATGGCCCTGTGGTCGCCGAGTACCTCGGTTCGGCCAGTGCCACCGAAGAATTCCTCGACCGTTGGCGTGCCCCGGGAGACACGGCCTCGAAGGTATGGGAAGAGCGCTACGGCGAGGGCCGCTATGTCGAGCTCGGCCAAAGTGCCTGGAAGGACGGCCTGAAGGCGGCCGGGATCGCGCCCGAAGAGGTGACGGATCTGGTCATTGCCGGCTTGCACGGCCGGGCCGTCCGTTCCCTGTCGCGGGGACTGGCCGCCTCGACGACGAACGTGGTGCCCACGCTGGACGCACGCATCGGATGTACCGGCGCGGCCCATCCCTTCCTCCTCCTGTCCTCCGCCCTTGAGCACGCGGCGGCCGGAGTCGTGATCGCACTGCTGAGCCTGGCCGACGGGGCCGATGCGTTCTTCTTCCGGGTCAACGCCGCCGAGTCGGCCATACCCCATGCCCGCACCGTGGCATCTCAGGAGGCCCAGGGCCGGGTCGTCCCCTACGGGAAGTACCTGGCCTGGCGCAACCAACTCCGCGTGGAGCCGCCCCGTCGCCCGGACCCGGCGCGGGTCTCGGCACCGGCGGCCGGCCGGTCGGCCGATTGGAAGTTCGGCTTTGTCGGTAGCCGGGCGCCGGGGTCGAGTCAGGTGCGGCTGCCCCCCGCCATTCCGGGTGCGGACCCCGGAGTCTTTGCCGATCCGGTACCCATGGCCGAGGTCCTCGGAACGGTGGCCACGTTCACCGTGGATCGACTCGCCTACTCCCCTAGCCCACCCATCGTGTTCGCGGTCGTCGATTTCGACGGAGGCGGCCGCCTCCCGATCGAGCTGACCGATGTCGCACCCGACGAGGTGTCCATCGGGACCCGGGTGGAGATGACATTCCGACGCCTGAGCGAGGCGGACGGCATCATCAACTACTTCTGGAAGGCGCGACCACTCGCAGCGGACGTGGACGAAGGGGACGCATAGTGGGATCGCACGGCATCAAGGACAAGGTCGCCATCGTCGGCATGGGCTGTACCCGGTTCACCGAGCACTGGGACAAGGGGGCGGACCTGCTCGCCGTCGAGGCGGTGAACGATGCGTTCACCTCGGCCGGGCTCGACAAGACGTCGGTCGATGCGTACTGGCTCGGCACCGCGCTCTCGGGCGCCAGCGGCATGACGCTCTCCAAGCCCCTCGAGCTCACCGGCAAGCCTGTGGTCAGAGTGGAGAACATGTGCGCCACCGGCGCCGAAGCGCTCCGGCAGGCGGCCTATGCCGTCGCCTGCGGTGCCTACGACGTGGCCGCCGCCGTGGGCGTGGAGAAGGCCAAGGACTCCGGCTACCAGGGGCTCAATGCCTTTCCCATCCCCAACGACGGCACGGCCCGAACCCTCACCGCGGCCGCCATGTTCTCCATGGCCGTGCCGGCCTATGCCAAGAAGTACTCGGTCGACCCGGCCGAGATGAAACGCGTGCTGGCCGAGATCGGGTCGAAGAACCACGCCAACGGTGTGCGCAACCAGAGAGCACAGTTCCGGAAGAACGTCTCGGTCGAAGAGATCCTGGCCATGCCCACTGTGGCCGGCGAGCTGACGGTGATGGACTGCGCCGGTGTGGCCGACGGCGCCGCTGCCGCAATCGTGGTGCGGGCCGAAGACGCCCACCGCTACACCGATCATCCGGTCTACATCAAGGCGCTCTCGTCGGTGGCCGGCGACGGCGGAGGCTTGAGCGACCCCGGCTATGACTACACGACGTTCCGTGAGTCTGCGGATTGCGCCCGTGAGGCCTACGCGCAAGCAGGCATCACCGATCCCCGGCGCGAGCTCGCCATGGCCCAGGTCCACGATTGCTTCACCATTACCGAGCTGATCCTCTGTGAGGACCTCGGGTTCGCCGAGCGAGGGACGGCCTGGAAGGACGTCCTCTCGGGAGCATTCGCACTGGACGGTGACCTCCCCGTCAACACCGACGGTGGATTGAAGAGCTTCGGCCACCCGGTCGGTGCCAGCGGACTGCGCATGATCTTCGAGTGTTGGCTCCAGCTGCGCGGCGAAGCCGGCGACAGGCAGTTGGATACGGAACGAGGCTTGGCGCTGACGCACAACCTCGGGGGGTATCCGGGCGAAATGGTGTCGTGCATCACCGTGCTCGGCCAGCATCTCGGCTGAACGCGGATTCGACCACGTCGCATGGAGATGGCCTCCGACGTCCTTCACCTCGATGTGCACGAGCACGTGGCCGTCGTCACCCTGCACCGTCCCGCCGTCCGCAACGCGCTCAACACCGCCCTGATCGACGCCTTGTGGGAGGTCTTGCCCGCAGTCGATGACGACCCCGACGTGCGCGCCATCGTGTTGACGGGCAGCGACCCCGCGTTCTGCAGCGGCCTCGACCTGAGGGAGCTCTCGGGTAGCGGTCAGAACGCGCGACCTCGACAGCAGCGCGACCAGGTGAGCGCACGAGGGGCTTTGCCTCCGGTCATCACCCCGATCGTGGGCGCCATCAACGGGGCAGCGGTGACGGGCGGTTTGGAGATCGCCCTCAACTGCGACGTGCTGGTGGCCTCAGAACGGGCCACCTTCGCCGACACGCACTTGCGCGTCGGCGTCATGCCGGGCGGCGGATTGACCGTGCTGCTCCCTCGCCGCATCGGGATGGGAAGAGCGCTGGAGATGGCATTGACGGGACGGGTGGTCGACGCCGAGACGGCCCTGACGTGCGGGCTGGTCGACCGGGTCGTTCCCCACGAGGAATTGCTCCCGACCGCCGTCGAACTTGCCGCGGCCATGGGCACGATGCAGCCCGAGACCCTCCGCTACCTCGTCGAGACGTTTCGCCAGGTCGCGGCCCTGCCCGAGCTCGCCGGTCGGGACCTCGAGCGCACCCGCGGACACGCCTGGCGCGACGGGGCCATCGACACCGGCGCCGTGGCCGCCGCCAGAGACGACGTCGTGCAACGAGGTCGGCTCGAACACCGCAGCCCTCCGCCGTAGCGCCCTATACCAGCAAGGCCGCTCGACCTTGCTGCACCAGGAGCGCCTCGACCGCGTCGGCATCCGCTGCGACCATCGGACGGTACGCCGTCTCACGCCCCGGTCGCCACCACAGCGGGTCATCGGTGCGCCAGCGTTGCTCGACGAGGACCCGCTTGAGCACCTTGTTGGTCTGGGTCAACGGAAGCTCGGCCGTGACGCGCACGTAACGAGGTGTCCATTTCGTGCCGAGATCGGCCTGGACGGCCAGGAAGCCGGCGAACTCCTCGGGGTCGAACGTCGCCCCCTCGCGCACGACCACCGACGCCATGACGTCGTCACCCGAATCCGGGTTGGGAACGCCGTAGACGGCGACCTGCGCCACGTCGTGGTGGCGGAGGATCAGCCGTTCGATCGGCGCCGTGGCCAGGTTCTCACCGTCGACACGGAGCCAATCGCTGGTGCGCCCGGCGAAGTAGGCAAAGCCATGATCATCCACATAGGCCAGGTCACCGCTGTGGTACATCCCTCCCCGCATGCGTTCGTGCTCCGCCTCCTCATCGCCGTAGTACCCCAGAAACGCCCCGGCCCCGCGAATGTTGACCATCTCGCCGATCGCCTCGGCGCCGTTGAGCAATCGCCCGTCCCCGTCGAAGCGGGCAATGGCGGCCGGCTCGCCCGTCTCCTGATGCAAGACGGCGACTCCTTCGGGGAGCGGGCCCATCGCATTGGGCGGCGTCTCAGGGGTGCGCAGGATGTTGAGCCCCGACTCGGTGGCTCCGTACCCGTCGAACACGTGCAGGCCGAAGCGGGCGGAGAACCGCTCCACATCGGCATGGGTGCTCTCGTTCCCCATGGCGACGCGCAGTGGGTTGTCGGCATCATCGGGCTGCTCGGGCGTGGCCAACACGTACGCCAGTGGCTTGCCGATGTAGTTGAACCAGGTGCAGCCGTAACGCCGCACGTCGCTCAGGAAGGAGGAGGCCGAGAACTTTCGTCGCAGCGCCATGGACGAGCCGGCGACCATGGTGGGACTCCATCCGGCCATCACGCACGCGGAGTGGAAGAGGGGCATGGAGAGGTAGGCCCGGTCGTCGCGGGTCAGCTGCAGATGGCCGACCACGGCCGTGCCGGGCGTGGTGATCTTGGCGTGGGTGCAACGCACCGCCTTGGGGTTGCCACTGGTGCCGGAGGTGAAGATCAACATGAAGAGATCGTCGGGCACCAGGTCGACCTCGGGCACGGGTCCGCCGGCTACGGAGGCCAGTTCGGCCGGCCACGCAGGGTCGTCGATGGTGAGGATCCGATCACTGCGGACGGTGTCGCCCACATCGCCGAGGAGCGCCCGGTAGCGCTGCTCGGTGATGATCAGCTGACAGTCCGTCTGCGCCACATCACGGGCCAGCTCGGGTCCACGTCGCGTCGGATTGAGCCCCACCACGACGGCGCCGCTCAGGGCAGCGGCACCCAGCAGCATGACGAAGTCCGGCACATTGTCGAGAAGGACCCCGACGTGGAAGGGGCCGTCGACCCGCCTGTTGCGCAAGAGGTTGGCCCGGTCGACGCACGCCCGGGCGTACTCGGCCCACGTCCACGACGTGTCTTCGAACACCAGGCATGGTCGTGGATCGTCCAGACGCCCGGAAATCAGCTCACCGAGCACCGCTGGCCGTCCTTTCTCCCCAGGGTCGCACGCCCGTTCACCCCTCGCTGTTCTGCTGCACGACGCCGCGGGCGAGAAGGTCGCGCAACGAGTCGTCGTCGAAGCCCCACGACGTCAACATCTCCTCGGTGTGCTGGCCCGGATGACTCCCCGGGCGGGCGATCCTCCCCGGGGTACGGGAAAGATGCGGCACCGGGGCCACCTGGATCAAGCCACCCACCTTCGCATAGGCCCCGCGGGCCACGTGGTGAGGATGGTTCGGGGCTTCCAACGGGGGTAGGACGGGAGCGACACACGCGTCGAGGTCCGCAAACGTGGCCACCCACTCGTCCCGGGTACGCGTGCGGACCCGTTCGGCCACCTTGTCCCGCATGGCGGGCCACGCCGCTTCATCGTGTTGATCGGGCAGAACTTCGCCGTCGAACCCCAGACCCTTGAGCATGTCGGCATAGAACGCGGGCTCAATGCCCCCGAACGACACGTAGCCCCCGTCGGAGGTCTCATAAGTGTTGTAGAAGTGCGCGCCTCCGTCCAAGAGGTTGGTCCCCCGTCGCGCCGTCCACCACCCCATCTGCATCGGACCCAGGTTCGCCGTCATCACGTACGCCGCACCTTCGGTCATGGCGCTGTCGATGACCTGACCTTCGCCCGATCGTGCTCGCTCGAAGAGAGCGGCCATGACCGCGAACGCCAGCAGGACCCCGCCGCCCCCAAAGTCACTGACCAGGTTGAGGGGGTGCACCGGTGGGCGATCGGCTGGGCCGAGTGCTCCCAACACCCCGGCCGTGGCCAGGTAGTTGATGTCGTGCCCGGCGGCCTGGGCCAGTGGCCCGTCCTGGCCGAAGCCGCTCATCCGGGCATAGACCAGGCCGGGGTTACGTCCCCGGCACTCGTCGGGTCCCAGGCCGAGTCGCTCCATGACCCCGGGACGAAACCCCTCCACCAGCACGTCGGCCTGATCGGTGAGGCATCGCACCACCTCTGCCCCGTCGGGATGCTTCAGGTCGACGGCGACCGAGCCGCGGCCCCGGGTGATGATGTCGGTGTCAATGGGATGCGTCGGGATCGGGCCCTGCAACGGGCGATCCACCCGGATGACGTCCGCCCCCATGTCGCTCAGCATCAGCGCACAGAAGGGCGCCGCACCTTGACCGCCCATTTCGACCACCCGCAGCCCGACCAACGGCCCGGCTCGACCGTGCTCGTCCATCAGTGCGAGGCGTCATCGAGATACACCTCGGCCGTGGCCACCGCCATCACTGCGTCGGATTGCGTGCGCATCTCGACGTCGACCGTCACGAAGGGACGGCCAGATCCGTTCGGCGGTACCAGGATCTCCTTGACCTCGCCGGTGAGGATCGTGATGTCACCCACAAACGCAGGATTGCGGTACTGCGCCAGCAGGTGCCCTGTCCAGCCTCCCTCGCCCGCCCAGTTCTCTATGTAGTCGAGGATCCACGACCCCATGCTGGACCCATAGCCATAGGCCCGCGGCATGCCGATCAGCTGGGCGTGTTCAGGATGCACATGGCCACGCGAGGCGCCTTCGAGCAGTCCGTCATTGGCGCTCGGGTCGTACTTGGCCCGATCGAAATCACGTCCCATCTCGCTGATCCACCCGGCATCCCACAGGCCTGTAGGGCCGTCGGTGTAGTACGCCGCCCCCCACACCGTGGTCGGCCGAGCCCGATGCTCGGTCGTGAAGGAAGCCACCGAATGCGGACCGATGACGCGCTCGGGCAGCCGCTCCCCCTTCTCCACCACGTCGAACGAGGTTGCCGTATGCCCTTTGGCGTGGAGGGCCCGGTAATACGCGCGCTTGCGCTCATCGTTCGCCGCCAGCTCTTCGGGCTGCCAGACCGGCTCGGGTGCACTCTCGGCGAAGGAACTTCGTCGCACCGCCTCTTCGACGAGATAGCGGATCGCGGTCGAGCGCTGCTTTCCGACGAGCTCCCCGCGTTGGTTGATGTAGGTGGTGTCGCCCCGGCTGAACATGGTGGGACCCGCGAAGCGCGTCTCGGTGACCCGGTAGTCGAACAGCATGGTGTCGCGCTGGAGGAGATCACCCGGCCTGATCCGGGGACCGAAGAACCACCATTCGTCCCCACCGAACAGCATGTGGCTCCCCGGCACGCGACCTTGGACGGCCGGCGTCGCCCCGTGGCCGTCGCCGGCGGCGACGGTGAACGACTGCGATGCCACGATGCCCCCGAACGTGCTGGCCGCAGCGAAATCCGGGTCGTAGTAGAGCGGATTGGGGTTCTGCATGCCCTGCGCCCACCGGCCGATGTCCGACTCGGTGATCGGGTAGCGCGGCTGGAGGCGCTGCAAGGGCACCCCAAGCCAGCGGTCCACATCGGTAGTGTCCAGTTCCAGCGCGTCGCCGTCGGATGCCATGGTCATGATCCCCTCTTGAGCCCTCTATGAGAATAATCATAAAATGATGCGATACCTAGGGGGTCGAATGGCGCGTCCGTTGGAAGGCCTGTTTGTGCTGGACCTCACCACTTCATTGGCGGGCAGCTACTGCACCAAGCTCTGGGTGGATGCCGGCGCCGAGGTCCTCAAGGTGGAGCCGCCGCAGGGCGACCCCCTGCGGCGGCGCCAGGTCGTGGGAAGCCCGTCCCCCACCGGAGAGCATTCGCCGCTCTCCTCATTCCTCCATGCGGGGAAGGGCAGCATGGTGGCCGATCTCACGACGCCCGCGGGCCGGGCGGAGGTACTCGACCTTGCCGCATCGGCCGACCTGCTGGTCGAGTCGGCCGCCCCGGGCCGGCTGAGCTCGCTGGGACTGGGAACGAATCCGCTCCGGGCTGCGAATCCCCGTCTGACGATCGTCTCCATCACCCCGTTCGGCCAGTCCGGCCCCTGGGCCCACCGGCCGGCCACCGAGTTCACACTGCAGGCGGCGTCGGGATCCATAGGTGGGCGTGGCACCCCCGAACGTGAGCCGGTGGCCGCAGGAGGACAACTGGGTGAGTGGATCGCCGGGACATGGGCGGCCATCGGGGGTCTGGCCGCCTGGCGGCGGGCCCACGCCGGCGGGAGGGGCGACGTCGTCGATGTCTCGGCGTTCGAGTGTCTCTCCATCACACTCAACCCGTTCGAGCCCCTGCACGCGTCCCTCACCGGCGATCGCGAGCATTTCATGCGCGACGTCTTCCAGCGCTCGGTTGAAGTCCCCTCCATCGAACCGGCACTCGACGGGTGGGTCGGGTTCGCCATGCTCAGCGCCCAGCAGTGGGAGGACTTCACGGTGATGATCGAACGACCGGACCTGGCGACGGACCCGGCGCTGGCCCAGCAGTTGGGACGCTGGCCCCGACGATCCGAAGTGGAGGACGCCGTCCACGCCTGGACCCGCCATCACACCGTCGACGAGATCGTCGAGCTGGCCAGCGCGTTCCGCATTCCCGTCGCTCCCGTGGGGACCGGGGCGACCATTCCGGCCATGAACCACTTCCGGGAGGTGGGCACCTACGTCGACGGTTCGCAGCCGGGCGTGCTGTGGCCACGCGTCCCCTATCGACTGGCCCACTCAGGCAGTGAGCCGGGCGCCGCCGCCCCCAGCCTGGGAAGCGGGCGAACCGGTGGCGGTGGGTCACCTCCACCCCCCGCCGCGCCCGGTGTCGCCGCGCTGCCACTGGACGATCTGCGGATCGCCGACTTCACCGCGCTCTGGGCGGGTCCCCTCGTCACCCATATTCTCGGGACGCTCGGAGCGGACGTCGTCAAGGTCGAATCGGTGCAACGCCCTGACGCCATCCGCTACACCAGCTCACGCGGGCCCGATGTCGATCAGTGGTGGGAGTACAGCTGGCTGTTCCACGGCGTCAACGCCGCCAAGAAGTCGGTGACACTGGACCTGACGCATCCCGAGGGACTGGCGCTGGCCCGCCGATTGATCGAACGGGCCGACATCGTCATCGAGAACTTCTCCCCGCGGGTGTTCGAGTCGTTCGACCTCGACGAGGACCACGTCCGCCGCCTGGCCCCGCAAGCCGTGTTCGTGCGGATGCCCGCCTTCGGGCTCCAAGGTCCATGGCGCGAGCGGGTGGGTCTGGCCCAGACGATGGAACAGCTTTCGGGGTTGGCCAACCTGACCGGGTTCGCCGACGGGCCGCCGACGAATCCCCGTGGACCCTGCGACGCCATCGCAGGAATGCACGCCGCGTTTGCCGCGCTGGTGGCGATCGTCGACCGCGATCGCACCGGGCGGGGCCAGCTGGTGGAGTCGGTGATGGTCAACGCCGCCCTCAACGTTGCCGCAGAGCAGGTCATCGAATACTCGACCCACGGCAACGAGCTGCGCCGCATCGGCAACCGCAGCCTGCTCGGCCAGGCCCAGGGGGTCTATGCCTGTGCCGGACACGAGAGGTGGCTGGCCCTGGCCATCGACGACTCCTCGCAATGGGAGGCATTGGTCGAGTGGCTCGATCACCCCGACTGGGCCGTCGCCATCGGCGCCAAGCTCCCGACGGACGACGGCGCCATCCACGATGAGCTCGATCGGCATCTCAACGTGGTCTTCGCCTCACGCGACCTCGATGAAACGGTGGCCTCGCTCACCAAGATCGGTGTGCCTGCGGAGGCAGTCGTCCTCCCTGGCGACATCGAGGACAATCCCCAGCACGTCGCCCGACGGTTCTTCGAAGAACTCCAGCATCCCGTCGCCGGCGCCCAGCGCTACCCTGGGCTTCCGTTCCGTTTCGCCGAGGGGCCCGACCATTGGTTCGACACCCCGCCGCCGCTCATCGGGCAACACAACGACGTGGTCCTGGGCGGAGAGCTCGGGCTCTCGGAGGAGGAGCGCACCAGGCTGCGCGACCTCTCGATCACCGGGACGAGGCCGCTGGGCCTGTAGCCCGGGCTTCACTACAGTGCGGGTCGTCACATTCACAAGGGAGTCTGCATGAGCGAATCTCTCGTGGGCCGCCAAGGCGCCCCATTCCAGATGGTCGTCGAACGGGGAAAGATCCGGGAGTTCGCGCGGGCGACCAAGTCGTCGAACCCCGAATACCTGGAAGGCGAGCACCCGCTGTCGCCGGTCACCTTCCTGTCGGCATCGGAATTCTGGCAGGACGAATCGAACTCTCCGTGGGGTGACGGGCCGCGCAACTACGAGCGCATCCTCCACGGCGAGCAAGAATTCGTCTTCTTCGGCGAGCCGCCGCGGGCCGGAGCCATCCTGACCGGCATCAGCCGCATCGACCGGGTCTACGAGAAGGCGGGACGCCGGGGTGGGGCAATGAAATTCACCGAAACGGTCACCGAGTTCCGTGACGAGACGGGGAAACTCGTGGCCGAGTCGAGGTCCACCGTCATCGAAACGGGGCAGGCTCCGAGCGAGGGAGATGCCTCATGAGTGCGGTGAAATGGGACGACGTGGAAGTCGGCACATCGCACGCCCCGTTCGTCGACAAGCCGCTCACCATCACCGACTTCGTGCGCTATCAGGGCGCGTCAGGCGACATGAATCCCATCCACCACGACTCTGAGTTTGCCCAACGCGCAGGATTCCCGACCCCCTTCGCCGTCGGGATGCTCCAAGCGGGGGTGCTGGCGACCTATGTCACCGACTGGCTCGGGGCGGCGTCGGTGCGACAGTTCAAGGTGCAATTCCGCGAGCAGGCCTGGCCCGGTGACGTGATCACCTACGAAGGAACCGTCGTCGCCAAGCGGGAAGTCGACGGAGAGCGACTGGTCGACCTCGAGCTCTCCGCCACTCGCCAAACCGGGGGTACGCACCTGAAGGGTTGGGCCACCGTCAGCCTCGATTGACTGGCGACACTCAGATCAGCGTGAGGCCTCCGTCGACGGCCAACACCTGGCCGGTGATGTAGCTCGCCTCCTCGGAGAGCAAGAAGACGGCGGCGGCGGCGACCTCCCATGCGGTACCCATGCGGCCGAGGGGGACCGGAGTCGTCGTGCGCGAGGGCCGGCCGGCGGCGGCGGCACGTCCCAGGGGCGTGTCGATGTGCCCGGGCGCCAGCACATTGGCCCGGATACCGCGGCGAGCCCCCTCCACCGCGACATGTCGGCTCAGCCCGATGAGCCCCGCCTTGCTGGCGTCGTAGGCCGGGATCCGGCTACCGGGCCGCAGGCCGGCGGCCGAACCGATGAAGACGATCGACCCGCCGTCGGGGAGGATGACCAGTGCCCGGCGCACCAGCAGAAAGTGGGCCCGTAGGTTGAGGTCGAAGGTCCGGTCCCATTCCTCGGGAGAGGTTCCCGCCACACCCATGCCGTAGCCGACCCCGACATTGAGGACGATCCCATCGGGCGCCAACCCCTTTTCTTCGGCCACGGCGGTCCGGCACCCCTCCTCGGTCGTCACATCGCAGATCAGTACCGCGGCCCTCCCGCCTTCTTCGGTGATCTGGCGCCAGGTGGCGTGCGCCGCCTCTTCGTCGCGGTCGACGCACACCACCGAGGCGCCTTCACGGGCGGCGCGCACGGCGATCGCCCGACCGTTCCCGACCGGCGCATCGGGATCACGAGAAGGCTGCGTGCCCGCCCCGACCACCGTGATGCATCGTCCCTCGAGGAGCCCGCTCATACCGCATCGTAGGCACGAGGTCAGCGACGAGGTCGAAAACCGATCGGCGGTCCCGGCATCTGGCGGATGGCACCCTTGGGACGGCAGATCTCGTCGATCAGCCCGAAGTCCGATGCCTCTTGCGCGCTCATGAAGACACCCCTGGCAAATGCATCGCTCACCGTGGCGGCGGGCCGGCCCACGGCCGCCGCCACCCGGTCGGTAAAGCGCTGCCGCTCTTCGGACCGCAGCTGTGCCCACTGCTCCACGTCACGCGCCCGTGTCTCGAACTTTGTGGTGGGCTCGCGCAGCGAGAAGCGGGTGCTGGGCATGGCGGCCCGGTGATGACAGACCGACAGGACACCCACCGCGGGACCCCCCACCTGCCCCATGCACAGCGCGCGCACGGGTACGCCCGACAACTCGACGACGTCCATGAGAGTGAGGGCGAGCGCCAAGCTCCCATCCGCGCAATCGATCCGCAACGAGACAGCTTCGTCCCCCTGCGCGTCGAGCGTCATCAGCTCCGCCGCCACCCGCGTGGCCGCCGGCTCGTCAAGCGGGCCGTTCAGCAGCACCACCCGCTGCTCGAAGAGCCGCTGGGCCAGAGCCTGCGACCACTCACTCTCATGCACGTTCGATCCTCCATTCCAATGTCCCGCCGAGGGCCGCCGTGTAGCGCTCGATCGTGGAGAGCCGCACGTCGAGGTCACCAGCCTCGAAACGGGCCACGGCCGACTGTGACGTCCCCATGCGGGAGGCCAGCTCGGCCTGGGAGATGCCCACGCTGCGCCGCAGCGCGGTGAGCTGCCCGCTCAGGGCGTGGCGACGCTCGGCCATCTGGCGGAAGCCAGGGAACACCGGAGGATGAAGCCGCTCGTCCACGCGAGGAGATTATCTCATATATGAGATAATCTCCGGGCATCAGAAACCGAGAAGGAGTTCCCATGCCGATGCCCCACCCTTCGCAGATCCTGGTGCCCACCGTCATAGAGGAGGGCAGCCGGGGCGACCGCGCCTTCGACATCTACTCGCAGCTGCTCCGTGAACGGATCGTCTTCCTGGGTCAGCAGGTCGACGACCAGGTGGCGAACCTGATCATCTCGCAGATCCTGTTCCTCGAGGCCCGGGACCCCGAGAAGGACATCCACCTCTACATCAACTCACCGGGCGGGCAGGCCTACGCCGGGATGGCCATTTACGACGTCATGCAGCACGTGGCGCCCGATGTCTCGACCATCTGCGTCGGGATGGGCATGTCGGCGGCGGCCATGATCCTCTGCGGAGGCGCTGCCGGCAAGCGCTTTTCCCTCCCCAATGCCCGCATCATGATCCACCAGGGCTCGGCCGGCACCAGCGGCGCGCCCTCGGACATGGAGATCCAGCTACGGGAGGTTCTCGCCCTCACCCACCGTATGTCCGAGATCATCGCCCACCACAGTGGTCGACCGATCGCCCAGGTGGCACTCGATATCGATCGCGACCACTACCTGACCGCCGAGGAGGCGCGGGAGTACGGACTGATCGACGACATCATCCAGCCGCGGCGCGGCGTAGCGGCACCCAAACTCCAGGCGGCTATTGCCTGACTGCCCCGCTGAGCTGGGATTCGGGGCGATGTCGCACTGTCGCATCACCGGGCGAAGGGCGCATAGGGTAGATGACGCGGGCGTCAGGAAAGTCTTGGCGACGGGGGAGGTTGTCATGCGCACCGAAGATCTGATTCTGGTCAGTGTGGACGACCACGTGATCGAGCCTCGTGGCATGTTCGACGGTCGCCTGCCGGCCAGGTATCAGGACAAGGCGCCGCAATTGGTACGGCGTCCGGACGGCACCGACTATTGGCAGTACGACGGGAACGAGATCCCCAACGTCGGGCTCAACGCGGTCGTCGGACGCCCGCCCGAAGAATACGGTCTCGAGCCCACGTCGCTCGACGACATGCGTGTCGGCTGCTACGACGTCCATGAACGGGTGCGCGACATGTCCGTCAACGGCGTGCTCGGCTCCATGTGCTTTCCCTCCTTTCCCCAGTTCTGCGGGCAGCTCTTCGCACGCAGGGAGGACAAGGATGAGGCACTGGCCATGGTGCGGGCCTACAACGACTGGCACATCGACGGCTGGTGCGGAGCCGAACCGGGACGGTTCATCCCCCTGTCCATTCCGGCCATCTGGGACCCGGAGCTCGCCGCCGCCGAGGTGCGACGCGTGGTCGGGAAGGGGTGCCATGCGGTCACCTTCTCCGAGAACCCAGAGAAGCTCGGGTGGCCCTCGCTGCACAACAGTCATTGGGACCCGCTGTGGCAGGCCTGCGCCGACGAAGGCACCATCGTGTGCATGCACCTGGGCTCGTCGTCGCAGCTCCTCGTCACTTCGGCGGAGGCGCCCATCGATGTCATGATCAGCCTGCAACCGATCAACATGGTCCAGGCCGCCGCCGATCTGTTGTGGTCACCCATCCTGCGCAAGTACAAGGATCTCCGATTCGCACTCTCCGAGGGTGGCATCGGGTGGATCCCCTACGCCCTCGAGCGCATCGACTACGTCTACCAGCACCACCACAAGTGGACCGGGCAGGACTTCGGGGACATGCTGCCCAGCCAGGTGTTCAAGGAGCGCATCATCACCTGCTTCATCGACGACGCCTTCGGGATCGACAACCGCCGCTACATGAACGTCGACAACATCACCTGGGAATGCGACTATCCGCACTCGGACTCGACCTGGCCCACCTCACCTGAAGACGCGATGAAGTACCTCTCGGACGTGCCCGACGAGGAGATCGACAAGATCACCCACCTCAATGCCATGAAGCACTTCCAGTATGACCCGTTCAGTGTGCGCCCCCCGGAGAGCTGCACGGTGGGCGCCCTGCGAGCCGAGGCTTCCGACGTGGACACATCGCTCGTCTCGCGTGCCCGAGGCCATACCTCCGTCGGGGAGAGGGGCATCGTCGACTTGGCCACCGTGGCCCGGGCGCTCAGCGCCGACGACTGAACGGACGCGCCGATGTCGATTGACTATGTCGCCGGCGACGATCGTGTGGTGACGATCACGATCAATCGCCCCGAAGCGCGAAACTCGCTGGATATGGAGCATTTCTTCCAATTGCGTTCAGCCTGGGAGCGCTTCGGGGAGGACGACAACGCATACGTCGCCATTGTCACCGGCGTCGGACAAGACTTCTGCGTCGGCGCAGACCTGAAGTCGTACATCCCCCAGATCACTGCGCTCCAGAAGCAGATGAATGAAGGCCAGGTGTCCGAAATCGACGGCTACCGCCTCGATGACGGCGTCAAGGCGGTACTGCGCGGCACCACGCTGTACAAGCCCATCATCGCCGCCGTGAACGGAAACTGCGTCGCCGGCGGGATGGAGATGCTGGGCGGTTGCGATCTGCGCGTGGCGAGCGACATCGCCCGGTTCGGCGTCATGGAACCCAAGCGGGGACTGTTCGCGGGAGGCGGTACCACCGTCCGTCTGCCCCGGCAGGTTCCGTACCCGGCCGCGATGGAGCTGCTCCTGTGCGCCGACCGCGTATCGGCCACACGAGCCTACGAGATGGGCCTCCTCAACGAGGTCTGCCGCCCGGCGGACCTGATGGAACGGGCCTACGACTATGCCTACCGGATCACCGCGAACGGCCCGTTTGCGATTCGCAAGACCAAGGAGTCGGTGCTCCGTGGCCTGGCCACGGACATGGGCGAGGCCTACGAAATCGAGTCAGAGATCTCGAACCAAGTCTTCTCGAGTGAGGATGCCAAGGAAGGGCCCAAGGCCTTTGCCGAGAAGCGCACTCCCGATTGGAAGAATCGCTAGGGTGACAGCCGACCCCGGGTGACCGACGCAGCCAGTTGCCCGCAGGCGGCGTCGATCTCGGCGCCGCGAGTCATCCGCACCGTGGCATTGACGCCAAGAGTCTCGAGCTGATCCCGAAACTCCCGCACTCGACGTGCCGTGCTGCCCCGGACCGCATACCCCGGAGTTGGATTCAATGGGATCAGGTTCACGTGCGCGCCGAGCGGACGGACGAAATGGGCCAGTTCCACCGCATCGGAGCCTTGGTCGTTGACGTCGTGGATCATCGCCCACTCGATCGAGAGACGGCGACGGGTCGCCTCGACGTAGTGGGCGCACGCGTCGGCGAGGACCGAAAGGGGATACCGCCGGTTGAGCGGGACAAGGATGTCACGCTTCTCGTCGTTGGCGGCATGGAGTGACACGGCCAGGTTGACCGGCAACGACTCGGCGGCGAGGCGGTGTATCCCCGGCACGACGCCAACGGTCGACAGGGTGAGATGGCGCGCCGACAGACCCATGTCGCCATGCAATCGTGTCACCGCACTCCACACGCGGTCGTAGTTGGCCAGGGGCTCACCCATGCCCATGAAGACCACATTCGACAGGCGGCGGGGCCGGGCCGCCCTCATGGCCTCGGCCACCTGTTCGACGATCTCCCCCGCGCTGAGTTGACGCTGGAATCCCGCCTGGCCCGTGGCGCAGAACTGGCACGCCATGGCGCAACCAGCCTGCGTGGATACACACACCGTCACCCGGTCGGGATAGTGCATCAGGACGGTCTCGACCTGCGCCCCGTCATGGAGCGCCCACAGCCACTTGATGGTCTGCCCCTCGTCGGCCGAGCGCCGCGACACCTCTTCGAGGGCGGGCGGCAACGCCTCGGCCAACAGGGCGCGCAGCGGAGCCGGCAGATCGGTCATCTCCTCGGGCCGGAGGACCCGGGCATGCAGGCCCTCCCACACCTGGCGGGCCCGGAACCCGGGCTGCCCGTCGAGGAGGCGGTCCAGTTCCTCGCGTCCTAGGTCGTAGGGAGCTGGCACCACCCCAGGCTAGGCACCCCGGTGTCAGTCCCGACCGAGGATCACGGTGCCAGCCGCACTGAACCATCCGCTCGTGCCGTTCACGCAGGCCAGACCGGCGTCGGGGACCTGGCGGTCACCACATTCATTCCGCAGTTGCTTGACCGCCTCGATCAGAAGGAAGATCCCTCGCATGCCGGGCTGGCACGCCGAGAGGCCTCCCCCATCGGTGTTGGTGGGGAGTGCCCCGCCGACACGCAACCGCCCATCTTCGACGAATGCGCCTCCCTCGCCCTTCTTGCAAAACCCCAGGCCCTCCAGCGTCAGGATGACCATCGGGGTGAACGCGTCATAGACCTGCGCGGTGTCGATCTCCCGGGGAGTCACACCGGCGCGGGCGAAGGCCAGCTTCCCCGAACGCACGCAGGGAGACTCGGTGAAGTCGTCCCACTCGCTCATCGTCGTATGAGAGACGGCTTCACCGGTGCCCAGGACCCAGACCGGCGCCTTCGCACAGTCGCGGGCCCGCTCCTCACTGGTCAGGACGACAGATCCGCCACCATCGGAGCGGATGCAACAGTGCAGCTTCGTGAGAGGGTCCCACACCATCGGCGCGTCGATGACATCGTCGATGGTGATCGGATCCCGGTAGTACGCGTCGGGATTGAAGCCGGCGTTGTACCGGGTCGACACCGCCACCTCGGCCAACTGCTCAATGGTGGTGCCGAACTCATGCATATGACGTCGCGCCACCATGGCGTAGTGCGAGCCCACGGGGTGTCCGAACGGAGCGGCAAACTGAATGGGACCCCGCGTTCCGAAGGACAGATTTGCCATCCGGAGCTTCTTCTTGAGATCGGCCCGCTGGGTCGACCCGTAGGTCAAGACCACCACCTCTACCAATCCCTGCGAGATGGCCGCAGCGGCGTGCTCGACCATGAACTCCCAGACGCTGCCGCCATGCGCCGTCGAGTCCACCCAATTCGGTCGCAGACCGAGGTATTCGGCCAGCTCGACAGGTGGGAGCGTGCCGGTGGCCGACATGAACCCATCGACCTCGGACTTGTCGATGCCGGCATCGGCCAGCGCGCGCTTCGTTCCTTGAAAGTTCAGTTGGAATGCGGTCTTGTCGTCGACCCGACCGCAGTCGGACGTGGCTGCACCCACGATGGCCACGCGGCGATTGTTCATGACTCTCCTCTTCGTAGGCGACGTTGGTCAGATCACCGAATCCGCTCAGCTGTTCGCCAGCGCGCTGACCCGCCGACGTCATTGATCACGACCTTGGCTCCTTGCGCGGCCAGCTCGAGCGCCTCGCCCCGCCCGATACCGTGACCCGACCCTGTCACGATCACGACCTTGCCATCGAGAATGCCCATGAAGCCCCCAATCCGAAGAGAACCCCGCCTTCTCATATACCGTAACGGTGCGAGGGGTCGAGGAACGAGTTGGCCGACTGACCTGGCCGCCCTCGTGCGCACCGATCGACGACGAGGAGCACTCATGAGTACGACAACCGAGGCACCGGCCGGCCACGATGTGATCCGGCACATCGAAGACGGCGTGGCCCGGATCACCCTCAACCGACCCGATGCAGGAAACGCCATGACGAGCGCCATGCGGGACCAGATCGGCGAATGGGTCCAGGATGCTTCGGCTGACCTCAACGTCCGCGTGGTGATCATCACGGGAGCGGGGGAGAAGGCGTTCTGCACGGGAGCGGACCTACGCGGCGGGCGAGCGGCACCGCATGCCCGGCCCGAGGGTGCACCGGACGCAGTCGTCGGGGACGGGGCGAGGACGATCCGCAATGGTTGGCAACGGCTCGTGGCATCCATCCTCGACTGCGAGAAGCCGGTGATCGCCGGTGTCAACGGGACGGCAGCCGGCGGCGGCATGCACCTGGCACTGGCCTGCGACCTGGTGGTGGCGGCCGAGGAGGCGAAGTTCATCGAGATCTTCGTTCGGCGCGGCATCGCCCCCGACGGCGGAGGAGCTTGGCTCTTGGCCCGGTTGGTGGGCATTCAAAAAGCCAAGGAACTGTTCTTTTTCGGAGATGACGTTCCAGCGGCCGAGGCGTACCGCCTGGGATTGGTGAATCGGGTCGTCCCCCGGGCAGAACTCGAAGACACCCTGCAACAGTGGGCCACCCGGCTGGCCCACGGGCCCACCAAAGCCATTGGCACGGCGAAATGGCTGACCAACCGGGCGCTCGATGTCGACCGCGCCACGGCATTCCACGACGAGGCCATGGCGCAAGAACTCGTCACCCATACCCTGGATTCCAAGGAGGGCTTCGCCAGCTTCCTGGAGCGACGCCCTTCAGCCTTCAAGGGCTGGTAGCGGTCTCAGCCGCTCGCAGACGTCGGGGTCGAGCTCGAGGTGCCGGAAACGCCCGTCGAGCTGGTGGTGGTCGACCCACCGGCGGTCGACGATGTGGTGCTGCCCACAACCGACGTCGTGGTCGACGACGATGTCGTCGTGGTTGACGATGAGGTAGTGGTCGTCGTCGTGGGCGCAGGAAGGGACGGGCCAGGGCTCTCGAAGATCTTCTCGACCGTGGTGCCTCCGCCGGCATGACCAAAGAGGTCGGCCAACGGTCGGCCTGCGATGAGCTCGACGACGGTGACCAGCAAGAGGGAGAACACAAAGACCCCGACGACAGCGCCCACAATCAACGGCCATCGAAGGTTTGTCCGGGGATCCGGCCTGGGACCGGGAGTCTGCCCTTCGCTCAGGTCATCGAGGGCAGACTCTGGCTCCCCCACCGTTCCACTCGCCTGGGCCGCACTCGTCGCCGTCTCTTCGTGCAGTGCGGATTCGGCACCCACCTCCGAACGGGTGACTCCGGTCGCCTTCGTACCGCCCAAGCGACGGAGCAACGTGCTGTCGGGCACCCGCACGACGACCTGTTTGACGGCCTTGTTCGTGCGTTCGATCGACTGGAAGACCAGGGCCGTCCCCATGGTGGCCGCTATGGAGCCGATAGCCACCCCTACGATGGTGCCCTTCACCCCGAAGATCGAGGCGATGACGGCCGACAACACCGCTCCCCCCGCTGAGGCCAGGATCTGGCGGTAGGAGAACTTCACCGCGAGCAACTCCCAAACGCCACCGACGGCACTCCCAAGCGGTGCACCCCGGGATGCGAACCAGAGGTCTTCAAGCCTTGACAGTGCCGTTGCGGCGTGCGTCGACGGCGCTGACGTCGACGTTGTGCCGGGCGGGCTCACTCGCGTGCACGACCCCACCTTAGATGGCACTGCTGCCTCGTATGCGGGCAGAGGCGAGGGGTTCTCATCTTTCGCACAGATCGCCCTGAGTGTCGATTCAGGTCTCCGACCAGGATGTGGCCTGGGCTGACGGGGCTCCGTACGAAGCTCCCCTGGCAGATGATCGTCGCCATCCTTTCCGTTGGAGTAGTGAGCGCTGCCGGCAGTCGCAATCGTCCTCTGTACCCGCTGGGATGGGTGCTCGGCAGGACTCTGCGGTCCGCACCACGGGCGTCGTATACCGCGCCGCCGCCAAATAGTGATCTCACATCCACAAGATGCGATTCCTTCAGCCAATCTCGGCGCGCACTGACACAGTTGCTGCTGCTGCTGCTGCTGCTGCTGCTGCTCAAATGTTCCGGGCGGACACCGACCCACTCGACCAATACCCGGCGCCCCTACTCCTCGGCGGCCGACCCCGTGTCTGTAGCCGTCCACATGCGCAAGCACGGCGACGCCGTGCTGACCTCAGAGTCAGCCGCCGGACCGCTCCTTTGCAACTTCAGTTGCGGCCCGAAATCCTTCATAAAGGTCTGACCCAAGGGATCTCAGGCGTCACACATCCCGCCACGTGTGTCCGGATCGATATCGACACCGGTCCTGCATGTTGGGTGAGCGTTGGGCGGGCGTTCGGCAGACATAGAGGCTTCTGAGAGAGGTTATGGAGGAATTCGAAGACGCGACTCGAAAACCGGCAGGAGACGGATATTGGAACGAGTAAACAGAACGGACTCCGCGCTCCTGGAGCGGGCCACGGGGCCACGTGAAAGCGACAGGACGCTTCTCGGCCATCTCACTTCAACGTTGAACCGTCCGCTGGCCTCTGGGTGGTGTGCAGTCGGTTGGGTGGTCGCTTCCCTTGTTTTCATAGGGATCGTCCGGCTATTGGGCGGGCCAGGCCGAGTGGACGCTATCGAATCCGTATATTCCACCTGGGCCGTGGCCAATGGCCACCTCGCGTGCGCCTACCCTCCAGGTTCTCCTTATCATTTCGCTGGCATTGGATATCCCGTCGCGTTCATCGCCCCGCTTTGGCCCCTCGTTTCCGGTGGGATTGCCGGGTTGACGGGTATCGGCCACAGCGTCCCGTTTCCGTCCCAGGGCGCCCTTGGCCCCAACTGCTCCGGTGCGCTGACCGCTATGACACATTGGTCAGCCGAAGCCAAGGTTCTCAATCCTACGATTCAGATCGGATATCTCTGTTGGTTCGTGCTCATGGCGGGAGTGGTCGCATTGCTCAGGGCCTCGGGCCGAGGACGTCGTGGCTGGGAGCCGGCGATTCTCCTCGTGTTTGCCCTTACTCCATTCGTCATGATGCCTTTGTTGGATGACTTTCACCCTCAAGATGTCATGGCAATGGGGCTCATTCTCGGAGGTGTGGCCTGCGCTCGACGAGGGTGGTGGGTTCGGGCCGGTTTGTTGCTTGGGTTGGCGGTGACCTCCCAGCAGTTTGCATTGCTGGTCCTTGCTCCACTCTTGGTGGTGGCTCCGCCGACCCGGCGCATCCGATTCGCTGGGGCAGCGATCAGCGCGGTCGCGCTCGTCGTCCTACCGCTGATCGCCATCACTTCGGGACACGCGCTAAGGGCGGTAACGCTCGGATCGGGGGACACACCATCAATCGGTGGAACTGTGTTGTGGGAGCTGCACCTTAAGGGTGCGTTTCTCGTGGCCATTTCCCGCATCCTCCCAATTTTGTTGGCCATGGCTCTGGCCTGGTGGGCGACGCGACGACTAGGCAGTTCGCTACTGGAACCCGTCCCGTTGATCTCGCTGGTCGCCACATCAATTAGTTTTCGCCTTGTCTTCGAACAGAATTTGTTCGGCTACTACTTCATGGCCCTTGCCGTCTCACTCTTCGTGCTCGACGTCGTCCGCGGTCAGCTTCGCGGGCAGGTGGTGGCTTGGCTCTCGCTCGTCGTCTTGGCCTTTGACCCGGCACCCCGGATACATGTTCTCAGCGAATATTTGCCCTCCGTGCTCATGGTGATCGCATGTCTCGTGATTCTCTGGTCCGTCCGGCATGGACGCGTGCACTGGTATCTGGTGGCGTGGGTGGTAGTGGTGGCGCTCGCTTTTGCCTCGTATCCGATTGGGAGTTTTCGCAATCCTCTTCCAATTTGGCTGTGGCAAGTTGTGCTCGTCAGCACCGGTGTCATGCTCGCGGCGAAACCACTTTTGACGTGGAAGTGGGACATTCTCGGTCAGAAACCGACGCGCCTCGCGGTTGAACACCGCCCGGCACTGCGCCGTGGCTCCTCCTCGATGACTGAGCGAGATATCAAATCGGCACGACCAAGTCTGCTGTACCCACCATCTCTGGTGAACAGTGGGCATGTGTCTCCACTTGATTCTTCAATGTGAACGTCAGGGCTGTGAGGCATTGCTGGTCTAACTACGATCTCGTCGTACGGGGACGATCGAAGCGACAGCCCCTGTCGGAGTTTGAGTTACCCACCGACGAGACCCCCGTTTCGAGATGCGGTCGCAACGGCCAGTCACGCGGTCAGGGAGAGAAAGCCCTGGATAGTGTTGTGGTCGTGGCACTCCAATCGAAAGGTGAAGACGCATGAGCATGGCGGTGGTCGTGGGAAATCCGAAAGCCAACTCTCGCACCATGCGAGTGGCTCTGGCCGTGGCGGACGCTCTCGCCACTCGGTTAGACCTCACATCGGACAGGTTGGTGATCGATCTGGCCGACAGCGCCACTGAATTATTCGACCAGGAGGCCCAGCGGGTCCTCGACCTTCGTGGCGCCGTCGCCGCATCCCAGGTCGCAGTCGTCGCCTCGCCCACCTTCAAGGCCACCTACACGGGCCTCTTGAAGGCCTTCTTCGACGGCTACGCGACGAACGCCCTGAGTTCAGTCGTTGCGGTCGGCGTCATGACGGGTGCAGCGCCGATTCACGCGCTGGCCGTCGAAGTGCACCTCCGCCCCCTGCTGGTCGAGCTCGGAGCCGTTACTCCAACCCGGAGCCTCTATGTCACTGAGCAACAGTTCGACGATCTCGGCCAGGTCGTCGGACCATGGGCCGACGTCGCCGGCCCGCTGATCGCACGCCATCTGGCCTGATGCGGGGACGTGTGTCCCCATCCCGTAGCGTCGTTGCGTCATGACGCCTCATGACGGATTTCGCACGTCGGCGGCCGTCGATGTCGGATATGAGGTCTTCACCCGTGAACGGTGGGCCGCATTGGCACGACGAGCAGGCACCGACCTATCTGATGCTGAAGTCGGCCGATTGGTGGCGACCGGGGAACCTATCTCACACGAAGAGGTGGTCGATATCTACCTTCCAATGGCCCAGTTTCTCTCGTTGACAGCCCAGACCAAACGCGAAGGGCAACGCGCGGTCGACGACTTTCTCGGCGAGGACGGCAGCATCGCGCCATTCATCATCGGGATTGCGGGTGGCGTCGCTGTCGGCAAGAGCACGACGGCAAGAGTGCTCCAGGCACTGCTCCGAAAGAGTGGGGGCGGCCTGTCGATCGACCTCCTCACGACCGATGGATTCTTGTGGCCGAACGCCACACTCGAAGCTCGAGGCATCATGGGTCGCAAGGGATTTCCCGAAAGCTACGACCAACGCAGGCTCGTCGAGGCGCTGGCAGCGATTCGAGCGCGAGCGCCAGAAGTGGCGACCCCCGTCTATTCCCACCTCTCCTACGACATCGTCCCGGGCGAGCTCCAGGTCTTCAGGCGTCCGGACATCCTCATCGTCGAGGGTCTCAACGTCCTCCAGGTCAGCACCAAAGGGGCCTCCCCCGCCCGCGTGGTGGTGTCGGACTTCTTCGATTTTTCGATTTACGTCGACGCAGCCGAAATAGACATTGCACGCTGGTTCACGGAGCGACTCCTCAACTTGCGCTCGGTTCTCCAGAAACCAGACTCCTTTTTCCATCGCTTTGCTTCGCTCTCGGATGGCGACGTCACATCTCTGGCCCAGCAGGTCTGGGACCAGGTCAACCTCGTCAATTTGCGAGAGAACGTGGCGCCCACCCGAAACCGGGCCAACCTCGTCGTGGAAAAAGGAAGCGATCACCTCGTTGAGCGGGTCTTGCTCCGCCGTTCGTGAAATCGCTGCGCACACCCAACTCCCGGACCGCCTGAACCAGAAAGTTGGGTTGCCGTTGGGTTGCGGTGGAGGGCACGGAGACTCCTGACCGTCAGGCTTGTACTCGTGCCATTCGTCCTCAATCCCCCTCCACCGTTGAGGTCAACGTGAAGCTTCATCGAAGTGCCGTCCTCGTGGTGGCCATCGGCTTTGGCGCGAGCCTGGGTGGCTTCTTTGCCGACACGTTCCCCTGGATCTCGCTCCTGGTCGGGCTCGTCGCCACACTGGTCGTTGCGGGGCTTCTCGACGTTGCCGCCACCCGGCGTGACCAGGCCTTTCACCTTGTGGAGGCACTCGAATGCAAGAACTCCGAGCTCGATGAGGCTCTTCAGCGCCAAATGCAGAGCGAGCAGCGCCTGCGACAGGCCCATCGCATGGAGGCGGTCGGACAACTAGCCGGAGGAATCGCCCACGACTTCAACAACCTGCTCCAAGCCATCCTCAGCTACTCAGAGTTTCTTTCCGACGCCATTGATCCAGAAAGTGAGTTACAGGAGGACGTGGCCGAAGTGCAGAAAGCAGCCCGCCGGGCCGCCGGACTCACCAGGCAACTCCTCGTCTTCAGCCGGCAGCACGTGACAAACCCGGTCGTCATCGACCTCAACGATTCGGTCCGCGACGCAGAGCATCTCCTTCGTTCCACTCTCGGCGAAGACATTGAACTGACCTGCAGGACGGCTGAAGACCCCTGCCCGATAATCGCTGACACCGGTGAGCTCGAGCTCATGTTGATGAACCTTGCCATCAACGCACGAGACGCCATGCCCTGTGGCGGGATGCTCGCCGTGACGGTTGACACGGTTGAGCTGGATGAGATCGAGGTTTCTGAGCTCAGCCCTGGTCCATTCGCCCGCATCGACGTCAGGGACGACGGAGAGGGCATGACACCAGAAGTAGCCGCCAAGGCGTTCGAGCCCTTCTTCACGACGAAGGAAACGGGTCGAGGCACCGGGCTGGGTCTCGCCATGGTGTATGGCATCGCCCAGCGATCCGGGGGACGCGCGTCGATCTCAACGGTGGCCGGAGCGGGAACCACCATCTCCGTTCTGTTCCCGTTGTCGAACGACGCATCACTCACCATGATCGATCGGGACACTCCCAGGCTCGAACCGGTATCACCATGAGCTCTACCATCACATTCCCCCGAGGTGGGTCAGATGCCCACATCCTCGTCGTCGAGGACGAGGAGCCGATTCGCCGCTCCCTGGGCCGGCTCCTCGAGCGCGCCGGGTACGTGTGCGCAACCGCTTCCAATGCCGCCGAGGCCCGCCAGCTGCTGGCCGATGGTTCATTTGACCTGATGCTGTGTGATGTGACCATGCCTGGGGAGAGCGGGTTCACGCTGCTCGCCCATGTCCACCACGCGCACCCGGACATGGCGGTGATCATGGTTACCGCGATTGATTCACCGCACACGGCCGAGCCCGCTATTCGTCATGGGGCGTACGGCTACATTTTGAAGCCGTTCGATACGAATGTGATCTTGATCAACGTCGTCGGTGCACTGCGTCAACGAACGGAACGGATCGCCCTGCGCAGCCACGAGTCACGATCGGAAACTGACATCGCGAGTCGTGTCGCCGAAGTGGGCGACCTCCTTGACCTCCTCGACGAGGAGGATCGCGCACGGTCGTCGTCCCGAGAAGAGACGGCAAGGCGCGCTGCCCTCGTGGCCGAATGGCGTGACCCCGAGACGGCATCTCATCTGCACCGCGTCAGCACGCGTTCCGCTCGTCTTGCAATTTTGGCCGGCCTGGCATCCGACGAGGTCGAGACGCTTCGCATTGCGAGCCAACTTCACGATGTGGGCAAGGTCGGCATACCGGAGGCAATCCTCCTGAAGTCGCGGCTCTTGACGGAAGAAGAGCGGATGATCATGCAGGGTCATACCGAGACCGGATTCAAAATGCTCGAGGGAGCTGACTCCCCGGTCCGCCGTGTGGGGTCGATCGTGGCCCTGTCCCATCACGAGAGATTCGACGGAAACGGCTACCCGCATGGGTTGGTCGGCGACGCGATCCCACTCGAGGGAAGGATTGTCGCTATCGCTGATGTGTACGACGCCCTCCGCAGCAAGAAACCTTATAAACGAGCGTATTCGCAGACGGAATCCCTCGAAATCCTCAGGCATAGGCGTCGGGCGCAACTTGACCCCGAGCTCCTGGATCTCTTCATCGGCGACCTCGAAACAGCACCGAACGCCTGACGAACATGCAGCAAAAATGAGGACCGTAGCGGTAGCGTACGTCGCCATGAGCGACCAACCGAAGAGGACAGCAGCACCGTGTTAGGACTCTTGATCGGCTACTGCGCCCTGTTCGGCCTGATCGTTGGCTCGTTTCTGAACGTGGTCATCTATCGGGTACCTCGCAAGGAGTCGGTGGTGTCGCCGCGTTCGGCCTGCCCCACATGTGGGGTCCCGATCTCGGCGCGAGACAACGTGCCGATCTTCTCCTGGCTCTTCCTGCGCGGCAAGTGCCGGAATTGCCACTCACCCATTTCGATGCGCTATCCGCTTATTGAAGCGGCCACAGCTGGACTCTTCGCTGGAGTGGCGGCCCGGATCGGCTTCTCGTGGAGCCTCCCCGCGTATCTCGTGTTGGCGGCCGGCCTCCTGGCACTCGCGTGCACCGACCTCGAGCACCTTCTCCTTCCGAAGCGGATCGTCTACCCGGTCCTCACACTGGTCGGTGTCCTCCTCGTGATTGCGGCAGCAATCACCCACCATTGGCACGACCTCCTGATCGCAGCTCTCTGTGCGATCGTCTGGTTTGTCATCTTCTTTGCCATGAATGCCATCAGCCCTCGCCTACTTGGCTTCGGCGACGTCCGGCTTGCACCCGTCCTCGGACTGGCGCTCGGCTGGCTGGGCGTGCGCTACGCCCTGCTCGGGTTCTTCGCGGCCAACCTCGTCGGGGCGATTCTGGGGCTGTCACTCATCGCCACGAAACAGATGAGTCGCCAACAACAGATCCCCTACGGGGTCTTTCTGGCCATAGGCACCCTGCTCGCCATCTTCGCCGGCCCGGAATTGCTGCGTCCGTTTCAGTCACTCAATGGATGAGGGCACAACCGGGAGTTGATGGTCAGGACGTGGGCATCGGCCCACGCCGTTCGAAGCGATAGCCCACACCTCGAACCGTGGTGATCCACCGAGGATGGTCCGGATCCACTTCGATCTTCCGCCGCACCCGGCGAATGTGCTCGGTCACCGTCGCCTCGTCCTGCCACTCGCTAGATGAAGACCACACGTTCTGCAGCAGCTGTTGCCGTGAAAACACCTGCCGAGGCGATGAGGCAAGGAAGGCCAGGAGGTTGAACTCCATGGCGGTCAGCTCAATGATCTCACCCGAGCGCTCCACCTCACGGGTGGTGAGGTCAATTTTGAGCTCGCCAAAGTTGAGGCCGGATGCGGCAGATTTGACCTCTGTGGAGGACGACGAACGGGTCCGGCGAAGGACGGTCTCGATACGAGCCGAGAGCTCGCCACGGGAAAACGGCTTGACGATGTAGTCGTCCGCACCCATCCGCAAACCGGCAATCCGGTCCCCCTCCAGGCCCCGTCCCGTCAGAAAAACTGCAGGTACATCACTCCTTTGCCGCAGCTTGACGAGCAGGTCACGGCCGTCCTCGCCACCCAGCACGACATCGAGCAACACCAGATCAGGTGCGCCCTCAGCCACCGCCTTGAGGGCTCCTGCGGAGTCGGTGGCCGTCTCGACCTCGTAGCCGTCCGCTTCCAACACCCTCTTGAGCAGGTCGCTTATGTCTGGATCGTCCTCGACGATCAAGATTTTCACCCCAACCTCCGTGGTCACCCCCATTTCGACCAGCGTAACCTTATTCGCAGGTGAGAACGTGGAATGGCCATCTCCGTCAAATCAAAGAGGCTGGAATCGGTGCAGATGCGAGCACGAAAATGGTAGTGGCTATTAGCGGACGAACTCCATCCGCAGCCCCTGTTCATCCCACTCAGGGTCACTGGGTAAGCGAGTACCGGCCCGTGCAAAAATCCTCCGCGCCGTCCAAAGTATTGCCACGACGTCAAGAAGATGGGACATGGGCACGTCGTCGAGCTCGGCCTCAAGAATCCGTTCGGATCCTGGAACTCTCTTCTTTAACAATGCGATTCTCTCCTCCATGCCAGCTTCGAACTTCTTCGACCAACGAAGCGGGACATCGCCATTGATCTGAAAAAAGCTCAGCTCGGGATGGACCTCGAAGACAGTCCGCTGGCGATAAGGTGCCATTTCCGTCGCCACCTCGCGGTAGCGACGCAGGAGAACATTGGTGATCGCATCGAGGCCGTCGTCGGCGACATCTGCGTCTTCCCGCAGACTTGCGCGAGTCGGGGCATTGTGAACCGTCGAACCACGTCGACCCAAAAGAGCCCGAGCCATGCGGTCGCAGGTTCGGCCGCCTTCTTGAACTTCATCTACATAGCCCACCGGTGCATTGAGCGCTATCACGGAGAACGACGGCCGCTCGTCAAGAACTTCGGCAAAGGACGCGAGGACGCGAGGAGCCTCAGGAGCGAAGGTGGACCCGTGGAGCTTCGCGCTCGCGACGAGCCAACCGGCCGCACAGGGGGTGACTCCGGCAACGATCGAATACGGGAGGTTGGGACCCTGTCGAGAAACCATGGCGCCTCTTAGCCCTTGCTGCGCTGCTGGACGGACTCAAGAGCGCGGGCCAGCTCCTTGGGGTGTGCGGAGACGTCAAGGGCGTCCTCGTAGGCGATGGTGCCGGCAACGATGAGCTCGGCCAGGCTGGTTTCGAGGGTACGCATCCCCTCTTTCTGGTTCGTCGTCATGATGTTCAAGAGCTGGTTGGACCGGCCCTCGCGGATGAGGTTTCGCACCGGGTTCGTGGCGATGAGCACTTCGAAGGCGGCGACCATCCCTCCACCGATCTTGGGGACAAGACGCTGGGCGACGATTGCCGCGAGGGAGGCCGATAGCTGAACCCTGGTCTGCTCCTGGCGCCAGGCGGGGAACACATCGATGATCCGATCAATGGCCTGGGGGGCGTCATTGGTGTGCAGTGTGGCGAAGACCAAGTGGCCGGTTTCAGCCATGGTGAGGGCGATCTGGATCGACTCGATGTCACGCATCTCGCCGACAAGGAGGACGTCGGGGTCCTCCCGCAAGGCCGAGCGGAGAGCCCGGTCGAACGAGGGGCTGTCCAGTCCGATCTCTCGCTGGCTGACCGCCGACAGTTTGTGGCGATGCACGTATTCGACCGGGTCCTCAATGGTGAGGATGTGGCACGCCCGCGTCTCGTTGATGCGGTCGATGATGGAGGCCAGAGTGGTCGACTTGCCGGAGCCAGTCGGCCCGGTGACGAGCACGAACCCGCGGGGCAAGTTGGGCAGCCATTCGGCCGTCT
>ODAK010000903.1_pt1 | contig 33452 bp, 22 predicted proteins | sample 1539591 | NCBI WGS metagenome assembly ODAK01 (sample SAMEA3539303, study PRJEB22396) | soil metagenome | biome: tundra; feature: field; material: soil | place: USA | collected 2010-05 | depth 0.15 m | reverse complement strand
CGTCCTGGCTCGCGGCGTCCTGGCTCGCGGCGTCCTGGGCAGCATTCTCCTGGCCCACAGCCTCCCGAGCACCGGGCTCCCGACTCACCGAAACCTGGCTCGCGGCGTCCTGGGCAGCAGCCTCCTTGCTGACGACGTCCTGCCTCTCAGCGTCGTGCCTGACGGCTGGCGCATCGGCCCCGGCGCCGCCCTGGCCTGCCCGCCGCCGACGCCGGCTGCCCGATGCCGACCGCGCGCCAGGCGCACCGCCGTCAGGCTGGGCGGCCTCATCGTCAGCCTGGACCGCACCGCCGTCGACCTGGACCGCACCGCTCACCGCTGCGGCCGTGCGGCCGCCCGGCTCGCCGATTGCGGCGCTCGCCTCGCTGGCCGCGGCCGAGAACGACTCGACAGGCTGACCCTCAGTCGCCTGGACCGCCTGCGCGGCCGTTTCATCGCCCGCACCTGCCGCTCTCTCTGCCGCCTCCGCCTCCGCCGCCGCCGGGCCGGCTGCCTTGCCGCGCCCGGACCGGGACCTGGCGGACCTGGACCGCTGCGTCCCGCCGGCGTCGTCGCCGTTCTGGCCGCCGCCCCTGGTCTTCCTTTCGTCCCTGCCGTTCCGGTCGCCGTCGCCGGACCGGCCGCGCGGCAGCGAGTGGTCAACGGGCTCCTGCGAGATGATGACTCCCCGGCCGTTGCAGCACTCACACGGCACTGAGAACGCCTCCAGCAGGCCAGAGCCGACCCGCTTCCTCGTCATCTGCACGAGGCCGAGCGAGGTGACCTCCGCGACCTGGTGCTTGGTCCGGTCCCGCGCCAGGCACTCCAGCGTCCGCCGCAGCACTAGCTCCCTGTTGCTTTCCAGCACCATGTCGATGAAGTCGATGACGATGATGCCGCCGACATCCCGCACCCGCAGCTGCCGCACGATTTCCTCGGCGGCCTCCAGGTTGTTGCGGGTAACCGTTTGCTCGAGGTTGCCGCCCTGGCCGGTGAACTTGCCCGTGTTCACGTCGATGACCGTCATGGCCTCGGTCGTGTCGATGACCAGCGAGCCGCCGCTGGGCAGCCACACCTTGCGCTCGAGCGCCTTGGCCAGCTGCTCGTCGACGCGGTGCGCGGCAAAAACGTCCTTGTCGCTGGTCCACCGCTCCAGCCGGTCGGCCAGGTTCGGGGCCACATAGCGGACGTATTCGTCCACCGTGTCCCAGTCGCTGTCGCTGGCGATGACCAGCTTGATGAAGTCCTCGTTGAAGATGTCCCTGACCACCCGGATGGTCAGGTCGGGCTCGCTGTAGAGCAGGTCAGGCGCATTAGCGGTCTTCACCTTGCGCTCGATCGCCTCCCACTGCGCCGCCAGCCTGGCCACGTCGTGGGACAGTTCCTCCTCGGAGGCGCCCTCGGCGGCGGTCCGGACGATCACCCCCGCGTTCTCCGGCATGACCTGCTTGAGTATCTGCTTGAGCCGCGATCGCTCCGTGTCCGGCAGCTTGCGGCTGATCCCGGTCATCGAGGATCCCGGCACATAAACCAGGTACCGGCCCGGCAAGCTGACCTGGCTGGTCAGCCGGGCACCTTTATGCCCTATCGGGTCCTTAGTGACCTGGACGAGGATCGACTGGCCGGACTTGAGTGCCGACTCGATCCGCTTGGACTCGCCCTCCAGGCCACTGGCGTCGAAGTTGACTTCACCCGCGTACAGGACGGCGTTGCGGCCCTTGCCGATGTCAACGAAGGCCGCCTCCATCGAGGGCAGCACGTTCTGCACCTTGCCGAGATAAACGTTGCCCACGTAGGACTGGTGGCTGGCCTTGTCCACGTAGTGCTCGACGAGGACGCCGTCCTCCAGCACCGCGATCTGGGTCCGGTCACCGGTCTGCCGCACGACCATGACTCGCTCGACTGCCTCGCGGCGGGCCAGGAATTCCGACTCGGTGATGATCGGCGGGCGCCGGCGGCCCGAGTCCCGGCCTTCCCGCCGTCGCTGCCGCTTGGCCTCCAGCCGCGTGGAGCCCTTGATCGACCGGACATCGTCGGAGTCTGCCTGCCGCGGCGGCCGGACGTGCACCACGGTGTCCGGCGGGTCGTCCGGCGCGATCGCGTCGGCGTCCGCGCCCGCGCCCGCGCCGGTCCGCCGCCGCCGACGGCGCCGACGGCCAGCCCGGCCGCCATCGCCGGCCTCACCGTCGTCGTCCCCGGCCTCGGCCGCGCTGTCATCGCCGCCTGCTGTCGCTGCCGCGCCGTCGTCGGAGCGCCCCCCGCCGTCGGGGCGGCCCGCAGCGTCGCCTTCCAGGCCCGCAGTGTCCGCGCCGGTCTCGGCGGCATCGCCGTCACTGCGGCCCTTGCCGTGCCCGCGTCCGCCGCGGCGGCGGCGCTTCCCGGCCGCCGTGCCTGGCGCGGCGTCGCCATCCTCGTCTGCGGTGGCCTGGGCCTGGCTCTCGCTGCCGGACCGGGACTGGCCAGCCTGGCTGTCACTAGCCTCAGCGGCGCTGCCCCGGTCGGCGCTGCCCCGGTCGGCGCCGGGCTGACCGTCGCCTGGCTCGCCAGCGCCATCCGCTGGGCGGCCTGCCCCGCCGCGCGCGGAACTCCTGCGCCGCTGCGCAGGCCTGGTCTCGCCGCCGCCCGGTTCATCCGGTCCGCCGCTGCCGCTGGGCTGCTGCCGTCCCTGGCTGTCGCCGCCTGCCCTGGGCGTACCGATATCGGGCGGCTGGAAGATCACCACGGGCGGCTGGAAGGGCACCGGCGGGACTGCCGCGGACGCCACGGCGGCACCGTGCTCCGGAGCGGGACTAGCTTCGTCCGAGGGCGGACCAGCGGGCCGCGTCACGGCCTTGCGCGCCCTGCGGAACAGGCCGCGCCGCTGGTCTCCGGCTTCCTGGCCCTCTGCTGCGGGCCCATCAGGTTCTGATTCTGCGTTGTGTCGCTCGATCTCGAGCATCCGGGCAATCTCTCCCGTCAGGCTCCCGGGCGCCCAGGCCTGTTTCCGGACCTTCCGCGCCGCACGGGAACAGTTCGTACGCGCTCACTGGGGGGGCGGACGCCGGTCGGGCGCCCCCCGCCTCCAGGCACGTTGCCTTTTCCTGTCCCTGTGCCGCGCTCCGCCCAGTCGGCTGGGGCACCTGCGCCGTGGGCCGCGAGGGCCCGGACTCGGCGGTCCGGGAAAACCCGGCCGTGCCGGTCCCGGCAGCAGCGGCCTCCGTGCCGAGCGGTCCCTGCGCGAGCCGCGTCACCAGCGGGGGCGACGATGGCGCAAGGGCCGACGCATTGCGGAGCGCGGCCAGGATGTCATCGGGTCGGACGGCAGGTGTCATCTGCCGAACAACCATTCGAAGTATCGCACATCCGGCGTCCTGATCTTCCATGGCGCGCCGGTCAAGCTCCAGGGTGACCACGGCGGCGCGAGCATCGAACCGCCGGATCCCCTTACTGGTCAGGCGTTCTACTTCGGCGACAGGCGCCGCGAGGAACGCCGCGGCTGCCGCCTCAGCCGCGGCGGGGGCTATCCCGGGCAGAACAACCTGCCACTGCGACGCCTCCAGCCGCAGGCCGCCGCGCTCTGCGTCGAGCGCAGTTACCTCGATCACGTCAATCCCGTCTGGCAGGGCTGCATCAAGCCGGTCTCGCACTTCGGCCGGAGCCCGTGATCCGGTGAGGGCGATCTCAAGATATTCGGCCTCGCTCGCGGCGCCGGTCGGAGCGCCGCCAGGATATGAAATCTTCGGATGCGGCGAGAATCCTGACGAAAAGGCGACCGGCAGGTCCGCCTTTCGCACTGCCCGCTCAATCGCGCGGGCAATATCTCTGTGGCTCGCGAAACGCATCCTTCCGCGTTTAGCGTACCGGATCGTCAGACGCTGAGCCACCGGTGCACTCGGCGGTCCGGCGGGACCAGGCCGTGACATCCGCTACGCCCCGCTTTCTGTTCCCGCATTCCGCCCGGACTGGCCGCCAGAATGCGCGCCGACAGCGGACGGGCCGCCGACCGGAATCAGCGGGAGCAGCCGGGCTCCCGTCGGGCCGGCCTCGATCTCGGTGTCCATTGCCGGGCAGACGCCGCATTCGAAGCACGGTGTCCAGCGGCAATCCTCGACCTCCGCCGCCCCGGCCGGATCGATCGCGGCCAGCCAGTCCTGCCAGAGCCAGTCCCGGTCCAGGCCCGCGTCCAGGTGATCCCACGGCAGCACCTCGTCGTAGGGCCGCTCCCTGGTGGTGTACCAGGCGAGGTCCACACCGTCGTCAGCCAGGGCTGCCCTGGCGCAGCGCTCCCACCGCTCGTAGCAGAAGTTCTCGCTCCAGCCGTCGAACCTGGCGCCGTCCTCCCAGGCAGCCCTGATCACCTTGGCGACCCGCCGGTCCCCGCGAGACAGCAGTCCTTCGACGATCGACGGCTTGCCGTCGTGGTAGCGGAAGCCGATCGCCTTGCCGTAGGCACGGTCGGACCGCAGCGCCGCGCCGAGGGCCCGCAGCCGCGCGTCGACCGTCTCGTGGTCGCACTGCGCCGCCCACTGGAACGGGGTGTGCGGCTTGGGCACGAATCCGCCGATCGACACCGTGCAGCGGATATCACGGCGGCCGGTGGCGGCCCGTCCGGCCTCGATAACCCGTCGCGCGACCCGGCCGATGGCGAGCACGTCCTCGTCGGTCTCCGTCGGCAGCCCGCACATGAAATAGAGCTTGACCTGCCGCCAGCCGCTCGCGTACGCCGTGGTGACGGTCCTGATCAGGTCGTCCTCGGTGACCATCTTGTTGATCACCTTGCGGATCCGGTCGGTGCCGCCCTCCGGCGCGAAAGTCAGCCCGGACCTGCGCCCGTTCCTGCTCAGCTCATCGGCCAGGGTGACATTGAACGCGTCAACCCTGGTCGAGGGCAGCGACAGGCTGGTATTGGTCCCCTCATACCGGTCAGCGAGGTCGACGGCAATCTCGTTGATCTCACTGTGGTCGGCGCTGGACAGCGACAGCAGCCCCACTTCCGAATAGCCGCTGGCCGCCAGGCCCGTCTGCACCATGTCGCCGATCGTGGTGATCGAGCGCTCGCGGACCGGCCGGGTAATCATCCCGGCCTGGCAGAACCGGCAGCCCCTGGTGCAGCCGCGGAAAATCTCCACGCTGAACCGCTCGTGCACGGTCTCAGCGACCGGCACCAGCGGCTTGCGCGGGTACGGCCAGGAATCCAGATCCGTTACGGTGTGCTTGGCGACGGCCCTCGGCACGCCAGGCAGCGCAGGGACCACCCGGCCGATAGCGCCGTCCGGCAGGTACTCCACGTCGTAGAACCGGGGCACGTAAACCCCGCCCTCGGCGGCGAGCCGCAGCAGCAGACCATCCCGGCTGCCGGGCTGGCCGGCCTGCTTCCACTGCCTGATCAGCTCGGTGATCCGCAGCACCGCCTGCTCGCCGTCGCCGAGCACCGCGCCGTCGATGAACTCGGCGACCGGCTCGGGATTGAAGGCCGCGTGCCCGCCGGCCAGCACCAGCGGGTCAGCCAGGCCCCGGTCGCCAGCCGACAGCGGGATCTGCGCCAGGTCCAGCGCGGTCAGCAGGTTGGTGTACCCGAGCTCGGTCGCGAAGCTCACGCCGAGCACGTCGAACGCCCGCACAGGCCGGTGCGCGTCGACGGTGAACTGGGGAATCTGATGCTCGCGCATCAGGCCCTCCAGATCCGGCCACACACTGTAGGTACGCTCGGCGAGTACCCCGTCGCTCTCGTTGAGCACTTCATACAGGATCTGGATGCCCTGGTTAGGCAGGCCGACCTCATAGGCGTCCGGGTACATCAGCGCCCAGCGCACGTCGGCGGCGTCCCAGTCCTTGACGACAGAGTTCAGCTCGCCGCCGACATACTGGACCGGCTTGCGGACCAGCGGCAGGAGCGGCTCAAGCTGCGAGTAGACGGACTGCACGGGCATTACCACAGCCTACCGACGGACCCAGCATCTTCAGCCGACGGCGCCAGGAACGCCCGGCGGTGCAGGCGGCGGTCTTGTCCCGCCGCCGCCGGAAACAGCCGCAAACCGGCGCGCCACATCCCAGGGGTGCCCCGCAACGCCCGGTTTCCTTGATCCGGTAAGAAAAGCGTTCAGCCACCTTTCTTTACCGGATCAAGGAAAAGACCCGTCCGCGCTCGCCCGGGCAGCACCGGAAGGCCAATCTGGGGGGCCTGGACGTCGTGCGCAAGCACAACTCAGCCCGCGAAGACCATCCGGCGGCGGTGCACTGCCTGCAGCACGCCGATTGCGATCATGTCAGCGAACATGGCCGATCCGCCATAGGACACGAACGGCAGTGGCAGGCCGGTCACCGGCATGATGCCGACGGTCATCCCGATGTTGATGAACGACTGCACGGCGAACCAGATCGCGATACCCGACGCCACGAGCATGCCGAACTGGTCATCTGCTCTGGCCGCGATCCGCAGCGCCCGGACCAGTACGACCGCCAGCAGGCAGATGATCACGACGGTCCCGGCGAAGCCGAGCTCCTCCCCCGCTACCGCGAAGATGAAGTCGGTGTGCTGCTCGGGCACGAAATTGCCGGCGATCAGCTGGCCGTGGAAAAGCCCCTGGCCAAAAAGGCCGCCCGAGCCAATGGCGATCTTCGCCTGAGCAGCGCTGTAGCCGGTGCCGCGCGGATCAGCGGATGGGTGCAGGAACGACGTCAGGCGGCTGACCTGGTAGGACTTGAGCAGATGCAGGTTGACCACCGCGAAGGTGGCCAGTGTTCCCCCGGCCACGAGGGCGGCCAGCCAGCGCAGCCGGATGCCCGAGATCGCGATCAGGCCGGTCAGCAGGGCCATCATCAGCATGACGACGCCCAGGTCGGGCTCGGCCACGACGAGCACGATCGGCACCCCGGCGGCTGCGATGGCGAGCAGCGCGGCCCGCAGCCCTGGCCTGGTCCGGCCCAGCTTCAGCTCGCCGAGCGCCGTCGCGACGAGCAAGATGACCGCAAGCTTGGCGAACTCCGACGGCTCGATCTGGAAGCCGCCGGGCAGCGAGATCCAGGAGTGGGCACCGTTCACGATGCTGCCCAGCGGAGTGAGCACGACCAGCAGGCCCAGCAGCGAGGCGGCGTACAGGAGCGGGGCGTAGAGCCGGAGCTGGCGATGGTCGAGTGCGCTGACGGTGACCATGAAGATCAGCCCGAGCACGATATTCAGCAGCTGCTTCATCAGGTAGGTGTGCGGATCGGCGCCGGACTGCAGCAGCGACGGCTGCGTCGCCGACCAGACCAGCAGCGTGCCGACCAGGCTCAGCGCGAGTACCGCCAGCAGCAGTATCCAGTCAAAATGGCGCAGCGGGGACTGCCGGGCCGCCGCTCGCCGCAGCAGCGAGCGCAGCCGCGATGTCCCGCCGCCGCCCGCGCCAGGGCCAGTGGGACGGACCGGGGCGAGCCTGCCGTAGGACGATGCCGTCCGGCGGCCAGCAAGCCGGCTGTCGCCAGCCTGCTGCGACCGGCGCTGGAGGCCAGGCAGCGAGCTCACTTCTTGCGCCCTCCCTTCGGGGATCCGGGGGCGGAAGCAATCTGGCCAGCCGCGTTGGCATGCGGCAGGGCAGGCAGCGCGCCGCCCGGCAGAGCCGCCTGGTGACCCTCGAGGCCGTAGATGTCGTCCCAGATCTGCCGGACGGCAGGCCCGGAGACGTCGGCGCCGTAGCCGGAGTCGGGGATCATCATGACCACGACGTACCGGGGGTCGCTGCACGGTGCGAACGACGCGAATACCGACGTTGCCTGCTTCCCGTACGCCTGCGCGGTACCCGTCTTGCCGGCCACGCACACCTTGCTGAGCGGGAACCCGGAGAACGTACCCGCCGCCGTGCCGGATGTCACCACCCCGGCAAGAGCAGTCCTGATATAGGCCAGCGTTCTCTTAGCCACCGGCAGATGCCCGGCGACTGGCGGGTTGATCTTCGTCGCGACGGTGCCATCCGAGCTGAGCAGGGCCTCGCCGATCCGCGGGCTGTACAGCGTGCCGCCGTTGGCGAGCGCGGCGTAAGCACGAGCCAGCTGGAGGGGCGTGACGGTCACATAGCCCTGGCCGATGGCGGCGATCACCGACTGGCCCGGCGTCCAGACGTTCCCCGACTGGCAGTCGTCGTATTCGATCTGCTGGATGTAGCTCCCGTTAGCGTTGCCGTACTTGCACCAGTCCTGCCCCTGATGCGCGTTGTCCTTCCAGAAGTAGTACAGCCACTCGCGGGTGGGCACGCTGCCGGGGCTCTGCTCGGGCAGGTCGATGCCGGTGTCCTTGCCGAATCCCCAGGCCAGCTCCATCTTCTGCATTTCCTGCACCGGCGCGTGCGGGGATGTGACGTTGTCTTTGCCCGGGTGGTCCTTCAGCCAGATGTCGTAGGCCAGCTCGTAGAAAACGGTGTCGCAGGACTGGACGAGGGCCTCGTTGAAGCTCATGTCGCCCTCGCCAGGGTTGCCGTCGTTGGCGTAGCTGTGGCCATCGATGGTGACCGCTGCCGGGCAGTTGTACAGGCCGTAGAGCGAGTACCCGGCGGCCACGGCGGCGGCCATGGATGTCACTTTCCACGTCGAGCCGGGCGAGTACTGGCCCTGCGTCGCCCGGTCCAGGATCGGCTCGGCGTCGCTGCTGCCAAACAGCGCGCTGAACTCGGATTTGGAGATGCCGCTGTTCCAGACGCTCGGGTTGTAGCTCGGGTAGCTGGCCATGGCGACGACCCGGCCGGTGGTGGTCATCACGACCGCGGAGCCGCTGGTCGCGCCGCCGTTGCCCTCCGCCTGCGTGCGCTGGACAGCCTGCGCGAGCGCAGTCTCGGTGTCCTGCTGAAGTTTGGCACTGATGCTGGTCACCAGGTCGTCACCGGCTTGCGGCGTGACCCGCTTGATCGTCTGAGTGACCTGGCCGGCCGCGTTGACCGCGACTTCCTGCTGGCCCGGCCGGCCGCGCAACTGCTTGTCGTACTGCTGCTCGAGCCCGGCCTGACCCACCAGATCCTCGCCGGAAATGCCGGTCACCGGCACCCCCAGCTTCTGTACCTCCTGCGACGTGATCGGCTGCAGGTACCCGAGGAACTGCGAGGCGGCGGTCGATATCGGCTGCACATAGTTCGTGACCGGCGTCACCGCGGCAGTGACGCCAGGAAATTCCTGCTGGCTCTCCAGCACCTGCAGCGCCACCGTGTCCGGCACGTTCTGCGCCACCGGAATGGGCTGATACGGCGATCCCGGCCAGCAGGGCTGTGGCACGCCGACCGTGCAGATGCGCACCTTGTCGGTCATGGCCGAGGCCGACATACCGAGCAGGCTCGCCAGCTTCTTCAGCTCGGCCGCTCCTGCGTCCGGCTCTTGGGACACGTTGGCCACGTTGACCGATACGACCATCGACGAGTGGTTGTCCACCATGGGGGCGCCGGTGTCGTCGAGGATCTCCCCGCGCACCGACGGGGAGATCACGTCCCTGACCCGGTCCTGGTTGGCCAGCGCGACGTAGGACGCATGCGTGACCACCTGCAGGTACCAGACCCGGAAGCCGAGCCCGATCAGCAGTGCGGCCAGAACCAGGTACAGCACGGCGAGCCGCCGCCGGGATGCGGGGATCACCGCAGGCCTCCGGTCCGGCTGCTGCCGATTCGCCAGACAGTCGAGCGACCGCCGCGCCGCCTGCGGGTCCACAGCGACAGAACCGACCGGTGTGCCGACCCCAGCCGCGCCACCTTCCCGCGCCGGGGGCCTGCCGCGCCGCCGGGCCGGAAAGCCGACCGCCGGCTCATCGCGCCCGAGCCCAGCTGCCGTCCCCGGAACCGCGGCACCGCCGGGCGCGAGGTCGTGAAGACACGCCGGCCCCGCGGCAGCACGCCGCCCAGCCCCCGGCCGCCGATCACGCCGTCGCTGCGGCGGCCGGCCCGCAGCCGCAGGCTGACCGGGCGCGGCGTCAGCGCCCCGCGGCCGGGGCGGCCACGGCCGGCGGCCGCCGAGCCGCCGGGATGGCCGGACCCGGCCCGGAACGACGGGCTTGACCGGAACGACGGGCCGCGGCCGGAGCCGGACGGACGGCCCCAGCTGGAAGCACGCCCGAAGCCGGAACCACCGAAGGACGGGCCGCGGCCGGCGCTGGAAGCACGCCCGAAGGACGGACTGCGCCCGGCGCTGGAAGCACGCCCGAACGAGGGGCCGCGGCCGAGTGAGGTACTGCGACCGGAGCCTGGATTGCGGCCGACAACCGGACTGTGCCGGAAGGTGGGGCTATGCGCCGGGCGGTTGGCGCCGCCCCGCCGGGCACCCGGGTGGCCTTGCCCGGCCGACCAGGTTCCCGCGCCGCCACCGCCGCCAGGACGGCCCGAGGCGCGCCCGCTTCGCGCGGCGAAGGCAATGCGCGGCAGGCTGGTGGCAGCTGGCCTGCGCCGACCGGTGACCAGCCCGTTCGCGCCGCGTTTTGCCGCGAGCCGCAGATTTACCGGCCGGGCCGGTCGCGGGGCGCCTTGATTCCGGCGGACAGCGGTCCCCGCGACGCCGCGGCCGGGGGACAGACGCCGCGGCATGGCGGCCCGGATTCCGGTGACCGGCCCCCGCCAGGACGGCGGCCTGCCGCCGATCCAGCCGTCGCCGGGCCGCACCGCCTTCTCGCCCAGCCGCAGGCCGCGCTTGGCCGCCTTGCGTTCCGCGCGGGAAGAAACTGGCCCCGCCAGCCAGCCCACGCCGCCGAGCAGTCCCGCGCCGCTCGACAGGCCCACGGTGCCGCCCCCACCCGCCGCGCCGCCGGCCGCCGCCTGCAACCGCGCTGAGCCGCCCGGCTGCGCGGCCTCCCGCGCGCCCTGCGCCCGGCCGTCGCCGGCCCACCGGCTGACCGTGACGATCGCCGCCAGCACGAACGGGCTGATGGCCACGTCGTACAGCACCGAGCTGGGCAGCACCTGCCGCACCGCGGCCAGGCTGACGCCGGACGAGTCCAGCGCAAGGGCGAGCCCCGCAGACAGCATCTCGCCGGCCGCTGCCGCGGCGGCGGCGCAGATCAGCGCCAGCAGCGACAGCTTGGCCGGCCGGCCAAGCGTCGCGCGCAGCTTCCCGCAGGCGTAACCAATGACGCAGAAAACAAGGGCGTACTCACCGATCAGCTGGCTGGCCGGCGGCGCCAGGTCCAGGCAGAGCCCGGCGCAGAAGCCGGTGAGCGCGCCCGGCACCGGCCCGCTGCACAGCCCCAGCGCGACCACGGCGAGCAGCACGACATCGGGTGAGCCGCCGCCGGGCAGCGGCAGCCGGTTGATGACCGTCAGCTGAAGCACGACGGCAACAGCCACCAGGACAGCCGACAGGGCAGCGCGCCTCATCTCAGCCTCCCGTGCTCGGCGAGGTCGCCGGCGCCAGCGTGGCCGCTGGTGTCGGGGCTGTCCCCGGCGCGGCGGACGCACCCGGCGTCACCGTCACGGTCACGGTGGGCGTCGGCCGGGCGGCCGGAGCCGGCGGCAGCACGGAGAAGCGCGGATCGTGCCGCGGCGCCTCGATCACGATGCCGACCACCCCGAGCGCGCTGAAGCTCACGTAGGGCCGGACGAGCGCGAGCGGGGTCAGCGAGCCACCCTGGTTCTGCACGGAGGCGACTACTCCGATCGGAACGCCCGGCACATAGGGCCGGTCCTTGACCGACGCGGACGTGACCAGCTGCTCGCCAGGCTTGAGCACGGCCCCCGTGTCGATCACCTGGAGCTTCAGCAGCTGCGATCCCGCCGCGCTCTTGCCCTGCCCGGTCACCCAGCCGATATCACCGCTGGGCGCCAGCCGGACGCCGACTACCGAGCTGGAGTCGGTGGCCAGCAGCACGGTGGCTGTCTGCGCGGTCACCGAGACGACCTCCCCCACCAGGCCCTGTCCGTCCAGCACCGTCTCCTGCGGCTGCACTCCGTCACTGCTGCCCGCGTCCAGCGTCACCGTCTGCTGGAATCCCTGTCCGGTGGCGATGACGCTGGCCGCCACGACCCGGTAGCCGCCCTTGCCCGACAGCTGCAGCAGCCGGGCGAGCTGGGCATAGTCGGCCTTGCTCAGCTCTGCGTGGCTGAGGGCTGCCTGCAGCCTGACGACCTGCTGCTCGAGCGCCGTCACCCGGCCGCTGTTGCTGCCCGAGCCGCTGGAACTCCTGAAGAAGCCGGTCACCGGGCTGGTGATCGTGCTCGCGGCACTCTCGATGCCGCCGAACACCGAGCCCGAGACGCGCCGGATCCCGCCGAGCGCGGACGCCGAGCCGTCCTGGTAGTTGATCGTGATGAGGCCGAGCGCGGCGACCAGGAGCACGCCAAGCACCATGCGGGTCCGCCGCGAGTCGTGCACTGCGATCACCTCGTCCGCGCTGCGTCAGGCGGCCAATGCCCTGACGCTGTTGGCCTGCTGCCCTGCGCCCGAATACCTGCTGCTAGCGCCGGTACTCCGGAACGAGCACCTCGCGCAGCGTGTCGAAATCCTCGACGCATTTGCCAGTGCCGAGCGCTACTGAATCGAGCGGATTGTCGGCCAGGTGGATGGGCATGCCGGTTTCCTCGCGCAGCCGCTCGTCCAGGCCGCGCAGCAGCGCTCCGCCGCCGGTCAGCACGATGCCCCGGTCCATGACGTCGCCGGCCAGCTCGGGCGGGCATTTGTCCAGCGTGCTCGTGACCGCCTCCACGATCACGCTCAGCGGTTCCTCGATGGCCCGGCGGATCTCCTCGGCCGAGATGACGATCGTCTTCGGCAGCCCGCTCACCAGGTCCCGGCCCCTGATCTCGGCGTTCGGCTCATCGGACTGCGGATATGCCGATCCGAGCGCCATCTTGATCTCCTCGGCGGTGCGCTCGCCCAGCATCAGCGAGTACTCCTTCTTGCCGAAATGGATGATGGCCTGATCCAGCTCGTCGCCGCCGACCCGGATCGACTGCGACGTCACGATCCCGCCCAGCGAGATCACCGCCACCTCGGTCGTGCCGCCGCCGATGTCCACGACCATGTTGCCGGTCGGCTCATTGACCGGCAGCCCGGCGCCGATGGCCGCGGCCATCGGCTCCTCGATGATGTACACCCGGCGTGCTCCCGCCTGGTGACCGGCCTCCTTGACCGCGCTCTGCTCCACCCCGGTGATTCCGCTCGGCACGGCCACTACGAGCCGCGGCTTGGCCAGGTGACTGCGCTTGTGCACCTTCTGGATGAAGTATCTGAGCATCCGCTCGGTCACGTCGAAGTCCGCGATAACGCCGTCTTTCAGCGGGCGGACAGCGACGATATTGCCGGGCGTCCTGCCGATCATGCGTTTGGCCTCGACCCCCACGGCCACGATCTGCCCCGTATTGGTGTTCAGCGCAACGACAGAAGGCTCGTTTAGCACGATTCCCCGGCCCCGGACGTAGACCAGGGTGTTGGCAGTGCCGAGGTCGACGGCCATATCACGGCCCAGAAAGGCCAGCGCGTTGCTCATGTGGAACGAAAACCTTCCAGAATGGTCCGACCGGTTGATCCGTATTGCTGCACGTCAGATGCCCCCTGGCACTGCCATGCTTCATTCATCGGCCAGCGCACGGCTGCCTCGGTGAGGTACGGAATCCCGTTCGCGAACTCCCCGCCGGCGCGGTGCCGGGCACCGGACCGGTGCACTGCGTCGTCCTGCATCTGCTCAACGCCCCGCCACCGCTGATGGTGCCAGGATCGGGCGGATGTGCTCGGACAACAAATCTCTCTCCTCACCGTACGCGATCATGCACTAGCCCGTTGTAACGGACGAGGTCGAAAATGATCCGCAGGTAAAAAGCCTACAGGCCCTCTTGGCGCAGCGGCAGGGACGGCACGCCGCTGTCTGGCGATGCAATCCCCCGGCCGCTAGGCGACCCGCTCCCAGCGGGAGCCAAGCAAGATTCCGATGACCCACAACACCGCGAAAATGGCTCCAAGAAGGTACATAACAGGCACCACCGCGCCGCCCGCGATCACCAGCAGCTGCAGCAGGCTCCCGCCCGCCAGGGTCCAGCTCAGCCGCTTCCTGGCCAGCCCGGCAAGCAGAACCGCGGCAACCGCCGCGCCGCCGCCGGCGATCCCGGCTGCCTGCGGCGAGGCGTGGCTGATCTGCACGGCCACCGGGATCGCGAGGCCGATCACGATCGCCTCCATGATGAGGACGGTCGCGCACAGCCGCTTCACCCGCCGCCCGCCTCCCCCGCCGCACGGCCGGTGAGCAGCATCCGCGCATCACCCGCTGTTACGACCGAACCGGTGATCAGCACGGCGGCGCCGCCGGGCAACTCGGTGTCACCGCCGTCGGCCCCGAGCGACTCGTCGGCCAGGGCCACGGCGACGTCGATCGCCTCATCCAGCCTCGCCGCGACCGTGACCCGGTCCGCGCTGAACACCGCGCTGGCGAGGTCACCCAGCTTCTCGGCAGCCATCGACCGCGGCGAGTTGTTGCGGGTAACTACCAGCTGCGCCGCGACCGGTTCTAGCTCGTCCAGAATCCCCGGCACGTCTTTGTCCTCGCTGACCGCCAGGATCGCGATCAGCGCGGAGAAGGTGAACGCCTCGGTCAGAGCGGCCATGGTGGCAGCCATCCCAGCCGGATTGTGCGCAGCATCGACTATCACCACCGGACCGCGCCGGACGATCTCAAGCCGGCCGGGCGACGTCATCATGCTGAACGCCTCGCGTACCAGGCCCGCATCGAGCGGGCCCAGCCGCTGCACCACGTCGGTCGGCTCTGCCTGCTCCGGCTGTTCGCCCGGCGAGCCTGTCACGTCGGACGGGACAGGCTCGCCATCACGCTGGCCAGGCTCGCTCTCGAGCTGGCCGGAGCCCGTTCCGGCCGGGGCTGAGCCGGCGAAAGCCTCGACGGCGGCCAGCGCGCAGGCCGCGTTCCCGGCCTGATGGGCCCCGAACAGCGGCAGGAACAGGCCGTCGTAGTCGCCCAGCAGGCCGCGGATCGCCAGCTGCTGCCCGCCCAGGGCCAGCTCCCGGCTCAGCACGCCGAATTCCAGCCCTTCCCTGGCCACAGTCGCCCCCACTTCGGCGGCCCGGTGCAGCAGCGCCGCCGCGGCGGCGAGCGGCTGCTGGGCGAGCACAGCAACCGCGCCGGGCTTGATGATCCCCGCCTTGTCGGCCGCGATCGCCTCCACCGTGCTGCCCAGGTAGAGCTGGTGGTCCAGGGAAATCGGAGTGATCACGGCCACCGTGCCATCGGCGACGTTAGTGCCGTCCCAGGTGCCGCCCATGCCGACCTCGACCACCGCCACGTCAACCGGCGCGTCGGCGAAGACGGCGAATGCCATCCCGACGAAGACCTCGAAGAAGGACAGCCGGACCGGCTGGCTCTGATCCACCAGGCGCAGATACGGCTCGATCTCTTCGTATGCCTCGACAAACCGCTCGGCGCTGAGCGGCTCGCCGTCCACGCAGATCCGCTCGCGCATGGAGGACAGATGCGGGCTGGTGAACAGGCCAGTCCGCAGGCCGCGCGCGCGCAGCAGCGTCTCCGTCATCCGCGCCGTCGAGGTCTTGCCGTTCGTGCCGGTGATGTGGATAACCGGACAGGCGCGCTGCGGGTCGCCCAGCAGCGTCACCAGCGCCCTGATCCGGTCCAGCGACGGCTCGATGGAATGCTCAGGCCGCCGGGCGAGAATCTTGGCCTCGATCTCGCGCAGCCGCGCAGGGAAATCGGCGGTCATGGCATCGTGCAGCTGGCAGCAGTCACTGTGGCAGCCTACTAACCGCCCGAGCCTGCCCCCGACGCGCTGCCTGGCAACCGCCGCTAGCTCGCCGCGCCCACGGTTCCCCGTGTCCGCCGCCCCGTGATCGAGGTGGGGCGCACCCGGATCCAGTACGGATGCCCCACGGCGGTGGGCCACGGGTCGAGGCCGAGCACGCCGAGCCGCTCGATCTCAGCCTCCTCGTACACCGGCGTTGCCCGGCCGGTGACCAGCACGCTCCACCCTGACCGGGTCTGCTCGTCGTAGCTATCCGCCTCGAACGTGACCCGATGCTGCTCGCAGGCAGCGGTGAGCTTCGAGCCGCTGGCCGTGCGGAAGACCACATCCTGCCCGTCCATGGCGTGGTTCACCGGCAGGACCACCACCTCGCCGTCCGCCCAGAAAGCGATCCGGCCCAGCGGGACAGAGGCGAGCAGATGAAGGCACGCATCCAACGGCAACGTCTCAAGCCCGGCGTGATCAGTCGAAATCCCAGGCATGTCACCCTCCGCCCCTGTGGGCCGCTCGCTTGACGCAATCGTGGGCGGCACTTCCGTCGCGATCGGGAAATCCATCTCAGCGTGTACTGCGCGAGCACCGAGCGCAGCAGGCCGAGGTCCCGCGGAATCGGGCCCTTCGACCTGCGCGGCTGGCCGGACGCCCGGCCGTCGGCTGTCCCTCACCACAGGTCAACGCGCCAGTCGTTGCACCGAATGAAGGGCCCCTTCGGGTACTCGAAGTCGCATTCCATGACGAATAGGAAGCCGGACTTCCGGCCGACCGCATTCGACGCGGGATTACCGATACACGGGAGCGCGTGCAGACGGCGGTTCCTGTGCTCCGCGCGGGCGCTGGCGACGGCCGCTAGCACCGCGTCGGTCGCGATGCCCCTGCCCTGGAACTCCGGCTGCACACCCCAGCCCGCCTCGTAGACGGTCTCGCCCTGCCAGGCACGTTCCCAGTAGCCGATGCCGCCGACCGGTTCAAGCGCGGGGAGCAGCCGGATGCATCCGGTCCGCCGCGGACTCCCTTTTCGCGAGGTATCGGTGGTGGCGCTCCGCTGCCTGCTCTTCGGTCGCCGGGCCGCCAAGATGCTCCGTCATCTCCGGCGCGTTCCTTCGTCGCAGCAGATCAAGATCGCTATCCTTCCACGGCTCAATCCGCACCCGCGGCATGCCGCTGACTCCTCTCGCCGGTGCACTTGCGCTGATCCGCGTCAGCAGCCGCCAGGCGGTCGGTCAGGCGGCTGATCTCGGCCTGAGCGACAGCCAGCCGGTCCCGGTTCCTGGCCACCACCGCGGCAGGCGCCTTCTCGACGAAGGACTGGCTGGCGAGCTTGCGTTCTGCGGCTTCCGCGTCCGCCCGGGCGGCAGCAAGATCCTTCTCAAGTCTCCGGCGCTCGGCGGCGACGTCGATTCCCGCCGCCGTGTCCAGCTGGACGGTTACGCCCTCCGCCTCGACCGAGGCAGTCGGCGCGAAGCTACCGCCCGGCTGGGTCAGCCGCAGCAGCGAGCGGATCCGCGCCTCGTGCGCGGCCAGCGGGGCCGCGCCGATTCCGGCCAGGACTGCCGGCACCGGCTGGGCCGGACGCAGCCCCTGATCGGAGCGGAACCGGCGCACCTGCGTGACCAGGCGCATCAGCGCGCCGATCTCGTCCTCGGCGGCCGGGTCGACGCCGGGGACCCGTCCTGCGTCCGCCTCGGCACCGGGCGCCAGCTGGCCTGGCCAGCGCGCGATCACGACCGACTCGCCGCCGGTCAGCGCGGTCCATAGTTCCTCGGTGACGAAGGGCATTACCGGGTGGATCAGCCGCAGCAGCCGGTCGAGCACATGGCCGAGTACCAGCCTGGCGGCCGTTCCCGCCTGCTCGTCCGCGCCGTTCAGCGAGGCCTTGGCCAGCTCCAGATACCAGTCGCAGAATTCATCCCAGGCAAAGTGATAAAGCGCCTCGCAGAGCTTGGCGAACTCGAACCGCTCGAACAGCTCGTCCACCTCGGCAGTGACCGCGGCGAGCCGGGACAGGATCCAGCGGTCGGGGACCGACAGTTGCTCGGTGGCGGGCAGCGGCTGGCCGGTGATCGCGCCGCTCAGCAGCGCGAACCTGGTGGCGTTCCAGAGCTTGTTGCAGAAGTTCCGCGAGCCGGCCACCCACTGCTCGCTGACGGCCACGTCGCCGCCGGGAGTGGCGCCGCGCGCCAGGGTGAAGCGGGTCGCGTCAGCCCCGAACCTGTCGATCCAGTCCAGCGGGTCGACGGTGTTGCCGCGGGTCTTGGACATCTTCTTGCCGAACTGATCGCGGACCAGGCCGTGCAGGGCGATCTGCCGGAACGGCATCGCCTCGTCGGCACCATTGCCGGACATCGCATACAGGCCGAACATCATCATCCTGGCGACCCAGAAGAACAGGATGTCGTAGCCGGTGACCAGGACGCTGGTCGGGTAGAACGTGCGCAGGTCAGCCGTGCTGGCCGGCCAGCCGAGCGTGGAGAACGGCCACAGCGCCGAGGAGAACCAGGTGTCGAGCACGTCGGAATCCTGGAGCCAGCCCTCGCCGGACGGCGGCTCGTCGTCCGGGCCCACGCAGACGGCCTCGCCATCGGGCGAGTACCAGACCGGGATCCGGTGGCCCCACCAGAGCTGGCGGCTGATGCACCAGTCGTGCATGTCGTCGACCCAGTCGAAGTACCGGGGCGCCAGCTCGCGCGGATAGATCTGCACCCGGCCGTCGCGGACTGCGTCGCCGGCCGCCTTGGCAAGCGGCCCGACCTTCACGAACCACTGCAGGGACAGGCGCGGCTCGACGGTGGTCCCGCACCGGCCGCAGTGCCCCACGGCATGCAGGTACGGGCGGCGCTCGGCCACTACCCGGCCCTCTGCCCGCAGCGCTGCCAGCACGGCGGGCCGTGCCTCGAACCTGTCCAGGCCCTGGAACGGCCCCGGCGCGGTGATAACGGCGCGCTCATCCATGATCATGACGGCAGGCAGATCGTGCCGCCGGCCGATCTCGAAATCGTCGGGATCGTGCGCGGGCGTGACCTTGACGGCGCCGGTGCCGAACTCCGGGTCCACATGCGGGTCGGCGACCACCGGGATCGTCCGGCCGGTGAGCGGGAGCTCCACTTCGCGGCCGACCAGATGACTGTATCGCGGGTCGTCGGGGTGCACAGCGACGCCGCTGTCGCCGAGCATCGTCTCCACCCGGGTGGTGGCCACGACGATCGCGTTCTCGCCGTCGCCGTAGCGGACGGACACCAGCTCGCCCTCGTCGTCGGAGTGGTCGACCTCGATGTCCGAGAGGGCCGTCAGGCACCGCGGGCACCAGTTGATGATGCGCTGCGCCCGGTAGATGAGGCCGTCGTCGAACAGCCGCTTGAAGATCGTCTGCACGGCGCGGGACAGGCCCTCGTCCATCGTGAAACGCTCGCGGGTCCAGTCCACGCCGTCGCCGAGCCGGCGCATCTGCCCGAGGATCCGGCCGCCGGACTGCGCTTTCCACTGCCAGACTCGCTCGACGAACGCTTCGCGGCCCAGGTCGTGGCGGCTGAGGCCCTCCTTGGCGAGCTCGCGCTCGACCACGTTCTGGGTGGCGATCCCGGCGTGGTCCATGCCGGGCACCCACAGCGCGTTATGGCCCTGCATCCTGCGGCGGCGGACCAGCGCGTCGATCAGCGTGTGGTCCAGCGCGTGGCCGATGTGCAGGGAGCCGGTCACATTGGGCGGCGGGATCACGATCGTGAACGGCGGCGCGCTGGACGCAGGGTCGGCGGTGAAGTAACCGGCAGCTACCCAGCCCTCGTAGCGGCGCGTCTCCACGTCGCCGGGCGAATACTGCGGCGGTAGCTGGGTGTGCTGTGCGTGGCTCACGTCAGGTGAGTCTAGAAGAGCCTGGCGGCAGCGCGCGTCAGCACGTCATGCGGGCACGCTTCCGCAGTAACCATCGGCCGACGATCCGGTAACAAAACGGTCAGCGTGGCCGAATGCTTCTCGATGCGTGCGGGCCCCCGGTGCACTCATGCTGGTGGGCCGCCGACGAGGGCACTGGAGGTGGTATGGGTTGCCGGGCAGGATGTTACGGCGCTGGACCGCGAAGGGACGCTGCGGCTGCGCGGGAGGCGCTCGCGCTGGCCTTCCAGTCCTTTGCGCTGCTGCCGCGGGAGCAGCAGCGGGTGGCGATCGCCGTCAGGATCAGGCGGACTTCTCGCGCGGTGTGCGGCGGGCAACATCGCGCGGCACCAGCGTGGGGTTGACGTTTTCCAGCACTGCCTCACGCGTTATCACCACGCGCTCGACATCCTTGCGGCTGGGCACCTCGTACATCACCGACAGCAGGACTTCTTCGAGGATCGCGCGCAGGCCGCGTGCGCCGGTGCCGCGCAGGATCGCCTGGTCGGCTACGGCCTCCAGGGCATCGTCGGTGAACTCCAGGTCCACGCCGTCCAGCTCGAACAGCCGCCGGTACTGCCGGACCAGCGCGTTGCGCGGCTCGGTCAGGATCCGGATCAGCGCCTCGCGGTCCAGGTTGTGCACGCTGGTGATGACCGGCAGCCGGCCGACGAACTCGGGGATCATGCCGAACTTCAGCAGGTCCTCGGGCATCACCTCGGCGAACGGATCGGCCAAGGGCTTGTCGGTCTTCACCCGGAGCACTGCGCCGAAGCCCATCCCGCTGCGGCCGACCCGGTGCTCGATGATCTTCTCAAGGCCCGCGAAGGCCCCGCCGCAGACGAACAGCACGTTGGTGGTGTCGATCTGGATGAACTCCTGGTGCGGGTGCTTGCGGCCGCCCTGTGGCGGCACCGACGCCGTCGTCCCCTCCAGGATCTTCAGCAGCGCCTGCTGGACGCCCTCGCCGGAGACGTCACGGGTAATCGACGGGTTCTCGCTCTTGCGGGCGATCTTGTCGATCTCGTCGATGTAGATGATGCCGGTCTCGGCCTTCTTGACGTCATAGTCAGCGGCCTGGATGAGCTTGAGCAGGATGTTCTCGACGTCCTCGCCGACATACCCTGCCTCGGTCAGAGCGGTCGCGTCCGCGATCGCGAACGGGACGTTCAGCAGCCGGGCGAGCGTCTGCGCCAGCAGCGTCTTGCCCGAGCCGGTCGGCCCGAGCAGCAGGATGTTGGACTTGGCCAGCTCAACGCCGTCCTCGCCGGGCCGCTCGCCACCGGACTGGACGCGCTTGTAGTGGTTGTAGACCGCTACCGACAGGCCCTTCTTCGCCTTCTCCTGGCCGATCACATACGAGTCGAGGAACTCGTATATCTCGCGCGGCTTAGGCAGGCTGTCCCATTTGAGTTCCGGCGGCTCAGCGAGCTCTTCCTCGATGATCTCGTTGCACAGGTCGATGCACTCGTCGCAAATGTATACCCCTGGCCCGGCGATGAGCTTTTTAACCTGCTTCTGGCTCTTTCCGCAGAATGAGCACTTCAGCAGATCACCGCCATCGCCGATGCGTGCCACCCAGATGCTCCTTTGCCCGGGCCGCCGGCCGGCGGCCTGCTCAGACCGCCTGCGGCGGGCGCCTTAGATCTCCGCGTAGAACGAAGATCTCCGCGTAGAACCTAGACGGTACCGCCTCAGCGGCCCTTGTTGTGGCCGAAGGACCCCGCCGCCGGCGCGCCGCTAGCGGACCGGGTCCATTCGCTTAGGACGACACTACCTCGGACTTGCGCTTCAGCATCGTCAGAACCTCATCCACCATGCCGTAGTCCTTCGCCTCGTGCGCGGTGAAGAACTTGTCCCGCTCGATGTCACGGCGGATCTCCGCCTCGTCCCGGCCGGTGTGGTTGGCCAGCACGCGCTCCATCGACGTCCGCATCCGGAGAATCTCCCTGGCCTGGATCTCCAGGTCGCTGGACTGGCCGTAGCCGCTCTCCACCGCGGGCTGATGAATCAGGATCCGGGAGTTGGGTAGCGCCATCCGCTTGCCTTTGGTACCGGCGGCGAGCAGCACCGCGGCCGCCGACGCGGCCTGGCCGAGACAGAATGTCTGGATCTCCGGCTGGATGTACTGCATCGTGTCGTAAATCGCCATCATCGACGTCATCGACCCGCCGGGCGAGTTGATGTACATGAGAATGTCGCGGTCCGGGTCGATCGACTCCAGGGTGATCAGCTGCGCCATCACGTCGTTGGCCGACGCGTCGTCGATCTGCACGCCGAGGAAGATGATCCGCTCCTCGAACAGCTTGTTGTACGGGTTCATCTCCTTGATCCCGTACGACGTCCGCTCAACGAACGACGGCAGCACGTACCTGGCCTCGGCCGGAACTGCCGCCGAGCGGCTACCTGCGTTCACTTTGCCCTCCATAGCTCGGTGCACCAGCGTCACGAGACCGGCCCCACGGTGGGCACCTCGATGGCGCTGCGCACCACGTAATCGACAAATCCGTAGTCCTTGGCCTCGTCCGCGGTGAACCAGCGGTCCCGGTCGGAGTCGATCTCGATCTGCTCGACGGTCTGGCCGGTGTGCATGGCGGTCCGCTCGGCCAGGACGCGCTTGAGATAGAGGATCTGCTCGGCCTGGATCCTGATGTCCGTGGCGGTGCCGCCGATGCCGCCGTGCGGCTGGTGCAGCAGGACCTGCGAGTGCGGCATGGCGTAGCGCTTGCCGGGTGTGCCGGCGCAGAGCAGGAACTGGCCCATCGAGGCCGCCATCCCCATCGCGTAGGTGGCGACATCGTTCGGCACGTACTGCATGACGTCGTAGATCGCCAGGCCTGCGCTTACCGACCCGCCCGGCGAGTTGATGTACAGGCTGATATCGCGGTGCGCGTCCTCCGCGGCGAGCAGCACCAGCTCGGCTGAGATCCGGTTCGCCAGCTCGTCGTCGATCTGCTGGCCGAGGAAAACGATCCGATGCCGCAGCAGGCGCTGGAAAAGCTGATCTCCCAGCGGCATGACCTGTTCAGCGGTTCGCGCGAGTACGCTCGCCGGCCGCTGATCGTCGGGCGGCGTGGTCACGGTGCCCTCCTCGTTGTGTTGTCCCGCAGCTTGTCTTGAGAGTGACGATAACGCGCGGCTGCAGGCGCTCAGTCCGCTGCTGGCGCCTGTTCGCTGTGGGCGCAGGGGCGCTGCCGTGGTGGCCGCCGACGCGCTAGCGCTCTGGGCGCAGGCACGCCGGGGCGGTGCGCCCTGGCGCCCAGGCGCTGTGGCCGCCGACGCCGATCAGGGCGCTTCGCCCGCTCCGGCGCTGGCCTCTTCCGCGCTGGCCTCTTCCGCGCTGGCCTCTTCCGCGCTGGCCTCTTCCGCGCTGGCCTCTTCCGCGCTGGCCTCTTCCGCGCTGGCCTCTTCCGCGCTGGCCTCTTCCGCGCTGACGCCTGCGCCGCTGGCGCCTATGGCCGACGTCGCGGCCACGTCCTCGTCGCCTTCGCCGCTGTCGCGGCCGACCTGGCCGGCACGGGCTTCCTCGCCGTCGGGCTCCGGCGGGGTGAGATCGACCTCGCGGCCGTCCTCGTCGGTGACCTTCGCGCGCTGGGCGATCAGCGCCATCGCGTTGGATCGCAGCACGTCCGCGACGACCGCGCCCAGCTGGCCGCGGTCGGTCAGCTCCCTGGCCAGGCGGTCCGGCGGCACGCCGATCCGGTAGGCCTGCTCGGTGACATAGGCGCCGAGCTCGGCCTCCGTCACGCCGATTTCCTCCTGGCCGGCGAGCTTGTCCAGGACGAAGCCTGCCTTGACCGAGCGGCGCGCATCCTCGTCGAAATCGGCCTCCAGCTCCTCGGCGGTCTTGCCGATGGCCTCCAGATAGGAGTCCAGCGTGGCGTCCGACCGCTCCAGCCGTTCCGTCAGGGACTGCCGCCGCTGCTCGATCTCGGCGTCGATGAGCCGCTCCGGCAGCGGAATCTCGATCCTGGCCAGCAGCGCGTCCAGCGCCCGCTCGTGCGCCTGTCCCACCTGTCCGGCCTGGCGCATTGCCTCCAGCTGCCGCCGGGTGCTGGCGCGCAGCTCGCCGATTGTGTCGAACTCGCTGGCGGACTGCGCGAACTCATCGTCGAGCTCGGGCAGCTCCTTGACCTTAACGCTGTCCACGGTCACGCTGACGTCCGCCGTCTGGCCTGCCAGCGCGCCGCCTGCCAGCTCGGCCGTGAACGTCGTGGTCTCGCCGGCGGTCATCCCGGCCAGCGCCTCGTCCAGCCCGTCCAGCATGTTGCCGCTGCCGACCTCGTAGGAGATGCCGCTCGCCTGCGCGTCCTCTACGGGCTCGCCGTCCACGGAAGCCGCGAGGTCAATGGAGACGTAGTCGCCACCCTGCACGGCGCGGTCAACGCCCTTGAGCGAGGCGAACCGCTCCCGCAGCGTGCCGAGATACTCCTCCACGTCGTCCGGGCTCACCGCGGCGTTGTCGACCGCGACCGGCATCCCGTCGATGTCGGGGATCTCGAACGCGGGCCGGATGTCCACCTCGGCGGTGAAGGCCAGCTCCTTGCCGTCGTCGAGCTTGGTGATCTCCAGCTCAGGCTGGCCCAGGGCAACGACCTCGTGCTCGGCCAGCGCCTTGCCGTACAGCTCGGGCACAGCCTCGTTGACTGCCTGCTTAAGCACCTCGCCCCGGCCAACCCGCTGGTCGATGATCCGCGGCGGGATGTGCCCCGGCCGGAATCCGGGCACCCGGACCTGCCGGCCGACTTCGCGGTACGCCTGGTCGAGGCTGGGCTTGAGTTCTTCGAACGGAACCTCGACTGTCAGCTTGACCCGGGTCGGGCTCAGCTCTTCGACGTCGGTCTTCACGGCAGGGTCACTCCCTCGGGCTGCCCGAGCCGGGCGGGCTCGCAGCGCGGCCCGGGCATAGATGGTCACTCACGGCTACGGCCGCCAAGTCTAGGGCAGAGCGGGCCCGCTCAGCCGCCGCGGGCGGTGCTCGCCCGGACCTGCCCGCCGCTGCGGTCCGTGCTAGAGGAGTTCAAGCTGGCGCCCCCGGGCGATGGCCTGCCGGCGCGAGGTCACCGCCAGCTTGCGGTAGACCGACCGCAAGTGGGTCTTGACGGTGTTGATCGACAGGAACAGGGCCTCGGCGATCTCCTGGTTCGTCATCTGCGACGGCAGGAACCGCAGCACGGCAACCTCGCTCTGAGTCAGCGTCTCCGCCTGCCCGGCGCGCCTCTCGGCGTGATGCAGCTGACTGTCGAACCGCTCCAGGATCCGCCCGGCGAAATTGGCGCACCGGCTAGTCGGCGGCACAAGCAAGGTAATAGCCGACCTGGCCGGCTGCCCCGCGTCGAGGAACACCCGGTACGCCTGATCCGGCTCGGCGAGCGCGAGTGCCTGGCCCAGCAGCTCGGCAGCCGTCTCCGTGCCGCCGAGGCGCCTGCTGGCGATCGCGGCAGCCACCAGGGCAGCGATTTTCACCGGCAGCGTGACCGCCTCGGCGGTGCCGTCCAGGCACGGCTGCACCACCGCCAGCGCGCCGGTGAAGTCGCCGTCGGCGAGCAGCAGCCTGGACCGCAGCACCGCAACGTCGCCGCGGCCGCTGTGTGCTGCCTGGTCAACGCTGGCGCCCCGATCGCGCTGCGCTACCTGGTTCAGGCCGGCCAGGGCCGACCTGGCCCTGGCGGTGTCGCCCGTGTGCACGGCAATCTCACTGTCCAGCACGGTCAGCAGCTCCGCCAGCCGCGGATCGCGCTCGGCGCTGGTGTCGCGCAGCCGTAGCAGCAGGCCGCGGGCGCCGACCGCATCGCCGGCGGCGAGGTCGATCCTGGCACGGGTCAGCGCGGCCAAGGCGACGGTCCGCGGCTCGCCGGGCAGCTGGCCGAAGGGGCGCTCGCCCGCCTCGTCCAGCAGCCGTCGGGCGCCCGCCAGGTCGTCGCGCGCCAGGCACACCTGCGCGGATGCGAGCGCGGCCAGGCTCACGGCGGCCGGCTCGCTGGCCGCGAGGCCGGCCCCGAGCTCGGCGGCAGCCTGCTGCGCGGCCGTCAGCTCGCCATCCCACGCCTGCGCCAGCGCCTGCCACCCGCGTGCCCTGGCCCGCAGCTCGCCAAGTCCGCCGGCGCCAAGCTGGCGATCCGCCTGTCTGAGCGCATGCCGGGCGGCATCGACCTCCCAGCGGCGCAGCCGCGCGGTCCCCAGTGCGAACCAGAGCAGTCCCAGCGCACGGTGCTCGGGCACTGAGGTGCAGCTGCCCTGCGCCTGCTCGGCCAGCGCCCAGCCCTCGGCGAGCAGCCCGGTCTCGGCCTCAGGCCTGCTGGCGGCCTGCATCACCCGCAGTGCCGCCAGCGACGGCTCGATGACCCGGAGGACCGCCGGAGCACAGCGAGCGAGCGAGCGCCCGGCGCGGTCAAGATGCTGCATTGCCCCGTCCGGATCGCCGATCCACAGCCGCGTCGCAGCCAGGGCCGCCGCCACCGCGGGGTCGCTGGCGCAGCGCTCGGCCGGAAACAGGGCAAGCACCTGCTCGAGCGCCGCAGTGTCGGCGCGCATCAGGGCGGCGGTCCCTGCCTCGGACAGCACGTGCGCCGCGTAATCAAAGTCTGCCGCCTGGGCCGCGGCGCGCACGGCGGCCAGGGCGTCGCCGTGGGCCGCATGCCAGCGGGCCGCCCGGCTCAGCAGGATCGGGATCTCGTGCGGGATTTCCCTGCGCAGCTGCGCCCTCAGGACGTCGCGCAGCAGCGGGTGGTACCGGTAGGCGGCGTGATCGTCTCCGATTGCCTCGACGAAGCTGTTCTCCCTGCTGAGCCGCTCCAGCGTGCGCCCGCCGCCCGGCTCGCCGGTCAGTGCGTAGGCAAGATCGCCGGACGTCTGCTCGGTGAGGCTCGTGCGCAGCATCAGCAGCCGCGTCTCCGGTGGCTGCCGGCCGAGCACCTCATCCCAGAGGTAGTCGGTGACGATCGGCAGATCGCCGGCAATGCGGGTGAACCTGCCGCGCTCCTGCGGCGCGGCCCGGGCACTCATGGCGGCCAGGCGCAGCCCCGCCATCCAGCCTTCGGTCCGCCGGAGCAGCTCATCCCGCTCGGCCGCCGCCACCTGGATGCCGAGCATCGCGAAGTACGCGTCCGCCTCCTCGACGGTGCAGGCCAGATCCGGCGAGCCGACGTCGGCAAGCTCGCCGGCGACGCGCATCCTGGCAAGCTGGAGCCGCGGCGGGCACCGGCCGACCAGGATCAGCCGCAGCGCTGGCGGCGCGTGCCGGATCAGCAGGTCGAGGCCCGGCAGTACGTGGCTGCCGGCCAGCTCGTGAATGTCGTCGAACACGACGGTCACCGGCTCGGTGAGCAGCTGCGCAGCCTCGACCAGCCGCAGCGGGAAGTCGCCGTCAGCCGGGCTGTCCTGCAGCGACCGCAGCGCGCCGGCCCGCGCCGCCGCGGCTCCCGCCAGGCTGGCCTGCAGGCATGCCCAGAACCTGGCCGGCTCCCGGTCGTAGGCGTCGAGCGTAAGCCAGGCGACGCGCCGGGGCCCGGCCGTGGCCGCGGCCCACGACGCGCACGCCACGGTCTTCCCGGCACCGGCCGGGCCGGACACCACGGTCACCCGATGACGGGCGGCCTGCTCGATCAGGTCGATGAGCCGGCGGCGGCGCAGTACGGCGAGACTCAGCCGCGGTATCCGCAGCTTGTCCCCGAGCAGCTGCGCGGTCTCGCTGGGCGGCCTGTCCCTGGCCGGCTGCGGCTTGCAGCCGAGCAGGAGCGAGTCGTCCTCGAGCAGCCGCACGGTGCCCTGGGCGGGCTGCGGCTTGCTGCGGGCCGGTTCCTTATGCCGGGCCGGCTGCGGCTTATTCCGGGCGGGCTGCGGCTTGCCTGCGAGCAGCCGCGATCCATCAGCACCCCCCCGCACTCGGCGCGCGGTGGCCACGCTGGTGGTGCTTGACATTGGTCCCCCGACCGGGCCCCTGGCCGACACGCACAAGTAGACGGTGGCGTCTTCACCCTGCGGGGTGAACGTGCGGCTCGCAGCCCCGCAACCGGAATACCCACGGCCCGCCGCGGCCAATCGCGGCCTGCACTGGCAAGAATGCGCAGCTTCCGGGCATCCCTGGCGCGCGGCGGCGCGCTGCCCCGCCTGCTTTCACCCGAACCGGATGATTCACTCGCCCAGTGCCATCCCTACGGTCGCGTGGGTATAACACCAGACAGTTCGTGTACTCGCCGGCGCCGGGGGAGACGGAAAGGCGGCGGCGGGCCGAGCTGCGGGACACCTGTCCCGCGGCCGATGAGAGGGGGCTGCTGCATGACCACTGCACAGGAAGGACAAGGCGGGGCACCGGGCACTACCGGGCCGAACGGGACCACCGGGACAGCCGCCACGACCGGCTCGGCGAGCTACGAGCGCGGTGCGCACCGGGCGCCCGGCTACGAGCAGCCAGTCGATTACGGCCGGACCAGCACTGCGGCCGTGGTGGGCACCATGCTCGCCGGGGTCCTGATGATCATCTCGGGTCTGTGGAGCTTCTTCGTAGGGCTCACCGGGATCGTGAAGAGGCAGTTCTACACCACGGTGCCGAACTACACCTTCCGGCTGAGCATCCACGGGTGGGGCTGGATCCACATGATCCTCGGGATCGTCGTCCTCGCCGCTGGTGTCTGCGTGCTGCTCGGGATGACCTGGGCGCGGGTGGTGGGCGTCGCGCTGGCGACGATCAGCGCCCTGGCCAACTTCCTGTTCATCCCGTATTACCCGGTCTGGTCACTCATCGTGATCGCCCTCGATGTGTTCATCATCTGGGCACTGGTGACCGGCCTGCAGCGCCAGCCGGCCTGACCGCAGGTAACGACAGGCCCCGTCCCGTGGCAGCGGGACGGGGCCTGTCGCGCTGGTGCCAGGCGCAGCCTGGCAGGCTCAGCGGCCGTCCTGGCCGGCCGCGATCACCCGCCGCGCCTCGTCGATGAGCGCCAGGTGCGTGAACGCCTGCGGGAAATTGCCGAGGTGCCTGCCGCTCACCAGCCCGTCGCTGCTCAGCTCGCCGGCGATGGCCAGCATGGTCGAGCGGACCCGCTCGTCCCCGGGCGGCAGGAATCCCATCAGCGGGATCAGCAGGGCAGACGCGTCGAGGGCCGTGCCGCCGTAGTGCTGGACGAAGACGCCCCGGTCATCAATTCCGTTCGCGCACACGCCGCGGCCTGGATCTTGCCGCGCGGTATGCCACCGGGCAGCGAGGCCGCGCTCGCCGCGCCCGGCCGCAAGCCTGGTCCCCCGGTCGGCGGCTACCCAGCACATGACCTTCGACGCGGTGAAATGCCGGGGCTCGCCCCTGATCTCCCAGATGCCGCGATCGGCTGTCAGGTGCCTGACCCGGCCTGCCGTCAGCTGACGGGCTCGGCCTGCGCGGGCCAGAATGACGGCGCATCGTGCAGCTGCCGGTACGCGCCGCCGGCCCGCATCAGCTGCTCGTGCGTGCCGCGCTCGGCGACCTTGCCGTGATCCAGGACTATGACCTCGTCGACCTGGTCGAGCCCCGCCAGCTCGTGGGTGATGAGCAGGGTGGCCCGGCCCGCGGTGAGGGCGAGCAGATCGGCGGTCAGGGCAGCGCGGGTTTCGGGGTCGAGGTGCGCGGTCGGCTCGTCGAGGATCAGCACGGCCGGGTCGGCGAGCAGGGCCCTGGCCAGTGCGAGCCGCTGCCGTTCGCCGCCGGACATGGCCGCTCCGTGCGCGCCGACCGGGGTGTCCCAGCCGCGGGGCAGGGATTCGATCCAGGGCAGCAGCCGGGCCCGCGCAGCGGCAGCCGCCAGCTCGTCGTCGCGAGCGCCGGGCCGGGCCAGCCGCAGGTTGTCGCGGATGGTGGCATCGAAGATATGCGGGTCCTGCGGACAGCCGCCGATCACTGTCCGGACCGCATCGGCGGCGTAGCTGGCCAGGTTGGCGCCGTCCAGGGTGACGGAGCCGCCGACCGGATCACAGAATCGCAGCAGCACGGCGGCCGCCGTGGACTTGCCGGCTCCGCTCGGGCCGATCAGCGCGACCCGCCGGCCCGGCGGCAGGTCAAGGTCAAGCCCGTCCAGCGCGAGCGGCGCGTCCGGCTCGTACCGGACCTGCACGCCGCGCAGCTGCACAGCCGCCGGCCCGGCGGGCAGCGGCCGGGGCGCGGCCGGCTCTGCGACCGGGTCCGGCGCGTCCAGGATCGCACCGATCCGGCTGGCCGAGGCGCGCGCCGCGCCGAGCTGGAGCGCGGCCGCGGGCATCACGGTGACCGCCTCGAAGGAGGCCAGCGCCGTGAGGCTCAGCACGGCCAGCGGCACCCTGGTGAGCGTGCCGTGCCCCACGGCGGCGACCCCGAGGGCCAGCACGCCCCACAGGGTGACCCCGGTGAGGGCACTGGTCAGCCCGCTGCCCAGGCCCATCGCGGCAGCCGAGCGCCTGGCCAGCGCCGTGAGCTTCCCGTCGGCCTCGCCGGCGGCGGCGAGGGCGGTGTCCTGCGCGCCGAACGCGTGCAGGTCGGCTGCCCCGGACAGCAGGTCAGTGACTGTCGCGCCGAGCTCGCCGCGGGCCGGTGCGGTCGCCCGGGCCGCCCGGCGCGAGGCGGCGACGGCCAGCGGCGGCACCACGGCTCCGGCCGCCAGCAGCCCGAGAGCCAGCACGCCGCCGGCCGGCGCCAGGATCAGCAGGCACACGGTCACCGCGCCCGCGCCCACCAGGGCGGCCGCCAGCGGCGGCCCGATGCCGCGGATGAACAGGTCCTGGGTGGCGTCCACGTCACTGATGAGCGCGGCGAGCAGGTCCCCGGAGCGGAAGGCGGCCAGCCCGGCCGGCGCGAGCCGCTCCAGCCGCCGGTAGATCGTTACCCGGATGTCGGCCAGCACCCGGAACGCGACATCGTGGGAGGTCAGCCGCTCGAGATAGCGGGAGACTCCGCGGCCGATGCTGAACGCGCGGACTGCCACGACCGCCACGGAGATCGCCAGGATGCTGGGGTGCTCGGACGCGCGGGCCAGCAGGAAACCGGACGTGGCCAGCAGCGCGACGCCGCAGCCGGTGGCGGCCGCGCCGGCCAGGACCGACAGCATCAGCCGGCCGCGCAGCGGCCGGGCCAGCCAGAGCAGGCGCAGCAGCGGCCGCCCCCCGGCCGCCCGGCGCACTGTGCCGTCCTCGGGTCCGCGGCCGCGCAGGCGCGCGGGCCCGTGCAGGAACCCGCGCACTGGCTCGCGCACGCTCACGGGCTCGCTGCTCACGGGAGCACCGCCGCCGCGGTGCGGCTGGCCAGCCGCACGGAACCGGCTGGCGACACCAGCTTCCCGTGGTCCAGCCTGATGACCCGGCAGCCGCCGCCGGACCAGCCCTGGCCGTGGCTGACCAGGATCACGGTGCGGTCGGCCAGCACCGTGTCGAGGGCTGACCCGATCACCCGGGCGCTGGCCGGATCCAGATGAGCGGTCGGCTCGTCCAGGAGCAGCAGCGGCGCGTCCCGCAGGAACGCGCGGGCCAGCGCGATCCGCTGCCGCTGGCCCGCGGACAGCCGCAGCCCGCGCTCCCGCAGCGGGGTGTCATATCCGGCCGGCAGCGCCTCGATGAAGTCGGCGGCCCCGGCCAGCCGGGCGGCCCGGCAGATGGCATCGCGGCTCGCGCCAGGCTGGCCGAGCGCGATGTTGTCCGCCGCGCTGCCGGCGAACAGGTAGGGCTGCTGCGGCACCCAGGCGATCTGCTTGCGCCACTGCTGCACGTCCATTGCCGCCAAGTCACCGCCACCGACCCCTGTGCCGCCGGCCCCGGCGCCGCCTACCTCGATGGTCCCGGCGGCCGGTTCGACAAAGCGGAGCAGCAGGGCCAGCAGTGTGGTTTTGCCTGCGCCGCTCGGCCCGGTGAGCACTACCCGCTCCCCCGGCGCAATCGTCAGGCTGACCCCGTCAAGAGCCGGGCGAGGCCGGCCGGGATAGGCCGCGGTAACACCGTCTAGCCTGATCTCGTCGATCCGCAGGTCCGCGCCGGCGCTGCGCCGGGATGCCGCTGGCCTGGCCTGCGGCACGGCCGGCATCGGGGTGTCCAGGATCTCGAAGACGCGCCCGGCCGCGGCGGCGCCCTCCATGCTCGCGTGGAACTGGGCGCCGACCGCGCGTAGCGGCAGGTAGGCCTCCGGGGTCAGCAGCAGCACCAGCAGCGCCGTCTCATATCCCAGGTGGCCATACAGCAGCCGCAGCCCGACCTCGACCGCGACAAGCGCGGTGGCCAGCGCGGCGGCCAGCTCCAGCACAAGCGCGGACAGGAATGCCACCCGCAGGGTGGACATGGTGGCAGTCCGGTAGTCATCGGTGACCTTCGCGATCACGTCTTCCTGCGCCCTGGCGCGGCCGAACACCTTGAGCGTGGGCAGGCCCTCCACCACGTCAAGAAAGTGGCCGCCGAGAGTTGCCAGCAGCCGCCACTGCCGCCGCGTCTGGGCTTTGGTGTGCCAGCCCACCAGCACGGCGAACACCGGGATCAGCGGCAGCGTTACGGCGATGACCACCGCGGAAATCCAGTCCGCTGCCGCCACCCGGATCAGCACCGCGATCGGCACCACGACCGCGAGGACGAGCTGCGGCAGGTAGCGGGCGAAATAGGAGTCCAGCCCATCCAGGCCCCTGGTGGCCAGCGTGGCGATCTCGCCCGCCCGCTGACCGCCCAGCCACACCGGGCCCAGGCGCAGCGAGCGGGCGGTGAGCGCGCGGCGCAGCTGCGATTTGACGGTCGCGGCCGCGCGCAGCGCCGCTACCTCCCCGCCGTAGCTCACCGCCGCCCGCGCCGCCACCACGACCAGCAGCGCCACCAGGGTGCCCGCCAGCGCGGCCGCGACGCTGCCGCGCGCAGCGGCTGCGAGCGCGCGTGCGAGCAGGCCCGCCTGCGCCAGGATCAGCAGCGTCCCGACGAGCCCGAGGGCGATGGTGACTGCCAGGTAGCCGCGGGCGGCCCGGGCATAACGCAGCAGTCGCGGATCAACCGGTCGCACGGCCGATCCTGGCCTGCATCAGGCTCGCCGCCGCGGCCCGCTCGCCGCGCCGGCCTGCTCCGGGAGTCAACTCGGCGGCTCGACGTAACGGCGCTGCTCGTACACCTCGGTGGACGCGCGAGCCCGGCGGCGCATGATCATCAGCACGACCGACACGATCAGCCCGGCCGCGCCGCCGATCATCAGGATGACCCCGATGGCCGGGAGATTGACGTACTTCGGCTGCCAGCTGACCGCAAATCGCAGAATTGCGCCGATTATGATCAGCGCGGTGCTCCCGCCGATGCTCATGCGGCCGAGCATGCAGCCCGGTAGCCGCGATGGATTCACCCCGGCAGGGTGAAGTGCGCCAGGGCCTGCGTGGGAGAACCTGAACGAATCCAACGACCGAGAACCTGACCTGGCCATCGTGACGGCAGCTGGTCATGGCGCGAATCTGCAGGAGGTAGCCGTTGTCTGACGCCGGCAGCGAGGCGGGGCCTGCAGCCGGAGGCCCAGGCCGCACCGCAGATGAGCGAGCTGAGCTCGAGCGCCAGCAAGCTGAACTCGACCGGCTCCGGGCCGAGGTGAACGAGCTGCGCACCGAGAAGGCCAAACCAGCGCGGCGGCGCCTTGGCTGGCGGGCCCCGCTGGCCACGATCCTCATCGTGATCGGCTGCCTGCTGGCTCCGATCTCGGTGCTGGCGGTCTGGACCGCCAACCAGGTCTCGGACACCAGCCGCTACGTGGCGAACGTAGAGCCGCTGGTGCACGATCCGGCAGTTCAGAATGCCCTCACCGACAAGATCTCGACCGAGATCAACACCCAGCTTAACGTGACCAGTTACGCTAATCAGGCCGCCGCTCTCCTCTCGAGCAAGGGACTGCCCCGGGTCGGCGCACTGCTCAAGTCGTTCGGCCCGTCGATCAGCAGTGCGATCGCCGGGTTCATTCACGGCCAAGTGCACAAGATCGTGACGAGCCCGCAGTTTGCC
>ODAK010000901.1_pt1 | contig 33475 bp, 35 predicted proteins | sample 1539591 | NCBI WGS metagenome assembly ODAK01 (sample SAMEA3539303, study PRJEB22396) | soil metagenome | biome: tundra; feature: field; material: soil | place: USA | collected 2010-05 | depth 0.15 m | reverse complement strand
CCGAGCGCATCGGCGTGAATCCCGACGACCGCGACGCGTTCTCCGTCATCGTGGTGCCGTTCGGCGATTACCTGGACAGCAAGCGCGGCCTGCACGCCGGGGTGGTCTCCTGGCGGCGCATTGAGGACAACGCCATCCCCGGCCGCGCCAAGATTTGCGGATCGTATGTGAATAGCGCGCTGGCAGGCGACGAGGCGCGGCGCAACGGCTTCGACGAAGCTATCTTCCTGACTGAGGCGGGCCATGTGGCCGAAGGCGCAACCTGCAACATCTTCCTGGTGCGCGCCGGCAAGCTGGTGACGCCTCCCGGGAGCGAGAACATCCTGGAAGGTATCACGCGGAATTGCGTGATGGAACTGGCGCGCAACGAGCTGCACCTGGAAGTGGTGGAGCGGCCGGTGGACCGCAGCGAGCTCTATCTGGCCGACGAAATATTCTTCACCGGCACGGCCGTGGAGGTGGCGCCGGTGACTCAGGTGGACCATCGCGCGGTAGGTTCCGGCGCCATTGGTCCGGTGGCCGCAGAGTTGCGATTCCTGTACCTGGAGGCCACCCGCAGCCACCTGGCAAACTATCGCCACTGGCTGCTGCCGGCCTACGAGCCTGCGCATGTGGAATCCGCCGAACCGGAGCCGGTGCTGGCGGGCGCGGGCGACGGCGACTTGTGGGGCGTGTGACAGCGTAGATTTCGCCCAAGATAATCACTCCCGCCATCGGCTCCATCGGGTATTACAAGAGTTGTTATAATGGATCCGTGGCGACCTTCACGCCGGACCAATTACGATTGGCGAGAGAGACCGTTGGCTTCACGCAACAACAAGCCGCCGGGCATTTTGGTGTTTCGCAGGCCTACGTTGCATTGATGGAAACCGGCCGCCGCCGCGTCACTGAGAAAATCGGATTGAAGATGATGGATCTGTACCACTTGGGTCCGACTATCCTGCCTCTGCGCGTTGACGATCTTGAATCCTGGGACTCCGCATACCTGGTCAAGGCTCTCGCTAACCTTGGGTACCCTGGCTTCCGGCATCTTTTGGGTGGCCCCCGCGACAATCCCGCGGTCGTCCTACTGGCGGCGCTTTCCCGCCACGACGTCGAGGTCCGCGTAGTGGAAGGTCTTCCCTGGCTCGTGCTGAAATACTACGATCTTGACTGGGAGTGGCTGATGCGAGAGGCCAAGGTTCGCGATGCTCAGAACCGGCTCGGCTTTATTGTGACGTTGGGCCGGCGGATCGCCGGGAAACGGTGCTGCGATGCGGCGCAAAGCAAGCTGCGCGAAGTTGAAGAACGGCTCGACCAGGCCCGCCTCGCACGTGAAGACAGTCTTTGCCAGGGCTCCCTTTCAGAAGCGGAACGCGGTTGGCTGCGCCGGGCGCGGCCGGCCGATGCCCGGCACTGGAATCTTCTGACGGACCTCGACGCGGAGCACCTGCCTTATGCGGCGTGACCGGCCGCCGGAGCCCTGGCACTCATTCTTTCGCGATATCGACAAGACCTTCGATCAACCTATCGCTCTCCAGTGCATCGGCGGGTTTGCCATTGCGATGTTGTATGGTTAACCGCGACCGACCGTGGATGTTGACTTCCTGTCCGTGGTTCCGGCCGGCGAAATCGGAAGGCTCGATGCGCTGGCAGGAATGGGATCGGCGCTCGACAGGAAGCACGGCGTGTACGTGCAGCATGTGGGTATTGTCACCGTCCCGGAGAACTATGAGGACCGGTTGATTCCGATCTTCCCGGCTGCCTATCGCAGAGTGCACCTCGCAGGCCTTGAGGCCCACGATCTGGCTCTTTCGAAGCTGGAAAGAAACTCAGGGCGCGATCGCGAGGATGTGAAGTTCCTGGCCCGCGCCGTCCCGAATCGACCTCACGACTCTGGAAGACCGGTACTGATCGGAGCTTCGGCCGTATCTCGCCGCTGCCGATCGGCATGATCTTACGATGCGGCTCTGGATAGAGATGCTGCGGCCACTGTGATCCGTCGCCGCGGCTATACTGGATGCGATGACTATCCTTCGCACAGGAAACCCTCCAGCTCCGCACTAGTCAGGGTTAGGAGCCTGGCTATGCGTGAGCAGAACTTTTCATCATTCGAGGAGATATCGAGAACGGCAAAGCATGAAGAAGGAGATGCCGTGGTGGAAGATCGGCGGCGGTCCTCCCCATTGGCTGAAGCAGAAGTGGGCCGGAGAAGTCCGTTGCTATCACAAGGAGGAAATGCTGCGGGGCCCGGATGATCCGTTCCTGAGCGATCCTCGCCGGATCACAGATTTATGGGATTGGTATTGATAAGGGACAACCGGGCAGCCTAACGCCTTTTGGCGCGAGGAGCCTGGTTCAGCAGGTTTCCGGCGCAACAAGCCGCTGGCGATTTTGCGTTTTAGATTTTCATCGGCAAGGAACGAAATCACGCCGGCTGCGTCTTCCGCGCTAGAAGCCGGCGCCGGATTTCGGACAGCGGAGCACGAAGCTTGATCTCGTCGACAACATGGGCTTCGCGCTCGCGCACGGTATCGAGATAGGCATCGATCTCATCGCGGCGACCGAGATAGAACGCGATCACGGCGTATACGTCGGCCAAACCTACGGAAGGGTATTCCTGGTAGATCTCTCCGGAGTGGCGCCTTCCAGGAAAGCCGCGATCAACGTGAGGAGTGTGACATGACACGAGTATCGGCTACCCGGCAGACACCATGTGCATCAAAGCGAAGCGGCGGCGAAATGGCTCTGATATCGATGACGCCCCGATTATACCAAAGCGGGCGAGGGCGACTCCTGCCCCGAATTGGGCGTGTGGGGGCGGAAACGAGACAATGGCGGTCGGGTCAGATCAGCTAGATGAACAGGCCGGGGGTGACCTTGGATAGCTAGGCGAAGCGTCTTCGCCTGCTCATCGCGCGGTGGCAGCACCGGCTCCGCGGATTCCACATGCGCGACCCCGTAGGCCAGCAGCAGCCTGTGGCGATAGTTTGCGAAGTGGCCACGGGTTCCCTCCAGATACAGGGAGCGAAGCTCGGCGGCCACCGGACCGATGGTGCCCGAACTTGGCGGGTGCGGGCGACGGCGACTTGTGGGGCGTGTAAGGTATACTCATAGCAGATATGGACAACGTCCAGCTATACCTGGCGATCGGGGTGCCCATCGTCTTTAACGGCATCATGTTTACTGTATTGGCCGTTACGAGCACCTCCCGCATGGCCGCGCTCGAAGCGCGGATGGCGGCACTGGAGAACACGATGACCACGCGTTTCGATCTCATCATGGGACGGCTGATGGATCTCGATATGCGCCTCACCCGCCTGGAAGAACGTAGTCACCGGTCGTAGCTATATTCGCGGACGTCCTCTCTAAGCTGGATCAATCGGGAGCCTTGTGGAGGACACGACACGAATATTGCCGTCGAACAAGTCCTTGATGCAGGCCGCAACTGCGCCGGAGAACTCATCCATTAGGGCGAGACCATCGGTATCGAAGTCGTTCTCACCTTGAAGGATCAGGGATTTGTCCGTCCCATGTGCACCTGACGTTCTGATGCCATGGCCGATGCCTGAACTCCTCGGTGATGTCGATTGCACCCCGTGGCCCGGCATGGAGTGGCACCCCGTCACAAGCGAGGACTATGCGGTAACGGTTCGCCGAGTTGGTCATGGCACGGTCCATATTGAACACTATATAAGCAATCCTACACAAACCACGCCCGCCATAGCGTAACCACCAGCGCGTGTGTCACCATGCTGGCGCGGATACTCTGCGTCTGCTGGTAGGCCCGGCCGTAGAACCAGCCGGCCACCGCCGCGGCGAGCGCGAATCTCCAGTTGGGGAATCCGCGAAACCCGAGGTGCACCCCGCCGAACAGAATCGACGCGCCGGCCAACGCCCACGCGGGGCGGCCCGTCCATTGGACCATCCACTGTTGCAGCAGGCCGCGAAAGAAGAACTCCTCCGACAGCGACACCACCCAGAGCACGCCCACAAAGGTAGCCGCGATCTTCCACATGGGCATGCCGGGACCCAGGCGCACCAGCCGCGTGGCCCAGGCCAGCGGAATGCCGGCGACAAGGAAGTAGCCGAAATGCCGCAGGCCGATCTTCCATTCCGCAAGGCTTGGCATGAATCCATAGCCCACGCCGGGGACGCGCCGCTCCACCAGCATGACCATGGCGCAGAGGCGCGTGAGCGCCACATGGCCGAGTATCTCGAGATGCAATCCGGCGAATGGCGATGTGTAGATTGGATCGAAATATCCGCGCAGAACGACGGCCGCCACCAGCACCAGGAACGCGCCATCCGCGAGCGGAGCGGCCGGCAGAATTCTGTACCAGAGGCTCAGCGCCGTGGCTAGCGCGGCGAGTTGCGCCAGCGCCCACCAACGGAATTGGCCGGTGCGCGACGCGTAGACCACATACGGCGCGACGAAAGAGACTACCAGGAACCATGGCAGAATCCGCTCGAAGCGCTGGCGGACTTCCGCGAATGCGGGGACCAGATAGAATGGATATTCAACCAGGAACGCGGCCAGAACGGGAACCGCCACCCACGCAGGAATGCCTTTCAACCGAGCATACAGCAAGCCCGCGGCGCTCAGCGCGGTCCATCCGGCCAGCAGAGCCGCCCGGAAACCGCCGAGCGATTGGGTCATCGGCCTCATTTTAGCATTGGGATGCGTGGCGGCCGGCGCGCGCGCGCAGGAGGCGCCGCCGAACCTGGCGCGCCGCATAGCGCATCAAGAGAGCGAGACACAGGCCGCGCGCAACGATTACACCTACCGGCAAACCGTGGTGTTCGCGGAACTGGACGCGCATGGCGCGCAAACGGGCGAGTATCGCGAGGAGCGCGACGTGATCTTTTCGCCCGAGCACGAACGCACCGAGCGGGTGATCGGCAAGCCGCTCCTCACCTTGAAGCGCCTCAAGATGACCGACGAAGACTTCCAGGACATACGCGGCATCCAACCGTTCGTGATGACCGAGGATCAGCTTTGGAATTACGAGACGAAATTCCGCGGCGACGAGAACATCGACGGCGTGGACTGCTGGGTGCTGCAAGTGCGCCCGCGCCAGATCCTGCAAGGGCAGCGCCTTTTCGACGGGATGCTGTGGGCGGATAAGAAGGACTTCTCGATCGTGCGGCTGGAAGGGCAGGCGGTGCCGCAGATGCTCAGCCGGCCATCGGAGAATCTGTTTCCGCGATTCACAACCATTCGCCAACTCGTGGATGGCGTGCACCGGTTTCCGGTATACACCTTCGCCGACGATACGCTGCCGTTCAGCACCGGCTTACTGCGCGTGCGCATGACCATCCGATACACGCAATACAAACGGTTCGGCGAGGATTCGGTCATCAAGTTCGAAAAGCCCTGACATGCCGCCGCGGGGCCTTTGGCGCGAACCCGACTTCCTGAAGCTGTGGGCCGGCCAAGCGGTCTCGCAAATCGGATCGTGGATCACCCTGGTAGGATTGCCGCTGACGGCTGCCCTGCTGCTGAAGGCCTCGCCACTGCAGATGGGCATCCTGAGCGGCGCCGGCGCGGCCGCCATCCTGTTGTTCGGCCTCTTCGCCGGAGCGTGGGCCGACCGCTTGCGCCGGCGTCCCATTCTGATCTGGGCCGATCTCGGGCGCGCGGCGGTGTTGGGCACGGTTCCATTCGCCGCGGCGGCCGGGCGGCTGACCATGGGCCATCTCTATCTGGTGGCGGCGGCCAGCGCGGTCCTGACCGTGTTCTTCGACGTGAGTTACCAGGCCTACCTGCCGTCGCTGGTCCGTCCCGAGAAAATTCTGGAAGGCAACAGCAAGATGGCGTTGTCGGAGTCGATCGCGGGTGTGGTGGGTCCGGGGCTGACCGGCGTTCTGGTGCAGGCTATTACGGCGCCGATGGCGATCCTGTTCGACGCGGCTTCGTTCGTGTGTTCCGCGCTTTCGGTGTGGCTCATCCACAAACCGGAGCCGCGGCCGGAACCGAGCGCGGCGCCGCACATCGGGCGGGAAATCGTGGAAGGGCTGCGCGCGTCATGGCATGAGCCGATTCTGCGCACGCTGTTGCTTCGGACGGCCACGGCAGCCATTTTCCTGGGTTTCGGAAGCAGCCTTTATATTCTTTTCGCCGTGCGCGAGCTTAGAATCAACGCCGTGCTGCTGGGCGCGATCATATCGGTGGGCGGCTTTAGCGACCTGTTCGGCGCGCTGACCGCGGAGCGGCTGGTGCGGCGCTTTGGGTTTGGGCAGACCCTGATCGGCGCCGCGCTGCTGGCCGGAGTAGCCGGTCTGTTGCCGCCGCTGGCGCACGGACCTGTTGCGGTGTGCGCCGCTTTTCTCGCCGTCGCGCAACTGGGCGATATGGCCTGGTCGATTTATAACATCAACGAATTGACTCTGCGCCAGGCGGTCGCGCCCAGTCATTTATTGGGCCGCGTTAACTCAGCGGCGCATTTGATGTTTCGCGGCGTGCTGCCCGCAGGCGCGCTGTTGGGGGGCGCGCTGGCGGAGGCGATCGGCCTGCGCGGCGCAATGTTCGTAGGCGCCAGCGGGTTCCTGCTCTCGACGCTGTGGCTGATATGCTCGCCCATTCGCCGCTTGCGGGAGCTACCGTGCGACGGGGCCCGCAAGCAAGCGTCCGCATAGTGCTTAGGTGTGGCGGCCGGTCTTGGCGATGTCACTTAGTTCTCCCATTTTGAGCAAGGCTGCATAATTCGTGGGGCAGGACTCCAGTCCTGCGGCCGACGTCCACGTCGGCCGGTTCGTATTCTGATAGGGCTGATTTCGTTGCGCGGAGGGCGGGTCCTGGAGGACCCGCGCAGACCTGGAGGTCTGCCTCACAAATCTTGCAGCGTCTCAATATTGCGAAAACTAAGTGACATTGCGCCGGTCTTGGTGCCCAACTGGATGACAGTCCCTCAGTTGCCTCGGACGCCCAGCTTCCGAAGAAAGAACATCATCGGACACCAGTTTGTGAACGCGGACTGAAACAGGTTGAGTCCAACGAACGCCGTGAACAGATACCAATACGGATTCAACCAATAACCCAACGCGAGGGTCAGCAGCACGAACGCGCCGGCAATCATACGCAGGTAACGATCGATAGTCATACGAGCTTCCTCTTTCCCTTGTTAAACAGATAGAACAGGACCGGGACGGTCATGCGCGAGAGCAGCAGCGAGGCGATCTCGCCGGCCATCAGCGCAATGGCTAAGCCTTGGAAAATGGGATCGAACAGGATCACAGACGAGCCGACCACCACGGCTGCGGCAGTCAGCATCATGGGACGGAAGCGAACCGCTCCCGCGTCGATCACGGCTGCGTCCAGCGGCATGCCCTCGGCCAGGCGCAGTTCGATGAAGTCCACCAGGATGATCGAGTTCCGCACCACGATGCCTGCGCCTGCGATGAAGCCGATCATCGAGGTGGCCGTGAAGAAGGCATGTAGGAGGCCGTGCGCGGGCAGGATGCCGACCAACGAGAAGGGGATGGCGGCCATGATGATCAACGGCGTCAGGAACGACTGGAACCAGCCGACCACCAGCCCATAGATCAGGATCAGCACCGCCGCGAAAGCGATGCCCAGATCGCGAAAGACCTCGTACGTAATGTGCCACTCACCATCCCACTTCATCGAATAGCGGCCGGGGTCGGAAGGAAGCGCCGCCATGTGCTGCTCGATCTGGTAGCCTTCCGGAATCTTGATCTTGTCGATCTCCGGGCCGAGCTTGAGGACCGCGTAGACCGGACTCTCGATCTCTCCCGCAATGTCGGCGGTCACGTACGTCACCGGCATCAGGTTCTTGTGATAAATGCTCTTGTCCTCGATCGCCTTCTCGACGTGCACCAGTTCTCCGAGCGCAACCAGGCGTCCGTTGCGCCCGCCGATCTTCAGGCTTCGGATGCGATCGAGATCGGACCGCGTGGCGCGGCCCAGCCGCACCGTCAGCGGGACATCCTCCTTCTCCGCGTCCTGATGCAGGAGGCCAGCCTCGAAACCGGCGGAGGCCACCTGCATGGCGCGGGCGATGTCGTCCTCGGAGATCCCGTTGATGGCGGCCTTTTCCTCGTCGACTGACAAGCTGTACTTCTGTTGATCGTCTTCCACGTACCAATCGACGTCCACGACGCCCTTGGTCTGCTGGAACAGGTTCCGTATTTGCCGCGCCAGCGCAATCCTTCTATCCATGTTCGGACCGTACACTTCCGCGACCAGCGTCTCGAGCACCGGGGGGCCCGGCGGCACTTCGGCCACCTTGATGCGCGCTCCAAAGCGCTCGGCGATAGGCTGAATGCGCCGGCGCACCTGCTTGGCGATCTCGTGGCTTTGCAAATCGCGCGCTCCCTTCGGCAGCAGATTCACCTGAATATCCGCGACATTCGGCCCGCGCCGCAGGTAGTAATGGCGCACCAGTCCGTTGAAGTTATAGGGCGACGCTGTTCCTACATAGGTCTGGACGTTGACCACCTCACGCTGCTTCTCGGTCTCTTCGGCGAGCAACTGCGTCACCCGCGCCGTTTCTTCGAGCGTCGTGCCGTTGGGCATGTCGACGATCACCTGGAACTCGCTCTTGTTATCGAACGGCAGCATCTTGACCTTGACGAAGCCGAAGTAGAATAGCGAGACGGAGGCCAACAGCAGGAACACCACGCCGCCGACGAAGCTCCAGCGCAGGACGGCGCGGTGCAGGAGGCTGCCCATGAAGCGCCGGTACAGCCGCGTCAGGAAGTCCTCCTGTTCGCCCTCCCGATCGCCGCCCGGCTTGAGAATCCGCACCGCGGCCCATGGCGTCACGATAAAGGCCACCATCAGCGAGAAGAGTATCGCGGCGCTGGCGCCGATCGGGATAGGCCGCATATACGGCCCCATCAGCCCACCGACGAAGGCCATCGGCAGAATCGCTGCGACCACCGCCAGTGTGGCCAGAATCGTGGGATTTCCGACTTCGTCCACCGCCTCGATGGCGACCTCGAACGGCGGCCTGGCGTGATTGGCGGGCATCCGCCAGTGGCGCACGATGTTCTCCACCACCACGATGGCGTCGTCCACCAGGATGCCGATGGAGAAGATCAGTGCGAACAGCGTAATCCGGTTCAGCGTGTAGCCATGGAGATAGAAAACGGTGAGGGTCAGCGCCAGCGTCACCGGAATCGCGATAAATACAATGAGCGATTCGCGCAGACCCAGCGTGATGGCGATCAGGACACTCACCGAAATCACGGCGATCAGCATGTGCCACAGCAGTTCGTTGGATTTCTCCTTGGCCGTGTCGCCGTAATTCCGGGTGATGGTCATCTCCACGCCGGATGGGATCACGGCGCCGCGCAGCGGCTGCAGACGATGCAGGACGTCCTCGCCCACGGTGACGGCATTGGTTCCCTTGCGCTTGGAGACGGCGATCGTTACCGCCGGGTAGAAACCCTTCCCATCGGAGAAGCGCACGTATTGCGCCGGCTCCTCGCCGCCATCGGTCACTTCGGCGACGTCGCGCACGAAGATGGGCTTGGCATTCTCCACTCCGGCGGCCAACCCGGCCACCACGTTGCGAACGTCCTCGGCGGTGCGCAGAAACTGGCCGGTTTCCAGGAAATACTGCTGGTTGCCGCGCGCAAATTCACCCGACGGCAGCCGGCGGTTCGAAAGGCCCAATGCCCCCGCCACCTGCAATGGGGAAAGGTTGTAAGCGCCCAGGCGGGTTGCGTCCAGAGTAATGCGAATCTCGCGGCGCTGGCCGCCAATCAGGGCCACCGCCGAGACGTCCGGCGTCTGCTTGATGGTGTCATCCACTTGCGCGGCGATGCGGCGCAGCTCATAGTCGCCGTACGGCTTGCTCCAGAAAGTGAGCGCCAGGATGGGTACGTCGTCGATGGAGCGCGGCTTCACCAACGGAAGCGACGCGCCGGGCGGGATCAGGTCCAGATTCGCGTTGAGCTTCTGATTCAGCCGCACAATGCTCTTCTCTTCGTCCTGCCCAACCAGGAAGCGAACGATCGCCGTGGATATGCCGGGGCTGGAAGTCGAGTAGATGTACTCCACGCCCGGGATCTCCCAAAGCAGCTTCTCCATCGGTTTGGTGACGCGCTCCTCCACTTCACGCGCCGACGCGCCCGGCATCTGGACGAAGACATCGACCATCGGCACGATGATCTGCGGCTCTTCCTCGCGCGGCAGCTTCCACACCGCGAAGGCGCCCAGCAGCAGGGATCCGGCAATCACCAGCGGCGTCAGCTTCGACCCAATCCAAGCTCGGGCGAACTTTCCCGCCGGACCGAGGGTTCCTGCCGCCTTCACGGCCGGACCTCCACTCGGGATTCATCCGAAAGGCCTTGCGGAACAGGGAAGATCACCTTTTCACCGGCGGTAAGGCCGGAGAGCACCTCAACCCGGTCTTTGGCCTTCTGCCCGGTCGTGATCAGCCGGGTGCGCGCAATGCCGCCGTTGGCTACCAGGACTGTTTGCAACTGGCCGCGCTCGGTGACGGCGCGCGCCGGAATCGCCAGCAGCGGCCGGCCGCCGAGTTGGAACGTCGCGCGCCCGAAGACGCCCGAGCGAATTGCAGGAACCGCGGGTAGATCGATCTTAACGGTGTAAGCCCGCGAGGCGGCATCCACCGCAGGCACGATTTCTGAAACCCGCGCATCGAGCGTGCGATCGACGCCATCCAAGGTGACCGACACCGGCTGGCCCACCCGAATCGCCCCCAGCCGGGACTCTTCCACCGGCGTTTCGAGGCGGTAAGCGCCTTCGCGTTCGATGGTCAACAGCGGCGCCCCGGGCAGAGCGAGACTGCCGGGATCGACCGACTTGGAGATGACGACGCCGGCGAACGGCGCCCGCACATCGGCGTAACTGCGCGTCACCTCAGCGGCGCGCACTTCCTGATCTACTTGTGCCAGCTTCGAGTTCAGTTGGACGCGCCGCGCCTGTGCCATTTCGTGGGCCGCTTGCGCGGCTTTGAGCCTGGCTGACGACTCATCGAACTCCTGGTTCGAGATCGACTTCTTCTGAAAGAGGTCCTGCATGCGGCCAAACGTCACTTGCGCCAGATCGAGATTGGCCTTCGCGGCCGCGACGGCGCCGTCGGCCTCGGGCACGGCAGTACGAACCTCCTCGCGAGCGGCTTCAGCGCGGCGCGAACCGATGTCCAGATCGCGTGTATCGAGCGTCACCAGCATCTGGCCTTCGCGCACGCGATCGCCGGCCTGCACGCGCACCTCGCGCACATAGCCCGTCAACTTCGCGGAGATCACGGCCGAGGTGCGCGCCCGCACCGTACCCGCCGCCTCATAGGTAGAAGGCCATGTCTCGGTGGCCGCCGTCACCGTGGACACGGCCATCGCGGGCGCCGCGGAGGCGGCGCGCTTCTCAGGCGGCGCGCCACCGCACCCCGCCAGCCAGATCGCGGCCGGAATCAACAGGAAAGTCTTCGTCATCGAGATCCCTCGTTCAGAATTTCCGAATCCGCCGTCAGCGTCCCCGCCGCCAGTTCCAGCATCGCGGCGGCGACGCGTTGGTCGTGTATGGCGGTCAAGTGCCGGGACCGCGCTTCGATCACCGCCGTCTCGGTGCGAAGTAAGTCTGTAACATTGCTCATCCCGCTTTCGTAGCGGTTTTGCGTGATGCGAAGGCTCTCTTCCGCCTCTGCGACGGACGCTTTGGCCACCTCGATGCGTTGTGCGGCGGCGCATAGATCGGCATACGCCCGGCGGACCTGGAGCCGGATGGCGGAGCTGGCGCGCTCCTGCTCGGCCTCGCTCCGGCGCAGCGCGAACCGGCTTTCCTCGATGCGCGCCTTGTCGCTGAATCCGTTGAACAGGTTCCAACGCAGTCCGATCGAAACCAGCCAGTTGGCGCCCCCTTTGTCGTAGAAGCGCTGCCGATCCGCCTCGAAGGCGGCGTGAACGCCTACCTGCGGCAGAAGGTTGCTGCGCGCCGTGGACGCCTGGTTTTCGGCCAGGCTGGTCGCCAGCTTTGCCAGGCGAGCCTCGGGTCTGCCGGCGACAGCGTTCCTTTCATAATCCGCCAGCAGTCCCTGGGGCAGATTCAGGGGCGCGAGCGGCGTGCTCAGAGTGTGCGGCGCGTCCAGCGGCAGACCAAGCGCGTCGTTCAGCGCCGCGCGGGCCACGTCGAGATCGGCCGCGCGCCGGATCTGTTGCTCGCGCACACCGGCCAGATGAACGCGGATCGAGAGCACGTCGGCATCGGTGGACATCCCCGCGGCCCGCACCGCTTGGGCACGATCGAGGTCGGCCTCCGCCGATCGCATGGCCTGGTTGGTCGCATTGAGTTGCTCCACGCCCAACAGGCTGTCGTGATACGACTGGATCACGCTTGCAATTACTTCCATCTGGGTGCGCCGGCCCTCCTCGCTGGCAAGCTCCTTCGTCAACTCGGCCGAGCGCACGGCGTGCCTGGTCTGACCCGCGTCGTAGAGCGTTTCGTCCGCCGTAACTTGCGATTGGAAGTTATTCAGGAAATCGGGGCGGTTCAGCGGCCCAACCTGGAAGTTCTGCTCCCCGAATTGATGCTGTGTCAGTAAAGAGGAGAATACAAAGACCGGATTGTCGCTCCGGGCCCAAGATTCGGAATAGTTGACCTTTGGCAAGTAACCGCCCCGCGCCTCCGCGATGCGGCTTTCCGCCGCCTTTCGTGAGGCGACGGAGGCCTCCATGGACTTATTCTTGTCCAGCGCCAGGTGAACTGCGTCCTTTAGCGACATTGAGTCTTGTGCCGCACCCGGCAGCGGCCACAAGACCAGCATGAGCAGTGTTTTCTTCATTGCCTCTTGGTTCTCAGGATGCAGTTGGCGGGTCCAGGTGACAGCGCGTCACCAGCGTCACCTTTCGAGGGCGCTTGCATCTCTTGAAGCAGCAAGGGAGATTTCATGGAAGTATCCGCGCAATATCTCGGGAATTCGAAGTTCGAAGTCGCGGCCCGAGGTCATCGGGTGATTTGCGACCAACCGCTTGATAACGGCGGCTCGGACGAAGGTATGTCGCCGCCGGAGTTCCTGTTGGCGTCGCTCGCCACGTGCGCTGCTTATTACGCGGCTCAGTACTTGAAGGCGCGTGGACTGCCTGCCGACGACTTAACGGTGCGAGTCAACGCGGAAAAGGCGGCGCAGCCGGCCCGCTTGGCGTCTTTCCAAATCGACGTGATGGCCCCCGGCCTGGACGATCATCACCAAACGGGTATTCTGCGCGCCGTAAAAGCATGTTTGATTCACAACACGCTGTTGGGACTGCCCCGTATCGAAATCGTGGTCAATCGGGCGGCACTCGCACCGGTCTAGCGCATCGCCGAGCCCGCTACAATTAGAAACGGTGGCGGGCCTTGGAACGGGAAACCGAAGTTGAACTCGCGCGGAAATTGATTGCCGGAGAACCAGAGGCGTTTGACCGCTTTGTGGAACACTTCCGCACCAAGATCTTCCACTACAGTTGGCTGATGTGCGGGCAGCGCGAAGACGCCGAGGAAGTGGCGCAGGAGACATTGCTCAAAGTGTTTGAGAATTTCGAAGATCTCCGCGAACCCGAGCGGGTCCGTCCATGGGTTTTTCGAATCGCCAAGAACGCCTGCCTGATGAAGCGGCGCAAGAGCGTGTTCGCTCCATCGCAGGAGCTATCGCTCGACGACTTCATCCCGGCGATGGACCACGAGGGCGGCCATGCCAAGCTCCAAATCGCCGATTGGTCCAGGCTGCCCGATCGTCAGGTCCTCCAATCGGAGTTGAAGCAAGTGCTCGATCGGGCAATCGGCGCCCTGCCGGTGAACTACCGGTCCGTAATCCTGCTGCGGGATGTGGAGGAATTGTCCACGGCCGAGACCGCCCAGATCCTCGATCTGACGGAGGACGTCGTCAAGACGCGCTTGCATCGCGCTCGTTTGGCTGTCCGCCAAACGTTGGATGAATACCTGCGGACCGATGGCCGCATGCCGGTTCTTGCCACTGACACGTGAGGTGGATGAGATGGAATCGCACGAACGCACTGAGAAATGCAAGGAGATCTTTTCACTGCTGTCCGAGTATCTGAACCTGGAGCTTCCGCCCGGCGCCTGCCAGGAAATCGAAACTCACCTCGCCGGGTGTCCGCCCTGCATTGAGTTTGCAGAGAGCCTCCGCAAGACGGTGGAACTCTGCCGCGGTTACCGGCCAACCGAGCTGCCCGAGCCCATGGGAAAGAAGGCCCGGGAACAGTTGCAGGCCGCATACCGGAAAATGCTCGCGGCGCGGGGCGGATCCTAAACTGGTTGACGTTATAAGTTAGCATCGGTTTATGCTTCGCGTGCGCCACTACGCCTGGCGTGTCCTGCCGCTGCTGCTGTTACTCGCGCTCTACTGGCCGGGGCTCACTAACTGGTTTTATCAGGACGACTTCGGCTGGCTCAACCTGCGGCACGACGTCCACTCGTTTCGCGACTTAGGGCCGGCGCTGTTCGCTCCCAAAGCGCACGGCAATATACGGCCGCTCGGCGAGAACGCCTATTTCCTGGTGCTTTCCTCGCTATTTGGCGTGGAGGCGCTGCCGTTCCGCATCTGGGCGTTCGCCACGCAAATGGCCAGCCTGGTCTTGCTGGGCAGCGTCGTCCGGCGGCTGACCGCATCGCGCGCGGCGGGATTCTGGGCGCAGGTTCTGTGGATCGCCAACTCCGGCCTGGCTGCCGCCATGTGTTGGACTTCGATCTACAACCAGATCTTAAGCGGCTTCTTCTTTCTGCTGGCCTTCTGGTTCTTGCTGCGGCACATCGAAAGCGGCGCCGCGCGAGATGCCATCGGACACTGGGCGGCATTTGTGCTGGGCCTGGGCGCGCTGGAGACCAACGTGGTGTATCCGGCCATCGCGGCGGTTTACGCGCTGCTGTTTGCGCGGGCATATCTGAAGAAGGTCCTGCCGATGTTTCTGGTCTCCGCGCTTTTCATTTTGGTCCACTTCCGATTTGCGCCGCCGCCGCGTGATGGCGTATATGCATTGCATTTCGGCGGCCGGATATTCTCCTCGCTTTGGACCTATTGGACGTGGGCGCTGGGACCCTCGCGGTTGGCGGCCGTGCTACTGAGTTGCGCGGTGCTGGGGCTGCTCGTGTGGAGCGCGCGCGCCCGGCAGTGCGTCCCGCTGTTCGGCGTGGCGTGGTTCGTCATCGTCATTGGCCCGTACCTGCCGCTCAGCGATCACAAGATGGATTACTACCTGACGGTTCCCGTGGCCGGCCTCGCGATCATGGGCGCTGCGGCGATCGCGTGGGCGTGGCGCTCAAGGTGGCGTTCGAAATGGATGTGGCGAGCCGCCGCGGCGGCGTGCGTGGCGATCTATCTCGGCACATCGCTCGCGGCCGCGTGGACGATCGCCCGCTGGCATCATGACCGCGGCGTGCGCGTGGAAGATCTGGTCCTGGGCGTGGCCGACATACACGAAGCCCAGCCCGGCAGCATCATCCTGCTCGACGGTGTCGACTCGGACCTGTTCTGGTCCGGAATCGTGGACGTGCCATTCCGGGCGATGGAGATCCCGCATGTGTACCTGGCGCCGGGATCGGAGGCGCGGATTCAGGCGCCGCCGGACCTGACGGTGAAATACATTCTGCCGCAGGCGCTGACGCTGCGGGCCTTGCAGGACGGGCGCGCGGTGGTCTATCAGGTGGATGGACCCGCGCTGCGCAACGTCACGGCTCGCTACCGTGGGATGGCCGAGGCATTGTGGAAGCCGGAGACGCCCCGCTTCATCAACCTGGGCGATACCGCGTTCGCGGAGTATGCCGGCGCGGGTTGGGATGAATGCGCGGGCGGATACCGCGGCTATAGAATGTTGCGCGGGGAAGCCACGGTGCATATAGGCGGGCCGCACGGCCCGGACGATCGTCTGCATATCGGCGTGTTTCGCGCGACTGACTTTCATCTCGGCGTGCGTGTGGATGGCGCGGATCTGCGTGCGGAGGTGATGCAGCGGGGCGGCGAGTTGACGGAGTTGGGCGTCCGGCTGCCTGCCGCGCTTGTCGGAAAGCCCGAGATCGAGGTGACGCTTTCGAACGGCAATCCGGAGCCGCTGAAGTTCGGGTTTATGGAGATTCGGTAGTGGGCCATCTTGCTACCGGGCGAAATCGCGCTTCGGTCAATCCTCAGCCTGAACTACTGCAACGCCGTTGGCCGCGCCGCTGATGGTGGCCGCCGTTTGCAGGGTCAGGTTGCCGTCCTCGTCGACACTGAAGATCGACAGATGCGACAGCGAGCCGCTACCGTCGATCACGGCCACCAATCCCTCGCCCGAGGCGATGTCGGTCGGATCGCCATTGAGCGACGCTGCAACGGCCGAGACTTGCACGATCCTTTGCCCGTAGACGGCATATCGTGAAACGCTCATGCTCGGCGAATTACTCGAAAACAGGTACGGTCCCACCAGCGTCAGCCAGCAAGGAGCGTTCTGTGTGCCGGAGCTGGTGACGGTCAGAATGGCGCCATTGCGGACCAACGAGATCTCGTTGGCATGCGCGATGGTGACGTACGCATTGTCGCCGCGCGTAACCAGTCCCAAAGGCGTATTGACGTTGGCCGGAATGTTCCGTACCGGCGTGGCGATCCCACCCACAGCTCCGCCGGGAAACAGGTTTACTGTCTCAATCATGTTGCTTTTTTCCGTGATGATGAGCTGGTTTTCGACAACACCGGCCTGGGCTGCGGACCCATCCGCCTTGATCAGCGCCACCTCTCCATCGGGAGTGGGATTTACATTGGATCCGTCCATCCGGTGGGATTCAACCTCTGTCGTCCCGAGAATGTATAGGTGGCTGGCGCCGAAAGCTACGCTGACCGGGTTGGAGATCGTGGGCACCAGTTGTTTCATCTGGAAGCCCTGGCTCCCGAGTTCAAACATGGACACGTTCAGCGAGCTGAAATTCACGACAGCGACCAGGTTGCCTCGCGCCTCAATGCCGCCAGCATTGCCGCTGACGCCGCCCTGCCCCCCCGTAGGAACCGTCTGGATCAGCGTGCCGCCAGAGTTGTAAACCAGGAGCTGGTTCGTGGTAGCGTTCGACGCCGTAACCACCAGAACGTCCTTACCAGTATTGGCCTGAACGGCACTAGCCGCGCCAATGAGCGGGACCATTATGCTCAAAAAACCAAACTTCGTCATCGACTCCTCCTAAAATTTTCTTGCGCCAACGTGGCGCGACTCGCAGCCAGGCGAGTCTTCAGACTGTTATTCGATGCAGGGCGGAAGAAAGTTACGGTGGCGATCCGCGGGGCGGCGCCGAACAGCCACTCCGTAACTTTCCGGCGGCGTCCATCGTATATTCCCTGCTAGGATTGGTATGAAACACCACTAATGGCGCGGGAAAGGCGCCTTAGACGGGACGCGCGAGCTCGATGCCCCTGGTAATCACTGGGTTAGCAGCTTCTCCCTCATGTACCCGAACAGCGATCTGGAAATGCTGATGGCCCGTTATCAACAGGGTGATTTCACCGCGGCCACAGCCCTGATCCATCGCCTGAGCCCGCAGTTGCATCGGTTTTTCGTGGTCCAATTCGCGAGCCGGGGAGATGCCGACGACCTGCTGCAGGAAACCTGGCTGCGCATTCACGAGGTGCGGCACACTTACCGCGCCGGCCAGCCGGTGCTGCCGTGGTTTTACGCGATTGCCCGGCACATTCGCGTGGACCACTACAGAAAGGCAAGCCGCACGGTAGCCCGCGAAGAGCGGCTGGAGGAAATGCACGAAGTGCCGGCGGTACCTCCGGCGGGATCCGGCGGAACTCCGGATCTGGAAGCGCTCCTGGCGACTCTTCCCGAGAGCCAGCGGGAAGTTATCGAGATGTTGAAGATTGCGGGGATGTCTCTTGAGGAGGTGGCGCGCGCCACTTCGTCGAGCGTAGGGTCGGTGAAACAGAAAGCCCACCGGGCCTATGAGAGATTGAGGGAACGGCTGAGCGGCATGGAACTGAGCAAAGGGCGTACGGGGGGCGTTCGTGAGGGATAAAGAGATCGACGAAATCCTGAAGCGGGCCGCTCAGGCTCCCCATGAGGTGGACCCGGCGCTGCTCGATCGTGTCGCCGAATCCATCGGGTCCTCGCTGCGTCCGCTCCGTCCCCTGCCGCCGGCATGGGTCCTGGCGGGCGGGCTGGCTCTGATTTGTGCGGCCGTTGCTCTGGCCGGCGCGGCCCGAGCGGGGTTCTACGGCATTCAAGCGCTCAGCGTTTTGGAACGTGCACTGATCTTTCCCACGCTGGGTATCCTCATATGGCTCGGGGCTGCGGTATCCGTCGGCGAAATGATTCCAGGAAGCCGGCGTCGCGTAGCGCCAGGGTTCCTGCTGGGTGCCGGCAGCCTGGCGCTGCTTGTTGTCTTCGTGGTCCTGTTCCACGATTACCGGACTGACCACTTCGTATCCCATGGCGTCGTCTGCCTGGCGGCGGGACTGCTCCACGCGATTCCGGCGGCCCTCGCGAGCTGGTTTCTTTTACGGCGCGGTTTTGCGGTGAATTCGGTTGCCGCCGGACTGGTGGTGGGCACACTTGCGGGCCTGGCCGGTGTGACCATGCTGGAGCTTCATTGCGCAAATTTGGAGGCCTTGCACGTGATGCTCTGGCATACCGCGGTGATGCCGGTAAGCGGGGCCGCGGGAGCGTTGCTGGGGTGGGCTGCTCGTTTCCGGGCAGGCTCTGGCGCTCATGAGCGATAGATCCGCTACCCCGCGAATCGCTCCATAAACCGCTCGGGCGCGTGCAGCGGCTTGAAGCCGTATTGCGCGTAGAGACCGTGCGCATCCTTCGTGCCGAGTATCCAGCGGCGCAGCCCAGGCAAGCGCGGATGGTCGACAATCACGCCAATCAGCCACTTGCCGATGCCCTGCCCTTGAAATTCCGGGAGCACGAAGACGTCGGCCAGCCAGGCGAATGTAGCGTAATCGGTGACCACCCTGGCGAAGCCGATCTGCGCGGTCCCTTTGTACACTCCGAAGGGCAGCGAGTTCTCTATCGAGCGGCGCACTACATCGAGCGGCCGCCCCATCGCCCAGTACGCGGAGGCGCTCAGGTATTCGTGAATCATGGCGATATCCAGCCGTGCCGGGTCCGTGCTGATTACGTATTCGCCTCTACGCCATTCTTCCGCCATGGAGACCAGGATACAATGCTGAATGCCTGCCCCACCAACGCCTGTTCGACCGGGACTGGTCCGAGTGGCTGCCGATCTTTGGTGGGCCATCGAGCACCAGGAAGGCGTCATCGTGGTGGACACGATCCGCGTCCCCAGTCTCCCCACGGAGGGGGACGCAAGGGTTTGCGCAAAGCGCGCGCTACATCTGCTTCGCTCTCGCCTTCGCCCGCGCAGGCGCATCTGCCGAACCCGCCGGCTTGCGCGCAGGCGGCTCGCTGAGCAGCCGCTTGACCGACCTCGTCAACTGCCCGACTTCGCCGGCGCTCTTGACGATCACCACATCGGCGCCGGTGGACTGTTCGGTCAAACCCAGCGGCTCCACAAATCCAGAGAGTAGAATAATGCGCGCGCCGGCTTGCGCGCTGCGGATCCGCTTGATCAGCTCGACGCCGTCCATGCGCGGCATCTTGAAATCCGTTACCACAACGTCGAAGTTGTGCTTGGAAAGAAGTTCCAGAGCCTCGTCTCCGCTGGTAGCGGTGAAGATGTTGTAACCAAGCTCCTGGAGCAGCGATTTGCGCGCGATCAAACCCTGGCGGTTGTCGTCGACCAGCAGGATTTCGGGAGTTTTCGCAGGGGGTGGGGCGGGGGCGTGTCTCATGCTAACGCAGGCGAGGTTATCAGACCGGTAACTCAACTGTCAACACTTTTGCATCAGGTTGTAAAGAGGCGAGATTGAGTGCTTGACAAACTGCCGCGCTATTCCACTTCGTGCGGCGCCGTGTAGCCGTTCTTGGCCACGATTTGGTACTTGATGGGCTTGCCCTTCTCATCCACCACGCGCAGCGGCTCGTTGGTGGCGGGGTTCACCAGCTCCACTTTGATTTTGCGGAATTTGCCGTCCTTCGCCTTGTTGGCAGGCTCATAGCCGATGGAGTACTGATTGCGAAGAGAATCGGAGATGGTGCCGAAGATCGACGGAAACTCGCCGTAAAAACGCGGAAAGAAGGCCAGGCCGCCCGTCTCTCTCGCAAAAGTGGTCATCTGGTTGTCGGCCTGCAGGAAGCCGATCTCCTGCATCGGTCCCATGCGGCCCTCCCGCATGATGCGCAACGCCTGCATCAGGCCAATGGCGTACACCGGAACGCCGCCGTCCTGAATAATCTTGCGCGCCTTATCGTAGGTCAGCTTGCTGAACGTATCCACGCCGGAGGAAAGCAGCACGATGGCCTTGCGCCCCTCGATCTTGGACATGCGCTCTTCGGTATCGGCCAGGGCGTCGAACAGGTTGGCTTCCGAAAAGCCCGGGATGCGCAGGCGTTGCATGGCTTCGTACGTTTGGCGCTTGTCGGTGGTGAAGTCGGAAAGGATTTCCTCCTTGAAGTCGTAAGCGATCAAGGCCACGTAGTCTTCTGCTTTGAGCGTTTGTACAAAACCATACGCGGCGGTCAGGGTCTGATACCACGTCTGAGACCCGTACCACTGGAATTTGGCGCTGAACTCGACCAGCAGACACACCGTCATGGGCGCCGTGCTCTTGCCGAAGGATTTGATCTGCTGCGGAACATTGTCTTCCAGGACGCGGAAGCTGCCGCGCGGGATGTTGGGAATGAAGTGGCCGTTTTTGTCCAGGACGGCGACGTCCACGCTCACCACATTCACGTCGCTCTTGAAGCTCGGCAGGTTCTCCGGGATGTCGGGCTGTGCCTTCTTGCTGAGCTTCGACGGAATGGGGGCCTCTTCGGGCTCGCCCGTGGACTTGCGCGGCTTGGCCACGGTTTGGTCCACGTCCTTCGTGGGGCCGGCCTGGTCCTGGGCGATGGACGTGGCGGCCAGCGCGAATAGCGCTGCCAGGGCTACCGGCAGAGCCGGGATTCTGTTCCAGGATTTCATAGACATACCAATTCCCCAGCTAAACTATAGCAGAGAAGACGCGGCGGCCGGTGCTTTGGTTTCGCGAGTTACCGAGCCGCGACCGTTAGGGAGCGGTCGGCACACACAACCCATCACCCGCCTCGCCGGTCAAGCCGCAAACCGGGGCCGTCGTACAATGTGATTGGGAGACGTCGTGGCGGGAGTTGCGGAGGGGAAGCATACCAGTGCTGTCGGCCGGCAGAAGCGGCGCGGATTCTTGCGGCGGTTCTTTGCCAATCTGGGACCGGGGCTGGTTACCGGAGCGGCGGACGACGATCCTTCGGGAATCTCGACCTACTCCGTGGCAGGCGCGGTCTTCGGATATTCCTTCCTCTGGACCGCTCTCGTCTCTTTTCCGCTGATGGCGGCCGTGCAACTGATGTGTGCGCGGCTGGGGATGGTGACCGGTCGCGGCCTCGGGGGCGCCATCCGATTGAGGTATTCACCGTTTGTGCTGTGGCCTGCCTGCTTGCTGCTGATTGTCGCGAACGTGTTCAATATCGGCGCGGATCTGGGCGGCATGGCCGATGCCATGCGGATGGTGACGGGAATCCCGTCCTATTACTGGACACCCTTCTTTGCCTTGCTGATCACTGGCCTGTTGATCCGGACTTCTTACAATCTGATTGCGCGCGTCTTCAAGTGGCTGACGCTGGTATTGTTCGCTTACGTCATAACAGCGTTCCTGGCGCGGCCGGACTGGGCCGGCGTCTTTCACGGAACTTTTCTGCCGCATGTGGCCTGGACGCGATCCTATATGGCCGTGCTGGTGGGGATTTTGGGGACCACGATTTCTCCGTACCTGTTTTTCTGGCAGGCGTCGCAGGAAGTGGAGGAAGACCGGAAGCACGGGAAGACCACCGTGGCGCTGCGGCGCGGTTCCACAAATCTTGAATTGAGCGTGGCGAGGGACGACGTGTTCACGGGAATGTTCTTTTCCAATCTGGTCATGTTCTTCATCATTCTCACCACTGCGGCGACTCTGCACGCGCATGGCGTGCGGAACATCGAAACGGCCAAACAGGCCTCCGAAGCATTGCGTCCGTTAGCTGGCGACGGTGCATATTTGCTGTTCACACTGGGACTGGTCGGGACCGGCATTTTGGCCGTCCCGGTATTGGCGGGATCTTGCGCCTATGCCATCGCGGAAGCCGCCTCGTGGAGAGGAGACTCGCTGAGCAAGAAGCCGCGCCGGGCGTCGCAATTCTACATGGTCATTGCGGGAGCCATGGTGGTGGGGCTGGCGCTTGATTTTGCGGGGTTGAATGCGGTGAAGATGCTCTTTTGGTCGGCTGTAGTGAATGGTGTGCTTGCGCCACCGCTGGTCGTTTTGGTGGTACTGCTTACGAGCGATCGAAAAGTAATGGGCGAGCGGGCCAATTCGCGGGGAGCGAAGGTACTGGGATGGATCTGCGCGGCGGTGATGAGCGCGGCGGCTTTGGCGCTGCTGGTTACCTGAGCAAGCCGGCTGCTTGACTCAGGTGATCGTTCTCGCGGGGTCACACTGGGCAGGCCCCCCGGGCCAGGCCTCCAACGCAGCCCGTTTCCGCAAAGCGCCTTCCAGCGCTATTGTCGCCGCCGGAAAAAAAATAGCGTCTTGGCCGGACTGCGTTTCGAGCGGCGGTGGTAAAGACGTTGGCCGCAGCGTCCCGAACGATCCCTCAGGAGGCTGGGCCGGAATGGAGGACCTGACCTGCCTCAGACTCTTGTAGGCCCAAACGGCCGCCATGCCAAGTACAAGGCCCAGACCTAAATCGCGCCAGAATGCTACATCCGGACCGCTCTGCCAGATAAGAGGCGCGGAATGCCGTATTCCCCAGCGCCAGACGATCAGGTATTCCAATGCGTTTCCGCCAGCGTGAATCGCCAGAGCCGGCAGGATCGAACCCGTGCGATATGTGAGCATTCCATAAATGACCGAAATCGCCAGGTAGTAAGGTAGCCGGGGCAATGTGCTGCTTACGCCGTGTGTGAAGTGGATAGCGGCGAAGGCCAACGAAACTACTGCGATTGCCACTACCGGTCCGTGCTCTCGTTCGATGGCCGACTGCATGTAGCCTCTGAACCCGGCCTCCTCGGCGACACCGGACACCGTGCCGCCCATCAATAGAGGAAGCAGCACGGTATACCAAGGGTAGGGCGAAAAATCCGGCGCGATCGCAGCCGGAATCGGTACCAGCCGGCCGTAGGCGTTCTGTAGCATGACCGCCGCCGCCACCGCCAGCATGCCCGACGCCATCGCTCTAAGCCAAACGTTGCCCGGCAGTCCTCGCGCGCGAAAGCTGTCGCGACGCATTTGGGCGCTCCTGGTTGGCCATCCCCAGCCGTTCAAATAGCGCCAATACAGCGTCAGATACAATGCCATGATGGGCACGGCCCAGGGAGGCGAGTGGGGCTGCCTGAGATTGACGACGATCAGGATAGACCAGGGGAACTGGCCGGCAACCATGACGGCCAGCCCCGTCAAAACGGCGCGAACGACTGCCGGAATGCGCCGCCACACTGCTACGCCGGTTTCATCTCTGCTGCATAAGCTATACGCACCCACGTGAAGGTTTGTTTCGGAAAACCCGCCCTGCGATGGTCTCGAAGCCGCTTGAGCGGCGCCGATCAAATGGATGGCGTCCGCGACTCGCCGCGCAAAACCCCGGAAAGCCTGTCGGACAAACGGTTGAGGCACTCAGCCCCCGCGCTGAGTTGCTCGGAAGAACTCGCCGACTCCTCGGCGTTCGCGGCAGTCGTGTGGGCGCTCTTTTCTATCTGGGACATCGCTTGGGTGATCTGCTGGATCCCGGCCGACTGCTCGTGCGAGGCTTTGGCGATCTGGGAAACCAGTTCGTCCAGCTTCTGCGAGTGTTCCAGGATTTCGACCAGCCCCTGGGCCACGCGTGTGCTGTTGGCAACGCCTGCCATGCTGCTTTGCCGCGATCTGTCGATCTTCTCGGCGCTCTCCTTCGCCGCGTCCGCGCAGCGATGCGCGAGCCTGCGGACTTCATCGGCCACCACCGCGAACCCCAGCCCCGCCTCTCCGGCCCTGGCTGCTTCGATCGCCGCGTTCAGCGCCAACAGATTGGTTTGGAAAGCGATTTCGTCGATGGTCCTGACGATCTTGCCGACTTCCTCGCTGGACGTTTTCACGCTGGCCATGGCCGCACTCATGGCCTCCACCGCTTTGACGCCTTCGGCGACCGAGGCATGCGTCTTGCCTGCCAGTTCCTTTGCGCGCGCCGCATGCTCCTCGTTGCCGCGCGTTACATCGGCCATCTGGGCGAGGGATGTGCTTACTTCTCCGGTGGATGCCGAGCTTTCATTTGCCTCTTGGGCCAGCGCCTCGCTGTTTTGCGACACCTGGCCAGCCGCTCCGGTAACCTGGGCGGCGGCTTCTCGCAACTCCTCCACTACCGGGTCGATTTTCCCCATCAGACTTCGCGAGATGAGCAACCAACTGGCCGCCGAGCCACCTCCCGCCAGCACCATCAGTACGCCAAGAATCCACGCGCTACGCGATGCCACGCCTTGAATCGCGTCCCTTGCCTCGGTGGCCTCTTTTTCCGGAAGGCCGATCCCGATTACCCAGTCCCAAGGCTTGTAGTACTTGACACATACGAGTTTCACGTACGGGGCTGGCTCGCCTGGGCTTTTCCAAAGGTAACGAACAAGCGCGGTCTCTCCCGGGCCCAGTGTGAGGGCTCGCTGGCAGATCTGGCGGACGAAATAGTTCCCGCTGGCGTCCCGCAAATCCCAAATGTTCTCGCCATCGGAAGGTAAATTCCATATGATCGTTTCCGAGAAGAACCAGAAATCCAACCGGCAGAATGCCCAGCATTCCACTGGTCCTAAAACACCCGAGGGCAAAGCGGCCATCCGCTTCAACGCCCTCACCTACGGCCTGCGCACCCGCGCCACCATCCTCGAACGCGAAAACGCCGCGGACTACTCCCAGCTCTGGGACGAGTTGGAAGCCGAATGGCAACCTCAAAACCGCACCGAACGCTGCTACCTGGAAACCCTGGTCACCTCACAATGGTTGCTCGCGCGGATTGCCGATAGCGAGAGGCGGGTCTACGAGTTCATCGAATTCGGCGAAAAACAGTTCGTCATGTTGGGCTATGTTTCGAAACAACGCGCGCAACTGGAGCGCTCCTTCCGCACCGCCATAGAGGACATGAAGCGGTCGCAAAAAGAGCGCCGCCAGCAACACGCCAGGCAGCCGCAGCCCGTCAAGGCCAAACCAGCCGCGCGGGCACAATCACCGGTTCAGCACTCCGGCTATGAGATGTCTGAGGGCGCGGAAGACCATCCAGCCTTCTGTTCCCCATCACCCCCGACACTCGTTAGCAATCTGCCCCCCTGGTCTTTGACAACCGGACAAACGACCGCAATTGATCCGCAATTAGTGTCTCCGCGCCAGCCCGGAAACACGACCCCAGCCCCCAGCCCCCAACCCCTAGCCCCGGCGAGCGAAGCGATCCCAGCCACCCATCACCCACGACCCCTTTTAAATCCAATAGCTTGGGCTTTGATCGTTCAGGTAGGACAGGCTTCAGCCTGTCAATGCTGTCTCCGCCCCTCGAAGAACCCCTTCAACAACTCCACGCACTCCACCGCCAGCACCCCCTCTACGATCTCCACGCGATGATTCAGCAGCTCGGAATCCGCAATCCGGAACTTGCTGCGCACGCCGCCGAACCGCAGATCGCGCGCGCCGAAGACCAGCCGCTCCACCCGCGCCGCCACCAACGCGCCGGCGCACATCGCGCAAGGCTCCAGCGTCGCGTAGACCGTGGCGTGCTCCAGCCGGTAATTCCCGATGGCCGCCGCGGCGGCGCGCAACGCCAGCATCTCGGCGTGCGCGGTCGGATCGTTCAGCCGTATGGCCGAATTGCGGCCGCGCCCCACAATCTCACCCGCCACCACCACCACCGCTCCCACCGGCACCTCGCCCGCCGCCTCCGCCTCGCGCGCCAGCGCCACTGCCTCCCGCATGAAGATGTCATGCATGCCTCTATTAGCTTAAAATAGGAAGACCCATATGTTCCGATACCTCCCGCTGATCGTCAAGAACTGCTGGCGCAACCGCCGCCGCACGACGCTTACCATCGTCAGCATCGGGGTCTCCATGTGCCTGCTCGGCGTCCTCATTGCCGTCTATCACGCCCTGTACCTGAGCGACGCGACGCCCGACCAGGCCCTTCGCCTGGTCACCCGCAACCGCATATCGCTAACCGTCCCCATCCCGCTGTTTTACCGCGAGCGCATCCGCCAGGTGCCCGGCGTAAAGGAACTCATGACCTCGCAGTGGTTCAACGGCACGTATAAGGACGCCCGCGATCCCAAGAACTTCTTCGCCCGCTTCGGCGTCGAGCCGGAGAAGCTCTTCACCATATTTGGCGAGCTGAAAATCCCCGAAGACCAGAAGCAGGCCTTCATTCGCGACCGCACCGGCACCGTCATCGGCCGCGATCTCGCCGACAAGTTCAACTTCCACCTGGGCGATCGCATCACCTTGATCGGCGACATCTATCCCGGCACGCTCGAACTCACCGTGCGCGGCATCTTCGACAGTCCACGCAAAAGCGAGATGCTCTACTTCAATTGGGCCTACGTGCGGGAAGGCTTGCCGGAGAGCCGCAAGGGCGAGGTGGGAACCTTTGACATTTTGTGCGACAACGCGGGTGTGGTCCCCCGCGTGGCGAAAACCATCGACGACGAATTCCACAACGCTCCCGTGCAGACCCGCACCGAGACCGAGCAGGCCTTCTTGCTCACCTTCGTCGGCATGCTCGGCAACGTGAAGTTGTTTCTGATCAGCATCTGCGCCGCGGTGATGTTCACCATCCTGCTGGTTTCCGGCAACACCATGGCCATGTCGGTGCGCGAGCGCGTGCGCGAAGTCGGCGTGCTCAAGACCCTGGGTTTCACCGGCGGGAATATCCTGTTCATCATTCTCGGCGAAGCCTGCGCCATCTCCATCGCGGGCGGAGCCATAGGATTCCTGCTCTCGACTTTCTTGGTCGGCGGCGTCCAGCAAAGCCCCGCCGGCATGTTCCTCCCGCCGATCCAGCGGTTCGACCCGGCCGTAGCGTCGACTTGCATCCTGGTGGCCCTGGGCATCGGCCTCCTCAGTTCTTTCATCCCTGCCTGGAACGCTTCCCGCACCAATATCGTGGAGGCGCTGCGCTCGACCGATTGAGATTCTCCCATGGCCATCCCTGTCACGTATAACCTTCGTAATTTGGTGGTTCGCAAGACCACCACGCTGATGACCGCGCTGGGCATCGCGCTCACCGTGGCTGTGCTGCTGGCCATGATGGCGCTGTTGACCGGGCTGCGCGCTACGCTCTCCGCCAGCGGCGATCCGCTGCAAATCATTGTTATGCGCAAAGGCTCCGAGTCGGAGTTGGTCTCCAACTTCACCCGCGGGCAGTTCCAGGATTTGAAGTTCAAGACGGGCATTGCGCGCGCGCAAAATGGCGATCCCATGGCGTCGCTCGAAGTCGTGACCGTGATCAACCTGGCCAGCGTGGACGCGCCGGAAGGCGCCAACGTGACCCTGCGCGGCCTTTCGCCCATCGGCATCGAGATGCGCCCCTCGCTCAAGATCTCCGCGGGCCGATGGTTTGAGACCGGTAAGCGCGAGGTGGTCGTTGGCAAGTCCATCGCCAAGCGTTACCCTGGCGCCGCACTCGGCAAGCGTCTCACGTTTGGCCGCGGCGACTGGGAAGTGGTCGGCGTCATGGACGCCGGCCAGACCGCCCAAAACAGCGAGATTTTCGGCGACCTCAACCAGGTCAGTTCCGACCTGCAACGCGTCGACGTGCTGAGCTCGGCCCTGGTGCGGGCCACCGATGCCATCACGGCCGCCGCGCTGCTAAAGAGCATCAATGACGACCAGCGCCTGAACATGAATGCCGTTTCCGAAAAGGAATACTACGCTCTGCAAACGCGTTCGGCGGCGCCGATCGAATACCTTGGAATCTTCGTATCTATCATCATGGCCATCGGGAGCAGCTTCGCAGCCATGAATACCATGTACGCCGCGGTGGCCCGGCGCGCGAGGGAGATCGGCACATTGCGCGTGCTGGGATTCTCGCGCGGCAGTATCCTACTCAGCTTCTTCGTGGAATCCGTGCTGCTGGCGGGCTTAGGCGGAATCCTGGGCTGCCTGCTGGTCTTTTTTGCTTTGAACGGCGTGACTACCGGCATCGGCAGCACCACGTTCAGCGAGCTGGCTTTTTCTTTCCGCGTGACGCCGCAGATCATGCTCGCCGGAATCGTCTTCGCGTCCGTACTGGGAGCGGTGGGCGGCTTGTTCCCGGCCAGCAGTGCGGCGCGCAAGGAAATCCTGGTAGCCCTCCGCGAGGTGTAATGACAAAACCACCAGCCACCAGCCACCAACCACCCGTACCGAGCCACGACCGTAAGGGAGTGGTCATCCTATGGATGCTGAACTAAAATCCCTCCAAATCGACCGCGGCAAGAAGCGCTCCACCGAGCCATCCAAATGGGCCACGCGCTGGATCGTCGGCGGCGTTCTGCTGTTCCTGCTGCTGGGCGCCGGCCGCTTCGCTTACAGCCGACTCAACGCGTCGACCGAAGTCGACGTCCAGCGGGTCAAAGCCATCAACTCGGGCCAGGCCGCGGAGGGTGTGGTGCTGAACGCCACCGGCTACATTGTGGCCGCGCATAAGATCGAGTTGGCCGCCAAGGTGATCGGCAAGGTCAAGTGGATCGGTGTGGACAAGGCCGACAAGGTGAAGCAAGGTCAGGTGCTCGTGCGCCTGGAAGACGACGAATACCGCGCGCAGCTCGATCAGGCCAAGGGAAACTCGGCCAACCTGCAAGCCCACTTGGCCGAGCTGGAACACGGTTCGCGGCCCGAAGAGATCGCTCAGGCGATGGCCAATCTGAACTCGTCGAAGGCCGACCTGGAAAACGCCCGCGTCAGCCTGGAGCGCACGCGCAAGCTGGTGTCGCAGGCGGTGATGTCGCAACAGAATCTGGATGACGCCCAAGCCCGCTACGATTCCGCCGTGGCCAAGGTGAATTCGCTGCAGAAGGCCTACGACCTGGTGAAGATCGGTCCGCGGCAGGAGCAGATCGATGCCATGCGCGGCCAGGTGGAGCAGGCCCGCGGCGCCGTGGACTACGCGGAAACCAATCTCGCCAACACCATCATCCGCTCTCCGGTCACCGGGACAATCCTGGAGCGCGCCGTCGAGATCGGTGAATTTGTGACCACCAGTTTCGTCGGCGATCGCGGCGCCAAAGGCTACGTGGTCTCCCTGGCCGACCTCAACGATCTGGAGGTGGAACTGGACATCAGCCAGAACGATTTCGCCAAGCTGCACATGGCGCAGAAGGGAATCATCACCACCGATGCCTTCCCCGACCGTAAATACGAGGGCTTCATCCGGGAAGTCTCACCCGAGGCCAACCGCCAGAAGGCCACCGTGCAGGTGAAAGTGAAGGTCGCCCATCCGGACGATTTTCTGCGGCCCGAAATGAACGCCAGCGTGGCGTTCCTCTCCGATCGGAAGAACGCGGCCGCCACGCCGTCGCAGCCGATTGTGGTCGTGCCGGCTTCCGCCATCCGCGATAACAAGGTCTTCGTGGTGCTGGAGGGCCGGGCCGTCACGCGCCCCATCAAGCCGGGCCCCACCAATAGCCAGGGCGTGCGCATCGAACAGGGACTCATCGGCGGCGAAGACCTCATCGTCAACCCGCCTGCCACGCTGAAGGACGGCGACCGAGTGCGCCAAAAAGTCTAACCCACATGAGCGAAACCATTATCGAAACGCGCAACCTGACGAAAGAATTCATCCGCGACGAGTTCCATGTCGTGGCGCTCAAGAACATCGACATCCAAATCCATAAGGGCGAGTTCGTGGCGCTGATGGGCCCTTCCGGCTCGGGCAAGTCCACGCTGTTGCACCTGATCGCCGCCATGGATAAGGCCACCGGCGGGGAGATCCGCGTGTTGGGCCACAATCTGCGCGAGCTGAGCGACCGCCAAATCGCGCACTGGCGGAACGAACACGTGGGCTTCATCTTTCAGCAGTTCAACCTGATCCCGGTGCTCACCGCGCTCGAAAACGTGGAGTTGCCGCTCAAGCTGACCAACCTGAAGAAGCAGGAGCGTCTGGACCACGCCACCACGGCGTTGAAACTGGTGGGCCTGGGCGACCGCCTGGGCCACTATCCGCGGCAGCTTTCCGGCGGGCAGGAACAGCGCGTGGCCATCGCGCGCGCCATCGTCACCGACCCCGCGCTGATCCTGGCGGATGAGCCTACCGGCAACCTGGATGCGGCTTCCGCCGACGATGTGCTCACGATTCTTTCGAAATTGAATAAGGAGTACGGCAAGACAGTGGTGCTGGTGACGCACGATCCGCACGCGGCGCGATTCGCCACCAAGGTGCGGCACCTGGAAAAGGGCGAACTGCTGGCCGAAGACGCGGTAGGACAGGCCTCCCGGCCTGTCTAAGCTAAGGAGGAGATCACAACACAACATGGCGGAACTGGAAATCCATCACGAAGAAGGACACGAGCACGACCCCATGGGCCAGCGCGTGGGAGTTATGGCCGCGCTGCTGGCCGTTTTTCTGGCGGTGGTGACTATCCTTTCGCATCGCACGCACACAGAGGCCATTATCAAGAAGACGGACTCCAACGACCAGTGGCAGTATTACCAGGCCAGCCGCCTGAAGTATCACAATCTGGAAGTGGGTGAACGGCTGATCGGCGTCCTCGGACCTACCAATCCAGGCGCGCGAGAGACCCTGGAGAAATTCGGCAAAGAGAAGCAGAAGTACGTCGATCAGGCCAAGGACCTGCAGGAGAAGGCGACGAGTCAGAAGGAAGCATCGGAGGCCGCCGAGCGGCGCGCGCTGCACTACGATCTCGGCGAAGGCCTGCTGGAGATCGCGCTGGTGCTCAGTTCGCTCTACTTCATCGCGCGCAAGATGCTGTTTCCAGTGGTCGGCGTCATCGCCGGCATCGCAGGGTTGATCGTGGCGATTACCGGCCTGTTGGTCTGAAGCACAAGAGAACTTAGCCACAGATGGACACAGATGCACGCAGATAAGAACTCAGTTCTTGTGGGGCAGCCAATCCTGGCTGCCGCCGGCCTTTAGCCGGCGTTCTGTCATCCATATTTATCCGTATCCATCTGCCGTCAAGTCTTACGAAGCTGCCAAGCGGCTGTATAATCGGTGGTGTGCAGAAGCCAAAGCGGAAGACCTGACTGAAGGACTCTTTGAAGATGAACATAGAAGCCGTGGACGGCGAAAAGAGCACGCAGCGGCGACCAGCAGTCCGCGGGAAGTAGGATGCCTACGCCCCCAACTCTGCGCCGCATCGTGACCCTCAAGAACCTTGGCGTGTTTCACAACTTTGCGTCATCGGCCGAGCTTCCTGACCTTCGACGGTACAATCTGATCTACGGGTTCGGGGAAAACGACTCTCGCTCGGGTGTTCGGCAGCCTTGGGGCAGGTGCCCTCCGGCTGGAACTGCCAGAGGGGGGCACGTTTGAGGTGGAACTTACAGATGGCACCGTCATCAAGAGCGCTGGCGCACTCGATGCTCTGAAAGGACGGGTGCTCGTCTTCGGCGTGGATTTCATCGAAGAGAATTTCCGTTGGAAGGAAGGCACGGCAAATCCGGTTTTCTATTTGGGAAAGGAACAGGCAGAGCTGTCCAAGAAGCTGGGGGAGGAGGAAGCCGCCGCATTGGCATTGGAACCCAAGCGCGTAGCAGCCGAAAAAAGAGCATGGCCACAACGAGCGAGCTTTTGCCGGCCACAAGCGGGACGCCGGGCGCCGGATTTCTGAGCAACTCGGCCTCGGGCGACGGTACGACGCCACTAACCTGGTGGCAGATTATGCCAAGGGGCCGTGTGACGGTCTGCTTTCCGACGAGGAACAGAAGCGGCTGCGGGCCGTAATCGCGCAGGATGCGCCGCTGGCGAAACGTGCGCTAATGGACGAAGAACACTTCAACCTAGCCGGGCTCGTCGATGATGTGAGGAGGGTTCTTGACACTACACTCGGCGCGATGGCGTTGGAGGACCTGCGCGGACATGAAACTATGCTGAGATGGGTCAAGGAAGGCGAGCAGTATCATCGGGCGCACTACCTCGCGTCCTGCCTTCTGTGTGGCGGCGAGTTGACAGAGCAGCGCCTGCGGTCACTCGGGCAGGCCATTGATGGCGCACTTGACCGGATCAGCAGAGACATATCTGACGCGAAAGCAAAGGTTGAAGCCCTGCGTGATCGGGCGCACGGACTAGAGAAGGACATTCCATCAAGCAACGACATATCGAAGGAGCTCCAGCTCAGCTTCACCGCCGCCGCAGGCGATCTGCAGATTTCTCTAGGGGCGGGCAGCACAGCGTTCAAAGCGCTGCTGTCCTTATTGGAGAAAAAGGCAGAAGCACCCAATATCAGGGTGGCTGCGGAGAAACTAGTTGCGGAAGCCGAGGCAGCCGAGTGGGACAAGATGGCGACGCGGCGGGTGGCGGCCTTAAATGCTGTTATCGGGGCGCACAATACGTCCTACGACGAATTCAGCGAGGTGCAGGACAAGGCGCACGAAACTGAAGGCGCACCTCCTCGCAGATGGCGAGAAGGGGTACCTCGATCTAGAGTCAGACCTTGCCAAGGCCAAAGCGTTGCGGGACAGCTTGGATGTTGAGCGCCGCGTACTCGACAGTGAGGTCGAGAGCCTAAAACAGCGAATGCGTCAGCACGGCCCTGCGGCGGGTGTGATTAACGACATGATCCACGGCTATTTGGGGCACAAGGAACTGGAAATTGCCGCATCGGAGGACGGCTATCACTTTCGTCGCAATGGTAAGCCAATGGAGGGCTCACTGAGCGAAGGTGAAAAGACCGCAATCGCATTGTGCTATTTCCTGGCGAGGGTGGCTGCAGAGGGGCGAAAGTTAAAGGATTTGATTGTGGCGGTGGACGATCCCATTTCGAGCTTGGACACCAAGGCATTGAACTACGCTTTCAGCATCATCAAGGGTGCCTTGTCCGATGCCGCACAACTGATCATGATGACCCACAACCTCCACTTCATGAACGAAGCGAAGAAGTAGCTGAAGAAAAAAACGGAGAAAGAAGTCGGAAAGGACAAAGCCACGGCCACACTATTGTTCCTCGATGCTGTCCAGGAAGCCGGGACGGAAACGCGCTCTTCTTCGATCAGGATCATGCCTGCGCTGATCCGCGAGTATGAGTCAGAGTACCACTACCTTTTTCACATGGTTCTGGAGTTTTCGCGGTCACCTTACGGCAAGACAGAATATTTCTACTTCATGCCGAAAGCTCTGCGCAAGGTGCTGGAGATATTCCTCGCTTTCAAGTTACCAGGTTCGGAAGGCCTGAGCAGCAAGGTAGAGAACGTTGCGAAAGCCGGGTACGGCAATAGACGCCGCCGAGAATGTTTACCAGCGGATAACTCAATAAATACAGGACCTTCAGAGATAATTC
>ODAK010000900.1_pt1 | contig 33477 bp, 27 predicted proteins | sample 1539591 | NCBI WGS metagenome assembly ODAK01 (sample SAMEA3539303, study PRJEB22396) | soil metagenome | biome: tundra; feature: field; material: soil | place: USA | collected 2010-05 | depth 0.15 m | reverse complement strand
CCTTCGGCCTCGCCTACGACGTGGCGATCGACGGCATCTCGTTGTTGATGATCGTGCTCACCGCGCTCACCGTCCTGCTGGCGTTGCTGGGCGCGCGCGACCGTCGACAGGAGCCGGCCTTCGTGGCGTGGATGTTGCTCCTCACGTGCTTCACGATGGGCAGTTTCCTCTCCCACGACCTGCTCGAGTTCTTCATCTTCTTCGAATTGACGCTGATCCCGTGCTATTTCATCATCAGTCAGTGGGGCGGGCGAGAACGCTCCAAGGCGGCCCTGAAGTTCTTCATCTACACCTTCACCGGCTCGGCGTTCTTGTTGATCGGCATCTTGTACCTCGGCTTCGCCCACCAGCATCAGATCCCCGGTTCGGCGCTCACGTTCTCCTACAGCGCGATCTCGTCGACGGCCATGTCCCACGGCACTGCCGTGTGGCTCTTCGTCGCCTTCTCCATCGCCTTCGCGGTGAAGGCCCCGATCTGGCCGTTGCACACCTGGTCGCCCATCACCTACGCCGAGGCGCCGACCGCCGGCTCGATCGAGATGTCCGCGCTGCTCGCCAAGCTCGGCACGTACGGGCTCCTTCGATTCGCCGTCGGACTGTTCCCGCTGGCGTTGGCGACGATGCGTCCCGTGGTCCTGACCCTCGCGGTCATCGGGATCCTGTACGGCTCGATGCTGGCCTGTACGACACCTGACCTCAAGCGCTTCGTCGCGTACTCCTCGCTCGCACAGATGGGCTTCATCACGTTGGGTGTCATGTCGGGGTCCACCATCGCCACCGTCGGCGCCGTGCTCTTGATGTTCAACCACGGGGTCATCACGATCGGCTTCTTCTTGATCATCGGTTTCATCGAGAAGCGTCGCGGATCGATCCTGATCAAGGACTTCAAGGGTCTTCAGGGTCCGGCGCCCATCATGGCCGCGCTCTTCACCGTGGTCATGCTGGCCTCGATTGGTCTGCCCGGCCTTTCGGGATTCGTGAGTGAGTACCTGATTCTCATCGGCACCTTCGCCACGCACGCGTGGTGGGCGGTCGTCGCCACGTTCGGCGTGGTCGCCGCGGCGCTCTACCTGCTCTGGGCCTACCAGCGGGTCTTCCACGGCCGCGCCGAAGGCGCCAACGCCGAGATCGCCGACGCGACGCCGCGCGAGCAGTGGGTCTTGGTGCCCGTCGTCGTCCTGATCGTCGTCCTGGGTGTCTTCCCGAAGCCGGTACTTGATCGCATCACGCCCTCGGTGCAGCAACTCATCCACCACGTCGCGCCGGCCGGGGTGAACAAGTGAAGCTCGCGATCCCCTCGATTCACTACTTGGCGATCCTGCCGGTCCTGATCTTCTTCGGCGCGGCCCTGGCCCTCGTGCTCGCGTCGGCCCTCGCGCGCGGCAAGGTACCCCTCGTCGTCGCCACCTCGACCGTCGTCGCGGCGGCCGCGGCGAGCATCGTCGCCAACTACTTCCAGTGGCGTTGCGTCGCGAAGGCCGGTGCGTCGGTCACGATCGCCCACGCGATCGTGCTCGATGACTTCTCGGTCGTCGCCTCGGGCGTCATCGCCCTCAGCGTCATCATGACCGCCCTGGTCGCCCACGACTGGGCGATTCGCGAGCGGGTCTCCGGCGTCGAATTCCACATCCTCGCGCTCGCCTCGAGTGCCGGTGCGATTCTGATGACCCAGGCGAACGACCTCATCGTGATCTTCCTCGGGCTCGAGATCCTCTCGATCGGCCTCTACGTCCTCGTCGCCTTCGACCGACACCGCGCGACGTCCTCGGAGGCCGCACTCAAGTACTTCTTGCTCGGAGGCTTCGCCTCGGCGATCTTCATCTACGGTGCGGCCCTGGTCTACGGCGCGACCGGCTCGACGAACCTGTCGACGATCTCGTACTTCTTGGGGTCGAACGTGTTGTTGCACCCCGGCCTGCTCTACGCCGGCGGCGCTCTGTTGCTCGTCGGGTTCGCCTTCAAGATCGCGGCCGTGCCGTTCCACCTCTGGTCGCCTGACGTCTATGAGGGTGCGCCGACGCCGGTCACCGGTCTCATGGCCTCGATCGTCAAGGTGGGCGCCTTCGCCGCGCTGATTCGCGTCCTCATCTCGGCCCTCGGCACCCAACTCGATACGTGGCGGCCGATTCTCTGGACGTTGATCGTCCTCACGACGGTCGTCGGCGCGTCGCTGGCGGTCGTCCAGCGCAACGTGAAGCGGATGCTCGCGTACTCGTCGATCAACCACGCCGGCTTCATCCTGCTCGGCGTCTGGGCCGGCACGATCCGGGGCACCGCGGCGACGCTGTTCTACGTGATCACCTACGCGCCGATCGTCGTCGCGTCCTTCGCGATCGTGACGTTGATCGGTGGTGTTGGAGACGAACATCACTCGATCGAGCGCTACCAGGGTCTGGCCCGGCGCCAACCGTGGCTCGGCGCCGCCCTCGCGATTCTCCTTCTCAGCCAACTGGGCGCGCCACTCACGACCGGCTTCTACGCGAAGTTCGCCGTGCTGGCGTCGGTGGTCGACGCGGGCGGGGGAGCGCTGGCGTTGATCGCGTTGATCAGCGCCGCGATCGCCGCCTTCTTCTACCTTCGTTGGGCGATGGCGCTGTATTCCGATGACGGCCTCGAAGGGACTCGCGTCGAAGTACCGCGTCTGACGGGCGCGGTCATCGCCTTCGGCGTGCTCGTCACACTGGTCTTCGGTGTGTGGCCCGGTCCGCTCGTCACGCTCGCCCAGCACGCGACGGTGCTCTTCACGCCGTGAGGCGTATTGCCATCGCGACGAGCATCAGCGATGACGTCAACCTCGATCCGGACGCCGAGTTATTGCTCGACGCGCTCTCCGACGTCGGCATCGAGGGCTCGATGTGCGTCTGGGACGATCAGGCGATTAACTGGGCGCAGTACGAGCTCACCGTCATCCGCTCGACGTGGGACTACACGCGCGATCGTGAGGGGTATCTCATCTGGGCCCGAGGGATCGAGCGGCTCCTCAACCCCTATGCGATCATCGAGTATTCGACCGACAAGCACTACCTGAAGGACCTGGCCGCGCGCTCGCACCGAATCGTGCCCTCCACGTTCTGTGACGTCGGCGAAGTTCCCGAGTTCCCCGAAGGCGGATTCGTCGTCAAGCCGACGGTCGGCGCCGGTTCGATCGACGCCGAAAAATTCGACCACGACGAGCACGAGCGAGCGGGTGCGCACGTTCGCCGATTGCACGCCAGCGGACGTGACGCGATGATTCAGCCCTACGTGTCGTCGATCGACGACGACGGTGAACGCGCGCTGGTGTTCATCGACGGTCACTTCTCTCACGCCATGACGAAGGGCGCGATGCTCAATACCGTCGCCGATGAACGCGACGCGCTCTTTCGCCGCGAGCAGATGTCGCTCGCGAGCGCTGAACCTGACGCGGTGGCCTTCGCCGAATCCGTGCTCGACGAGGCAATGTTTCGGGGGATCCTCTACGGGCGCGTCGACCTCGTGAAGATGGCTGAAGGCTGGGCCATCATGGAACTCGAGCTGGTCGAACCCTCGCTCTTCCTCGCCTACGACGACGAAGCACCGCAAAGGCTGGCCGAAGCGATCCGGTTGCGACTCGACTGATTGTCGTTGTTGTCATCGTCGTTGTCGATGCGAGGTTGGTTACAACTTCAACTTGTCGTCTTCGGAACATTCATTGCTCCGAGAAGTTTCCGGATGACGATGCTGCCGTCGCGTGAATGCGCTGCGGCGTTCGTTGGCTCTCAGGACTGCGCCAGCAACTCGGGCAGCAGGTGCATCGAATCGAACACAATGACGTCATCGCGCTGGAGACTCTGGGCACTCGTCACGCTGGCGCTAAATGCGAAGACGGTCATGCCCGCCGCGAGTCCGGCCTCCACGCCGGAAACACTGTCTTCAATCACCGCGCAACGATATGGTTGTACGGCCATAGAGTCGGCCGCGAACAAGAAAACCGCGGGATCAGGCTTGCCGTGTGCGACGTCATCCGCACTGAAGATGCGCCCCGCGAATCGCTCGGCCATTCCCGTGAGGCCGAGTTTGAAGTTCAACATCGCATGGCTACTACTGGACGCGACGCAACTCGGCACCGTAATCGCATCCAGGGCCGCGATCACGCCGTCGACGGGTTCGAGCTCGCGTTCGCAGACCTCGCGCACCCGCAGTTCGAATTCGACCTGCCAATCGACGGGACGACCGATGTGTTCCTCGATGACCGCTTGCATGTACACCGACGAACGACCAACGAATCGTTCAATGACCTGCGCCTCGGTGAGTGGCCAACCGAGTTCGGCGAGTATCTGAGACTCGGTGCGAACCGCGAGCCGTTCACTGTCGATGAGGACCCCGTCGCAGTCGAAGATCACGAGATCGAAGCGCGGCATCCGACCAGTCTACGAATGCACCCACCACCAGGTACTCCAAAGGAAGGGACGGAATCTCTCGTCGTGGCACAACTCTTGGACAAACGAGTCCGACTGCACGTGGACTCGATGTAGACCGTGTGAATGGACCGAACAACGCGGCATCGACGACGGCGTCGACGGGGGATGGGTGGCGCTTCCCTGGTTATCGTGGGACTCGTCCTCATCGTGGCACCCGTCGCTTCAACTGCGAACACTCGCCCGAGTCCCTCAGCCTCGAAGGCGTCGGCTCGTATCGCGGCTCCGGTCTTTCCCGGCACGAACTGCCCGGCCTTTCCCGCGGACAATGTGTGGAACACACCGATCACGAACTTGCCGGTCGATGCGAACAGCGCCACCTGGCTGGCCTCGATGTCGTCGGCGACGACGTATTTGCACCCGGACTACGGACCGTCGGGCAACCCTCACGCGCCCTACGGCATCCCGTGGACGGTCGTGCGTACGAGCACTCCGTTCACGCACGTGACGTTTCAGTACGCTTCGGAGAGCAACCGACGTCCGTATCCCCTGACGGCGTGGACGCCGATTGAGGGGGGATCGGACCGTCACGCGTTGATGGTCGACCCGTACCGATCTACGTCGTCGGCGCCTTGCACGCTCTTCGAGACCTACGACACCTACTACCACGCGTCGGGTCGATCGACGGCCGGGTCGGGGGCAACGTGGAACCTTCGGTCCAACACGCTTCGACCGGCCGGCTTCACGTCCGCCGACGCCGCCGGTCTGCCGATCCTGCCCGGTCTCGTCAATTACAACGAAGTCGCCTCGCGCGCAATGGATCACGCGATTCGTTTCACCGCCGATTGCACGCAGGAGTCCTACCTCTGGCCGGCTCGCCACGAAGCCGGCCAGAGCAACCCGTCGTGTCCGCCAATGGGCGCGCGCTTTCGATTGAATGCGTCCTTCACTTTGCCCGCGTCGCAGTGTTCGAGCTTCTGTCAGACGGTGCTGACCACGATGAAGACCTACGGACTGATCCTGGCGGATAACGGGAGCAACTGGTATTTCCAGGGAACGGCCGACACCCGCTGGACCTACACCGAGGTCGATCAGCTCAAGGCCATTCCCGCCAATCAATTCGTCGCGGTCGACGAATCGTGTCTGATGATCAATCCCAACTCCGGCCAGGCGCTGCAGCCGGGTTCAGCGGCCTATCAAGCACAGTGCGCCTCTCCGACGGGGACGTCCGGAAACTAGATACGTGGCGTGTCCCTCGGCGACGAGAGGACCGTCGAACGTGAGTACTTCGTTGACCGGTCCACGCGAGTGGTTGCGATAGTGGATGACGAGGGTACGCACGCCGAGGTAGAGGCCTTCGATGTCGAAGTGAAGATCGGGGTTGCGACGAAGGCCTTCGCTCCAGTACGAACGGAGTTCCTCCTTGCCGCGGATGGCGCCGTCGGAGCCTCGACGAGTTGACGCGCGAGCGGCGACGTGAAGACGACCGCCTCAGTGAAGTGGCTGAGAATCAGTTCGAGGTCGTGAGCGTTCCACGCGTCGAGCCATTCCGACGCGAACTGTTGTGCGAGGGCAGTGTCCATTGGTTGAATTTAGACCGCACGGCCGGCCCGTAGATCCCAGAGTTCACAGTAAATTGCGAATTCGGCTCGACGCGATGACCTCGCGAAATGTTCATCGCGTGACGTGACGAGACCCTTGTGGTGTCACAGGGTGTCGCCTACTCTGGGTTTCGAAATACCGCCGAGCACCTCACGAGGAGACCGCCATGACGACACTGAAAGATCGCCCGAGTACCGCACTATTGGTCATTGACGTGCAGAACGGAGTAGTGGCGAACGCTCATGATCGCGACGGCGTGATCGCCAATATCAACACCTTGGTCGAGAAGGCTCGCAGCGAGGACGTGCCGGTCATCTGGGTGCAGCACTCCAGCGAAGAACTTCCGCTCGAGAGTGAGAACTGGCAGTACGTGGCTGAGTTGCAACGCAGTGATTCTGAGCCGCTGGTTCACAAGAAGTACGGGGACTCTTTCGAGGACACGAACCTCGAGGATCTACTCGCCGAACGTGGTGTCGGACGGCTCGTCGTCACCGGGGCGCAGACCGACGCGTGCATCCGTTCGACGTTGCACGGCGGCATGACTCGCGGTTACGACGTGACGTTGGTGTCCGACGCGCACACCACCGAGGACCTCAGCGAATACGGCGCGCCGACACCGGACAAAGTCATCGCGCACACGAATCTCTATTGGGAGTACCAGGATGCGCCGGGACGCCGCGGCGGAGCGGTTGCCACGGCCGACGTGGACTTTCGAGCCGACGTCGCGGTGTGATCTCTTGACGCGACCTGGCTGAATCTGAACTGCGACGAAGGGCGACTCGATGATGTACGCCGGACTTAATGAATGGCCCGAACCTCCCGTTGACGGTGACGAAGCCGCCACGTTGATCGGTTCACTCGATCGTCAGCGAGCGACGTTCGCGTGGAAAACCGGAGGACTCGACGCCCAAGCCCTTCAAGCAACAATGGGCGCATCGAGCGTCACGCTGGGGGGTCTTCTCAAGCACCTCGCTCTCGTTGAGGATTACTACTTCTCCGTTCGACTCTTTGGTCGAGCGCCCGCCGCGCCCTTTGATTCCGTTGACTGGGAGTCCGAACCAGCGTGGGACTGGTCCTACGCGTCCACCGACACCCCGGAGAGTCTCTACGAGCTCTGGCAACGCTGCGTCGACGAATCGAGACGTCTGGTCGCTCTCGCTCTCGACGATGGCGGACTGAGTCAGCTGATGGCTCAGAAGTGGCCCGACGGTCGCGCACCGAGTTTGCGACGCACCTTCGTCGACCTCATCGAGGAGTACGCGCGCCACGTCGGCCACGCCGATCTGATCCGCGAATCCATTGACGGCCTCGTCGGAGAAGACCCTCCCGGGGTTCACGATCAATGAGCGGTTGACGTCCGAGAGGTGTCGGAGATCACGAAGGTGGTGCGAAGAACTCCAACGCGATGTTGTCCGGGTCTCGGAACGAGAGTCCCGAGCCGTAGCCGGCGTCCACGATGACGCCGTGCGCGATTCCGAGCTCATTGAGCCGATCCTGCCACTGCGATAGTTCATCTCGACTGGCGCATTGGAACGCCAGGTGATCGAGGCCCAATCGCCGCTCATTGAACGGGGAGTCGTCTGCGAGGTCGGGAAACTCGTGAAGTCCGACCAGCGTCTGGCCGCCGACCAACCAAACGACGTGATGAAACGGCCCCGTGTCCTCGTCCAGTACGGGCTCGGCGTCGAAGAGTTGCTTGTACCACGGCACACTTCGACTCAGATCACTCACCGTCAACGCGACGTGCGTGATGGTCGGAAACGTCGGCATTGGATGTCCCTTCGCTTGCAGTTCGAAGCCTCACTTTATCCTTCGGGTCGCGTCCGCGCTTGAGAGCACGATTGAGAGTTCGACGACGGCAATCTCGACGATTGCGTGCCGAATCGGATACGGACGAGCTGCTGAATCGCCTGGAACGTCACCTAGTGGAGTACGCGGTCGTCGACTTTCTTCGCGGCGGCGAGGACCTCTTCGGGAACCACTGTCCCGGGCCGATTTGAGGGATCGCTCACGAGGAATCGGCCGAGAACGGGCAGCTCCGTGAGTGACTCGGCGCGAAGTACCGCCGCCGCCACGGGAACGAAGCTCTCTGCCGCCGGATAGATGAGGTAACGAGGGAGCCACGTGGGGTTGTACTTCGCATTGAATGTCCAAAGTGATTCGAGCGGGAAGATACCCGAGAGACGTTTCAGGGCCCATCGTTCGACGCGGGTGAATGTCCCTTCGCCTCGTTCTCCGTCAAGGACCGATCGGAATGCCGCGAAGTTCAAACTCAGTCCGCGCGCGCCCGTTTTGCGGAGGTGCTCAATCGTTGAACAGAGCGCGAAATCGATCAATCCGTTCGGGTGTTCTCCGGGGTCGCGGCGCATCAGATCGAGGGAGTAGCCATTGATAGCGGGCGACGGCACGAACTGACAGACCGCGGCCGGTGTTCCGTCCGGTCCGTGCACGAGCGTGAGCAGCAAGCCCTTGTCCTTGGGATTGAAGAGTCGACCCAGCATCATCGAGAATCCGCGTTCCGCCTCGCCGCGGCGCAGCATCGAGATCAACTCGAGGATGTCAGTGACGCGGCTCGGATCGATTTTGGCGGGGTCGAGGAACTCGACCGTGTACCCGTGACGTTCGAGCCGCGTCACAGCTTGGCGCAGGCCCTTCATCTTGCCCCCGGCCAATGAGAACTTGGAACAGTCCACGATGGCCTCGTCGCCCATGTAGAGGTGATGAAGTCCGGCCGCGCCGTAGATGGGGAGCCACTCTTCACTCGCGCCGATGACCCCAATCGTCCAACCGCGGCCCTCGGCGTAGGCCCGAAAGGTGCTGAATGCCTCGGAGCGCTCCGCTTCGGGCCCGATCGGGTCGGGCGACACCAACGCGACGCCACCGTAGACGGCGTAGGCGATAAGCGAGTCTCGGAAGAAGAAGAACTGCTTGTCATCGCGCAGGGCGAAGTAGTCCAGCGTCCCTCGACCGTGTCGCCGCACGATCTCTCGCGCGCGTAGTTCGGCCAAGCGTCTCTCGGTGCCACGACCGGTCGAGGAGAGGCGTCGATCCACCACCGGTCTCGTCAAGAGATACAGCGAGGAGACGAACAGTGAGATGCCGACCGCGAGGAGAGAGGGATCGACGAAATCCCCGGCGGCGTCCGGAAGGGCGATGTTGTTTTGGCCGATGAACCGTTCGATGCACGCCATGAAGACGACGCCGAAGGCGGGAAGGTGGTGGCGACCGGAAGAGACCTCGATGCCGAACGTGGCGGTGGCGACCGAGACGAGCGCAATCAGTCCGAGACGGGGCATCGCCGCACGCGCGCTCGATCGATCGGTCGTCGCTTGGAAGTAGCGTCGCTCGACGACCAACAGCGTCAGGATCGTTGCCGCGATCAGGGACGCGACGAGCGTTCCTCCACGCAACACGTGGGCGACGACGGTGATCGCGAGGACCACGCACGCGACGAACCACGCTCGTCGCTGACCGCGGCGAATGCCGCGCGCCATCATGACCATCGCGATTCCCGCGACCGCGGTCAGGGCCGCCGCCGACTGGGCCACCCCGAGTGGGAAGAACGATTGGACTTCGTGGAGACGACTCCGTAGCGGCGGGGTTGCCGTGACGATGACGTTGACGAATCCATCGAGGAACAACAAACCACTGGCCCACCGTCGTACCGTGCGTTGTCGACGTTGTTCCCGGGGTCGTTCGACGGTCACCGGGAAAGGATTGCCGGTCGGCCACGAGCCGACCGTCGTGGTCGCTCCGGAGGGCGCCGGTTGCACGTAGGTGTGCGCGACGATCCGTTCGAGGAGTCGCGCGTGGGACCGATGCGTCTCGCCGGCGTACAGTCGCACCTGCACCGCGCTCGCCGCTTCGATTTCGACGATGCCGAGTCGCTCCACCGAACTGAAGACCGGCGGGAGACCGAATCGACCGCGACGTTCGACGATGACAGTGCGTGAGGGTCCGGGCGCGGCGCACACGCCACGGTCTAGGAACGCCAGCGCCGGGCGCGGCGCGCCGCCGACGACCGCACCGGCACCACCGCGCTCGGCGTTTCGCCGAGCGAACTCCAATGAATCGACATCGTCCACCAAGGTGAGGGCGAGCGGCTCACTCAGTTCGGCCGGAGTCGCGCGACGCGCTTCGCGGTCGAAGCGCCGCCGAACGATGAGTCCGGCGCAGCTCACGACGAGGGCCTCCACGCCCGCCAGGATCAAGAGAGTGAGCATGAGATTGCCCCAGAAGCTGCCGGTGTGGGGCGTGTGCACTCGGATGTGGTGACGAGTGAAGTGATAGAAGATCGCGTTGAGTGACGTCAACACGTCGAACACGAACAAGGTGATTGCGGGAAACCATACCCAGCCGCCGAGTCGGCGGTACAACACTCGGGACGCGACGAATCTTGGCAGTGCGTGTGGGTCCTCGAGGTGCGAGGCGTCGGTGCGGTCATTGACGTCGGCCCGATACGAATCGATCGCGCAAGAACCGGCCGCGACCGCGATGTCGCGCACACCGTTGGCCGTGGCAACTTGCAGGATCAAGTCGCTCGCGATGTTGACGCCGAGCCCCTCCAGACGTTCGCACGCCGGTTCATTGTGGCGCAGTTCTTTGTCATCACTACCCGGCAGCACGATGAAACGGTGACGCGTATTGGTGGTGAAGGCGACGATCTGCTCGCGCAGCGCCGGCAACGCTGCGAGCGTGGCGTCTACGAACTTCACGAGATCTGACGTCGATTCCGGATGAAACAGGTTCCCCGCGACGACCACGACGGCGGCGTCGTCGATGTCACCCAAGAGCGTGATGAGTTCTCGTACGGGACGGCAGTTCTGGTCGGTGGTGGGTGAGAGTGAGAGATCGCTCACCACATAAACGTGATGGCCGAAAGGAATTGGCAGCGTTTGACGCTCAGTACAACCCACGGTGTCCAGTCTCGCAGACATCGTTGGGCGCGACACCGTTAGCCTTGACTCTCAAATGAAGCCCGACTACGCACGCGAGAATTGGCACTGGCGAGAAGGTTCTGAGGGAGCCGGGCCGGCGGTCATTTTCGATATCGATGGCGTCCTGGCTGACGCGGCCGGTCGTCAGCACTACCTCGATTGGGGCGACTGGAAGCGATTCTTCGACGCCTGCGGTGATGACCCCATCATCGAAGAGATCGAGCGGCTGCTCGAACTGCTGGACTCGTCACTCAAGGTCGTGCTCTTGACCGGGCGTCCCCGGCGCGTTCTGCCGCACACCGTCGGTTGGTTGGAGCGCTACGGACTGCGCTGGGACGTTCTGATCATGCGCGAATACGGTGACTATTCGGGCGTGGATGAGTTCAAGCGCGGCGCGCTGCGCGACCTCGTCCAAGAGGGCTTCGACATTCGATTGGCGCTCGACGACGACCCGAAGAACCACGCGATGTACGTCAGCGAGGGCGTGCCCTGCATCTATATCCACTCCGGCTACTACCTCTGAACGGTTCAGTGGAAGCTGAAATGAAGCGTCTCGAGTGCTTCACGACCTGCGCGTCGACCCGAACCGATGCTCGCCGGAATACCGACGCCGTCGTAGGTGTTCCCACACAGCGCCACGCCGAGTGACGAGGCGGCGACCCTCGCGTTGGTCACCATCGTTTCGTGGCCGAGGTAGTACTGCGGCAACGCGTCGGGCCAACGCTGGACGAGGGCATCATTCGGAGAACCGAATGATGAGAGCAGGACGTTGAGTTCTGCACTGACTCGAGCGATGAGGAGTTCGTCACTCATCTCACTCCAACGATGGTCGTCAATCCGTCCGACGTGCGCACGCACTACGACGTCGTCGTCGCGTCGCAGGTGGGGCCATTTCCGATCGAGGAACGTGACAGCCGTCGTCAACATCGTGTCGCCGCTCGACCATGGCGTGCCGAGCGGCACCAGGATGCCGGTCCCGGTGGCGGGTAGGGCGACCGCACTTGTGGCGACGCTGAACGTGATCATTGCCGCGCCCGCGCTTCGCACGTTTCCGAGCTGCGCCAACGCCGGGTCGTAGGTGCCGAGAAGCTGAGCGGTGACAATTGCGGGTGTCGCCATGACAACGGCGTCGGCCGGTGTGGTCGTGTCTTGCGTGTCAACCTCCCACGGATAGCTGCCCGAGGGCGTGCGACGTAGTGCCGTCACAGTGACGCCTGTGCGCAGCACTACGCCACGACGTCGAAGTTGCCGGGCGACTTCGCCGGGCAACCAACCGACACCGGACAGCAACGAGAAGAACGTCGGGCCATCATTCGTGGCCGTCGTCGCCGGACCCGGAGCGACGGGGCCACTGGCGCGCATGGCGCGCATGAGCGAACCGCCCTCGCGCGCAGCCTCCAACAGGGCGGGAAAAACGGACTTAGCCGAAAGGTCATCGATGCGACCGGCTTGGATGCCGCCCAACATCGGTTCGACGAATTGGTAACAGAGTTCACGTCCGAGTTTGGTTCGCACGATGTCACCGACGGTCGCGTCCTCACCGATGTTCATACGCACCGGCACGTGTTCATCTCGATATGCGTCGAGTCGTGCCCGCCACGAGAGACCCCGCACGTTCTTCAACTGACCTGATGAAGTGGGTATTCCGAGCGCCAGTCCCGTGGGGAGTTCGTCGAGCGCACCACGAAGCCAGAGCGACGCCCCACTCGCGTCGATCGCTTCGAGCTGGTCTTCGCATCCGAGTTCGCGAACGAGTTCGACCGCTTCGGGCCGTCGAGCCAAGAAGCCGTCAGCGCCGAGATCAATCGTCCGATCGGCGAAAGCCGCGGTGGCGAGCGAACCTCCAACGACGGCTCGGTCTTCGATCACTTCGATACGTGGTGTGGCCTCGTCGGGTCCCTCGGCACCGCCGGAGAGTTCCCACGCAGCGCTCAGCCCGCTGATACCGGCGCCGACGACGACGATCGACTCGCGACTCACGAGCAACTCCCAATTACGACATTCGCCAACACGGTCATGAACGCCGCGTCGTCATTCAGCGACGCGGTTCGAATCAAGTTGAGTCCGACGTCTCGAGCGACGCCCTGAGCCTCGATGTCAATATCGAAGAGCACCTCGAGGTGGTCACTGACGAAACCAATGGGACACGAGATGACGTCGGTGACGCCGAGGGCGCGCTTGTCGCGCAGGACCTGCAATATGTCAGGCCCGATCCAGGGGTCCGGTGTGCGCCCGGCCGACTGCCACGCGACGTCCCAGTGATCCACGCCCGCTAACGCCGCCGTTCGCTCGGCACTCTCGCGTAACTGTTCGGGGTACGTATCACCCGTCGTCAGGATCTTCTCGGGCAACGAGTGGGCCGAGAAGATCACCTCGGTGGCATCACGTCGCTGATCGGGGATCTGTGCGAGCGCGTCGTTCACCCGTTGGGCGATGATCTCGAGAAAACCTGGGAACTCCCACCACGCGCCGATTGGTATGAATTTTATTTCCTCGCCCAGCGACTCTCGGGCTCGCGACATGTACTGGTCGGTCGACATCGAAGACGAATGGGGTGCGAGCGCGAGACCGACGACGACGTCGAAGCCGTCGGCGCGGAACGATTCAGCGGTCGTCTCGAGCAGGGGAGGTTCGTACTTCGCACCGAAACGTACGTCGAAGCCTCCGGGTCGATGACGTTCGAGGGCCGCGGCGATCCCCGACACTTGATCGGCACTGCGCTGCGCGAGCGGAGACGTGCCACCTATGGCGTCGTAGCGGCGCTGAAGGTCAGCGAGTTGCTCGGGCGACGGCGCGCGACCGTGTCGGATTCTGGTGTAGTACACCTCGACGTCATTTGGCGTCGAAGGCGTGCCGTAGGCCATGACGAGCACGCCGATCGTCATCGAACGCCAGCCAATCCCTCTTCGTGCACGACTCGAACTACCGCTTCGAGTGTCGATGGATCGGTCGAAGGCAAGACGCCGTGGCCGAGGTTGAAGATGTGCCCGGCCTCGCTGCCCGCTCGAGCCATCACTTCGCGAGCGCCCTCAACCGCGAGGTCGACACCGCCCAAACAACGCGCGGGATCGAGATTTCCCTGGACCGCGCGACCGCCGACGCGACGGCGCCCCTCGTCGAGGTCCACGTGCCAATCGATTCCCATCACGGAACTGTTGGCTGCACTCATGAGTTCGAGTAACTCACCCGTGCCGACGCCGAAGAGGATCGTCGGCACGCCCAAGTCGGCGATGCTCGCGAGGACGCGCTCGGTCGCGGGCAACGCGAATCGGCGGTATTCGTCTCGGGTGAGGGCACCGGCCCACGAGTCGAAGAGTTGCACCACCCGTGCGCCGTGGGCCACTTGGGCTCGAAGGAACGTGATCGTGATGTCGGTCAGTCGATCGAGGAGGAGATCGAAGAGGAGTGGTTCGGCGTGCATCAGGGTCTTGATGAGCGCGAACTCGCGCGTCGGACCACCCTCGACGAGGTAACTGGCGACCGTGAACGGAGCTCCGGCGAAGCCGATGAGCGGCGTGTTGGTCGCCTCGAGTTCCTTCACCACCAAATCGATGGTCCGGGTCACGTGCTCGATGTCGACGTCGGTCAGGTCTCGAAGTCTTTCGAGGTCCGCGGCGCTCGAGAACGGTTGGGCGATCACCGGACCTCGTCCCGGCACGATATCGACACCGAAGCCGATTGCGTGATAGGGCACGATGATGTCGCTGAAGAGGATGGCGGCGTCGACGCCGTAGCGACGAACGGGTTGCATCGTGATCTCACAGGCCAGCACCGGATCGCCGATGGCCTCCAAGATGGACCCCGTGCCACGAAGTGCTCGGTATTCGGGAAGTGACCGCCCGGCCTGACGCATGAACCACACCGGTACGTGCGCGACACTCTCACCGCGACAGGCCCGAATGAAAACTGGCTCGCTCACTTCACTCCTTCTTATCCACCTCAATCTACGTGAGTCGGCTCGAAGGTTGGATTGAACTGACGCTGCGCGAGTGACCTAGACTTGAAATTTCTCAATTTTGAGAAATGAAACGAGGATGCGATGGCCCACGAGCGCGAGATTAAAGAGGAACAAGTCTTCCTCGATCTCGCTCTTACCGCCCTCGATCACATGCGTGACGAGGCCCGGTCGCTTCGTGACAGTGCCGCAGTGGCGAATATGCGTGGCGCGGGCGACCTCGTGGAGCGTGATGTCGTGATGGGTACGGCGCTGCATCGCCTGGACCAGTTGGCCATTGGCGACCAGCCGCTCTTCTTCGGTCGGATTGATTACGCGCCTAACGAGCTGGGTCACTCGGACGAGTACCACGTCGGTCGACTAGCGGTCTCGGACGAAGAACTGAACCCACTGGTGATCGACTGGCGCGCGCCGGTTGCCGAGGCCTTCTATCGCGCGACCGGCGTTGAGCCGCTCGGCCTGGCGCGTCGACGACACGTCGCGATGCACGGCCACGACGTCACCGGCGTTGAAGACGAATACTTCGCCGATGCGAACGGTGAACTCGCGTTGCCCGAGGACGACGTACGCGCGGCGACTGAAGAGGGTCTCGTCGATGGCGGACTCGCGCTCGGTGGACCGGGCTCACTTCTCGCGGCACTCGGTCGGGCTCGTACGGGACGGATGGGTGACATCGTCGCCACGATCCAGGGCGAACAGGACCGCATCATCCGCAATCCTCTCGCCGGGGTCTTGTTAGTCCAGGGAGGACCGGGCACCGGCAAGACGGCCGTCGCACTGCACCGAGCGGCGTACCTCCTCTTCACCCACCGCGCGACACTCGAACGACAGGGCGTGCTCGTCGTCGGCCCGAACCCGCTCTTCTTGAACTACATCGAGAACGTCCTGCCGTCGCTCGGGGAGTCCGGCGTCACGCTCTCGACGATTTCGGGACTGGTGACCAACGTTGAGATTCGCGGGCGCGATTCCGAGCCGGTCGACCAATTGAAGGGCGACCTTCGCATGGCGCGCCTGCTCGCGCGCGCCCTGCGGACGCGTCAGCGACCCCTGAAGGACGACGTCGAGATTCCGATCGGTCGCGCCATCGTCGTGTTGAAGGTGCGCTACTCCCAAGAGACCGTGGAGCGTGCCCGACGTCGACCTGGTAATCACAATCAGCGCCGATCGGCCGTGGGGCGCGAGTTGGCCAATCGGTTGGCGAATGAGTACTACGAGCGCTTCGTGCGCGACGGCGTCGACGAGGTCAACGCCGTAGGGGAATTGGCCGATCTCATTCGGTCGACCCCACAGTTCAAGTGGGCGCTCGAGCGGATGTGGCCACGTCTCTCGGGACAGGAGCTCTTGCACGACCTCTTTGGCGCGCCCGCCTTGTTGCGTGCGGCCGGACAGGGTGTCTTGAGCGATGAAGACGTGGCGCTCTTGGAGCGACCGCGTTCGGCCACGATCGACGACGTCCGGTGGACCAAGGCGGACGCGGCGTTGATCGACGAAGCCCGCGTACTGCTCGGACCGGTCCGACGTCCCCGCCCCATCGCGAAGCCGGGCGACAACGGCATCCTGGACGGTATTGATCTCGACGCCTACGCCGGCGACGTTCGCGCTGCGGCCCTACGCGAAGCGCAGCGCAACGCCCCCGTCGTGGGCAACGAACTCGATGAAGCGGAGTTCGTCACGTACGGACATATCGTGATCGACGAAGCGCAGGACCTGTCGCCGATGGAGCTTCGCGTCCTCAAACGTCGCGACTTGACCGGCTCCATGACGATCGTCGGCGACATGGGCCAGGCGACGACCGCGTCGTCGTCGGCGTCGTGGAACGCCGTGCTCGAGGTGCTGAACCCCCGTCGCGAGCCCACTCGCGTCGACCTCACGGTCAGCTACCGCACGCCAGAGGAAGTCCTTGATTTCGCGGCTCCGACGTTGCGGGCGGCGGCTCCGGAACTCACACCGCCGCGTCCGGTTCGTCGAGCCGGACACGTGCCGAGCGTCGACAGCGTCAGCCGTGAGGAGTTTGCGGCGACCCTCACCGAGGTCACTCGCCGAGAGGTTGATGTCGTCGCGCCGGGACGAGTCGCGGTGATTGTGACGGGCGAGCGCGTCGAGGAGATCGTGTCGATACTGCGCTCGAAAGGCTTGGACGCCATTGATCCACGCGACCAGGACTCCAAGGGACTGGCGGCGGATCTCATCGTGCTGTCGGCCGAAGGGGCGAACGGACTGGAATTCGATGGGGTCGTCGTCGTCGAACCGAGTCAAATCGCCAGCCGCGGTGCCCGCGGCGGTGTGACCGTCACGGCCCGAGGACTGCGCACGCTCTACGTCGCCATGACCCGACCGACCCGACGGCTCGCCATCGTGGCCGTCGAGCCACTTCCCGAAACATTGCGGTGAGCGAATTCAGCCAACCTGACGCACCGGGGTCGCAATTTCCGCTAGAAATGTACCCGTGAGTCAGGCGATTTCCCCCGATAGCCTGGCGAAGCAAGAGAAGATCGTTCACGATCGCCCTCCGATGCTGGCCATTGGAGTGATGATTTGGCTCGGCAGCGAGCTGATGTTCTTCTCGGGACTCTTCGCCGCATTATTTACCATTCGCGCCCACCTGGCGTCGTGGCCTCCCGTCGGCACCCACCTCGACGTACTGCAGTCGGGCGTCTTCACCGTCGTCTTGATCGCCTCGTCCTTCACGATGCAGTGGGCCGTCTGGCTCATTGAACATCGCCGCCGCGCCGAAGCGCGACGATGGATCATCGTGACGATGATCATGGGTACGTTGTTCGTGTCCAACCAGGCCTACGAATGGACGCACCTGGCGACACGTTGGTACACCAACTCATACGGTTCGGTCTTCTTCATCACCACCGGTCTCCACGGTCTCCACGTCATCTTGGGACTGGTTGCGATGGCGTTCCTGCTCTTTCGAATGCGGGGCTCCGAAGGCGACCCCGGTGAGTTGTCCACGTTCCAGGGCGTGAGTTACTACTGGCACTTCGTCGACGTCGTGTGGATCGGGCTGTACTCGGCCCTGTTCTTGTTGAAGTAGGAAATGGCGTGACGTCACCCCTCATCAAACGCTGCTTCGCACTCTCGATCGTCAGTCTCGTCGCTTTGGGACCGGTCGTCCTCTTCGTCGGCGGCGCGCAGGCGTCCTATAAGTTGACGCCGTATCAGACCACGCGCAAGAACGCCGGCACACCGAACTCGACCTTCGTGAAGAAGAACAGCGACGGCGTCATCATCGCGTACGGCAACACCTCGATCACGTATCGCGCCCCGTCGTCTGCGTTGGTCACGATTGGCGACGCGCTCTTCCAGCAGAACTGCGCGTCGTGCCACGGCGCCGAGGCCAACGGCGTCCCGGCCAATGGCACCACGGGCGCCTTCCCCGACCTCGTGGGTCTAGGACCGGCGACGATCAACTTCTGGATCGACTCCGGACGCATGCCGGCGACGAACCCTCGCTCGATCGAGGCGAACCGCCGCGTACCACGACTCACGCACGACCAAGCGCTCGCGGTGTCGGCGTGGGTGAATTCACTGTCGCCCGGTTTTCCTCTCATTCCCTATCCCCACTTGAAGAACGCGAACGTCGCCGACGGTGCGGCTCTGTTCGCGCTCAACTGCGCGTCGTGTCACACGATCGAGGGTGACGGCGACGCGCTCGCCATGAGCACGTTCTCGCCGTCGCTACGAAAGATCCCTTCGATCGAAGTCGCCGAGGCGATCCGCACTGGCCCCGCCAACATGCCGCGCTTCACCGGCAACCTCAGTGACGCACAGGTCAATGACATCGTGAAGTACGTGACGACCGAGATCCAGCACCCCAACAACCCCGGCGGTTTTGGACTGGGCGGTCTGGGACCGGTCGCGGAAGGATTCGTTGGATTGGCCTTCGGCGTCGGGGTCCTCGCGCTCTTCGGATTCTGGGTGGGGGAGCGCGATGACTGACGAACACCGCACTCCGGTCTCGTTGTCGGGACTCGCCGCGAACGACCCGCGACTGCAGCCGGCCGCGCGCAACCCCGAGTTGGTCGAACGAGTCATCGGCGTCTGTTTCATCGTGGGCACGCTGTGTCTCGCGGGATTCGGTGCGTGCTACTGGATTAACGCGCAGCCGTGGAAGTTAGGCGCCACGCTCGGCGGCGGCCTTTTGTTCCTCGGTATCGGTATCGTCGCCTGGGGGAAGTACCTCATGCCGCGTGGTCCGTTCGTGGAGGAGCGTCACACGCTCGCGAACTCCGAGGCCGATCGAAACGCCCTCGCCGCAGCGATCGTCGAACGTGGCGGCGGTGTGATGCAGCGTCGCAAACTCCTCGGCGGGCTCCTCGGCGGAGGAATGGGCATCTTCGGGATCGTGGCCCTCTTCCCCTTGTTACGCAGCCTCGGGCCGTTGCCGAAGGAAACCCTCCAACACACCGATTGGCGTTCGGGCTCGTACGTCGTCGACCAAACGGGGCGACGGGTGCAAGTCGGCGACCTCGCCGTGGGCTCGATCGAGACCGTCTTCCCGGAAGGCACCGAGAACTCCGACCGCGGCCAAGCGGTCGACCAGACGGTGCTGATTCGAGTCTCCAATGAGGCTTTCACTACGAAGAAGGGTCGAGAGACCTGGGCGCCGCACGGTTACGTCGCGTATTCCAAGGTCTGCACGCACTTGGGTTGTCCAGTCGGGCTCTACGAACAAGAGCTGCAACTGCTCGTGTGCCCTTGTCACCAATCGATGTTCAACGTCACGAACGGGGCCGTGCCGCAGTTCGGGCCGGCGCCACGACCGCTGCCGCAGTTGCCGCTCTACGTGGACTCCTCGGGCTTCCTGCGTAGTCAGAGCGACTACCACGAAGCGGTCGGTCCGGGATTCTGGGAGCGCTCGTGAGCGACATACTCAACACCCGTCGCGCGAAGAAGCAGTCCCTTGGTCCTTACGGTCGCATTGGCAAGTCCTTGGGCGAACTCGACGACCGCCTGGGTGTCGCGCGCGGCGGGCGCACGTTCATGGACAAGATCTTCCCCGACCACTGGTCGTTCATGCTCGGCGAGATCGCGCTCTATTCGTTCTTGATCTTGATGGTGACGGGTGTCTTCTTGACGCTGTACTTCATCCCGAGTTCCGCCATCGTGACCTATCACGGCAGTTACGCGCCGCTCGTCGGTCAGAAGATGACCGAGGCGTTCGCATCGACGGTCAACCTCTCCTTCGCCGTGCGCGGTGGACTGTTGATGCGACAGATGCACCACTGGGCCTGCGACATATTCGTCGGGGCGATCGTCATCCACATGGCGCGGGTGTTCTTCACCGGCGCGTTCCGCAAGCCCCGCGAACTCAACTGGATCATTGGTTCGACGCTGTTGATCCTGTCCATCGTGAACGGATTCCTGGGGTACTCGCTGCCGGACGACTTGGTGTCGGGCACCGGTATCCGCATCGCCTACTCGATCATCTTGTCGATTCCGCTGGTCGGTACGTACCTGGCGTTCTGGGTCTTCGGGGGCAACTTCCCGGGCACGTCCATCATTCCGCGTTTCATGATCCTTCACTGTCTGATCGTCCCGCTCATAATCATCGGACTGGTGGGCGCGCATCTCTTCTTGCTGGTGCGCCAAAAGCACACGCAGTTCCCCGGTAAGGGCCGCACGGAGAAGAACGTCGTCGGCTCACCGATGTTCCCGGTCTTCATGGCCAAGACGACGGGCTTCTTGTTCATCGTCGGCGGCATCACGGCGCTGCTGGGCGCCTTCGCCCAGGTCAACCCGATCTGGCAGTTCGGTCCCTACGACGCGGCGCGAATCTCCTACGCCGTCCAACCGGACTGGTACATGGGTTTCCTCGACGGCGCGCTTCGTATATGGCCGTCGTGGTCGTTCCATAGTTGGGGCTACACAATCCCCTTCGAAGTCCTGGTGCCGGCCGTCATCCTGCCCGGTCTGATCTTCAACCTCGTCTTCGTCTGGCCGATGTTGGAGCGTAAGTTTACGAAGGACAACGAGATTCACAACTTGCTCGATCGACCGAGTAACCGACCGACGCGCACGGCTGCCGGCGTCACGATGCTCAGTTTCTTGGGCATGCTGTTCATCGCCAGTTCGACCGACGTGCTCGCGAAGTTCTTCAACATCTCGCTGAACACCGTCCTCCTCTCGTTGCGCTACTTGACGGTGATCGTGCCGATCCTCGCGTTCCCGATCACGTATCGCATCTGTCACGAACTCCAAGCAGTGAAGGGCGGCGGTCGGCGAAAGACCCCGAACGTCGTCACGCGCTCGGTCGAAGGTGAGTACACGGCGACGCCTTCACCGCGCTACGTGGACGACGTGCCGAGTCATCTCGAAGCGACTGAAGTACCGACGTATATCCACGAAGAACCCGATGAGTCGGGTGACAGTGGTGTGCGCGTCGTGGATCGCTAGTCACTTCCGACTTTCCTCGAGAATCGCTCACCGTAGAAACATCGTTCCAGCGAGTGCGCCTCTCGACGGCCCTCACTTTTGGCCCCATTGTGCGGTCCTGGCACGTAAGTCCTCGTCGCGTGGGGTATGCGTAACATGGGCAACGTGGTGAGTTCGAGAGATCCCAACTGGCCGTCCGCTGCGACGATGCTGTACGATCACCCGCTCGAAGGGCGACGCAACGTCGGGCTGCTCGGTATCTCCACGTACGCCACTTCGGTCACCGAACGCTCGGCGACGAGCACGCCGGCGGCGATACGAGCGGCCCTCGAGCGCTACTCCACGTGGTCGTTCACTGAGATGGTCGACCTCGCGGAGTCCGTGGCGCTCGTCGACTTCGGCGACGTTGACGCCCCGGACGCCGAAGGCGGCGCCCAGCGCGTCGCCGAGGCGATGTCGGGATGGGACCCCAGTATCGCGCTACGACTGATACTCGGCGGCGACAACGCCGCGACGTGGCACGCACTTCGCGCGTTGAGCGGCGGCGAGTACTCCAACTTCGGCCTCGTCACACTCGACGCCCATCTCGATATGCGTGACGGCGTGTCGAATGGTTCGACGGTGCGACAACTGCTGGAAGAGGGCTTCGACGGGCATCACGTCGTTCTGGTCGGACTCGCCGACTTCTCGAATTCGCCGGCCTACGCGCGGCGCGCCCACGACGCGGGCGTGACCCTGATCTCGCGCGATGTCCTGCACCACGAATCGGTCGAAGAGGCGGCCCGTCGAGCCGTCGCGATCGCCGGCGCCGGAAATCGACACGTCTACGTTGACATTGACATGGACGTCGCGGACCGGATGGCCGTGCCGGCCTGTCCCGCGGCAGCACCGGGCGGACTGAGCGCCGACGAGATGCGTCGATTCGTTCGCGCCGTCTCGGTGCAACACGGCGTGTGCGCCATCGACATCACCGAGATCGACGTCGAACGCGACAGCCCCGATCAGCGCACCGTTCGGCTGGCGGCACTGCTGGTCCTCGAAACGCTCGCGGGCGTGCGCAGGAGACTTCAGTGGCCGTAGACATCGGTGTCGAGCCACTCACTCGTGCGCAACTCATCGCCGTGGCCCGGAACTTCGAGACCGTGACCTTGAGCGACGCGGTGCTGACGCGCCTCGAGCGTCAGCGGGCCGCGATTGACGCACTGGTCGAAAGCGGCACGCCGGTCTACGGTCTGTCGACCGGCTTCGGGTCCCTCGCGACGACGTTCATCTCGCCCGACGAACGACTCGATCTCCAGCGTTCCCTCATCCGCTCGCACGCGGCGGGCGTGGGACCGGAAGTCGAAGATGAAGTCGTGCGCGCGATGATGGTGTCACGGCTCACCAATCTCTGCAGCGGCGTCTCCGGGGTCCGCCCCTCGACCGCACAGGCCTACGCCGCACTCTTGAACGCCGGCATCACGCCCGTCGTCCACGAGTTCGGGTCGCTCGGGTGCTCCGGTGACCTCGCGCCCTTAGCGCACGTCGCGCTCGCGCTGATGGGCGAGGGCGACGTGCGTGATCGCGGGGGACAGCACGTCGCTGCGGCCGAGGCACTGCGTTCGAGCGGCCTTGCGCCGATCGTCCTGGCCGAAAAGGAAGGTCTGGCGCTCATCAACGGCACGGACGGAATGCTCGGGCAGTTGATCCTCGCCATCGACGACGGTGGTGCGTTGATGCAGCTCGTGGACGTCGCGGCCGCGATGTCGATCCAGGCGTTGCGCGGTACCGACCAGGTCTTCCTCGCTGAAATACACGCGCTTCGCCCTCACGCGGGACAGTTGGTGAGCGCGTCCAACCTCATGGCGCTCCTCGCCGACTCGGACATCGTCAGTTCGCACCTGGATGACCCGACGCAAGTGCAAGACGCGTACTCGTTGCGCTGCGCACCCCAGGTACACGGCGCCGCGCGCGACACCTTCGACTTCGCCACGCGCGTCGCCGACGTCGAACTGGCCTCGAGCATCGACAATCCGTCGGTCCTCGCCGACGGCTCGCTCGTGTCCAACGGGAACTTCCACGGTGCGCCGATTGGCTACGCGCTCGACTTCCTCGCCATCGCGGTCGCGGACGTCGCGTCGATGTGCGAACGTCGAACGGACCGGATGCTCGACGTCTCGCGCAGCTACGGACTGCCGCCGTTCCTCGCCGACCAGGCCGGGGTTGATTCGGGTCTGATGATTGCGCAGTACGCGCAGGCGGCGCTGGTGTCGGAGATGAAACGGTTGGCGACACCGGCCAGCGTCGACTCGATTCCCTCGTCGGGCATGCAAGAAGACCACGTGTCGATGGGATGGCACGCCGCTCGCAAACTCCGTAAGTCCCTGGACGCCTTCGCCGACGTGATCGCTATCGAGATGCTCACCGCCGCGCGCGCCCTCGCGATTCGTGAGCCGCTCACCCCCTCGCCGGTGACGGCCGCCGTAAGCCGGCGCGTCAACGCGGTCTCCGGTGGGCCCGGACACGACCGTTGGCTCTCGCCGGAGATCGCGGCGGTGGCCGAACTGGTCCGCAGTGGAGAACTGCTGGACATCGCGGTGCGTCACGTGGCACTGTCGTAGGGATGAAGGTCGACTGAGATGGAAGGCGCGCGACCGGTTCGAGCGGCCCGCGGCACGACGTTGTCGACGTTGGGCTGGCCCCAGGAGGGCGCACTTCGCATGCTCCAGAACAACCTCGACCCCGAGGTCGCCGAACGACCCGACGACCTCGTCGTGTACGGCGGGACGGGCCGAGCGGCGCGCGACTGGCGAAGTTTTGACGCTCTGGTTCGCACCCTGCACACGCTCAAGGGTGACGAGACGATGCTGGTCCAATCCGGTCGACCGGTCGGAGTCTTTTCGACCCACGAGTGGGCGCCGCGCGTCTTGATCGCGAACTCGAACCTCGTGGGCGACTGGGCGACGTGGCCGGAGTTCCGTCGTCTCGAAGCCCTCGGCCTCACGATGTACGGACAGATGACCGCCGGATCGTGGATCTACATCGGCACGCAGGGAATCCTCCAGGGTACGTACGAGACCTTTTCGGCGGTCGCCGACCGACACTTCGGCGGTTCGCTCAAGGGCACGTTGACCTTGACCGGCGGCTGCGGCGGCATGGGCGGAGCCCAGCCGCTCGCGGTGACGATGAATGACGGGGTCTGTCTCTGCGTGGACGTCGACCCGTCGCGCCTGCAACGTCGCGTCGACCAGCGTTACCTCGATGAGTGGACCGCCGACCTTGACGGAGCGGTCGCGCGGGTGGAAGAGGCGAAGCGCAGTGGCGTGGCCTTAAGTGTTGGGCTGGTGGGCAATGCGGCGACGGTGTTCACTGAGCTCTTGCGACGTGGGGTGGAAGTCGACATCGTGACCGACCAGACCTCGGCGCACGATCCGCTCAGTTACCTGCCGGAAGGGATCGATTTGGCCGATTGGCACGACTACGCCGACAAGAAGCCCGAGGAGTTCACCGACCGCGCGCGCCAGTCGATGGCCAAGCAGGTCGAGGCCATGGTCGGCTTCCAAGATCGCGGGGCCGAGGTCTTCGACTACGGGAACTCGATTCGTGGCGAGGCCCAGCTCGGCGGCTACGAACGCGCTTTTTCATTTCCCGGATTCGTGCCGGAGTATCTCCGGCCGCTCTTTTGCGAGGGCAAGGGGCCGTTCCGATGGGCGGCGCTCTCGGGTGACCCGAAGGACATCGCGCGGACCGATCAGGCGGTGCTCGATCTTTTCCCGGACAACGACGCGCTCCGACGTTGGATCACGAAGGCGCAAGAACGCGTCGCCTTCCAGGGTCTACCCGCGCGAATCTGCTGGCTCGGATACGGCGAACGCGACAAGGCCGGACTCGCGTTCAACGACCTCGTGGCGTCCGGTGAGGTCTCGGCGCCGATCGTCATCGGCCGTGACCACCTCGACAGCGGTTCCGTGGCCTCGCCGTATCGCGAGACCGAGTCCATGCTCGATGGTTCGGACGCTATTGCCGACTGGCCGTTGTTGAACGCGCTGCTCAATACGGCCTCGGGTGCGACGTGGGTCTCGATTCATCACGGCGGTGGTGTCGGCATCGGTCGCTCGATACACGCCGGACAGGTGTGCGTCGCCGACGGCACGGAGCTGTCGGCGCAGAAACTGGCCAAGGTTCTGACGAACGATCCCGGCACGGGCGTCATGCGTCACGTCGACGCCGGCTACGAGATCGCCGAGCACACCGCTGAGGAGCGAGGCGTCCGGATTCCGATGCGCGAGTAGTCATGGCGACCCGGGTCATCACGAACATCAGTGAACTGACGACCAACGACGCGACCCTCGATGTCGGCGTCATGGGTCGACTACATGACGCCGCTCTGGTGATTGACGACGCCCGGGTTCTCTGGGTTGGACCGAACGCCGACGCGCCCGCCGCCGACGAGATGATCGACGCGCAGCACTCGGCCGTCATCCCCGGCTTCGTCGATTCGCACACGCATCTGGTCTTCGCCGGCGAGCGATCCGAAGAGTTCGAGGCGCGCATGAACGGCGCGCCCTACGACGGAGGAGGCATTGTCAATACGGTCGCGTCGACGCGGGCCGCATCGAGCGACGAACTGCGTCGAACGACCGAGAAGCGTCGACGTGATCTACGTACCGGTGGCGTGACGACGGTCGAGATCAAGTCTGGCTACGCGTTGAATCTCGAGGGTGAATCGCGACTCATCGACATCGCGAACGAATTCAGCGACGAAGTGACGTTTCTCGGTGCCCACGTCGTGCCGCCGGAGTATGTCGACGACCGCGAGGGCTACGTGGACCTCGTGTGCGGGCCGATGCTTGAATCCTGTGCACCGCGCTCGAAGTGGGCGGACGTCTTCTGTGACCGCGGCGCCTTCGACGTCGATGAGTCCCGGGCGATCCTCACGGCGGCGAAGACGGCTGGCTTGCAGTTGCGGGTGCACGGGAATCAACTCGGTTCAACCGGCGGCATCGCCCTCGCCGTTGAACTCGATGCCGCGAGCGTCGATCATTGCAACTTTCTCAGTGACCACGACATCGATCAGTTGTGCGCGTCGCACACCGTCGCGACGCTCCTGCCGGGGGCAGAGTTTTCGACCCGAGCCGACTATTCATCGGCGAGACGACTGCGCGACCGCGGCGCGGTCGTCGCTCTGGCGACGGACTGCAACCCCGGCACGTCCTACGTCACGAGCATGCCCTTCGTGCTCGCGATTGCCGTGCGCGACATGCACATGGACGTCGACGACGCGTTGTGGTCGGCCACCCGAGGGGGAGCGGCCGCACTTCGCCGCAGCGACGTTGGTCACCTGGGCGTGGGCGCCAAGGCCGATGTCGTGATCCTGGATGCGCCGCGCGCCGCACATCTCGCGTATCGCCCGGGTGCGTCGATCGTTCGTCAGGTGATTGACGTGCCTGGGAATTGGTCGTCGACGGGCTGGTTTTCTCGCGCTCATGGCCGCATTAACAATGTCTGAGTCCGCGCTCGTACTTCGACCGATCGCGGAGCACGATTGGGATCGAGTGTTCCAGATCTTCAGTGCGGTGGTGGCCGAAGGCGACACCTACGCCTATCCCGACACTCTCTCGTCCGACGAAGCTCGCGCACTGTGGATCGAGGGACCGCCCGGTGAAACGGTGGTCGCTCTGAGAGACGGCGTTCTCGTCGGCACGGCCAAGTTCGGTCCCAATCGTCCGGCGCGCGGATCTCACGTGGCGACGGGCAGCTTCATGGTCGCGCCGCACGTCCGCGGGTCCGGCGTGGGACGAGCGATGTGCGACTACGCCATCGCGTGGGCGAGAGCTAAGGGTTACGCCGCGATGCAGTTCAACGCGGTCGTCTCGACGAACGTACAGGCGATCGAGCTGTACCGAAGCCTGGGATTCGTCACGATCGGAACGGTCCCCGAAGCCTTCGAACACGCCACCGAGGGTCGCGTCGGGCTCGACATCATGTACTTGAAACTCTGACGCGGGCGTCGAAGAGACACGCAGACCTGAGTGCGGCGACGAATCACGAACCCGTAAAGTGGCTCCATGAGCACCCCCCTGGCCCCGTCCGACCTACCCACCACGCTCGGAACACTGCGCGCGTCGAACTACCGCCCCAAGTCGGTGCGCGAAGAGATTCGCGTCAATCTCGAACAGCGCCTCGCTGACGGGCTGCCCCTGACCTCGGACGTATTGGGTTACGAGGACACCGTGTTGCCGCAACTGGAGACCGCGCTCTTGGCGGGACACGACATCATCCTTCTCGGGGAGCGCGGACAGGCGAAGACCCGCATGATTCGTTCACTCGTCGGACTCCTCGACGAATGGCTGCCGATCGTCGAGGGATCGGAGATCCGCGACGACCCCTTCGCTCCGGTGTCGGCCTACGCCATTGACGTGGTCGACCAGATGGGCGATGACACTCCGGTCGCGTGGGTCCACCGTTCGCAGCGCTTCGCCGAGAAATTGGCGTCGCCCGACACGTCCATGGCCGACCTCATCGGCGAAGTCGACCCCATCAAGGTCGCGGGAGGGTTGTTTCTCGACGACCCGAAGGCCCTCTCCTACGGACTCGTACCCAAGTCCAACCGCGGCATCTTCGCCATGAACGAACTCCCGGACCTCGCCGAACGAATCCAGGTGGGACTGCTCAACGTGCTCGAAGAGCGCGACGTGCAGATCCGTGGCCACCTGGTGCGCCTCGATCTCGACGTGATGGTGGTGGCGACCGCGAACCCCGAGGACTACACCAATCGTGGTCGCCTCATCACGCCCCTGAAGGACCGCTTCGGCTCACAGATTCGCACTCACTACCCTTACGAATTGACGACCGAGATCGCCATCATGCACCAAGAGGCGAAGTTGCCCACGTCACCGGTGCCGATCACCATTCCCTGGTTCATCGACGACATCGTCGCGCGCGTTAGCCACGTCGCGCGCAAGAGTCACGTGATCAGCCAGAGCTCGGGCGTGTCGGTCCGACTCTCCATTGCGAATTACGAGATCGTCGTGGCCAACGCGCTGCGTCGGACGCTGCGCACCGGTGACGGAGCGGTGGCGCCGCGCGTGAGTGACCTCAGCGCCATGGTGCAGTCGACCCAGGGCAAGATCGAGTTCGACACGATGGACGACAGCGACTCGGATCAAGTCATCGCGGCCCTGGTGTCACTCGCGGTGCGCCAGTGTTTCGCCGAACACGTGTTGCTGGAAGAAGGCCCGGCGATCGTCGAAGCGTTCAACACCGAGGCGTTGGTGCATACTGGAGATGACCTGCCCGACCGCGACTACCTCACGGTCATGGCCGCCATGCCGGCCCTCGACGCGCCGGCGCGACGTATTGCGGGACCGAGTGCGAACGACGGTGAGCTCGCCTCGGCCGTCGAATTCGTCCTCGAGGGCCTTTACCTGACCAAACGTCTGGCGAAGGACGCGTCGGGCGCGAGGGCGCTGTATCGCTCGAGGAACCGATAGTGCCCGTTCGCTACGGCTTCCGTCGCTTCGGCGAAGGTGACGACTTCAACGACCTTGACGTCGAAGAGATGTTGCGAATGCTGGCCGATGACTTCATGGAGAACGGCGACCTCGAAGAGGCGATGGACCGGTTGCTGCGCGAGGGCTACACGACGACCGACGGAGAACGCGTCGAGGGACTTCGTGACCTCCTCGAACAGGCGAGGGCGAAGCGTCGTGAACTGGAACAGCAGGCCGACCCGGACGGCGAGATGCAGCGCTACCGCGACTGGCTGGACGACATTGAGAGCACGGAGGACGACGAACTCGACGCCTTGCTCGCCGAGGCCGAGGCGAGTGAAGACGAACGGCGAAAGGAGGTCACCCGGGGCCTCGTCGACCAAAAGAAGATGCAACGAGATCTGATGAGTGAGCGGATCGGCGAACGGCTGGGCGAATACCAGGACTACGAGTTCGTCTCCAGCGACGCGCGCGAGCAGTTCGAAGAACTCATGGCCGAATTGGAACGCGACGTCCTCAACACGTACTTCGAGAAGAGCAAGGAGATGATGGGTCGCCCCGACTCCGAAGAACTGGCCCGCATGCGCGACATGATGGACGCGCTCTCGACGATGATCGAACAAGATCGACGCGGCGAGGAACTCGATCCGACGTTTGACGACTTCATGGAGCACTTCGGGGACTTCTTTCCCGGTGCCGAGTGTCTCGAGGACGTCGTTCGCATGATGGCCGAACGCGCCGCCGCGGCCGAGGCGATGTTCAACTCTCTGTCGCCCGAGCAACAAGGTGAGTTGCGCTCGATGTTCGCCGGGATGATGGAGAACATGGAGCTCAATTTCTCGCTGAACCGTCTGGTGTCGAACCTGCGAATGGCGACGCCCGACATCGACTGGAATCGCGCGCACCGGATGCGCGGCGACGACGGCTCACCCTTCGCTGACGCGGCGTCGGTGGCCGAGCAGTTGGGCCAGTTGAAGGGCCTCGAGGAGTTCCTCGGTCAGGCCAACGCCGCCCAGGGGCTGCCCGAGGTCGACGTCGAGGCCGTTCGTCGCAATCTCGGTGACGACGCCGCACGCCACGTCGTTCGGCTGCAAAAGGCGTTACAGGGACTGAAGGATCAGGGATTCGTGGATCGCCAAGGGCGACAACTGCATTTGACGCCCAAGGGCGTACGACAGATCGGTCAACAGGCACTGCGCGACCTGTTCGCGCAGCTGCGCGATTCGCCGACGCTCGGTCTGCACCGCGTCGCGAGCGTGTCGCGAGGGGGAGACCGCGAAGAGACCTCGAAGCCGTGGCAGCCCGGTGAACCGTTCGCGTTGAACCTTCCCAAGACCCTGCGCAACGCCGTCCTGCGTCAGGGTCCGGGTACGCCCGTGAAGTTGCACGCCGATGACTTCGAGGTCGAGGAGTTCGAGTCCACCAGGCGCTCGGCGACCGTTTTCGCGATCGACCTCTCGCTCTCGATGGCGATGCGCAGCAATCTGGTACCGGCGAAGAAGATGGTGTTGGCGCTCACCTCGCTGATCCGCTCGAAATTCCCTCGTGACTTCGTGGCCGTCGTCGGGTTCGGCGAGACCGCCCAAGAACTCAAGATCGAAGATATCCCCGCGCTCACGATCGACTACGCCTACGGCACCAACCTCCAGCACGCCCTAGCCCTCAGTCGTCACCTCATGCGCAACGAGCGTGGCGAGCGTCAGATCGTGGTCGTGACCGACGGCGAACCGACGGCCCACCTGCTCGCCAACGGCGAGCCCTTCTTCGCGTGGCCGCCGGTGCACGAGACCCTGGAAAAGACCATGGCCGAGGTCCTTCGCTGCACGAAGGCGGATATCACGATCAACACCTTCGCCCTCGATATCGAGCGCAGTCAGTTCCCCTTCGTGGAACAGATCGCCAAGGTCAACGGGGGACGGCTTTTCTACACCGACGTCGACGACCTCGGTTCGTACGCGTTGGACGATTTCGTCAAGCACCGTCGCGCCGGCTAGCGCGTCGTAATCCCTCTCATCAGGGAAGTACACAATTAGATTTGCTTTTTGTCACGTTTCCCGCCACAATGACATGGTTGTAATTACATCAATGGCGAGCACCATTGGGGGGGAAGGAATTAAACGTGGAAATCGTGGAATTGATGAGCGGCATGGAAGATCGTGGTTGGCAGGCACGGGCGAACTGCATGGGTGTCGATCCCGATCTCTTCTTCCCCGAGCGCGGGGCGTCGACTCGCGAAGCCAAAGAGGTCTGCCGCGGCTGTGTCGCGCGCGAGGACTGCCTGGAGTACGCGCTCGACAACGGTGAGAAGTTCGGCATCTGGGGCGGCATGAGCGAACGAGAGCGCCGCCGGCTGCGCCGGGCGCGCGCCATCGAGCGCCGCGCCCAAGCCAGTTGATTCACAGCCGACTCTCGATCGTCTGATCCTCACTCAGCCCGAGTTGGCTCCACCGACTCCGGTCCTCACGGTCGAGCACGGACCGGGGCAGGAGACCTACGAGTTCGGCGCGGACGATCTGGCCGCCTTCGGGTAAGCGCGCCGCCACCTCGTCGTACACGAACGAGGGACTGACGACCATCGGGTCGATCAAATTACAGCTGACTTGCGTGTGCTCTCCGGCGCGAAACGCGAGGGACCGTACCTCGGGGCGACGGACCACTTTGGCGAGGGCGCGCGTCTCGTCCCTCGACACGCCCGAGAGCCAGAGATTCCACGCGATGAGAACCGGTCGCGCGCCCACGGCGACGGCACCGAGCGTCGGCCCTGATGCCGACGGTCCGTAGTCCGGCGCCAAGTCGCCGAAGGCGCGCCGGCGAACATCGGGCAGGGTGCGAAGAACGCCGTCCCGCGGACCGTAGAGGAAGGCCGGGACGTCGAACGTCTCGCCGATCCACCGGGCGGTCGCGTCGCGCAGTTCGATCGCCCGAGACGGTTCTTCGGGCGCCAATGCCACGAAGGGGACGACGTCGACGACGCCGAAGCGGGGATGGACGCCTTCGTGGGTATGGAGATCCAGGACCCTGAACGCTTCGGTGATCAGTGCGCGAACATCTCGCTGCAGTCCTTCGGGATCGTTGATGAGCGTGAAGACCGAACGATTGTGGAAGGCGTCGGCGTGTCGGTCGCGCAACGAGGGTCCGGCAGCGGAGTCCAGGTCGTCTAACAGATCGAGGTTGCGACCCTCGGAGACATTGATGACGCACTCGAGCACGCGAGTGGCGTGTTAGGAAGCGTCTGAGTTGAAGACGCGCCGACGGCGGCGCTCGCGAAGTATGCGACGACGCTCACGCTCCGAGCAGCCGCCCCAGATGCCGTGGTCAACGTGATTCTCGAGCGCGTACTCGAGGCACTCGCTCGAAACGGGACACGTGGCACAGATTCGTTGCGCGATGATCACGCCGACGCCATCTCGTGGAAAGAAAGTCCCTGCGGGGTACTCACGGCACTTCCCGTCTGCCATCCATTCGGTACTCATGCTCACCCCCGTCAGCCGGTTCTCTCTCTCACAGTAGCGACACTTTGTGTGACGAACTGATAACGAAAGGTCTATTTGTTCACAAGCCGACGGTTACCAGACTCCTCACAGACGGTTGTAAGCCCTTTCAAAGACAAGGCTCCGAAGAACGCTCCATATCCAGTAACTAGAATGGGCTCTCGCATTAGTCGCAACGCCAAAGGAGCACCGTGAGCCAGGTCCCAACCCCGGAGACCACTGAAGTCGTCGACCCGGTCGGTCACGTCCAGGTCATCTATCTCGGCCCCGTGGCGCCCCACTGGGAGTGCCGGATGGTCTTCGGTGACGAAGAGCAGATCCAGGCGTTTGTCGACCGCGTCGACGCGCGGCTGCGTTTCTTGCCCCCGCACGACCCCCAGTTCCGACGTAACCGCGAACGCGTGAATCGTGACGCCGAACGTGAGAACCTGCTCGTCGAGTGGAACCTCGGGTACGACGAAGAGTCCTAGGCCAGCGGCGAGTTCGTCACGCGTTGGTACCACGCGTTCGGATCGAGAATTTCAGCCGCGCTCGGCAACCCGTCGACGCGCAGTAGCGCGTCGAACACCCGCAGGCCGTAGTCCTTGGTGAGCGTGTCGACGAAGGTCGCCGCCTGATCGTGGTGCTCGCCCTGGGTTGAGATGCCAAAGAGCGCGGCCGCGGCGTCCTCGCCGCGCGCGTCAGTTCGTCGGTGACGCCGGTAGGCCTCGACGAGCGCCGGGCGCGGTCCGAGAATCGCGGCAGTGATCTGGTGGGCGGCGGCGTCGAAGAAGGCCAGGAGAACGCTGGCAGCGGCATTGATGGCTCGAGTGGCGTCGGTCTCCTCCGGCAACTCGATGCCGTCCAGCAGTGACTCGGGGTTCTCCATGAAGCCCGCGATGTCCTCGGGATTGATCATCGACTGCAGTCGGGAGAGCAGATCGCCCTGAGCCTTCGTGGACTCGCGAACCGAGTCGATCAACAGTGCGCGCAGGGCGTCGCCCGTTCCGGGCTGGGTCAAGACGAGTGAGGCGAGGAACTCTTGGGCGAGGGCGAAGACGTAGACCTCGTCGCGTTCGAGCGACCACGCCTCAGCGAAACTCGCGAGGTTGTTGACAACGATCTGGCGTTCTGCGTCCGTGCGCGGTAGCGGCAGGGCGGCGAGCGACCAGGCGCGCTCGGAGAAGTGACCGGCGACTGAACCCATCTGGAAGCCCGAGAAGAGGGGACCGAGCGTGGCGGCCATCTGGGCCATCATCTGGTTGTCACCGAGGTCCAGGC
>ODAK010000899.1_pt1 | contig 33479 bp, 24 predicted proteins | sample 1539591 | NCBI WGS metagenome assembly ODAK01 (sample SAMEA3539303, study PRJEB22396) | soil metagenome | biome: tundra; feature: field; material: soil | place: USA | collected 2010-05 | depth 0.15 m | reverse complement strand
CGGGCCGAGGAGCAGGCTTTGCCGCCCTTTGGGCAGCGGCCTTACTCTCGTTTGAGCGAGTCGCTGCGTTGTTCGCGGCCGCTTTATTTTCACTCGTGCGAGTTGCCGCGGCCTTATTCTGCGCAGCTTTGTTCTCATTTGCGCGGGTTGCAGCCGCGTTGTTCGCCGCCACTTTGTTCTCACTCGTGCGGGTTGCTGCGGCTTTGTTCTGCGCAGCTTTGTTCTCATTTGCGCGGGTTGCGGCTGCGTTGTTTGCCGCCACTTTGTTCTCACTCGTGCGGGTTGCTGCGGCTTTGTTCTGCGCAGCTTTGTTCTCATTTGCGCGGGTTGCGGCTGCGTTGTTTGCCGCCACTTTGTTCTCACTCGTGCGGGTTGCTGCGGCTTTGTTCTGCGCAGCTTTGTTCTCATTTGCGCGGGTTGCGGCTGCGTTGTTTGCCGCCACTTTGTTCTCACTCGTGCGGGTTGCTGCGGCTTTGTTCTGCGCAGCTTTGTTCTCATTTGCGCGGGTTGCGGCTGCGTTGTTTGCCGCCACTTTGTTCTCACTCGTGCGGGTTGCTGCGGCTTTGTTCTGCGCAGCTTTGTTCTCATTTGCGCGGGTTGCGGCTGCGTTGTTTGCGGTCGTTCGGGTTGCCGCTGTATTGTTGTTCGCGGCTTTGTACGGTCCTCCCGCCTGCTTAGCGGGGACCGCACCACGATCGAATTCACCGGGCTTCGTAGTCGCAGCAATCGCCGGACGCCCGTGGTTCACAGAGGCCAAAAGCGCATGGTTGGTGCTGGCAGTGCGCACATGCTGCGTTTGCATCGTGGTGGGCTCAGTATGTCGATCCCGTGCCGCAATCTGATCCGCCGACGTCGGGCGGGCATGAATCCCACCATTGCCGCCGTTGTAGCTGACATGATTGATCGTGGTGTTGTTAATTACGGTCTTGTTGTAGACATGAACATTCGTCACGTTCACATTTACATTGTTTACCGAACGGTTGTAGTTGAAGGCGCCATTGTTCCAATATCCACCTTGGTATCCGACACCACCATATCCGTAGCCGTAATTGACGCCACCATAGAAGCCGACGTGCGGCCCCCAGTAGCCGGCATTCCAAGCGTAGGCGCTGCCGCCCCAGCCCCAGTACCCTGGAGTCCAGAGCAAGCCAACGGCGGGAGCCATCACCCACGTGCCTGGCACCCAGAAGTAGCCCTCGTCACCATAGGCCCAGTAGCCGGGCGTCCACAAATAACCGCCATCCGGCGCCATGGGTTGTACGTATACGGGCAGCGGGGGCGGAGCGATCATGACGGAAACGGCGAACTGCCCGAACGAGGCCGCCGGTATAGCAAGTATCAGAAGTGTTAGCAATAGCAAACGGATGGAACGCATTTAGACTCACCTTGTCAGATCATCCTTCGAATTGTCCGCATGTACATTGCTACCGCGGGCTGCGTGGATGAACGGCGACGCATCACGCGTCATAAGCAAGAATCCCACGAATGCACGGTTCGATCTGAGCACTACGGCTCACTTTGACAGTGTTGCGATTAAAGCCGCCGCATCGATGTCTCCGAGGTCAGGGTGCACGCGCTAACAAAAGCGGCACGAGCCCAAGAGGCGGGCCCGTGCCGATCATCACTCATTACTCACTGTTCCCCGGACTATGCCGCAGGAATCATTATAGTGTCACGCTGAGTTCGATGTTGACTCCAGGATAGTTCGCATTGCACAGGTAATACACGCCGTTGATTTCGATCACATAAACGTCTTGCGTGTAGAGCCAGTTGCTGGGCCACGAGCCCTGAAATCCGAACCAATAGCCACCGTATTGGAAGCGGCGGTTACTGTAATCGCTCTGGGTGACCCGAAACCGGTGTTCGTTTCCAAAGTTGGCTTTATAACGGTCTTCGGGAATGCGGCCACCACCGTTGCTGGCGTGCTGCTCCTGCTGTACGGGCTTGGCCTGTTGTGAGTGCTCCTGCTGTGGTGCGTTCTTCTCGTTCTGCTTGGCGTTATCTTGTTGTGTGGCGTTCTTCTCTTGCTGAGAAGCGTTCTTCTCTTCTTGCTGATTATTCTTGTCCTGCTGCTGCGCGCTCTTCTCTTCCGGCTTTGCGGGTTTCTCTGGCTGTGCTTTCTTCTCGTCTTGGGCAGGCTTGGCTTTGTCTTCCTCCTGCTGGTCGTGTTGATCCTGCTGAGCAAATGCGGGAACAGATGTTCCGAGAGCCAAAGATAAAACTGCGGTGCTAATGATTCCGACTAGCTTCATAGGTATTGCCTCCATTGTCGATCGTTAGGTACGGATGCTTTATCGCAAGCTTCCGGTGGTCGGGTTGACCGGGTTGCCGATGGCTTCGCCGGACACAAGAAGCTCAACTCTGCGGTTCTGCTGCCGTCCGGCGGAGTTCTCGTTGGATGCTACCGGCAGAGTGTTGCCGAAGCCTCTGGACGAAACCGAGCCGGTCGAGACCCCCTCTTGCACCAGGTAGTCACGCACCGATCCCGCACGATTCTCAGACAGCGTTTGGTTCATGGAATCGCCGCCGACGTTATCCGTATAGCCGCCGACTTCGATGTTGAGTCCAGGGTAGGCGAGCAGAATACCGGCGACTTTCGCCAGCTTCTCGCGTGCTCCCGGTTTCAACGAATACTTTCCGGTGTCAAACAAAACATCGGACATGCTGACGATGAGTCCACGTGCGGTATCGCGAGTCTGAAGAATGGAATTCAGCTGCTCGGACAACTTCGTCCGCAGAGCCGCCTTGTCAGCTTCCGCGTCTTGGACGTTCTGCTGCGCCCTCAGCGTATCTGCGCGCGATTGGTCGGCATCCGCTTGAGCGGCCGAGAGTGCAGTTGCTGATGAGGCTTGGTTCTGCGCCATGTCTGATTGGGCCTTTGCAGTCGCAGCTTGCGCGTCTGCAGCGTCATTGCGTGCTCTGGCCGCATCGGACCGAGCTTGAGCACTCGCGGCTTGCGCATTCACGGTGTCAGATTCCGCCTGAGCCTTGGCTGCTTGAGCCCTTGCTGTATCGGACTCGGCTTGCTCCTTGCGTCGGGTCGCCTCATCGGCCTGTCCTTGCGTTCGCGCCTGGGCATCAGCTGAATCCTGGCGTTCATTGGCCAACCGGACTTCATCCATCTTCTTGACGGCAATCTCGCGTGCATCTTCGGCAGTCTGCACTGCTTCGCGAGAGATAGCGATCAGCGGCTTGCGGTCCATGTGTTTGTTTGTCGCTTCAGCATCTGCGGTATCCATCAACTGGACGGCGTGCCGATAGCTGTCTCCGGCATACTGCTCGGCTCCCTCGGATTGAGCGATGCGCAGTGCATTCCGCGCTTCGAAGAACTCCAAGGGTAACTTGGCATTCAAGACCACCGGATCGAACTTGTAGCCGGTTGGAATGTATCCACCGCGCTCCATCAGTTCGTACTTTGCATTTACCGCTTCCGTCGTCCCCTTGGTTTCTTCCCGAACCACGTTCTCGAGAATCACCACATTGCTGGGCTGACGAACGGCGTAGTACGGCTCCGCCGTAACGATCAACGCGAATGCCTGAAGATCCGTGGTCACGTTGAGTTTGCTGCGATGGTTGCCGCCGAGCAGGACTTCACCCAGGTTTACGGCGCGGCCTTCGGGCGAAATCGCCCACAGAACATACGTCAGATACTCATTGCCGAACGTCGTCGGCTTTTGCAGGTTACCGAATTCCGCTTCGATTGCAATGGACCCGCGTTTACTGTTGATCTCGGCGACACCATTCGCCGAGGGCATCAGTTCGGTGCCGGCGAAATCCAGCTTCGAAGAACCGCTGCGGTGCTTATAATTTACCGCCTGTACACTGCGGCTGATCACGGTCACGCGGAACGTGGGAGTCGAACTCATGGGCTCGACTCTCAGGGTTGTTCGAGAATCGGTTTGAGCGACTGCGGGTAAACTCAGTGCAAGTGTGGCAGCGAACAGCAATCTTATTTTCAATGGAATAGTCCTCTGGCAGCTATCTGCCGAAATGCATTGTCTTTGCATCAGTTGTGAGTTTCGCGGAACTGGTCTTTTCCCAGCTGCTTCGCGGTACCTCAACCTTTTCCGATGTGGACGGTGGAGAGGGAATGAAACAGCCCAAAAACATTCAATAACCAAAGAACCACCGCAATCACCACGACGCCGTTCAGGATGGACTTGATGGATCCCTGCATGGGGATGAAGCGATTCACCAGCCACAGCAGAACACCAACTACGATCAGAACTTCCACGAGTTGAATTAAAGGCATGATCTTGACCTTCCTTGTTTGCCGGGCCAACGCCCCTCATCCTCTGGAGGGATTTGCTCGACTTCGATATTCGAGAGTCTTTGGGGCCAAATCGTGCTTCGCCGCAAGGTTTGGCGGCGGGCACGCGGATGAAGATTGCTGATTTGCTGGATGTGGCCGCTTTTCGTGACCTGGCAGGACACGACCGGGGTGGCCTCATGTTAAGAGCTGCGATTCAGCCCTCGCGGCTCCGTCTACACACTCAGAAGATAATTAACAATGACAGGTTCATGATTGTGCGTCTGAGCAAGATAGCTCACATGGCAGAATCGAGTGCTTGACCGTGAAGCCGCGGCTCAGGTAGTGATGCCGGCGGGTTCATAAATCTCCCGCTCGCTGGCGCCGGTCGCAACTTCCATTCGCATCCAGCCATTCAAGCAGAGAACGCACGCTGGCCCGAGCTAGCGCGATCGCGCAGTCTGCCGCTCCGTAATAAATGTTGAGCATGTCACCATCGGCATCCATCGTGTATCCACAGGGGAACACGACATCGTCAACGTCGCCGTGGCGCTCGTACTCGGCTTCCGGCCCAAAGATCCACGAGTCTCCTCGGAGCAAGCATTTCTCCGGATTGTCCAACTCGAAAAGGGCCAAGCCTAAGCGATACAGACAACCCGAAGGCGTGTGCCGAACTCCGTGGTAGAACACGAGCCATCCTCTGGAAGTCTCGATGGGTGGTGGGGACAAGCCGATCTTGTTCGCGTCCCACCAGGCGCCGCGGCGAGCTTCCAACATGAGCCTGTGCCTGCCCCAATAGCGCAGGTCGGGAGAATAGGAAATCCACATATGTGACCCAAGCGTCGTCATCGGACGATGAATCAGCGCCCAGCATCCGTCGATTCTGCGCGGCAGAAGTGAAGAGTCCTTGTCGTCCGGCGACATAATTACGCCGTATCGTTCAAAGCTGCGAAAGTCTTTGGTTAGAGCCAACGACACGCCGGGCCCGCCGCGCGAATAGGAGGTGTAGGTAACGACGTATTGCTGCAGTTCTGGGACGAACGTGATACGAGGATCTTCAATGCCCCAGATTTCTTCCGGGTAGTTCTTCGGATCAGGCGTCAATGTGGGCTCGCTGTCGATTTGCCATCCATCGACGCCGTTTCGAGAGCGCGCGGCCGAAAGATGCGACAAACCGCGACGATCTTCCACGCGGCAAAGCAGCAGAGTCGTGCCATCTTCAAGGCGGGTCGCGCCCGCATTGAACACACTGTTGATAGGGTATGGCCAATCCCTGCTGGTGAGGATCGGGTTCGTAGGATGGCGATGAAGCAGGGGCTCGAAGCGAGTGCTCAGCAGGCTCACTTGTTGTTCTGCGGGTAAGGTCATGAAAGGATTTCCTTTTGTTCTGGTTCTTGCAGTGAGTGCATTTCGATAAGTGCCATCAGGAACGACAGGGTTGATTCTGCTCCCTGGTTCTCGTTGGCGCGGTCGGGGTGCAAGCCGTCGCGGCAGCCGCCGGTGACGGAATCGTAAAGAGGCAGTTGCAGATCGTTGTCGCCGAGGAACCAATTGAAGGCCGACCAGGCTTCATTGCGCCAGCGCCTGTCACCCGTTACCCGGTATGCTTCCAGACACGCAGAAACCGCACCTGCCGCTTCGATGGGTTGCTGATCAAAGCGGGCCTTCTCGCCATCCTGGCGATAGAAACCTTGCGAACCAATCGGCGTAAAATGGCTGTTGACTTCGCAGTGCTGCGTTGCCGACAACCAATGAAGCGATTCGAGGCCGGCGGAAACCATGCGATCATCGGAGCACGCCGAACCCGCCAGCAAGAGAGCTTGGGGGAATCTCGCATTTCCGTAGGCCAGAACGTTCTCGAACCACTTCCAATCCGGACGTCGGATTGACTCATACATTTTGAGCAGTCGTTGGCTGAGGGCGGATCGCACTTTCTGCGCGTCCCGATCACCGGGATACGAATTAAGGTATTCCTGAATTCCGATCAGGGTGTACGCCCAGGCACGCGGGCTCGTGAATTCCAGCACTGCGGGCAAAGAAAACTCAAACAGGCGCCCAGCCGCACCCCTGAATCCTTGATCATGGGACCGGCCTAGAACCGTACCCAGCGCCCACAGGGCACGCCCATGAGAGTCTTCCGAGCCTACGGGCTCGTTCCACCGCCGATCGTAGCGGAGAAAGTTCTTGAATCTGCCTTTCGTGGTGTTGAACGCATGCTCGAGGAACGACAGATAAAGGCCGGCAGAACATGAGAGAGGCAAATTGGCTTGCCCCAGGTGCCAGCTCTGCACATGATCCTTTTCCAGAGCCTTGTCCTGAGGCTCCAGCAACACTGCAAGAATAAGAGCGCGGGCATTGTCGTCTGTGGTGTAACCCTCTCGGCGGTTCGGGATCGTGAAGATCGAGTGCTGCAACATGCCGGTATCGTCGGCGAGCCGGCGAAAATGATCCAGTTTCAACTCAGGCAGCCGACCCAAGGACTTTTCCGCAAGCCGGGCGGAGAACTGGACTTTCGGACTCTCCATGCGGTCCCTGCGGACGCGCGAAAAGCTTTCCATATAACCCTGCGCCACTCGCTTCCAGACCATCTCCCGGGCGAACAGGTACGCACGTTTGCGCATGGCGTGACGAATCGCTGGAGTATCCAGGAGCTCAATCGCTTTTTGCGCCATCGCGTCGGGATTTTGGAATGGGACCAGCGCGCCTCTGCGATCGTCCAACAACTCGATCGCATGCCAGTATGGAGTCGAGATGATCGCCTTGCCCGCGCCTAATGCATAGGCAAGCGTGCCAGAGACCACCTGCGCCTCATGGCGATAGGGAGTGATGTAAATGTCGGCGGCGCCAATGAACTCAACCATCTCCTCGGGGCTGACGAAGCGGTCGTGGAAGATCACTTGCGATTCCACCCCGATGTCCTTCGCCAACGCCTGCAAACTGGCTCGATACTTATCCCCCTCGCGACGAAGGATGTGGGGATGAGTCGCGCCTGCGACGATGTACACAACGTTCTTGTGTTTGGACAGAATCTGCGGCAACGCTTGAATCACGTTTTCGATCCCTTTATTCGGCGAGAGCAGGCCGAACGTGAGGAGTACCGCCTTGCCTTCCACCCCGAATCTGTCCTTATAGAAGTTCGGATCGAGGAAGGGCAGGTCCGGAACTCCGTGGGGAACCATGTCAATTTTGCTACCGGGCACTTTGAAGATTTCCTGCAAGAATTGGGATGAGAGCTGGCTCATGACAATGAGGCGGTCCGACAACTCCGCGATCTCTTCCATGACCATCAATTGGTTGGGATCTGGCTCGCGCAGAACTGTATGCAGCGTTGTCACTACGGGCATTTTCAAGCCTCGTAGCAGATGCAAAATATGGCTTCCGGCGTGGCCGCCGAAGATTCCATACTCGTGCTGCAGGCATACCATATCGATGTTGTTGAAGTTCAGGAATTCAGCTGCGTCCTGGTACGACTTCACCTCGTCCTGGTCGAGCGACCACCGCACCCGGGCGGGATAATCGTAGCCTTCCTGAGTGTCGTTGACCGGGAGCGCCAACAGTCGAGCCGTTCCGTATTCTGCGGAAATGGCGCTGCACAGGTCCGTGGTGAACGTGGCGATTCCACAATGTCGGGGAAGATAATTTCCGATCACTGCGATTCGGCTCGGCAGCGATGGCTTCGCGTGAAATCTTGCAGGCGCTGCGTCCACTTCGTGCTCGATGGGCCGCGGACCCACAACTTCCAGAAGAGGCTTGGGTAGCAGTGTGTTCGGTAGCGACATTGTGTTCCTGACTGCGATGAAGACGGTACCGCAAGGGCCAATTTGACCGGATGGACCCGAGAGCATCACCAGCGCTGGGTTTTGAGTTGGTCTCTGATAGTATTCACCGAAAGCGACCTTCCGAACTGATCACTATTGACCATTTTGTTGGCAAGCAAAGGTGCATTGTGTACCCATGACGCCCAAACAGAAGCTGGCCTTGGCGGTTCGTTGCCCTACCTGTGGGGCAAAACCGGGAGAAAAATGCGAGTTGAGTACTGGTCTGCCCCGCACAGAACCGCATCGAGACCGGCGCCTGGCGGGCTCGGAAAAGTGAATAGCCTGGAAGCTCAGGCCAGCGCAAGTTCGGGGAGAGCTGAGCCGAGACGGCCCAGGGTTCGCTGAACCAAATCATTCGCTGCAGCGGTTTCGTCTTGAGTAGGCGTTGAAATCTGGAGCAGTCCCTGCCGGCCACGGTTCACGGGAAGATCAAATTCGCTCTGGTGTTGCATTACAAACTCCAAAATGTGGGCTAGGCCTTCGGATTGATATCCATTGTCGAAGCGAACGCCGGTGCCGTGGAATGTGGACGCTGACATCCAGTATTCACAAGCCAGAAGCCAATGGCCTCGGGTTAGGGACGACCAGACCTTCAAGTAATTTAGTGTGCCGGAAGGAGCAAAGCCGTACTCAATATGAATCAGGCCAATTTGGTCTCCATGCACTAAGTCTGCCCAGGAGACGACAATTGCCGATTCAAGGGTTCGCTCCAGGTCGGGATTTCCATTCGGGTCCATAGCTTCTCACTTTCCGCGGGCGCGCCGCTCTTTGTCATCATCGATCCGCCAGCGACTGCGTTGTTCAGTTCGGTTACGGGCACTTACGACCATAAGGAAGCAACCGGCCAGGAACATCAAAGTAACAACCACCCCGATATATAGGTCGATCCGTTCCGTCAAAATGTTACTCCTGCTTGTTGATGGCGAGATCTGACCCTCGCCCGCAACTCAACCGGTGGCCCATTCCTCGTTATGCTGGGACCTCCGTCGGGCCTCGTTGCTATCGAGTTGGCAACTCTCTTGCATGTGCCGCGAATGTGCGGAAACGGTCACGTAGGGCACGCCCATAAAATGCTTGGTGATGATTCCCGTTATCTCAAGACTGTTGAAGTGTTGGGACCGTACCTTCCGCAAAAGGCCCTGCAACGCGCTCTCGATCTTCGCCGCACCCACAGCGCCAAAGAACATCACCTTGACTTCTGCCGCCATGAAAAAGAAATTCCATCCGGCGGCGTGGATCTTGCGATCGAGAGCGAAACTGTCCAGCACCTTCAGCACGCTCCAACTCCCGGAGCAGGGTTCACTCTCCAAGCCTAGAGGTTGTGTCAGTCCGGGCCAGTCCTTCATCAAAATCGTGCCGACTTGAATTGTTGGTGGCATAGCACCTCCCGCTAAACAAGACCCCGCCGGCCGCGTTAGCCGTGCGGGGCCTGGATGAACGCCCTTTGCAGCGGCCCTAGCCGCGCAACGCCCGCAGTTTGCGCCGGACGAGACCAGCAACACTCATCAAACCTGTTCCCATAAGGCCAAGAGAGCCCGGTTCTGGGACTGTGGTCGTGAAGGTGGTGTCGCCGCTCGAGATGGTGGTTTGCCCGTTGAAAAAGCCCTTGCCCGTGTTGATGGTCAACTGGACGGTGGCTCCATCGATAGTTCCGCCGGAATACCAGGTTCCAGACAAAGAACCGGTCAGCGTGTAGTTGTGGGTTCCGTTTGCAAGAGTTATCAGAGTCCAGGTCACGGGCCCCGTGAAAGCTCCGTTGAAAATTGTGCCGGTGGGAATGCCTCCGGTACCGTTTCCCGTAATGCTAAACGTGCCGCCCGCGGCAAACGTGCCACCCATCTGCAGGGTTCCGCTGCTGAGGACGCCAGTGCTAAAGCTCACCGTTCCAAGATTATTTCCAGTGATTAGCCCGCCACCGAGACCATTCACGGCGACGAGCGTCGATCCCGTAAGACTCTGACCGCTATTGGTGCCTGAGAGAGTGCCCCCGCTGTTGGTGAAGTCGACGCTGCTGCCCGCAAACGCTGCGAACGGAAGCGCCAGAGCGAGAATAGTGAGGAAGACAACTTTCTTGATCATTCGTTAGTTTCTCCTGAGGCATCACGAAATCCTGAAGACAGGTTCGTGACAAGCAACGAATCAGTTCGAGACTCTCTGTCCGTTTGCAATAGGTCTATCTTGGACGCGTCGGCGGAGGAAGGCTGCTCAATACTGACCACTTTTACAGGAATCGAGAGCTGCTGCTGTGGATTGCAGCAATGCGAACCTCTGAGCAGGAAATGATCGATCTCTCAGACTCGCTCATTTCCTTTCGGCAATACTGTTCAGAATTGCTCACTTCGGAAATTATTTTCACACTGAGGATTCATGCGGTCCACGCGGTCTTTTGCGGACTATACTGATGATAGATGAAACCCATGGTGGCGTCCTCGAAGAAAAACGGATTCGACTCCAAAACCTTCCTCGCGACCATTGGCGACGGCAGGAAAATCCTGACGGTTCCAAAGAAGGAGATGGTGTTCGCACAAGGAGACAGCGCGGACGCGGTCTTCTATGTGCAAAAGGGCAAGGTGCGGCTGACCGTCGTATCCAAGATCGGCAAGGAAGCGACGATCGGTATTGTCAGCGAGGGAAATTTTTTCGGCGAAGGTTCGCTGGCAGGCCAGCTTCTCCGCATGGGCTCCGCGGCGGCCATGACCGATTGCGAGATTCTGCGGGTGGACAAGAAGACAATGATGGAAGCGCTTCACCGCGAACCGGCGTTTTCTGAAATGTTCGTGGCCTATTTGTTGGCGCGGAATATCCGTTACGAAGAAGATCTGGTCGACCAGTTGTTCAATTCCAGCGAGAAACGTCTGGCCCGGGTCCTGCTTTTGCTAGCTCATTTTGGCAAAGAAGGTATTCCGGAAACCGTGGTACCAAAGATGAGCCAGGAAACGCTCGCAGAGATGGTTGGGACCACTCGTTCGCGGGTTAGTTTCTTCATGAACCGGTTCCGAAAACTGGGGTTTATTCATTACGCCGGGGGCGCGGACGGCGCGTTGCAGGTGCACAGTTCGCTACTCAATGTCGTTCTCCACGACTAGATCTCCACAACTAGATCAGCCCGCAAGAAAATGGGCACCCTGAAAATTCAGGATGCCCTAGTATCCAAGTTTGAAGCTATTCCGTTACTGCGGCTTCTCGTTCTCCTTCGGCTTTTCTTCCGGAGCCTTCTTCGGTTCTGCCTTGGCCGGTGCCGATTGTGGTTTCTGTGTTTGCTGCGCTGACGGCCGCGGTTCCGACGGCGGAGGCGTATGCTGAGGTTGCGCACGCTCGCTCGGAGGCGGAGCTAGCGGCCGCTGGGTTGGCTCATTCCGGTTGGGCTCTGGCCGGTTGTTGGGCTGAGCTGCTGGCGTCCGATTTGACTCCGGCTGAGTTGTAGGCGGTCGGTTCGGCGCGGGCTTATTTGGCTCGGGCTTGTTCGGTTCGGGTTTGTTCGGTTCTGGTTTGTTGGGCTCCGGCTGGTTCGGTCGCGCTGTCGGCGCACGGTTCGGCTCCGGTTGGGCTGTGGGCGGCCGGTTCGACTCGGGCTTGTTCGGCTCGGGCTTGTTCGGCTCAGGCTGATTTGGTCGCGCTGAGGGAGCACCATTCGGCTCCGGCTGATTTTTCGGCGTAGGCCGGTCGGAGCGCGCAGCGTTATTCTCTGGACGCGCCGCTGGCGTATTGGCCGGTGGCTGAACTGCGGCGCGATTCACTGGAGCGTTATAAGGTGTCCCTGTTGGTTTTGCTTGTACTACGGCGCGGTCGCTGAATGCTCCCGGCTTGGGAGTCGCAGCGACTGCAGGCGTGCCGTGGTTCACTGCCGCACGCTGTTCAGGATTCGTACGGGCCTGCTGTGCGTGCTGCGTCTGAGCGGCGACCGGAGCAATGTGCTTCTCATGTGCCACGGACTCTTGCTGGGGCGTGGGACGAGCGCTGATTCCACCATTGCCGCCGTTGTAGCTGACGCGGTTAACGGTGGTGCTGTTGATCACCGTTGTGTTGTAGACGTTATGAATGTTGGTGACGTTCACGTTGCTCACTGAACGGTTGTAATAGAACTGTCCGTTCTGCCAGCGTCCGCCTTGATAACCGTCACCGTAATATCCATAGCCGTAACTGACGCCGCCATAGAAGCCTACCTGCTGGCCCCAGTAGCCTTGGTTAAAGACATACCCGTTGCCGCTCCAGCCCCAATAAGCCGGAGTCCAGAGCAGTCCCGGTTCCGGAGCCATGACCCACGTACCTGGCACCCAGTAGTAACCGTAGTCGTCATCGGCATAGGCCCAATAGCCAGGCGTCCAGATGTAGCCGTCACCGGGGACCATAGGTTGCTCGTAGACCGGCAATTCCGGCGGTGCGAATGAGATGGAAACGCTGAGTTGCGCGTAGGCTGCCGCCGACAGGGCAAGCAGAACGAGCGCAAACAGCTGGGAACGAATGGAACGAGTGATATTCATTTTGATTCCTTTTGCCCGATGATCCTTCGCGTGCCCGATGATGCTGTGCTGCTGCGGGCTGCGCGCACAGAGAGGGACGATTTCGGCATGAGCCGAACTGCGGACTCTTGCCTCGTGTGCAAATGGTTCTGGAAGAGACCATCTCACTTTCGAGTGGTCGCAGTCTGAGCAAGAAAGCTCAGTTCGAGTCTTTGCTGTCCGTTAATGCAGCCCTGGCCGCTTGAGTGCTTCCACGATAGCGGTGGTAAGTTCAGAAGCTTTGATGGCAGCTGCCGGCACCCATTCGATCGGCAGCAAATGACGGATGCGCGCCGGTGCGGTCGCCGTGCTCTGCCGGTGGCCGCACGCAAGGCAGATCGCTCCCACTGGACGAATATCCGTCTCCTTCGATATTTCATTCTCGCGAACCGCTAGTGTGCCCGCGATGACCGGAGCGGCGCAATCATCACAAGGGTAAGCTGAGAGATGAAGGTACTGTTTTTTCATTGAGGTCCCCCCCAAACAACAAAGAAGTACACAGGTGATGCTACGGTTTCGGCTTTGCGATATCTGAGCACAATAGCTCTGCTGGGTGCGATCTCCACACTCAGCGCGATGTGAGCAATTGTGGACAGAACCGCTAGAGTCCCGCGTATATACGTACCTGAATGGCAACCAACAGCAGACTGCTCTGCATCCACCGGGATCCCGCTCAACTGGATCTGTTGCGGGAAAACGGATATGAACTCGTCACAGCGACCAACGGTTCGGAAGGCCTGCGGCTTTTGATGGGGCGACCCGTGGATGCAATTGTGCTTGAGTACCATCTGGGCCTACTGGACGGCGCAGTCGTTGCCGCTGAGATCAAGAAGGCCAAGCCACAGCTCCCCATTGTCATGCTGGCTGACGATTTGGAATTGCCGGAGGGTGCTCTAAAATCCATCGACGCTCTCGTGACCAAGTCCGATGGACCTCACTTCTTGTGGGCGACTGTTCACTTTGTACTGAACGCGCGGTCGACGCAACGCAGGGTAAGGAACCCTGAGGGCACAGAAAGCAGCACATCTCAGGCGTACCGGCAGATCTCGCGAGAGCAGAAGCGAGCATCCAATAACTGCTCCTCCCTCCACCGTCAGCCCGAAGGATGCTCCCTTTTCGCCGGGAGTCTGGAGGAGAATACGGACGGGGCGAGTCAAATTCTGATCTCAGTTACATCCGCTTCGCTGTGACCTGAGTCGCCACCCAGTGGAAGCCTCAGGCCGCGCAGCGACGTCCACTCAGCAGGTCTATGACGACCATCACCAGGACAACAACCAGCAGCAAGTGAATCAGACCGCCCGCGACGTGCAAACTAAAACCCCAGAGCTATAAAATCAGCAGTACAGCAACAATCCTCCAAAGCACATCAATCTCCTCGGTTCATCCTTCTTGTTTGGCTTCTTTCACTTTCGGAGGAGCAGGGCTGAGCGACTTGCCGCACTCCAGGCAAAATCGCTTGGCACGCGGAGTAATCAGGCCGCAGAACGGACACATCCTCTGTGATTGGAATTGCTGAGACTGCGGTCTAAACATCGCCAGCAGCTTTGGGAAGAAAGCAAAAACGGGTTTCATCGAGTTCACCTTCGCACTAACGATGTCAGATCAAGGCTGATGATTCTGTGCCGGATTGCTCACATTCGCTCTCAGACGGGTGCGAGAGAACCGAGGGCTGTGCGTTGACGATCAATCTTGAAGTGAGCAATTCAGATCAGTTATCGCTCACGGTTTGAGCGATCATGGCGGTTGAGACGAGCAATTCCTCTCTCTTTCAGGTCCTCTGAGCTAAGTCAGCTATCTGAAGTTTTCTCCTCTTAGTTCCGTCGGCACCAAAAAGGAAAACTCTCTCAATGAAGAAAGCAATGACACTGCTGTTGATGGGCATCATGGGAGCGTTTGGCACGTACGCGCTGGCTGGTTCGGCACGCGAAGACTCGGTAGCACGCCTGAATTCGTCGGTCGATGTGATTAACGCCATTATGGCCACGCCAGACAAAGGCATTCCCGAAGAAGTGCTGAACGACGCCAAATGCATCCTGGTGGTGCCGAACATGATCAAAGGTGGATTCGTGTTTGGTGGCAAGCACGGCCGTGGCGTGGCCTCGTGCCGCACCGCTGAAGGCTGGAGCGCGCCCGCATTTGTCTCCGTCGGCGGCGGCAGTGCTGGATTTCAGATCGGCCTCGAAGGCGTAGACCTGGTCATGCTAGTCATGAACGATAAAGGTCTGCAGCAACTGCTCTCCAGCAAATTCGAACTGACTGGCGAGGGATCGGTAGCAGCCGGCCCGGTTGGCCGTCACGCTTCTGCCGGAACAGACTGGAAGATGACCACGGAAGTGCTGACCTACTCTCGTTCCAAGGGCGTGTTCGCTGGCCTGACCCTCGAAGGCGCAGTTGTGGAGCAGGACAACGACTCCACCCGCGCGATTTATGGCGAGCAGATGGAATTCCGCAACATTCTCTCGGGCAAGGTGGCCACACCGAAGAGTGCGGAACCGTTCATAAAGGCCGTAGCCGAAGCCCGCGAGAAAGCGCACATTGCGGAAGTAAATCCAGACACGAAGTAATTGTTTTTGGGCTTTCAACGAGCCTGACTTGTGGCTGACCGAAACCGGGGTCTCGGTTCTGGTCAGCAGCACCAAACCTTAGCATGACAACTCTTGACCTACGGAATTGATCGTCCGAAGAGCGGACTATATGAAAGCAAATCTGCGAAAATATCTTTGGGTAGCCGGTCTTAGCCTCTATCCTATTTTGGCATTCGCTCAGTCATCGGACCTGTCGCAGAACGTTTCGAATTGCAAAGCGGGCCGGGAAAGCTGCGATCGCGCAAAGCTGAGCCCAACCGAATTGGCGGACGCGAACCTCGCCGCTCACGCGCGCAACGTTTCGAATTGTAGAAATGGATATCTATCCTGTAATGCCTCCAAGCTATCCGAACCTGAAGCTCTGGCCCTGGCCGTGGCCGATCATCAGCGCAATGTGTCCGATTGCAACGACGGGATCAGTTCCTGTGACCGCTCCAAGCTGACGCCAGCCGAGGCGCGGGATTCGTTTGCGGCGGAGCACGCGCGTAACGTTGCCGACTGCAAGGACGGAGCGGGTTCCTGTGACCATACGAAACTGAGCGCATCGGAAGCGGGCGCAGTCGACACCGCCAGACGGCAACTCAATACATCTGTCTGTAAGAACGGCAGCGGGCTCTGCGATCATTCCCGGCTGACTGCCGCGGACACAGAGTCCGTCGCCAGCGCGGAGGGCCAGCGCAACGCGCAGAATTGTGCCAACGGCTGGGACGAGTGTGATCACTCCAAACTCACAGCAGCGCAAGCCAAGCAAACAGCCTTGTCGGAGCAGCAGCGCAATTACGCGTCCTGCAAAGAGGGACAGGAAACTTGTGACTATGCAAAGCTGACCCCCGCCGAAACCAAGGCGCTGGCGGACGCAGAACACAAGCGGAATTACACGGCATGCCTGAAAGGGTACGGCTACTGCGATCCGACCCGGCTTACGGTTGAGGAGACTCGCACGATCCACCCTGGCATCTGACTCTCGAAGAGAGTGATAAGAAATTGTTGCTATATTAAGAGCTTATGATTCAACGACAGTGTCCGCAGTGCAGTAGCGAACTAGTGCGAGCCCGGCGCACCGATCAGCAACCAGTTCCCGGAATCGCGCACGCCGCCTCTCCTGGCTGGCGTTGCAGCGTTTGCGGAGGCGGGTTCACTACGGAACAGGTCCGTGAAAGCAACCGCGCAAGATCCACAGCCATCGAGAACGCATCGCTGGAGCAAACTGGATCATGAAGCAAAGCGGTGATTTGCGGAAGCCCCCTATTTTGTGGGCGCCCCTCGCATCAAACTTTCCGGTCCGAAGCACCAGTTCGCCGACCTTCCGGCGCAATGACATCTTGAATGAACCCCCTTTTGCAGCAGGCACCACTCCTGGACCTGGCCTTTCGCAGCTTTCGATTTCACTATGGGAAGCTCGCATCGGCACTTGTCACTTATGACAGCTGCCAGTTCTTCCAATCCACAACCCCGTTTAAGACGTTTGGCCTCGAAGCGGCGTTTGTTTTGTGAATCGAGTGACGAATTCACTGCCCTCAGTCAAATTATCCATGAAGTTGTTTTATCTGTACTGGGTTGCCTATCCTCGTGTAAGAAGAGAGGAAATCCAGACTGGGATCTTTCCTCTGTAAGCACGGGTGCAGGCGAACCAGAGGATGTCGTGAGACTGAGGATTCTGAGTGTAATTCTGCTTTTCTGCCTGTGCCCAATTGCACGGGCACGGACTGGGGCAACCCTGCTCGTGGGCGAGCCCTACGGTCATGACGGCAAGTGGGCCGGCACAGGTCATGCAGCAGTCTACCTCAGCGGCGTCTGCGCAAACTCACCGGTTCTTCTGCGTCCCTGTGCCCCAGACGAAACCGGAATCGTTCTCAGTCGCTATCGCGGGATCGGCGGGTACGACTGGATTGCAATCCCGCTCCTCCCTTACCTGTACTCCGTAGAAAGGCCGGAAGACATTCCGCTCTTGGCCGACAAGAAACTGGTTGCGTTCCTGCGCGACCGGTACCGGCGCGATCACCTAGAGTCGATGGTTCCCGATCTTCCTGGTGGCGGGACACCTGATGGCGACTGGTATGAGTTGATCGGAGCGTCCTATCTCCGCACCATCTACACCTTTGAGATCGAAACCAGCCCGGAGCAGGATGCGAAGCTGATCGCCACGCTCAACGACCGGTCAAACCGGCAGCGCTGGAACCTGGTGACAGCGAACTGTGCGGACTTCGCTCGCCAGGTCATCAGTATTTACTATCCACATTCCGTGCATCGCAGCATTATCGGTGACTTGGGAGTCACCACGCCGAAGCAGTTGGCCAGAACATTTTCCAAGTACACCAGGCGACATCCCGAATTGCAGTTGTCAAAGTTCGTGATTCCACAAGTTCCGGGGAGCATTCCGCGTTCCAAACGGATCAAGGGTGTTTTCGAGGTCATGCTGACCGCGAAGAAGTATATGCTGCCGATATTCGTGTTCCATCCCTACGCTGCGGGCACCGCCGTGGCTGTGTATGTGGAGCACTGGCATTTCAATCCGGGGAAGAACGCACTCATCCTCGATTCTCAACGTCAGTTGAGCGCGCCCCTGACGAGCACGGATCGCCGCGTGTTTCAGGATCAGATGGAGGACCTGCTCCGGGCCTCGTCTTCACCGGACACCGACGCAGACGAGTTGCAGTGGACGTCTTTAAACGCTGCGGCCGAGCCTGCTCTCGATACCGCCGGGGGGCTCACCCTGCAACTGACCGAGGGAGGTGAAGTCACATCCGTGGGGATTGCGCGATCCAATATTCTGAATGTTCCCGCCGGTTCCGAATTTGCCGCGGGTCTTCTGAAGGCACGCCTGCGCGAGGAATTGAAAACCGCTGCCGGCCGAAAGACAGCTCGCGCCGATGTCGAAGGCGATCTTCTGCTACTGCAGCAACTGCTTGCCTTGCAGCCGAGCCGGTTGGCAAGCACTACCAATTCTGACAGGGGCGTCCCTCAGTCCGCTGCGGCAGAGCCGTAATCCTGCTCAAACCCCCAGCGCCCCTACGCTCCGCGACAATTTGGCGGGACCGGGATGGTGGATGACTTTCAAAAACATCTTGGGACGCTTGCAATAGTGGCTTTGTTCACGGCCCCTGTCCCGGCTCAGAGGGTCCAGATAATGCGCTTCCCCCCGCTTCCTCAATGTCCCCGGCCTTTTTGAGATTCGGCACTTCCCTGCTCTCTTCTGAACTCTTCAGAAATTGATGAAAAACGGCAGGCACTCGGTGTCCTAAGCAGACATTGCTACCAATTGGTAGCGACTCACCCTCCATACAATGACCCACTCCCGCAAGTGGCTGTATGAAGTAGATGGTGAGCGCGGAGGGAATCTAGCCTTCAACCTACTGATTAAGAGTCAGGTAGGGCCTGCCGTCCATTCTCTAGCAACTCACAATAAACCAATAATTTACACAAGTCTTGCGCGCACAGAGAACCGCTTCCAACTGCTGAAACGTTCGCCATGTTTAGCAATGTACAGCCACAATTACCGCGAGCGGTTGTCGTGGACCTCGACCCCATTCAAACGGCGCTCGGTCACTGCGGGCGTACGAGTTGGTAAGGATGAACTTCCAGGATCGCCGCTGGCAGTCAGGCGCGCAATTGCTTGCTCCTGCTCGTTTCCAACGGCTTCTGAGTAGCATTTGGAGGCGCGGGGCGGAATCGAACCGCCGATGAGGATTTTGCAGACCCTTGCCTTGCCACTTGGCCACCGCGCCCCGTTATTCAGTTTTGGCCGACGCTCTGCCTTACTTCAGCACTCAGAATGATGGCTTGTGCAATCTCTTTCATCGGTCGCTTTTTCTGCTGGCTCTGGCGCTGCAAAGCCAGGAAGGCTTCGTGCTCGCTGAGTCCCAGTTCCCGTTGCAGAATGCCCTTGCCGCGTTCGACAAGTTTCCGTGTTTCCAATTCCATGAGGAGATCAGAATTCCGGCTCTCCAAACGCGAGATGCCAATATCGGCACCGAGCAGAAATCCGACGCTGGAAAGCAGCTTGACCTCCCGGAGGCTGTATCGGCGCGGCTGGTGGTGCTGGAGGTTCATCACGCCCACCAATTCCCTGCGAGCCAGCAACGGTACTGATACAAACGTTTCGCCGGGATCGGTTGACCATTGATCGTGAACCCTTGCTTCGAACTGCTCCCGGCTATTGGTCGAAATGGCGACTGGAACTCGATGTTGTGCCAGCGAGGCCGTGTAGCCTTGTCCAATTGGGAGTTTGCTGAGCCCCGGTTCCTCCTGATCCAAATGTTTCCACACCCAGAGCGCCAGTTCCGCGCCGTCCCGGACGTAGATGAAGCAGCGGTCGCAATCGACCAGAGCAATGGCGAAACTCACGGTGGCGGCCAGCGCCTCATCCAATGTATCGCCGCGGGCAATATGCCTGCCGATCTCGTGTAGCCATTCAACATCGGTTTCGATCTGCGTTTGTTTCGTGTGCACGGTGGGTATCCTTCCCTGATTCTTTTCGGTTGTGGGCTCCGATTCGGCGAATCCGTACTCTCCCTTTCGCCTATTGCGGCTTGGCAGCGCCTGCAATTCCAATCTCCCTGGCGCGTTCGGGCCGTGGTGTGACCGCAGCAAACAGCGACTCGGCCTCACCAGCCGCTGAATTCCGGTTTAGAGTGAACAGCCAGAAATTCTCGAAACGATCTTGCAGACATCTGGTTTGGAACAGACCCTGCGACTTATGTTCCGCGATGACCCAGTCCACGACGATCTGATAGGAAAGGGATTCCTGATAACCGAAGCGGGTATTGCGGTCAAAGTGGAATTGCGGATTGAGTGAGTCTGCCGCCGTCAGTGGGTATTCAGATAGCGACTTGTAGGGCGTAGGATCTCCTCCCCCGGCCTGAGCGCCCAGTACGATCGGACGCTGGCCTGCAGGAAGCAGTTCAATAGCTTCCAGCGCAAGAATCGAAGCCGCTTTGTGTTCCCCGTGAGTCTGTGCTGACGGCAGCAATACAAAGACGAAATCGTAATGTCCCTTGCTTAATCGTTGTTGCAGGGCCCGCAGAATTCGCTTTTCATGCCAACTTCGGTGAAGTGATTCACCGGCGTCGAGCGAAAATCGGTCGTCTCTCTCGTTCAGGAACCACTGGTGCCGAATACCCAGGATTCTGCCGGCCCGTCGCGCTTCCTCTTTACGGATCCCCGGCAGTCGTGCTCGGCCGACTGCTTCATTCGTCAGATCGACGCCGTAGTAAGGCGTCGCCAGAGAAGAATAGCGATAGCCTGCTTCACCATCAGTGATAATTACCTGATCGACGGTCCCCGAGAGTTCTTTGCTGATTCTGTAAACCGTGCCAGCCACTTCGTATTCGTCGTCCGGGTGAGCGACCACGAGCAGGACTCGAACCGGTTCTCTTGCCGGGTCTCCTAGCGGCGCCCAATTCTGAGCCACCGTCGCGATGGTCAATAGTGCAACCATGAGGAACGCTAGAAAGGGTCGGGGCTTCATGCCAGATATCCAGGAACAGTCAAGTCGATTGCGGTTTGAAAACACTCAAGCCAACTGCAAGGAAATGAAGATGGGTGTACATCGACAGCGAAGTTGAACGCGATGGCAGATGGCAAGCATTTTGGAATCTCGCATTTTACAAGTATGTCTATGTGTATAATAGTCTATATTTGCTCACTCAGCAAGATAGTGCAGCCTGCAGGTAGTGGGCTACTTTCATGCTGTGGAGCGTAGAAGATTTGGTCTGCCTTCTGGGAAGCCTATGAGCAGCGGAGTGCGGAAAGACAAATCGCTTGAGGCGATGATCTTATGATTAGGCTGCCAATATTGAAAGACGAATTGGCCTTTCTAGAAAAGCACCTGCCGCAGTTGGAAAGCAGGGCAGATTTAGGGCAATTGGCGACTGAGTTCAAAACGCAGATTGCGGACGGATGAAGGACGTCACGGTAGAACTCATGATCGGTGCCCTTGACCGGTTGGAATATGAAAGAGAAGATGGATCGGTCTTCCGAAGCGAATGAGCGTTGAACCTTGTCGACGGCGGATACGTGCGCAACACTGTCCCTAACCTCTTCATCTGTCGCATATTTAAGAAGCCAGATACCTAGCACGGATGTATCGATGAGGCTTCTCAAGAGAGCTGCGAGAGGCATCAGAAGGTTGGATTGCAGACACAGCGCCATCGCGTCATGAAGTTCTCCGGCGAGCAACGCCTGGTTCAAAGCCCTTATCGCTCTTTGATTTTCGGCTGGAACAAGGTCAAGCGATAGCGCAGCAACCCTGCGATCACGGTTTCTCTTCCTGTGGGCTGCTGGCACCTGCGGGGCAGTACGTTTTGTGGTCACGGTCTGAATTATCGCACTCAAGGCACGCTCTCTGAGGGAATCAATCTCCAGCAAGAGCGGGAGCGCTTAACGCCAACAGGCGAATGCGCCCAAAGTGCATCCGTAGCTTCCGAATCAGTCCCGGCAAACGCGCTAGGGTCTAGTAATGCCATCGGACAGCTAATCACTTGGGCGAATAGCCGCCATCTCGAACAAGCGACCTAGAAGCCTCTTGCGAGCTGCCAACACCGGTAGTGCAATGATAAAGGACGCTATCATTCCCTAAAATCGACGGCGAGAGGAAGAAGCTGCCGCAGCCGACAGCTCGCCTTCGTCGCTACCTTGCCACTAGCGGGGCGAGGATGCTCCAAACTTCCCCGAAGCCGACTTGCACTAAGACTTCTGGGGCGTTAGCGAGATTTCATTTGTCCGATTACAGACTTGTGGCCCGGCATAACTTCCGGGTTGCCCGTTACTCGGGAGCAATCCCGAGGACCAGCGATGGTCGGCTGCGAATCGTGTTTCGCTTCTCCGTGGTCGACAGAACTTAGATGGATGCTCACCCTTGTCGCCAACGCAGACTCTCGAGTCGAGTCGCGAAGGCTGATTCGGAAGATAGGTCGTCAGTGCGCAGGGCTTTACGGCTGAAGCGCCTGAGTCGCCGTGGGATGCACTTGCTCGTTCTGAATTGCAGACGCATCCCAGCCGCCGCCCAATGCTTTGACAAGGTAAACCGAGGTGACCATCTGCTGACCAAGCAACTGGGTCGAGAGCCGCTCGTTCGTCAACAATACGGATTGCGCAGTGATGACATCGAGGAAGGTGGTCAGTCCGCCGACATAGCGATCATTGGCGATGTCGAGTGCACGGTGCGCGTCGGCGACCGCCGCATTCTGACTTTCGGCGGCCCGCGACAAGGAACTTAGCCCCGACAAACCATCTTCGACTTGCTGGAATGCGGTGAGCGTAGACTCGCGGTAGTTGGCGACCGATTCGTCGTAGGCGGATTTTGTGGCGGCGAGAGTAGCGCGGTTGCGTCCGCCATTGAAGATCGGCTGTAACAGATCGCCGCCCAGCGACCAGAACGTGCTGGGAGTGCTGATGAGCGAGCCGAGGCTGACGCTTTGAAAGCCGCCGCTGGCTGAGATGGTGAATTGCGGGTAGAACGCGGTTTTGGCAACTCCTACAAGGGCGTTCTGCTGGGCCATGGCTCGTTCCGCAGTGGCTACATCGGGCCGCCGCTCCAGCAGGTCCGACGGAATTCCCAGCGGAATCGGCGGGGGAACGATGAGCAACGGTGCGACCCGGACGCTAAATGTGGACGCGGCGTTTCCGGTGAGAACCGCGATGGCATGTTCGAACTGTGCGCGTTGCTGCTGCAGCAAATAGAGTTGCGTGACCGTGGAATCCAGCAGGGTTTGCTGTTGCGCCAAGTCCAGACCGGAAGCGATCCCGCCTTCGTGGCGATGATTGACCAGAACCAGTCCTTCTTGCTGAATCTTGACCGACTCCTGCACCACCTGGTATTCGGAATCGAGCTCGCGCAGGCTGAAATAGTCAGCGGCGAGTTCCGCGGTCAGGACCAGTTGAACATTTTGCAGATCGGCTGCTGTGCCCTGCAGGCTGGCGTTGGCTGCTTGCAGAGTCTTACGGGCTCGACCGAACAGATCGACTTCGTAGTTCAGAGCGAAGGGAACCTGGTACAAACTTTGCGTCAGCGGGGCCTCAGGAGTCGTACTCTCGGGACGATTGCCGGAGTACCGGTTGCGCGATGCGCCGGGATCGGCGCTGAGCGTTGGGAACAGTCCGGCGGACGCGACGCGCGCCAGCGAACGGGCCTGATCCAGACGATCCCGGGCAGCGGCGAGCGATTGGTTCGCTTTCAGCAGTTGTTGCTCGTAGTCGTTAAGTTCCTCGTCGTGGAAAATCTCCCACCACGCTCCTTTAGGGAAGGCATCTTTCGGGGCGGCCTCGCGCCAGGGGCCCTCAGATTTCCAAGCCGGCGGAGCCTGGATGGGCGGGCGCTGATATTTGGGCCCCACGGCGCATCCCGCCAGGCACAGACTGGCGCCGAGCAGCGCTGCCAACCACTTCATGAATGCTTCCCTTGCTGGTTGTCAGCGGCGACATTCACCGTCTGGCCATCTTCCAGAGAATCGGCGGGATTAATGATGATGCGGTCCTCGATGCTCACTCCACCGAGAATCTCCAAGGTCGTGCCATAGTCGCGACCAATCGTGATGGGCCGCAATTGGACCTTGTTATCGGATCCAACAATCGCTATTTGTGCGCCCTCCCGGCGGAAGAGCATGGCATTCACGGGCACGGTAACTTTTTCGGTGTTGATCCTCGGGGAGAAATGCACTTCGCCGAAAGATCCGCGCAGCAAACGGCCGTCTTTATTGGGAACATCCACTTCGGTCAACAGGGTACGAGTCGCGGGGTCGATAGCCTCGGCAGTGCGCGCTACCGTTCCTCGAAACTTCTGCCCGGGAATTTCCTGCAACGTAATGTAGGCCGGCATCCCATTCTTGATGGCGGGTGAGTAGGCTTGGGGAACGTTGGCGAAGACGCGCAGGGGATCAACCTTGGCCAGGATGAACAGCTCCATGCCCACCGAGCCGGCGTTGATCAGGGCTCCAGGATCGACATTGCGCTTGACCAGAACACCGGAGAAGGGAGCGTAAACGTGCTTGAACGACTCCAACTGCTCGAGACGGCGAACGTTGGCGTTGGCCGCGGCCAGGTTGGCGACGGCCTGCTGGTATGCGCTGGCCTGCATGTCGTTTTCCTGCTGAGAAACGGAGTCCGTCTTGCGCAGATTTTGCCAGCGATCGGCGGAAATTTTTGCAATATCCAACTGGGCGGAGGACTGCTGACGATTGGCACGAGCCTGCGACAATTCTTGATCGACTTCCGGCGTGTCGATCTCTGCGAGCAGTTCGCCCTGAGCAACGTGGCTGCCAATGTCCTTATACCAGCGCAGCAGGTAGCCGTTGGTGCGAGCGTAGATGGGGGACTCCTCATAGGCTTGCAACGATGCCGGCAACACCAGGTCTTCGCTAGGCTCCTCCGCCGTTGGATGAACGACCGCAACTGTGGCAACGGAATCGATTTCCGTTTCCTTGGCCAGCGCGCGTCCGGCACGAAACCGGCTGAACATGCTTGCGGCACCGCTCAGCACGAGCACTATTACCACCAGGACAACGATGATCACCGCCTTGCGGGGTGGTGCTGCCGGAAGTTCCGGAGGTGGCGTCACCTCTGGCGGGGTGTGCTGTGGTTCGCCCTTCGACTGACTATTTTCTGGCTCGTTCTGCATGGTTATTCGCTCGGCTCTCCATAATGCTGCCGTCCTTAAGAACTCCGTTCTGATTTGGATTGCTTTACTTCACCCGCCTGCGCTTCTTGACGGGTGTGAACCATGGCGAAGACGCAAGGCACAAAGAATAATGTTGCCACAGTCGCGAACAACAGGCCGCCGATGACCGCCCGGCCCAGCGGCGCATTCTGCTCGCCGCCTTCACCCAGGCCCAGAGACATGGGGAACATGCCGATCACCATGGCCAGCGCCGTCATCAGTACGGGGCGAACTCGAGTGTAACCCGCTTCCAGCGCCGCCCGTACGGCTGGCACGCCGACCTGCATCCGATCGCGCGCAAACGATACCATCAGGATGGAATTGGCGGTCGCGACGCCCATGCACATGACCGCCCCGGTCAACGACGGCACGCTCAGCGTGGTATGCGTCAGCAGCAGAATCCACGCGATTCCCGCCAGTGCTCCCGGAAGAGCGGTAATGATGACGAACGGATCCAGCCACGATTGGAAGTTCACCACGATCAGGAAATAGACCAAGAGGATCGCGCCCAGCAGGCCGATTCCCAAGCCGACAAAGGAGGACTGCATGGTTTCGACTTGTCCGCGGACGACGATGCGCGCGCCCCGCGGCAAATGGTCCATGAAAGGCTGCAGAAGTTTCTGCGTATCCTTGGCCACAGCGCCCAGATCGCGTCCTTGGGTGCTGGCGTAGATGTCAATGACAGGCTCGATACCGTAGTGCGACACGACCGCCGGCCGCGATGTCGGGGACAACTGCACCAGATTCCCTAGCACCTGCGAGTTGGGCACCGAACGATCGTTGATCGGCAAGTTCATCAGGTCTTGCAGAGACGTCATCCGGTATTGCGGCGCCTGGACCACCATTTGATACGTGACTCCATTCTTGGGATTCAGCCAGAAGGCGGGCGCAGTCTGGAAGCTGCCGCTGAGCGAAACCAGCACGCTCTGAGCAACGTCCAACGGACTCATGCCAATCTGGGTCACGAGATTGCGATCGATGTCGAGGTGCAGCGTCGGCAGGCCAAGCATCTGCTGCACGTGCACATCGGCGGTGCCGGGAACATGGCGTAATTGGTTAGCAATCTGCTGGGCGATCCCGTAGTTCGTCTGCATATCCGCACCGATCACCTGAATGTCAATGGGTGCGGGCAGGCCGAAGTTCAGGATCTGCGTGACGATGTCGGCCGGCTGGAAGAAGAACTCTACTCCGGGAAAGCGCCGAGGCAGTTCCTGGCGCAAGTGTTGCACGATCTCCTCGGTCGGATGATGCTGCTCCTCGTTCAGGCCAAGCAGGATCTCGGCGTCGCTGGTGCCAATCACGCCCGAATTGCTGTAGGACAAATTGATGCTTGAGTTGGGCAATCCGATGTTATCCAGCACGGTGGCAATCTCGCCCTTCGGCAGATCTTGATGCAGGAACTGCTCCACCTGGTCACAAAGGCGAGCTGTCTCCTCCACCCGCAGGCCGGCGCGCGCGCGCAGGTGCAGCCGTATAAGACCTGCGTCAACCGATGGGAAGAAGTCCTCGCCCAGGAAGAATACCCAGCCCAGCGACAGCAGGCAGAACGCGAGAAAGCAGCCGACGAAGAGTGTGCGGTGCTGGATCGTGGTTTCCAGCAATTGGTAGTAGCCATTGCGGAAGTTGTCAAAGCGTTTCTCAAATCCGCGTTGAAAGCGTCCCATGAACGTTTTCGGTCCCGCCGCCTTATGCTCATGTCCTCGCATGATGTACATGACCAGCGTGGGGATGAGCGTTCGCGAAAGGAAATAGGAGGCCAACATGGCGAAGACCACAGCCTCGGCGAGCGGCACGAACAGAAACTTCGCCACTCCCGTCAGGAAAAACATGGGTACGAATACGATGCAGATGCAAATCGTGGAGACGAAGGCCGGGACCGCGATCTGTGCGGCGCCATCGAGAATCGCCCGTTTCATTTCCTTGCCCTGGGCAAGATTTCGCTCGATGTTTTCGATTTCCACGGTGGCGTCGTCGACCAGGATACCTACGGCTAGGGCCAACCCTCCAAGGGTCATGATGTTGATTGTCTGCCCAAGCGCACTGAGCACAAGAATCGATACGAAGATGGAAAGCGGGATCGAGATGGAGATGACAATGGTGGGCCGCCAGTCCCCCAGGAAAAGCAGGATCATGGCCGCGGTCAGAAGAGCGGCGGTCAGCGCTTCGAGCACCACGCCCCGAATGGACGCGCGTACGAACAGCGATTGATCGAAGAGCGCGGTGATCTTCATCTCCGGCGGGAGAGACTGCGACGCAAGCTGAGCCATGCGTTTCACGCCCTCGACAATCGTGATCGTTGACGCGCTGCCTACCTTCAGCATCGACATCAGGGCGCCACGTTCTCCATTCATGTGCACGATGTTGGTTTGGGGCGCGAAACCGTCGCGGATGTGAGCCACGTCGCGCATGTAAATGGTCGACCCATTCACGGTCTTGACGGGGAGATCGTTCAACTCCGAGATGGTCTGCGGATTACCGTTCATCTCGACCTGGTATTCCAGCGAACCAATCTTTGTGGTACCCGCGGGAAGAATCAGGTTCTGCGCACTGAGCGCGTTCACAATGTCGTTGGGGGAAAGTCCGTTGGCTTGGAGCCGCGGCAGGTCCAGATCGACTTGGATCTGGCGTATCTTGCCGCCGTAGGGGAACGGGGTCGCGGCGCCTGGCACGGTTGCCAACTGCGTGCGCAGAAAGTTATTGCCCAGATCGAAGAGTTGCTGCTCAGGCATTGTCTTGCTGCTCAAGCCCAGCTGGACGATCGGAGTCGAGGAGGCGGAATACGTGACAATCAGGGGCGGCACGGTTCCGGGTGGCAAGCCCCGGAGGGTGGTTTGCATCATTGCCGTGGTTTGCGCCAGCGCAGTCTGGATGTTCGCCGTGGGTTGGAAAAAAACTTTGATTACCCCAATGCCGTTGAGCGATTGCGACTCGATGTGTTCAATGTCATTGACGGTGATGGTGAGGCCGCGCTCAGCATTGGTGACGATGCGGTCGGCCATCTCGTCGGGGGCCATCCCGGCGTAGTTCCACACCACGCTAATCACAGGGATGTTGACGTCCGGCAAAACGTCAACCGGCATTCGCACAATCACCAGCGGCGTTAGAAGGATTAGCACCAACGCCATGACCGTAAACGTATAAGGGCGCCTAAGGGCTAACGCAACAATCCACATCGTCTAGCTGCTCTCCGGCCTGGGAATGGCGAAAGTCGTACCTGCGGCCATGCGCGCGAGGCATCAATCTGGTACAGCGCGAATAAGATCAGTATATGAGAATTGGGCGAGCGCTGCCGACAGCGGCACCAACTGCCGCCGAAAAGAAAGTGGACATGCAGCGGCGCCCAACGTCAGGCGGTGGCTTAAACGCCGTTCCCTCCGGTGCACGCAGGAGTGCATTAGTGGTCCTCCACAGTGCATGTCAGATAAGTATCGGCGCTCCATTTTCGACGTGAAAGCCGGTTTCTGGCCGTGTTGTCGGTAATCGGAAGTTACTCAGAATCTCACATCCCCAAACTTACGCGGATCACCCGAGCCTCATGCCCAGAGAATCTCACAACTGGCTCTGCATTGCTGACAATAAAGCGCTACCATCAACCTACGATCGGAGACCGCAATGGAACCGTTCCGTTTTCATGTCTTCGTCTGCACGCAGCAAAAGCCAGAAGGTATCCCGTCCTGTCCCGCCAGCGGGTCGTTGGGTGTGCTCGACGCGCTAGATCGCGAGATAGAAGCGCGCGGTCTCAACCACGATGTGCAACTCACTACCTGCGGCTGCATGGGCTTTTGTGATGAAGGCCCTGTGATGGTCGTCTATCCGGCGGGTGTGTGGTACCGCCGTGTGCAACCGTCTGATGCAGCCGAGATCTTAGCTGCGCATCTGCGCGATGCCAAGCCCGTCGACCGTCTGGTATGGAATGATGCAGCAGCAATGAAAGCCATGTCGATCGAGCATGGGGAAAAGTTCCGTGCCACGATGGCTGCCCACGAGAAAGCAGGGATGCTGCCCGATCGCCTCGAGCAGATGATCCGTGGCTACATGCCGAGTCGTTGCATCCTTACGGCGCTCGAACTTGACATCTTTACCGCCGTCGGGGATGGAGCCAACGCCGAGCAGATCGGGGCGAGGCTTCATGCGAATGTACGTGCCGTAGGCATGTTGCTCAACGCGCTCGTCGCTCTCAAACTGCTCTCGAAGAGCGGCGACGATTACAAAAACACGCCCGAGTCAGCGCGCTTCTTTGTTGAGGGCTCCAAAGACAACCAGCGCAATGGCCTTGTGCACACAGCTGACATCTGGCATCGCTGGAGCACGCTGACCGATGCAGTCCGGAAGGGTACCCGCGTTCCCATTGGTCGCGACGACACCCCCGAATGGACACGCAACTTCATTGCCGGCATGCAACGCAACGCCAGGGATCGCGCCCCGCTTGTTGTGAAGGCTCTGGGCGCAGCCTGCGTTCGCCGCGTCCTTGATCTCGGAGGCGGCTCCGGCGCATACTCCATCGCCTTCGCGAAAGCTGGCCCCGAGGTGCAATGCGAAGTGCTTGACCTCCCGGAGGTCGTCTCCTTGACCGCGGAATATGTCGGCCAGGCTGGCGTCTCGGCGCGAGTCAGCGTTCGCGCGGGAGACATGGTCCGGGACGACTTTGGTTCCGGCTACGACGTGATCATGCTGAATGCGATCTGCCATATGTTTTCCGAGGAGCAGAATCGGGACATCTTCCGCCGTGCCCACCAAGCGCTCGCCCCGAACGGCCGCCTCGTTGTGCAAGACTTCATCCTCAATCCTGAAAAGACGGCGCCGCAACATGCGGCACTATTCTCGCTGAACATGCTCGTCGCTACCGACGGCGGTGCCAGTTACAGCGAGTTGGAATACACACGCTGGATGAACGCTGCGGGGTTCTCCGAGGTATGCCGGATCCACCTGCCCGGGCCTAGCGGCCTGATCGTCGGGGTAGTGAAATAGGACTACCCATACTTCCGGTTAGCCCGTAATGCGGAAACTCAGCCGATCTTCGCACCCACAGCACCTCCTTCAGGCCAATTAATAGCCAAACATGCATCTTTCATGCTCTCCCCTTTTGTGACCGCCAGGATTCGATTTGGTTATCAGTCTGGCGCAAACAGCTTCCTGATTGCAGGGACGGGAAGGCTGGTTTTTTCCACCAACGCCATCAGTTCAATGCCAAGCTGACGCATTTCATCAGGCGCCTGGGAACCGTGCCAGCCAGCACCGACTTCTGCAAATTTGGTAGAAAGCAAGGGACGCAAAGCGGCGACCAAAAGGAAACGCGGAATGATCCTGACTATGTTCGTGCCTGACGGGATTATTTTGAACCCAGTTGCGCGAAGCACATCGAGTGTCTCGCGCAGGGCACCGACAAGCAGCCTGAGATCGGCTGTGGATCGGGCCAGGGCATAGGTATTGCAGCCCTGTAATCAAAAGACGTGCAAGGGAGCGACCAGCGCTGCATGGGTTGCAAGGTAGTCAGAAATATCGGTTGATGTTTTAGATTTCAAACCTGCTTGGCATAAAATGCCAACCAACCGCCTCAACCGGGGCGTTATCCTCCCGTCGATTTCCCCAAAGGGCGTGGCAATCCCTGCAAGCCCGCTGATCGCGCGGATCACGCTTCCATCTCGCTTTCCCGCACCGAACACAAAGCCCAGCATGACCCGCCCCTTGCCGAGCGCCTCGGTGAATTCATCGGGGCCGGATGGATTGTTGACCATGAAGACGACATTGGGAGACCGCTTGAGGGCCAAGACCGGTAAGAGGTCTCGTACCTGATTTTTTCGGATGACAACTAAGGATGTAATCGTAGGAAGCCTCAGGGGCGAGACGGTTGATGACCGGGACCTCGGTATGGCTGTGCGTATTCTTGATGGGATCCTCGATGACGACCCTCCATCTCGTATTTGTTCATAACGCTTGCTTGCTGGCTAACAACCGCTGTCCAGTAGGCAGGTCCATCGATATCACCCCGGTCGTAGGGCGGCCGTAGCTTCCAGTAAAGTTCCGAGAATCGCTCATGGGGAATGCCGCACACGAGCGCCATACCTTTCATATCCTCCAGCGTTTGCTCGAGGCAAAGAACGTTTCCGTAATCGAAGACGACTGCCCGAACCGAGCGCTTTTGCGAAAGACCTTGTATGGCGCAACGTTTGGCAGTATCATGCATAAATCGGATAATACACGCATATACATGCATAACCAAGTGTATGCGTGCAAAATGGGCAGAATGAAACCAGAAGCGGAAGCAGGCCAAATCGCCCTAAAGGAAGAGCGCCACCAGTACATCCTGGAGCTGCTTGGCAGTGAGGGCCGAGTCCTCGCCGCGGACCTTAGCAGTCGATACAGGGTCTCTGAAGACACGATTCGTCGAGATCTGCGCGAATTGGCGAGTTCGGGAAAGATCCAACGGGTACACGGCGGCGCCCTGCCTCGCCGTGCCGAGGCCGTTCCTTTCGTGTCTCGCCAACAAATCGACATGGAGAGCAAGATGGGAATTGCTCGAGCGGCGGCTGACATGATCCGCGACGGTCAGGTGGTACTGATTGATGGAGGTACCACGAATCTAAGAATTGCTTCCTACCTTTCAAGAGAGCGTTCGGCGACGATTGTTACCAACAGCCCACCGCTTGCGCTGGCGCTGGCGGATCATCCGAAGTTGAGCGTGCTGATGCTCGGAGGAAATTTTCTTAAAGAGGAGCGGGTCACGACAGGCATCGAGACCATTCGTCGAGTCGAATCCATTCGCGCTGATCTATGTTTTCTCGGAATGTGCAGTTTGCACCCGGAGGTCGGAATAACCGTCGGCGACCCAGAAGAAGCGTACGTGAAGCAAGCGATGATAGGGGCTTCAACGGAAGTGGTTGGCCTGATTTCGTTTGGGAAAATGGGGACATCTCTGCCTTACCTGGTCGGTCCCGCTTCCCGACTGACACGTTTGATCACCGATGCATCAGACGAAGATGTCCTGAATCCCTACCGCTCCCAAGGCATAGAAGTCACAAGTACGTAAACCGAAGCGGTTCGACACTTCTATAGGTACGCCGTGTCGACATATGACGGACCGGGACAAGGGTCTATGCTGCGCGATCAAAGGCTTCATGCACGCGATTGCATTCCGTCTTCACTCGAGGAAATTTGTCATGTATGAATTCCGCTACGCAAAGGAACACGCAATAGCTCGAACCTTTCATAAGGCCTTCCGACTGGTTGAGAGGTGTTTGCTGCTGGGACTGATGGTCGCGGTCTCGCTTGAAGCACAACAGAGTTCTCCGTCTGCGCCAGCGTGGACCGGTGTCGTACGCACGGCTGCCGGTGAACCTGTGGCCGGAGCGAAGGTAACGGTATACACGGCGGCCGCTAAAGAGAAAATGACAGCAGTGACGGGAAGCGACGGAAGGTTCGCGATTGCGGACATTCGACCCGGGCCATATACCGTGAGCGTGCAACTGCCCGGGCGAGGTCCGACAGCGCCAGCGGCAGTGGATATTATTGGCATAACAGTTGTGCTGACGGTATCCGATCAAAACGTGCTGTCGATTGCAGCCAATCCGCAAATTTCTGCGGGAGTCTCGAATGGGAACCCGAGCACAACTTCGAACGCAGCCAGCGGAACAAGCGGGGAGAAACTCTCCAGCCAAAAGGTAAACGAGTTGCCGTTGAATGGACGCGACTTCAGCACGCTGTTGTTGTTAGCAGCGGGCACGATGACCGACGTGAACGGGCAGACGAATTTCACCCAGCAGTTCGCCATCAACGGCCAGCGCGGCGTCGAGGCTGTGTTCGCGATGGACGATGCGGATGTTAGCGATCCAGAGATGGGCGGGAGCACGTTCACAAATTTCAACGTAGATGCGATTCAGGAGTTGCAGTCAAGCTCAGGCTGGATGCCGGCGGACATCGGGCGCGGCGCGGCAGGTTTCACCAACATCGTGACACGGTCCGGGAAAAGCGGTTTTCACGGGTCATTCTTCGAGTTTTTGAGGAACTCTGCCCTCGATGCGCGGAATTATTTCGATCATCCGTCGATTGCGGACCCAGGCCGAATCCCTCCGTTCCGGCGAAACGAGTTCGGATTCACGAACGGCGGGCCAGTCGTGTTGCCGAACGTGTATGACGGACGCGACCGCACGTTCTATTTTGTGCAGTATCAGGGATTCAGGCAGGTGCTGGGAACGACCCAGGTTTTGGCTGTGCCAACGGCAGCCGAGCGAGCGGGTCAGGACATAGTGACGTACCCGGATGGCAGCACGGACACACTGCAGGTACCGGTGAATCCGGCAATTGCGACAGTGCTGGCCCGCTATCCGCTCCCCAACAATCCAACTGGCGCGTATGGTGCGCGAACCTATGCTGCGCCTTCAAACGTGAACACGGATACGGATCAGTTTTCCGTCCGCATCGATCAGAAAGTTGGCGCAAAAGGACAATTGTTTGGTCGATTCAATTACGACAATCTGACGGGACCGACAACAAATCCGGATCAAACGCTGCTTGACCCGAGCTTTGGCGTGCAGTATGTGGATCGGCAGCGGAACGGGGTCATCACTTACACGCGCACCATGTCTCCGCACTTTCTCTGGTCGACGTCGGTGAGTTTCACGCGAACGACGCCTTCGTTTGTGACCCCGAACCACACCGATCCGGCTTTGAAGTTCATCG